>JADMIO010703470.1_pt1 | contig 12649 bp, 6 predicted proteins | sample 8958161 | NCBI WGS metagenome assembly JADMIO01 (sample SAMN16585339, study PRJNA669376) | soil metagenome | isolation source: Crop rotation soil | place: USA: Cullars Rotation, Alabama | collected 2011 | reverse complement strand
CAAAGCGGTGCCCGCCGCGCAACCCGCTGCCGTCCCGGTCGCCAGACCTGCCGCCGCGCCGGTCGCCCAACCTTCCGTCAAAGCCACTCCCGCGCAGCCGGTCGCGAAAGCGGTTCCCACGGCGCAACCCGCGCCCGCCAATCCGCCCACGATCAAGGTCGTCGCGCCGGCTCCTCAGGCGCGTCCGGCGGCGGCCCAGCCAACGGTACGGGCGGCAGCCGTACCCGTGGCCGCCGCAGCTCCCCCGGCTCCCGCAGCCTTCGCTCCGCTGCCACCGCCTCCGCCCGGAGCGGGGGAAAGCCTCATTGGCCAAACGGTCGGTGCTTATCAGATAGTCAGCTATCTCGGCGAAGGCCGCCTCGGCTCTGCCTATGCCGCCGTCCAGATTTCCATCAATCGGCCGGTCGGCCTGAAAGTGCTCGACCCCGAGCGGGCACAGGACGACGCGGTGAAGGGGCGCTTTATCGCCGACGCCCGCGCCAAGGCGCACGTCCAGCATCCTTCGATTCTCGCGGTGTATGAGGCAGGCGAAGCGGGCGGGCGTTACTTCTTTGCGCGTGAATATGTGGATGGCCAGAGCCTGGCGGAATTAGCCGCGGCCCAGCGCACCCTGCCCGAGCATGCGATGCTCAAGGTGCTGCGCACCGTGGCGGAGGGCTTTCTCTACTTCCAGACGCAGAACATTCCCCATCGGCCCCTCGAAGCGTCCAAGATCTTCGTCGCCATCGATGGCAATTCCCGCCTCGCCAATCTCGCCGTCCAGGTTGCCGACGAGCATCAATCGCCCGCGCAGGAATTGCAGGCTTTGGGCCAGGTCCTCGCCGCCGTCGCCGAGTCGCAGAATTACACCGCCGGCCTGCGGGCTTTGCTGAACCGTCTCCAGCAAGCTCCCGCCAGCGGGCTGAATGCCTGGGGTCAAGTGATCCAGGCGACCAAAGCGCTCGAGCCCAAAGTCGTGCCCACGGCCGCCGCGAAGATCACCGCGCAAGACGAAGCGGCGATCAAGGCAGTCGAGGCCGCTCGCAAATCGCAACGTCTCTCCTTTTGGATCAATGTCGGCAGCCTGATGGCGCTTTTCAGCGTGGTCGTTTTCCTCGCGCTGAAAAAATTCGTGTTCACGAACGAACGCAAAATCCAGCGCACGGTGAAGATCAATGCCGGGACTTACAAACTCCCCGGCGGGAAGAGTGCGGTCATCGAACAGGATTTCTGGATGGATAAGTACGAGGTTACGATCGCGCAGTACCAGCGGTTCCTCGACTACCTCGACCAGCATCCGACCGAGGACCAGGACTACCGCCACCCGAAGATGCCGCGGCACCTGGAGCACAAGCCGGAGTATTGGGAGATCTATTACAAGCAGGCGAAGGTCAACGGCGCCGCGCATAGCGTGAAGATCGATCTGAACTGCCCGGCGATCACCGTCACCTGGTGGGATGCCTATGCTTATGCAAAGTGGCTGGGACGCCAGACCGGCACGGAGCGCGATCTGCCCACCGAGGAGGAGTGGGAGGTGGCCGCCTCGGGGGGCAAGGGTTACAAATACCCTTGGGGAAATGAGTTCGACGAATCCCGCTCGAATACGAATGTCGACTATCATGGCGGAAATCCGAAAGCCAAAGGCGAGAAGGATGGTTTTGTCTATTGGGCCGAGGTCGACGCCAAGGGGGGTGACAAGAGTCCCTGGGGAGTCATAGGGATGGGTGGCAATGTCGCCGAGTGGACCGCGTCGTGGACCAAGGACAACAAGTTCCCTATCATCAAAGGTGGCGACTTCCTTCATCCGCCTGCCACCATTGATAAGCGCATTTCCGATCATACGCCGGACAAAGGCGACGAATGGCTCGGCTTCCGCACGATCAGCCGCACGGCTCCAGCAGACGTGGAGTGACGATGACTAAGACTCGAGTTTCTGGACGCAAATCCGAAGGTCAGGTGAACAGGGCGCCGCGTTCCGGTTCATGGCGCGCGGGGCGTTGGATCGTGCGCGTCGGATGTTTTCTGATCCTCTCGCTCACCGCCGCTTACTCGCAACTGTCCGTCAATATCGAGGTCAAACGTCGCGCTTACGTTCGTTATGAGCCGATCCTCGTGACCGTGAGCATCACGAATCTCGCCGGTCGCGATCTCGTGCTCGAGGACGGTTCCACGCAATGGTTCGGCTTCACCGTCACCCACGGCGACAAGGATACGCTCATTTCGCCCCGGAATCCCGACTACAAGCTCGATCCGTTAAATATCAAGCTCGGCGAGACCGTGAAGCACACGATCAATCTGAACGAGCTCTACCCGATCACTGAGCTCGGATTCTATCGCGTGAAGGCGAACATCTATTGCAAGGCGTACGATCAATACTTCACCACGCGGATGGCTAATCTCGACGTCTCCGATGGCCGAACGATCTGGAAGCAAAGCGTCGGCGTCCCGGAGACCATGCCGCACGCCGGCGAGATTCACGAGTTTTCGCTGATTTCCGCGGTCGGCGCTGCGCATCAATATCTTTACGCGCGAATCACCGATCCCTCGAGTGGTCGCGTCTTCGGTTGTTATCGGCTCGGGCACTTGCTCGATGGCACCACGCCGGATGCGCAGTTCGACACTACGAATACGCTCCACGTCTTTCAGCTCGCTGCCCCGAAGACCTACACTCTGACTCAACTTGGGGTGAACGGGGAGGTGTACGGCCAGTGGATTTACGACGCGCCGAAGCTGAAGCCGATGCTGCGCCGCGATGCCACGGGCAATCTCGAAATCGTCGGCGCCAAGCGCCGGCCCGACGCCGTCGCCGGCGCGACTCCTGCGCCCAAGCTCTCGGACCGGCCTCCCGGACTGCCGAAGTAGCCTGGGCCGTCGTATTCGGTCAGCGCTGCAGGCTGGCGCTTGAGCCAGGCTAACACTTTCGCTCTCTCTATCTTCCTATCTTCATGCGTCGTCTCGTCGTCCTTTTCGTCATCCTCATCTTCATCTCCCCCGCGTTCGCTGCGGACAAAGGCCAACTCCCCGAGCGCACCGAAGCCGAGATCCTCAAGACGGTGACGCTGCCCGACGGGTACGAGGCCACGGTCTTCGCCCCAGCGCCGAAGGGCGGCTACCCCATCCAGGTCAGTGCGGCGATCGATGGCACCATCTTTGTGGCCGTCGATGAAAACGGCTCGCTCGGGCGCGATCGCAATCCGGCCGCCGGGGTCGAGGGGCCGAAGGATGGGCGCATCCCGGGGAAGATCGTCCGCATGCGCGATACCGATGGCGACGGACGCGCCGATGAGTTCAAGACCTTCTGCGAAGTGGAGAGCCCGCGCGGCGTCATCTGGGACGGTCCCAGCGGCACCGCCCCCGGGACCGTGTATGTCATGCATCCGCCGAACCTCACGGCGTACACCGATACCGATGGCGATGGGAAAGCCGACAAGCAGGAGGACATCCTCACCGGGCTCGGATTCGACCTGAATTTCCGCGGCGCCGATCACACCACGAACGGCTGCCGACTCGGCATCGATGGCTTCATCTACATCGCGATGGGCGACTACGGCTGCATCGGCGCCAAGGGCAAGGACGGCCGCACCCTCACCCACCGCGGCGGCGGCATCGTGCGCATCCGTCCGGATGGCACCGGGCTCGAGCTGGTGGTCGAAGGCACGCGCAATATCCTCGACGTGGCCATCTCGCCGACGATGGACCTCTTCACCCGCGACAATACGAACGACGGCGGCGGCTGGAATGTGCGGCTCGCCTTCGACCCGCCCGGCGCGCACATGGGCTACCCCTTCCTCTTCAAAAACTTCACTGAGGACATGATCGATGCCATGACCGACTTCGGCGGCGGCAGCCCGTGCGGCTCGATCTGGCTCGATGAACCGGGGCTGCCAAAGGGTCTCTTCACCGTGGAGTGGGGCGCCGGGGGCATCTTCTATCACGACGACCTCGTGCCCAATGGCGCCGGCTGGAAACTAGCTAATGCCGTGAACGACGCCACGCCCGCCTGGAAGCGTCCGGCCACGCAGCAGAAAAAATGGATCGGCCTCACCCGACCCACCGACATGGACGTGGACGCCAGCGGCCGGATTTATATCACGAGCTGGGAAGGCGCGACCTTCAACTACAACGGGCCGTATGCCGGCTATGTGTTGCGCGTGGTGAAGAAGGATGCGCCGAAGGTGGAGGTGCCGGATCTGGGGAAGGCGACGCCGGAGGACCTGTTCGAGCTTCTCTCGGCAAAAAGCAGCGTCGTGCGGCAGGCAGCGCAGCGTGAGTTGGTCAGGGCAGCGTGGCGGCGTATGCAGAGTAAGCAGCAATTCGATTTGCTGTTGCATAAGCCGGAAGCGCTCTTGCGCGGGACACCTCCGCTTGCGACTGGCATCGCTGTTTTGAGCACGCTGGTGTCCTGTCGGCAACCGATCGTGCCTTACTTCACAGATAAGCAAGGGCCTGCCGCATTTGCCGCGATTCCGACCGACCTCCGTGAAGCAACGCTCCATTTTCTCGGCGACAGTGCGAGCGTCGACAAGCCGGTGGATTTTACGGCAGTGGATTTTGAAGTGCTTGGCCAAGGGTTGCTCGACAACAATCCCCGCGTCCGCGCTGCCGCCATCACCGCTCTACGCCGCCTGCACAAGACCGATGCCGCACCTTCCATCCTCCCCCTCGTCGCCGATGCCGATCCGGTCGTCGCGCACCTCGCCTTCCGCGCCCTGCGCGAACTGAACGCCATCCAGCCGTGCCTCGGCGCGCTCGATTCCGCCGATGCCAAAGTGCAGCCCGGCGCGCTCAAGGCGCTCTACGGCATTTACGATCCCGCCGTCGTGGACGGGCTGCTTTCCCGCCTGCCCGGCGCGAAGGGCGAACTCCGCCGCGGGATCCTCAATGCCCTCTGCCGCCTCGCCAACCAGGACGCGCCTTACGAAGACCCGAAAGTCTGGTGGGGCACTCGGCCGGATACGAGCGGGCCGGTTTACCAGCCCATCGCGTGGAGCGAGACCGAAAAGATCACCGCTGCGCTGAAGACCGCGCTCGAGAAGTCCGACGCCGACGACGCGAAGTGGCTCGTGCAGCGGATGTACCAGACCAAGGTGAACTTTCCCGGCCTCGTCGAGCTCATGCTTGCGAAGGCTGGCAGCGACACGCCCGCGAAACTCACCGCGATCGAAGGCATGGTCCGCGTCGACAAATCGTTGCCGGCCGAAGGCGTCGATGCGCTCAAAAGCATCGCCACCAACGACAAGGAACCGACCGAACTGCGCGTGCGTGCGCTGCGGATCTTCACCGCCAATGCCGAGAACACCGCCGTCTTCCTCGGCGCCCTCGATGCCTTCGCCCCGCTCGCCGGTCACGACCTCGGCGACGCGAAGCTGACCACGGCCTTCGAGGACTTCAGCCGCGGCGGCCACAATGCCAAACGGGTCGGCGATTATACCAAGCTGCTCGGCGATGCCACGAAGCGCCCGCTCGCCGCCACCGTGCTGGTGAATCTGGCCACCGGACGAATCGGCCGCGACGAGGAACGCGAAGCCGCGAAGAAAGCCGTCGAGAATGGCTTCAAGAAACCCGAGCAAGCCGCCGTGCTGCTGGCCGCCATCGCCCGCACCGGCGCCAAACCGCTCGCCCCTCTGGTGGAGGCGAACCTGAACAATCCCAACAACGCCGTGGCGGAAGCCGCCCTCTTTGCCCACCAAAAGCTCGGCCTCGGTGGCGCGCAGGGGAAGCAGATCGGCGCGATGAAATACGAGGAAGTCTTCGCCGCCGTGCAAAAGGGCGGCGACGCCAAAGTGGGCAGCGAGATGTTCCTCAAAGCCGGCTGCGTCGCCTGTCACACCATCTCTCCTGATGAACCGCCGAAAGGCCCACTGCTCAGCGCCGTGGCCAAAATCTACGATCGTGCCGCGCTGACCGAGAGCATCCTCAAGCCGAACGCCAAGATCGCGCAGGGCTTTGAGAGCACGTGGGTGAAGACGAAGAAAGGTGAACAGATCGAAGGCTTCATCACCCGCGAAGGCGGCGACAGCGTCGATATCCGCAACATCGTCGGCCAGACCGTGACGGTGGAGAAAGCGGACGTCGTCGAACGCGGCGTGCGGCCGCAGTCGATGATGCCCGAGGGGTTGCTGAATGCGTTCACGACGGCGGATCTGGCGAACCTGCTCGCCTGGCTCGAATCGCTCAAAGCGGGCAAGTAGGGAGCCGCTGGCTTGTGGAACACGAGTTCCACGCTGCGCGATACGAGTCCGTGCCGATCTCGGCCTGCCGAGACGGACATTTCACCGACACGAGGCGTAATCGACTGCCTGAAAGCAGTTTAACTCCCCTTCGGGTCGTGTTTTCCTAATGCCTAAACACGTCTCGAAGGCTTCGGGTCGTGTTTTTCCAATGCCGAAACACACCTCGAAGGCTTCGCGACCAGTCTTCCGGAGCCTGTGGAACGCGGAAACCGCCGGCAGGAACAGGTTCGGGCCTACGTGATCTCGCTCAAACGATCGTGCAGGATCGCGCGAAGGGCTCTGCGGCCGTCGGCGTCGAGTTTCCCTTTCCGGATCGCCACGAAATAGCGCTGACACTCACGGCGTTGGGCCTCGGGCCAATGATCGGTCGAGACGCCGGCTCGGCCCAGCTTCTCCTTCTCGACCGCGCTATTGATTCGCGCCGTGTCGCGCCGCGCGTGGGCTCGATGGATCGCGTAATGGAACACCGCCAGCGCCCGATCGATCAGGATCCACGGGAAATTCAAAGCGCGATACGGCGGGATGGTCGTCCCGCCGATCTTCAGCTTCGGACCGAGAAAGCGAAATCGGCGCGGCACCTGGACTTCGAATTCCGGACGGGCCTTGCCGAGCAGGAATGCGCCAGACGCGCCCGCGACCGCTCCGGAAGCGGCGAATAGCCCGAAGGAGTGGCCGACCGTCGCGACGTCGCCCAGAACGCCGAGCGCCGCCCCGCTGATCGCGCCGAGCACGACGAGTTGGTTTTCGCTGCAGCCAAAGGCGGTCCAGGTCTGATCGCTGAAGAGGCTCTCCTCGAAGAGGTCCTGCGTGGTTGCTTCCGGTTTGACGAGCCGGTGCCGAAAGAGCGCGATCATCGCCTGATGCGCCCGTGCTTCGCGGTCGGCGATCCATTTTTGAAAACGCTCGACGAGTTCTCGTTCCACGCCCTCTCGCTGCGCCTCGTCTTCGAGCAGTTTTGTCTCTTCGTGCGTGAGGCACGCGGAGAGCATATCCACGACGATCTCCGCCGCATCGTTGATCCGCCCCTGCCACTCGGCTTCGTAGCGGGCGACGGCTTGCTCGAGCTGCCGCTCCCAAGCCGGCGCCAGGCCCGCCAGCTTTTTCAGGAGGCGCAGACGCTGGTCGAAGGTGGCACGATGCGCGTCGAACTCGCGCACGACATTGAAGTTCCAGTCGAGCTCCCGTTTCCAAGCCGCACTATAGTCGTCCTCTCCGGTGCGATTGATGATCGCCATCCGCGGCCGCCCTGTGAGCTTGAGGATCTTCATCTCCGCCTTGTGCAACTCGAGCAGCGGCTCCGAAGCGTCGACAACATAGACGATCCCGGCGCCATCGACGATCGGCTGGAGCAGCCGGCGCTCGGCTTCGAAATCGCGGCCCTCGTGGTGGCGCGCCAGGAAGGAGCGAAAGACCTCGAGTGGATCTTCGGCCTGTTCCGCTGCTTTGAGCTCGTCGAGCGCCTCGAGGGCATTCTGAAAACCGGGCGTATCGATAAAGATCGAGAGATCCAGCAGCCAGAAACGCTGCACCTCCACCGTCTCACCGGGCATCGAGCTGATCCGGACGCGGTCGTCTTCCGCCAACGTGGAGACGACCGATGACTTGCCATGATTCACCGCGCCGACGACCGCAAAGATGGGCGTCTGCTCGCTCATGAGACCCACCTTTCCAAGCCGAGGTGCAGCCCGTGGATGGCATTGAAATTCTTCCAGTGAGTGAACTCTTCGTCGCTCGCCGGCGCGAACTTGCCGTCGGCGGCGCGGCGACCGATGAGCAGGAGGATGACCTCTGGCTTTGCTCCCGCGGCCGCGGCGATTTTTTCCAGGAAAAGGGCGATGGCGCGAATCGGGGCGCGCCTGGCGCGGACCACCACCACGATAGCGGCAAGGTCATTCGCGCCGCGCGTGATCGTCTCGATGAGGCCGGCATTTCCTCCGGGGCGATCGATCTCCGCGGGGCTCAGTGACGTCAGCTTCCAGCCAAAACGAGTTTGTAAATACGGGGCCAATTCCGCCTCGCTGATCTCGGCATCGGTAGCAATGAGTGCCATGGCCGGACCCGCCATCCGCGACGCAGTCGACGCCTCGACGTTCGCCGGAATGACGAGTCCGGCCGAGGTGTCGGGGGTATGAACGATGGGGCCCACCAATCGGCGCAGCAGCGCATTCGCATCGGCATGATCAAAGGCGACGCGTCGGAGCGTCCCACGAAAACTCAACGCAGCGTAAGCCAGCAGCGCGAGGCGCACCAGCAGGCCGTAGCAGGTGACCGCATAGATCACGAACGGCCACCAGGCTCGCGCCGCAGCGACTTCCACAGTGTCGAGATGCTGTCCCGGCGAATAGCGACTGGCGCTGATTTGTGCAGGCGTGGGAGCGGCGTTCGGCGCCCACGACCAGGGTAGGGCAAAGAGGGCGACGCGTTCGCTCGCCTGCTCCGGCGTCACGTGCGGCGTCGTCTGCCAGCCGAAGCGAAGATCTTCCACCTGAACCAGCACCAGCGTCATCGCGAGGACGCCGACATTGAACATGACGGCGAAAAGCTGGGTGACGATGACCAGGGGCCAGACCGCGACTGAGCCGTAGATTTCGCGTTTGCGGCGCAGGATGGCGATCGTGGCGCGCAGCCGTTCGCGTTGGCCTCCCGGCAAGCGGCGGAGCAGGGCATCGACTCCCCACAGGATGGCTTGCAGAGGATAAAAATCGCGCAGGTCCGGCAGCGCCCGCCGGAGCAGCCAAAAGGCGGCCGCCAGGATGAGCACCAACCACTGCAGACCGATCGTCCAGAGGAGGAATTTCGGCAGATTGATCGGCTCGTTCGTCTGATAACTGAGATGCGTCAGGGCCAGCCCGCCACCGAGCAGCAAGCCGAACACGACCCCAAGGGTGAGCAGCGCGTGCCATCCTCCCAGGTATTGCCGGCCCGGCAATGCGCCCGCCGCCTCACGCCGGCGCAATTCCAGCCACTGGCGAAAAATGGTGCGGCGGTCACGCTGCTGTTCCGGCCCGAGTTGCGGCGCGATCTGCTCGCGAAAGATCTTTTCGTCACGCGCCGGGTCGACGCCGCCTTCATCCGAAAGGAGAAATTCGAAGTCGATCAGGTCGGCGATGGTCCAGGGTGCAGTGCGGAGCACGGCTGATCACTAGCCTCTCGGCGGCCCTTGCGTCAGGCAAATCCTCGCCTCGATGCGTTTCGCGCCAATCTTCCCTTGGCAGGAGGCTTGCCAGCTAAGTTAAGTTGATCATTTCGCCCGTGTCCGATCTGCCACCTGCTGCCCCACGCTGGAAACTTGCGACGCTGTTCTTCATCAACGCGGCGGCCCTCGGCATGTGGACGGTGAATTTCGGGAATGTGCTTCGGACGCACGGGCTGGAGCACATCATCGGCTACGCCTACGCCTGCACGGCGATCGCCGCTTTCATCTCCCCGCTCGCCGTGGGCGCGTTGGCGGATCAAGCCGTCTCGCCACTGCGGCTCGTGCGCTGGTTGTCGGTGATGGCGGCGTTCTTTTTGACGCTGACCTTCGTCGCGATCGAGCACCGCTGGGGAGTCCTGACCGTGCTGGCGTTCGCCCAGTTGCAGGCCATCTGCGCGGTGCCCATCTTTGGGCTGAGTACGAGTATCGTCATGGCGGAATTGCGCGACGCGGAGCGCGAGTTCGGCCCATTGCGGGCCCTGGCGACGTTTGGCTGGATGGCGGCCGGCTGGGTGGTGAGCTTTATCCTTCACGCCGACACCTCCACGCTTTGTGGTTACGCCGCAGCGGTGGCGTGGCTGCTGACGGCGCTGTTCACGTTTGCTCTGCCGGAGGTGCCGCCCATGCAGCGCGGTGCTCCTCGCGACGTGCTCGGCCTGGCGGCGCTCCAGTTGTTCAAGCATCGGGATCACCGCGTCGTCTTCCTCGCCGCGGCCCTCTACAATATCCCGATGGCGGCCTTCTATCCGTTCACGCCGATTCACCTGACGGAACTCGGCGTGGAGCATGCGACGGCGACCATGACCATCGGACAGATCAGCGAGATGATCTCGATGTTTGGCCTCGCCGGGCTGATCGCCCACCTGCGGCTGAAGCGCGTTTTTTTGGTGGGCATCAGCTTTGGCGTGCTGCGCTTTGCGCTTTGCGCTTTCGACACGCGGAATTGGCTGATCACCGGCATTTCGCTGCACGGTTTCGCCTTCACGCTCTACTTCATCACCGCCCAGATTTACCTGGAGCAACGGGTTGACCCGGCCTTGCGCGCCCGCGCCCAGGCCTTGCTGAGCGTGATGCTCTCCGGCTTCGGTAACCTGGTTGGCTACATCGGCAACGGGTGGTGGCGGAATGCGTGTATGGCGGGCGAGACCACGCATTGGCCAAAATTCTGGTACGGGGTCTGTGGCGCCGCGGCTGTCGTGTGGATTTGGTTTGCTTTCAGTTACCGCGGCCGGGCGGCGGAGGCGTCCCACGATTAGGACAGCGAATTCGCTGCCGGATTCGGCAGTTCGCAAACGTGCGCGCGCAAGCTGAGTTGCAGGTTCGCCATGAAACGATTCCTCCCGGTCCTCCTCATCGCCCTTGCCGGCTCCGCCTTTGCCGCAGATCGAAAGCCCAATGTCCTCGTCATCGTCGGCGACGATCTCGGCTATGGCGAACTGAGCGCCCAAGGCTTTACCAAGGAAGTCCCGACACCGAACATCGACTCCATCGGCAAGAATGGGGTGCGCTTCACGAGCGGCTATGTGAGCGGGCCTTACTGCAGCCCGACTCGCGCCGGCCTGATGACGGGTCGCTATCAGCAGCGCTTCGGGCACGAATTTAATCCCGGGCCCGCCGAGGCCGCCGTGCCCAACTTCGGTCTCTCGCTAAATGAGAAGACGCTCGGCGACCGCTTGAAAGCGGCTGGCTATGCGACGGGTTGGTTCGGCAAATCGCACCTTGGCTATCTGCCGCCCTTTCATCCGCTCAAGCGCGGGTTCGACGAGTACTTCGGCTTCCTCGGCGGCGCCCACGATTATCTCGATGCCGCCGGAGATAAACATAACCCGATTCTCCGCGGGACCGAGCCGGTCAATAATATCGACTACACGACGGATGCCTTCGGCCGTGAAGCCGTCTCCTTCATCGAGAAGCACAAGGCTGAGCCGTGGTTCTGCTATCTGCCGTTCAATGCGGTTCACGCACCGCTCGAATCGATCGAGAAATATCTGGGACGCTTCACGAACGTCGGGGATACCAAGCGCCGCACCTTCTGCGCGATGCTCTCGGCCATGGACGACGCGGTCGGAAGCGTGCTGACAAAAGTGCGCGAGCTGGGGCAGGAGGAGAACACGATCGTCTTTTTCATCAGCGACAACGGCGGCCCCACCCCGCAGACCACGTCGAACAATGGTCCGCTGCGCGGCTTCAAAGCCCAAACGTGGGAGGGCGGTATTCGGGTTCCCTGGATGGTCCAATGGAAGGGCCGCATTCCGGCGGGGCAGACCGATGATCGCCCCGTCATTCAACTCGATATCCTCCCAACCGCACTCGCTGCCGTCGGAGTGGCCGCCCAACCCGAATGGAAACTCGACGGCGTGAACCTCCTTCCCTTCATCAGTGGCGAAAAGAAAGCCGCGCCGCACGAGGCGCTCTATTGGCGCTTCGGCGAGCAGATCGCGATTCGGATGGGAGATTGGAAATTGGTGAAAGGTGCGGGCATGGAAGCCGTTCGCGGTACGGGCAAAGCCACAACCGAAGGAGCCGAGCTCTACAACGTGACCAAGGACATCGGAGAGAAGCAGAACCTCGCCGCGAGTGAGCCCGAGAAGTTCAAGCAACTCGCCGCCGCTTGGGACAAATGGAATGCCGACAACATTGATCCCGCCTGGGGGCCGGGCAACCGCGGCGGACGGAAGGCTGCAAAGCAGCAGAAATAACCCCACCACCGCACAGCTTGCCCGCGCCTCGGGCGCAGCTACAAGAGCCGACCGTGAATTCGCTCCTCCGCACCTCCCTCGCGTTCGCATTTGTCTCCTCGCTGGCTTCCGCCAATGACTGGCCGCAGTGGCGCGGGCCGAATCGCAGCGGCGTCGTCAAAGATTCCGCGCACAAGCTTGATCAGCTCCCGGCCGACCCGAAGGTGCTCTGGCAAGTCGACGCGGGCCCCGGGCAGGCGTCGCCCGTGGTCGCGGCGGGCCGGATCATCTTTATGGACGGCATCGAAGGGCAGGAGACCGCGCATTGCCTCGATGGCAAGACGGGCAAGGAGCTGTGGCGCCTGGCGGTCGGACCGATGGTCGAGTTTCAAAATGCGTACGGCGAGGGGCCGCGCTGCACCCCTTTGGTCGATGAAGACCGCGTTTATCTGCAGTCGTGCGGCGGCGAGTTCCGCTGCGCTTCGCTCAAGGACGGCAAGGTCCTGTGGGGCGTGAGCTTCGGGAAAGACTACGGTTCGACCTTCCTCGGCAACAAAAGCAAC
>JADMIO011204714.1_pt1 | contig 12650 bp, 5 predicted proteins | sample 8958161 | NCBI WGS metagenome assembly JADMIO01 (sample SAMN16585339, study PRJNA669376) | soil metagenome | isolation source: Crop rotation soil | place: USA: Cullars Rotation, Alabama | collected 2011 | reverse complement strand
GCCGCGACTTCAAGTCACGTGAATTCCAAGCTTCGGATCCCACTGTGCTGGAAAGGGCGCTGCCTGCGAGCAGCGCGATCGTCGCAACCGATTTGAATCAGGCGATGCTCGATCGCGCGGCCGAGGTTGGCACCGCGCGCCCCGTCGCGTGGCGCACGGCCGATGCGGCGGCGCTGCCGTTCGACGATGGGACGTTTGATGCGGTGGTCTGCCAGTTCGGAGCGATGTTCTTCGGCGACAAGCCGGCATGCTTTTCCGAGGTGAAGCGCGTGCTGGCGCCCGGTGGGGCTTTTCATTTCAGCGTGTGGGACCGGATCGAGGAGAATGAGTTTGAGGATACCGTGACTCGCGCGGTGGCGTCGCTGTACGAGAAGGATCCGCCGCTGTTTCTTGCCCGCACGCCACACGGATATTGCGATATCAGTCAGATCGCGCGAGATCTGGCGCGAGGCGGATTTACCGCCGAACCAGAGATCACGACACTTGCCGCGCGGAGCCGAGCGCCTTCGGCGCGGATTGTGGCGACCGCATACTGCCGTGGTACGCCGCTGCGCAACGAGATTGAAGCACGAAACGGCCCAACGGTAAGCCAGTGCACGGACGCCGTTGAAGCCGCGATGTCCAGGCGCTTCGGCCGCGGCACGGTCGAGGGAAAGATTCAGGCGCACATTGTCAGCATCGAGCGGTGAACAACTTCAAGGCGGGATACCGCGTCGTCTGCGATGGCGCCTCTCATTTCCGTCGCGCTCGGCACGCCGGGTCAAGCGATGATCGACGTGAACGGCGGCAATGCCGGAACAACAGGATTGACACTACCGCCAGCGTGCCTCCCGGTTCTGGCAGGGGGAGCGCTCCTCCAAGTATGCCCGCGGCGGTGGAGTAAGGTGCGCCCTGCGTGCCGATGTTGGCGTCGATGAATTGGGTGTAGTCATCGATGTTCACCACGCCGTCATAGTTAAAGTCGCCGTTGCTCCAGCCCGTCAAGCCGTTGGCGACGCCGTTGTCGATGCGGATGTAGTCATCGATGTTGATCTTGCCATCGAGATTCGCGTCGCCGCCATAGGTGTACATCACCAGGGTATCGCTGCCCGAGATCGTTTGCCCGTCCCAGAGATCGGTGGCGGTGGCGGTGGCAGGGCGGATGTCGGAGGCGGTGGCAACGCCGATGCTCGTATAGTTGCTCGTGGTGGCTTGCGTCTGGCTGGTAACAATTCCCCCTGCGCCGTTCCACGCGCCGCCATTGCGTCCGGTCTGGATGAGGCCAGCGATATCGGTATAGGCGCTGCCGTCCCATGTTCCTTCGAAGGCGATATCGAAGATCATCTTGTTGTCTTGCAGGTTGAGACGCGAGGTGTCGTTGACGGTGAGCGTGTCGGCGGCGAGGACGGCGCCGCTGGAGGCCTTGAGCTCGAGGGTGGAATTGTTTTGCACCGTAACATCGGAAGTGCCGATGAGAGCGGCCGCCACTTGAAGCGTGCCGCCGCTGACCGTCGTTGCGCCGGTGTAGGTGTTAACGCCGTCGAGCGTAAGCGTTCCTAGGCCGATCTTGACCAGCGATCCGGCATCGCCGAGGGTTCCGGAGAAGGTCGTGCTGGTGTTGTCGCTGCCGACGGTCAGGGTGGCGTCCAGTGGGCTGATGTTTCCGCTGCCGCTCAGCGAGCCGATGCTCTGATCGTACGATCCGATGACAATGCCCGGCGCCGCGAAGGGCGCATAGAGCCACACCTCTGCGCCCGCGGCGACGCTCAACGCCGTGGTGGAGGGAAGCGAGTTCGTCGCGGCCAGCAGGAGCACGCCGTTGTTGACATTCGTCGGCCCGGTGTACGAATGGGCGGCGTTGGTGATGACGTAGAAACTTCCCGACTTGGTGATTCCACCCGCGCCACTGATGGCGCCCGTGATGATCATGTCGTAAAAGCTATCGCTTAGATTGGGGTCGATGTTCGCCAGGGTGTGATTGCCGACGGTGAGTTGGACGTTGCTGGCAAGCGTTGCGGTGGGCGTTGTGGAATCGGGGTTGGGATTGAAGGTGATGTTGCCGCTGAGCGTGAGCGCTCCACTGCCGCTCACCGAGGCCGCGGTGGAAGAAAGGCCGTCGCCGAGCGTTAGGTCGGTGGCGGATTGGTTAAAGCCATTGAGGGCGAGCTGACCGGCGCCGACGGAGATGGCGCCGACGCCCAGCGCGCCGTTGGCGCCGAGGCGCAGCGTGCCGGCACCGATCGTGGTGCCGCCACTGTAAGCGTTGGCGCTGTTGGCCACGATGAGGGTTCCCGCGCCGGATTTGGTCAGTCCGCCGCTGGGAGTGAGCGGCGCGGTGACGGTCTCGGTCAGTCCGGCGGCGGTATTGAAGACAGGCGTGCTCAGCGAGGCGCCCGCGAGCGTGATGTTTCCCTCCTCGAACAGGACGCCGCCCGCCGATTGCGGGGCGCTCAAGGTCACGGTGAACGTTCCGGTGGCGTTGGTTCCGGCAGAAAAGACTGCGGTGTCGCCGGGGGTCCACGCGCTGGTCGATGCGGTGCCGGCGGGGGAGGGACTCCAGAATGAGTCGGTGCCCCAGGTTCCCGCGGGGGTTGCGCTGCCTGCGCCGGCGTTAAGACCGTTGGCATCCCAGTAGGAAAGCGCGCCGTGCGCCTCGCGGATCGGCGCAAAGCATCCCACAACCGGGGTAATCGAGGTCACCACCGCCCATGCAGCGCAACGTGAGCCGCTCCGGATTCTGGATCCCAACGCCGCGCCTCCGATCCCCTGCCTTCACCCACTCGCGTCGCCCTGGACCTACGCGCGCGGCACGCCACCCCGCAACCTGCGCCGCACTCTGCCCCGCACTCTGCCCCGCATCCTGCGACCAATCACTGCTGCTCGAGCTTGAACCGCGGGAAGGGCTTGGCTGCCAAGTCCGCATCTGCAAAGCTCGTCGGCAGGTCCTTCGTGAGAACGGTGGCGGCGTGGCCGTCGGCGAACAGGTAGTTCGTCGCCGTTCCTTTCAGGTGCCGCGCATTCCCCATGAGATTAGCCTGGCGGTCATGATGGAAGAACCCGTCATAGACCAGCGCCATTGTTGATTGGTCGCGAATCCGCGTCAGCATGTGAAGCTCGGTGCGCTTGCTCTCACTGGGGACGCGAAACATCGGATAGTCCTTGCCGTCCTGATACTCGGCGTTGACGCCGTACCAGGTGCGGACCGTGATTCCGCCGATCATCGTCCCCTCGGGGCCGAGCGTGCCCGTCTGCCGCTGCCAATAGCCAGCCTGCAGCCCGCTGGTTCGCGGCGCGTTGTAGGCGTCGATGTCGAAGCCGTTGATGTCGATGCCGCTGGGGCAGCGGAGGACCGAAGCGGCCGTCGGGGCGGTCGCGCTATCGGGAACCGACAGGTAATGACCCTGCACGAGGATGCTCGCCCAGTTGCCCGGAGGGTGTTCCCAGGCCGGATCGCGCAGATCGGCGGGGGGCAGGCGTCCATGCCCGTCGCCGCTATACAAAATAAGCGCGTGCCCGATTTCGCGCAGGTTGGAAAGGCATCCGGCGGTGCGGGAGTGATCGCGAACGCCGATCACCACCGGAACGACGATCGCCACCAGGACAGCAATGAGCCCTAACACCACGAGCAGCTCAATGAGCGTGAAGGCGCGGCGAGCGGGTGATCGGCGCGATTTGCCAGAACGGCAGCATGCGGCGGCCCGGTTCCACATGGCGTTTGCTCCGAATTGCAGAGAAGACAATCCTACCTCGTCTTTCTCGCGCGTCGACAGTTTTTTGCTTGCCGTATCAAGAAGCTGTGCTAGGTTGATCTTTAACACTCACATTTGTAGGTCGGGGGGGAGAGAGTGTCGTTTAGTTTCCGCGCTGCAATGGCGAAGGAGCAACGATGCGACGGTCAGCCGCGTATGTGGGGGTTGTGGCATTTCTGTTCATTTCATTTCAGGTGTTTTCGGCCCGTGCGGCCGATGAGGTCAGCTCCCCTCCGATTGTCGCCTCGGCAACGCCCCTTCTCGCTCCCGACACGATCGCACCGAATGACGGCGACGCGAATCTGAGCCTGGTCGTCGCCCGGATGCAGGCGCCGCAGGATCTGCAGGCGCCCTCGCCGCAGATTGCGGTCACGACGGAGCCGGTCGAGCCGACCTTCTGCCCGGCAACGCAAACGCAGTGTCCGGTGGTGGCGACGCAGTGCGCGCCGGCCACCGCGGCGACGGTTTGCCCGGCGGTCGCCACCAAATGCCCCGCGAAGCAGACCGCCTGTCCCGTGAAGCAGACAGTCTGCCCGGCAAAGGATACGGCCTGTCCCCCCACGGCGACCGCCTGCCCGCCCAAGGATACCAAGTGCCCGCCGGTGTCAACGCAATGTCCCGCGCATGGGCATTTGGAGACCTTCTGCCCGGCGATCACCACGCGTTGCCCGCCAACGGCGACGGAATGCCCCCCGAAGCACACCGCCTGCCCGGCTCTCGATACGCACTGTCCCGCGAAGCAGACCGCTTGCCCGGTGAAACCGACGCACTGCCCGCCGACCGTGACGCAGTGCAGTTCGGCGACGGGCGGTGGGACGGCGACGGTCTGCCCGGCGATTGCAACGCAATGCCCGACGACCGTCACGCAGTGTCCGCCGAAGCAGACCGCCTGCCCGCCGGCCGATACGCGCTGTCCGCCCAAAGACACATCCTGCCCGCGGACGCAGACGGCCTGCCCCGTAACCCAAACGCGCTGCCCGGTGGTTGATACGCACTGTCCGCCGGTTGACACGCAATGCCCACCGGCCGGAGGTGGAACGGCCACCGTCTGCCCGACGGTGCAGACGCAGTGTCCGGCCGTGGACACGCAATGCCCCGCCACGGGCGCTGGAACGCCGACGGTCTGCCCAGTCGTCGCCACACAATGCCCGGCCACGCCAACACAATGTCCAGGAGCGGCCGGTGGTACACCAACCGTGTGCCCGGAGGTGCAAACGCAGTGTCCGGCGGTTGATACGCAATGTCCGGCGACAGGCGCCGGTACGCCCACCGTCTGCCCCGCGGTAGCGACGCAGTGTCCGTCGTCCACCACAAAGTGCCCGCCGACCGACACCCAATGTCCTGCCAACGGGGGAACGGCAACGGTCTGTCCGACGGTGACCACGCAATGTCCGGTGGTGACGACCCAATGCCCGGGCGGACCGGGCAGCGGGACGATGACCCAGTGCCCCCCCACGCCAACAGCCTGTCCGGGCAGTACCGGGGGAGGCGGGCAGACGCAGTGCCCGGTCGTAACAACCCATTGCCCTGCCAACACAACTCAATGCCCTGAAGTCCTAACACACTGCCCGGCAACGCCGACGCAGTGTCCGGGAACGGCCGGCGGCACGCCGACGGTCTGCCCCGTTGTCGACACACAATGTCCGGCAAACGGCGGAACAGCTACCGTGTGCCCGGTGGTGACAACCCAGTGCCCCGCTACGCCCACGGAATGTCCGGGAACAGCCGGCGGCACGCCGACCGTCTGCCCCGTGGTGACGACGCACTGCCCACCGACGCCAACGCAATGCCCTGGGCCAACGGGTGGCCAGGCGACCGTCTGCCCGGCCGTCGCGACGCAGTGCCCGGTGCAGACAACGATCTGCCCGCCACCGCTACCGGGAACCACCTGCAATCCGAACACCTTGGCGAATCCGCCTCCACCGGGCACCGCCACGATGGCGGCCGCCAGTGGCCTGATAAAGCCCTCGCCCGGGACGACATCGCTGGCATCGACGACGGTCGCATCGTCGCGAGCTTCTCCGGCGGCGCTTTGCCTTGCGATCGATGTGAGTTGCCCGCTGCACGTCGGTGTAACTCGGTGATATGAGTCGCGAAATCGAGAGGTTTTAGTATCGACCAAGAGGCGTCCAGTACATTCTGGGCGCCTCTCCTTTTTGCCTGGGCGCGTCGTGTCCTGTTTATCTGGCGGAGGCATTGGTTTGAGCTCGGCGACCAAGAGCATTTCCGCAACGAAAGAAAGAATGCGGGCCGTTGTGCAGCGGCAAGTGCTGGCATCGACGCCACAGATCGACTCCGCCCTCGGTTCCCCTTCGCAGCGAGTGGACCCGCTCACCATCGCGAGTGCCTGTGCGCTGCTCGCCGCCGGGTGGACCGCCGCCGGATCGCTCGGGCTGATCGGTCATCCACTGCGACATGCGCTGAGTTGGCTCTGCGTGATCGTGGCGCTGGGATGCAGCCGCCGGACCACGCCGCGCGACCCGCGACGAATGGTGGCGTGGGCAGTGGGGCTGGCCGCTGGGGCAGTCGCTTTGACGAGCACCAACCCGGTCGTCGATGCGCTCGGCGTGGCGCTGGTGGGCCTGGTGCTGGCACATCGGAGGGAAGGCGTCGCGCGATCCGTCCTGCGTTGCTCGACGATCGCCGTCGCCATGCTTGCGCTTTGGCGGCATCTCTACGATGCCATTCCCTTGGTGCTTCTGCTGGCGGATACGGTGTCGCGCGGGATCGGAGCGGTGGGCGGGGTTGTCGCGGGCAAGCCGCTCTGGGTGGGCGCGAGCTTTGCGGGGCTGGACTACCTTATCGTGATGATCGCCGTGCTGATCGCCCTCGTGTTCCGAGTTGAGCGGGCGCAACGCGCGGGGCTGATCGTGTACGGTTCTCTCGGCATCCTCGCCGCGCATCTTCTTTACCTGGTGCTGCTCGCCATCCTCCCACCGTGGATCGGCCATCCGCCTCCCATCGTCGCGCCGCTGCCGGGGCAGGGTCCCATCGGTCAGGCTCCCGAGCTCACGTGGCAACAGACCGGCGCCTACCTGATTCCCTGGAATCTGCCTGCGCTGCTTGCGGGGCTTGATCTGGCGGTGGCCGCATTCATTTTTCGCAACGTCGTGCTTACCGCCGACGAAACTCCCTCCCTGCCCGCCGCACTCCGTCTCTCCGCAGGACAGGGCTTACGGTCCGTCGTGTTTGCCATTGCCGCCGCGGCACTGCTCCCCTGCGCCGATTCACTCTGGCTCCGTCACCCGAATCTTGAAGGAAAGAAGATCGTCTTCAACAAGAACGGTTTTCTAAACTGGCTCAGGCCGGTGCACGGGGAGTATGGACGGCTCGGCGGCGGGATGTACGGGATGCTCCCGCCTTATCTCGAAACACTGGGCGCCCGACCGCTCATCTCTGCCAATTTCTCCGATGAGGACCTCAACGGCGCCGCGGCGGTCGTGCTCCTCTTCCCCGACGAGCGCAATCCCTTCAGCGACGAACAGTTGTCTCGGCTGGACAAATTCGTTCGTGCCGGCGGAACGCTGGTCGTGGTCGGCGATCACACCCAGCACGACACGCCCAAAGAGCTCCCTGTCGGCGACCGGCCACACAACCAGTTCAACGTCGTGCTCGGACGAATGACCTCGATGTACATCCCGTTCGACGCGGCCATGTTCCAGATCGGCGGTTGGCTTCAGTCCTACGAGCCGATCGCGCATCCGACGACGATCGGGATGCGCGACGACCGCAATCAGTTCGGCGTGGTGATCGGCTCATCGGTTCATTCCGGATGGCGCGGGCAGCCGCTCATCGCCGGCCGCTGGGGCTTTGCCGAGCCCGGCGATGTCGGCTCGGAAGCCGCCATGATGGGAAACCGACAGTACGATCCCGGGGAAAAACTCGGCGATCTGGTGCTGGCCGCCGAGCAACAGGTGGGTCGCGGGCGCGTCATCGCCTTCGGCGACACCTCCAGCTTCACCAACGGCATCAATGTGGGCGCACACGTTTTCACCTCGCGTTTCTTCGGCTACATCGCCAACGGCGGCGGAGTCGCGCGCCCGCTCTGGAGGCAGTTCCTTGCGCTTCTCCTGGGCGCGGTGATCCTCCGCGCGATCTGGATTCATCGCTCGATCCAGGTTCAAGCCGGTATCCTGGTGGCGCTGGCCGTTTCCCTCACGCTCTGCGCGCGGATCAGCCACGCGCGCGCCGATGTTCTTCCCGACGGGCGACGCGCCTTTGAGGCGCCGCTCATCATCACGCCGAACAACCTCGCCTACATCGAAACCTCCAACCTCGAAGCGCAGAGCGGCGAATCCTGGCGGCCCGACGGCACCGCGGGGCTGGCCCTCACGCTGATGCGCAACGGATACGTCACCCTCCAGCTTCCCGAGATCACCCAGGAGCAGCTGGATCGCGCCGGCCTGCTGGTCAGCGTCGCCCCGCGCCGGCCCTACACCTCGAGCGAGCGCGCCGCCATCCGCCGTTTCATCGAGAACGGGGGAACGTACATTCTCACCGCCGACTACGGCGATCACCTCGCCAGCGCCGAGTTGTTAAGTGAGTTGGGCCTGTGGATCGGCCAACCCCCCTCCGCCGCCGCTGCTGCGGGCGCGCGGCCGCCCGAGCCGATGGGGCACTTCAAGTCGCCCTATATCGACACCGGCAAGTACATGGCGTTCGTGCGATTCCACGCCGCGTGGCCCGTCGGAACGATCCAGGCGGATGACCCCCAGGCTCGCGTGATCGCCAACGGGAACGGCAACGTCCCGGTCGTCATCCTGCGCACCATCGGCCGCGGCAAAGCCGTGGTCGTCGGCGACACAGCCTTTGCCATGAACAAGAATCTGGAGTGGGAAGATGGAACGCCCTTTGACGGCATGCGTGAAAACTCCGACTTCTGGCGATGGTTCATCACGGTCCTGAACGATCGTCCGATGTGGATCCCGCCCAAGCCCGTGCCGATCGCTGCGCCGGCTGGACGAGGCGCCTCTCCTGGCACGCCCAATCAAGCCGCGCCGCCCGATGCGATGGAGGCGCAATGATCCGCATTCTCATCGGTGTCTCGCTGCTGGCGGCCTCGTGGCTGGTGGGATTGGGTTACTACCACGAGCCGGACACACTCAGCTGGCTTCTCCTCGTCGCGCTGGGCACGATCGCACTGGGCGCGCTCATTCCCAGCATCCCGCCGATCGAAGGTTGCATCGCCGCGGCGTTGTTGCTGCCCGCCGCCTGGGTGGCGCCCTGGCCTTACAAGATCGCGATGTTGCTGCTGCTTGCCGGCTTCGTGGCGCTGGCGGCTCCGCACACGCCGCGTTGGCTCCGCTGGCTCGGCTCTGCGCTGCTCAGCTCGGGGCTGGTTCTGCTGGCGCAGGGCCTGGCGATGCTGGGTTACGAGATCGTCACCAGCCGCTCGCATGACGTCGCGGCGCCGCTGGCCGGTCTGCTGGCGGCGGTCGCGCGGGTGATGGACATCGACGCCGGCGCCGCCGGCTCGACGATCGCCATCGGCTCCATGCGTAAGAACCAACCGCTCGCCGCCACCTGGGCGCTGCTGCTCGATCCCGTCACCGTCAGCTTCTTCGCCGGCGCCGCGCTGGCGCTTTGGCTGCGCGCCCACGCCCTGGCTCGGGAGCGATTGCGCACCTGGTCGCGCGCGATGGGGATGCTGCTGCTGGCCATCGCTGCGTGGATTCCGCTGCGCGTCGCGCTGCTCCTGGGTCTGCTGCTGCATCGCACGCTGCTGGTCGAGTACGACGAGGTGCTGATCGTCAACAATCAGTTTTTCAACACCTGGCTGCACCTGATGCTGATGGGCGGCGTGGTGTTCCTGGCGTGGCGGTTCATTCACTGGCCGGACCCGTCACTCGTCGCGCCGCGCCTGCCCGCAGCGCCGCCGGCGCCGCCGACGCGATCGATTCGCCAGCCGATTCTCGTCGCCGCGCTGGGAACTCTCGGCGTCGCGCTGATCAGCCTGGGGCTGTTCTGGGACCCGGCAGGAACGTCCAAGCCCGGTCGCGTCCTGGTCGATGAGTTTCATTCCAAGTGGGAGCCGACCACGCGCCCGATGGATACCAACTGGTATGGGCAGATGTCCGGCTACAACTACGCCTGCGTGTACGACTACTGCTCGCGGTTCTATGACATGAGCCGCAACACCGCGCAGCCGATCGATTCCGCCACGCTGACCGATTGCGACGTCCTGATCATCAAGTGCCCCACGAGCCGCTACAGCGCCGAGGAAATCAAGGCGATCGAACAATTCGTGCAGCGTGGCGGCGGGCTGCTGCTGGTGGGGGAGCACACCGATGTCTTCGGCACCGGGATGAACCTCAACGACATCGCCGAGCGATTCGATTTCCACTTCCGCTCCGATTGTCTCTTTGGCATCGATTCGGTCTTTGACGATCACTTCGATCCGCCGCTCGTCCCGCATCCGGTCATTCAGTCGATGGGTCCCTTGGAATTTGCCGTCTCCTGCTCGATCGAGCCGCAGGGCGCCGGCCGCGCCGTGATCCGCGGTGTCGGCCTGAAGAACATGCCGGCGGATTATCACGCGAGCAATTTTTATCCGCAGGTCGAGGATCGCGCCGAATCGCGCTACGGCGCTTTCACGCAATGCTGGGCGACGCGTCACGGCGACGGGCGCGTCCTGGGCTTCACCGACTCCACGATCTGGTCGAACTTCTGCGCCTTTGAGCCGGGGAAAATCGAGTTGTTGCTCGGGCTGATCGAGTGGCTCAATCACCGCAACCACCTCCCGGATCCGCAGTGGTGGCTCCTGGCCCTGGGCGCGCTAAGCCTCATCGCCGGCGCGCTCTATAAAGTGCGCTGGCGCATCGGCTGGGTCGCGCCGCTGGCGGCGGGGATCTTCGCCTGGAGCATCACGGTCCCGCTTGTGCGCGCCGAGCAGCGCCACGCGATGCCTCTGCCCCAGCCCAGGCGACCCATGAAAATGGTCGCGATGGATCAACTGGCCTGCAGCGTGAAGCTTCCCAAGGATGGATTCATCGGCGGCAAGCCGGGCGAATTCGGGATCTTTGAGCGCTGGATCCTCCGCCTCGGCTACTTCACCTGCCGTCGCAGCGGCGCCGATGCCTTTGCAGCCGATTTGGTGGTCTTCGCCAACCCAGATCGCCCCGTAACACCGGCGTACGTGGCGCAACTGCGCGATTACGTCAATCGCGGCGGGCACATTCTCGTCCTCGACTCCGCCAAGAACACCAAGTCCACAGCCAACACACTGCTCTATCCCTTCGGGCTTGCCATCAAGCACTCCGCCGCCTTCGAGGGCCCGCTTCTCACCCCCGACGCCCCCGCGGTTCCCGCCACCGACGCCTGCGAAGTGACCGGCGGGGAAGCGACTTCAAAAATCAATCAGACGACGGTGGCCGCCACAACTCACCTGGGCAAGGGTTCGGTGACAGCGATCGGTTTCAGCGAGCGTTTCACCGATTTATCGATGGGCGTCACCGGCGACACAGACCCGGATGAGAATATGAGGAAGGTCTACGAGCTGCAGTTCCAACTGCTGCGGCACATCCTGGCACCAAGCCGCGAGGAACCAACCTCGGCGAGATAGAACAGGACACATTCAATCGGGGCGACAAGATTTGAACTTGCGACCTCTAGACCCCCAGTCTAGCGCTCTAAACCAAGCTGAGCTACGCCCCGGAAGTTTTGCTTCCGCTGAAAAACTAGTCTAGGGGACTGTCCGGCAGTGTCAACTTCGGGCTCGGGGATGGCGTGCGTTGCATCCGAATCGGCGCTCGGTAAGCTGCGCGGCGCATGAAGGTTTTGATCGTCGGGAGCGGTGGGCGGGAGCATGCGCTGGCGTGGCGGCTGGCCGACTCGTCGCGCGTGACGGGGCTGTTTGCCTGGCCGGGGAACCCGGGTATCGGTCAGGTTGCCGAGCGGGTCGGGGGCGATGTGATGGATTTTGGCGGAATTGAAAAATTCTGCCGCGAGCAGCGGATCGAGTTGGTGGTGATCGGGCCCGAGGATCCGCTGGCCGGCGGGCTGGCGGATCGATTGATCGCCGCGGGGATGAAGGTCTTCGGGCCGACGAAGGATGCGGCCCAGCTCGAAGCCGACAAGTGGTTCGCCAAGGAGTTGATGCGACACCAGGCGGTGCCGACGGCGGAGGCGCGGGCATTCACCGACGCCGATGCGGCCGAGGAGTATGTCCGCAAGCGCAATGGCGCAGTGGTCATCAAGGCGGCGGGGCTGGCCAAGGGGAAGGGCGTGACGGTTTGCTATCGCGTCTCGGATGCGATCGATGCGATCGAACAGATCATGCGCCGCCGCGCCTTTGGCGAAGCGGGAAGCCGCGTCGTGATCGAGGAGCGCTTGAGCGGGCCGGAGTGTTCGCTGCTCGCATTCGTCGACAACAAGAACATTTACGTGATGGAGCCGGCGCAGGATCACAAGCCGATCGAAGACGGCGACGTCGGCCCGATGACCGGCGGGATGGGCGCCTATTCCCCGACGCCCGCCGTGAGCGAATCGATGATCCGCTCCATCGAGCGCGACATTCTCGTCCCGGTGATCGATGGGCTCGTGCGCGAAGGAATCAAATACAAGGGCGTGCTCTACGCCGGGCTGATGCTCACCGCCAACGGGCCGAAGGTGCTGGAGTTCAACTGCCGCTTCGGCGATCCCGAAACACAGCCGCTGATGATGCGGTTCAAGAGTGATCTGGCGGAGGTGATGCTTGCGGTAGCGGAGGGGAAGCTCGACAAGGTGGATCTGAAATGGGATCCGCGGCCGGCGCTGTCGGTCGTCGCATCGAGCAAGGGCTATCCGGGCAAGTATGCGTCCGGAATCCCGATCACCGGCATCGACCGCGTCGACGCGATGCGCGATGTGAAGGTCTTTCACAGCGGCACCTTTCCAGCACATTGGGATCCTAAGCTTAGAATTCCACGTGGACAAGTTGTCGCG
>JADMIO012610981.1_pt1 | contig 12651 bp, 8 predicted proteins | sample 8958161 | NCBI WGS metagenome assembly JADMIO01 (sample SAMN16585339, study PRJNA669376) | soil metagenome | isolation source: Crop rotation soil | place: USA: Cullars Rotation, Alabama | collected 2011 | reverse complement strand
GCCGCGACTTCAAGTCACGTGAATTCCAAGCTTCGGATCCCACTGTGCTGGAAAGATCCGGAACTGAAGAAGCAAAAACTGAAGCTTAACTACCGGCCTGGCTACTTCGCCAAGTCGACGGATGTCGATCCTGGTCGCAAGCGCTCCGCCCCCTAAACAACCTCAAAAACTGGGCTTTGTCACAATAATTGTCCCTATTCCTGGGCCAATTATCCAATGACAAATTGTTTTCAACTTTGTTATACTCAAACTGGGTGGGTTTGACCCGTCTAGCGCGCAGTCTTCTCAATGTATCTCCTCATTAAAACGGATTCTAGAATTTGCTGATTCCTTACCCTCAACGCTCGAAGTTCGCCGTGCTGCATCCACGGTGTGACGACTAAATTCACCATCAAATGATTAAGACGTCCTTTTCGGAAAAGTGTCGGGTACTGATCGCCGATGATGATCAGAAGATTTGTGATCTGCTTACCGACTTGATCGAGAATGAAGGTTACGAAGTTCGTTCGGCCGCAGATGGCGCCGCCGCATTCGACCTGGTCGCCTCTTTTGAACCGGATGTAGTGATTAGCGATGTCAACATGCCGATGCTCGGCGGTATCGAGCTCTGCCGGCAAATCAAAGCAGAAACGCGCTTCGCTAACGTTCCGGTGCTTTTGTTTAGTGGCGACCGCAATGCATTAGAAAAAAGTATTGAAGGTTTGACTGCGGGTGCGGATGACTATCTAAACTTTCCGTTTCGTAATGAAGAGTTGCTGGTGAAGGTAGCTAGGTTCGCAGAGCGGCGCCGCGTAGAGAAGCACTATCGTGAGATTGTGGAAGACGCCGCTGACATAATCTATACGCGCGACATGGACGGCTACATTACCAGCATTAACCGGGCCGGCGCCGCGTTCTTCGGTAAACCTGCTGAAGAGATCGTGGGCGCCCACCTCAGCAGCTTGATCGGGGAAGCAGATGCCGCGCACGACGTGGAAGAGACACGCCGTGCTGCTTCCGATTCACCACTGCGCTCGACTTATTATTTGAAGGATTCAGAACAGAACGGTCGGTACCTCGAAGGCGTCATCACGATCGAACGCGATCGCAACCGACAACCCACTGGCATCCGTGGCGTGATTCGCGACGTAACCGAGCAGAAGCTTGCCGAGGCGGCGCTGCGAAATGGGCGCGAAGCCCTGCAGCAAACCGAAGCGCGTTTGCGTATGGTTATTGGTAGTGCGTCGCTGGTGATCTTCGCCTTAGACCAGGATGGCATTTTCACGCTATCAGAAGGCGAAGGACTTAAAGTGCTCGGCTTGAAACCGGGCGAAGTCGTCGGTCAGTCGGTGTTCGATGTGTACCGCGACTATCCCGCAGTTATCGCAAACATTCGTCGTGCGCTTTTAGGCGAGACTTTTTCGGAGGTTGTCGAAGTCGGAGAACTTGCGTTTGATACCCGTTATTCTCCACTCACAAATGAAGACGGCATTGTGATAGGGGTGACTGGAGTTGCGACTGACATCACTGAAAATCGTAAGGCGCAGGAAGCTTTACGCGAGAACGAACAGAGATATCGCGAACTGTTTGAAAACGCGAACGACATCATTTATACGCACACCCTGACTGGAAACTTCACTTCACTCAACCGTAGCGGGGAAGAGATCACCGGCTATTCTCGCGAAGAAGCTTTCCGCATGAATATTGTCGACGTGCTGGCGCCTGAGTATGTGGATATCGCGCGGGGAATGATTGCGCAGAAGACCGATGAAAAAACTCCCACGGTTTATGAGCTCGAGATAATCACCAAAGGCAAACGGCGCGTGCGATTGGAAGTTAGCACGCGACTGATTTATCAGGACGGTCAGCCGGTTGGTGTTCAGGGAGTTGGTCGCGATCTAACCGAACGCAAGCGATCTGAAGAGGCCCTTGCCCAGCAATCTCAGCGAGAGGCCATGACTCACCGCATCTCGCAGACTATTCGCTGCTCGCTGGATAGTTCCGAGATTTTTCACACGGCCGTGCGTGAGCTGGGGTCTTATTTGAACGCCGATCGGTGCGCGTTGTTCCTCAAGGACGAAGATCGAAGCCTGGTCACAAAAACCGCGGAGTATCTCGCTGATGGAGTCGCGCCTGCGATTTCTGACTTTGAACTGAAAGACTTGCAAACGCTGATCGAGTCGCTGGATAGCAACGGCGTGCTTCGGTTTGACGATGCGGCCAACGACCCTCGTATCCCTGAACTTTATGAGCGCATTCTAGCCAAAGCGAATGTCCGTTCGATTATGTACGTTGCCATTCGCGTCGGCGACGAAGTGACTGCGGCATTTTCACTTTCAACCACAAAAGAGCTGCGCAACTGGAGCGGCTCCGACGTTGCCCTCGCAAAGGCGGTTGCCGATCAAACTGGCATTGCCATTCGTCAGGCTGAGCTCTTTCAGAAAGCAGAAGCAACGTCGAAGCGCGAGGTGCTGGTCAACAATGTGACGATGGCCATTCGAGCCTCGCTCAGTTTGCCGGAAGTTTTAAGCACGGCCACGCGCGAGCTCGGCATTGCCCTGGGAGCGTCGCGGGTCCACCTGCATCTTTACGACCCGGAAAACCCAATCTCTCCAGTTAAGCATGAATATCTTGCGCCGGGCATTGAGAGTATTGGCCTCTACCACGCGAATTATGAAGACGCTGTGGGCCAGCAGTTGTTGCGTTTAACCAAGCCGATGGTGATCGCGGATACCGTCAATTACACGGACAACACCGCGGAAGTATGCGACGTCGTCAGAGAGCATGCGCGAGTGGCGAGCGTTAAATCGCAAATCTCCTACCCGCTTATCGTCAAGGGCTTGTTTAGAGGCGTGCTCTGCATTCACCAAACCGACAGGCTGCGGCAATGGACTGATGATGAGTTGTCGCTCGTGCAATCAGTGGCGGAGCGCCTGGCAACTGGTATGGCCCAGGCAGAATTGTTTGAAATGGTTGCCAAAGCGAAGTCGGAATGGGAAACGACTTTCGACGCAATGTCTGATGGCATCTTTATCTTCGATCGTTCGGGACGGCTAAAGCGCGTCAACCGGGCCGGTGCCGCCATGGAGGGATCACACCCGCGCGGCTTGTTGGGCCGGCGTTGCTGCGACGTGCTGCGAACCACTTCGGCCAACGCGGTGTGCGTAGTGGAAAAGGCGCTTGAAGAAGGTCGGAGCCAAACGATCGAAGTGATACCTGATCTACTGAATCGACCCATCCTGGTTTCCATTGAACCAGTCGTTGACAAACAGGGCATAGTGACGGCGGCAGTTTGTACTGCTCGCGACCTTTCCGAACTGCGCAAAGTTCAGGCCGTCGCGCGCGAACACCAATCGCTGCTCACAAACATTCTGGAAAGCGCGCGCGAATCGATTTACGCGGTCGATATGGACGGACAATTCAAGTGGAGTAACAGCGCGACGATTGCTGCGCTGGGCTTGAAGCGCGACGAGTTGATTGGGCGACCGGTTGCTGAGCTTGTTTTTGAGGGTGACCAGGAGCTGGTCAGCGAGCGACTGCGAGCTGCATTGAACGGCGAGGCGCAAACGTACGAGATGCGTTATTTCTCCGGGGACGGGAATTTACGCTACGCCCGCGTCGACAACTCACCGATCGTCGTTGAAGGACGAATTACCGGTGTGCTGGGAATTGCCCGCGATATTACCGAGCAGAAAGAAGAGCGCGAGCGCGCCGCCCGGGCCGACAAGCTGCGTGCGTTGGGGCAACTGGCTTCTGGTGTGGCTCATGACTTCAATAACTCCCTCGCAGCGATTCTAGGTCGCGCACAATTGCTGCGCCGGCAAACGCAGGACGAAGCCCTGGTGCGGAATGTGGAGATTATCCAAACTGCCGCTGAAGACGCGGCTGCAACTGTGCGTCGAATCCAAACGTTCGCTCGTAAGTCACCGGCAAAAGAATTTGAAATGCTTGACGTTTCCAGCCTGCTGAACGATGCGATTGAAATCACCCGGACGCGTTGGCAGAACGAGGCGCGTCTGCGCGGGCTCGACTATCAGGTGTTTCTGGAGGCGGACAAGGGTCAATTCACTTATGGCAGCGCCTCAGAGTTGCGTGAGGTGTTTGTTAATTTGATTGTCAACGCTGTGGACGCGATGCCGAATGGCGGTCAACTTTCAATCGGGTGCCAGCAAGAAAACGGCCGGTTAAGCCTGAGGTTTGCCGACACCGGCACCGGAATGCCTGAGGACGTCAGACAAAAGATTTTCGATCCATTCTTCTCGACGAAGGGCGCGCAGGGAACAGGACTCGGTCTTTCGGTAAGTTACAGCATCATTGAGAGACATGAAGGTTTGATTAGTGTTACGTCAGAAATGGGAAGTGGCACGGTCTTCACTATTGATTTGCCTGCTGTGGCTACGGAGTTGGAAGCGACTGAGAGGACTTCCGAGTGGGTTAAGGTGCCAACGCTGTCGATATTGGTCGTCGACGATGAGTCACCGGTGAGGGAAACCCTTGCCGAGATGCTTCAGGTGATGGGACACCGCGTGTTGCTGGCCGAGAGTGGCCACAACGCGCTGCAGATGCTGGCGGTAAACAATTGCGATCTCGTTTTCACTGATTTAGCGATGCCGGAAATGGACGGCTGGGAAACGTCGCGTGAAATCCGCAAACGCTGGCCCGAGATGAACGTCGTACTGGTCACGGGTTATGGAACGGGCACAACTCCTCCGGTGGGCGACGAAGGATTGATCAATGGAATTATCGGCAAGCCATTCGACTTCAATCAGATTAATCAAACCATCACTAAGATCGTCACTGATGAACCGGTGGGAGTCTGATTGTTTACCTGACTCAATCGCCTCACTGCCTAAGTAATCGGAAACGTCCGACTGAGCTTTCACCAATACTACCGAAGTAAAGCCAACCGTTCCTCTCAACTGCATTCGCAATCTCTGCGTAGCACGACGCTGAACCATCCTGCAGGTGTCGACCACCCGACCGTTTTCGTCGAGACCCAGCACAAAGCTGTATCGCTTCGGTGCCGGTTGCAGAAACTTAGGGAAGCGCGCCAGAACCTTTCTCAAAAAGGGATGCGGCAGCAGCTTGTCAAGCATCGCGTCGCGCGGTGCGACGAGCGCCAGCCAGAATCTGTCTTTGCCGTTAGACGAAATTCCGTCAGGAAAGGCCGGCAAGTTGTCGATAAAGATTTCCGCAGCACCCCACTTCGAAGTCGACGAACCGCCGGCCGGTGGAGTTAGCCAGACACGATAGACGCGATATTTACCGGTTTCCACTACCAGCACGAACGACTGGTTTGGGCTCACGGCTACGCCATTCGCGAAACAAAGATGACTGAGCAGCGTCCGCGTTGTTTTCGTTTTTGGATCGTAAGCGAGGAGTCGGCCGTTTGGTCCATGCTCGAGAATGTCTGAGGTGAACTCGGTAAGCGGAAACTTTGAAGACGCGTCGGTGAAGTAAATTGTGCCGTCGGCAGCGATGTCGAGATCGTTCGTACAACCGAACGGCAAGCCATCCGCTTCGGTTGTTAGCACTGTTACTGATCCATCGGGAGCAACTGACAGCAAGCCTTTGATTGCATCGGCAACAATCAATGAGCCTGCCTTGTCAAAAGCCAATCCGAGCGGGCGGCCGTGCGTGTTGGCAAAGGCTTCCGGTTTACTGCCGTCCGGTTGCAGTCGGATGATGCGACCGTCGTCCAGGCCCGTGTAGATCCGGCCTGTGGCGTCGAGCGCGACGTCTTCAGGCGCGAAACCGTAGCCGGGACTCGGATCGTCGGTTCCCAGCGCTAGCCGCTCGGTAGTCACAAGCAAAGAATTCTGTTGATAGGTTCCCGTCAAAGGTGGGGGTGGCGAAGGGTTCCACGCTTGGGGAGAAACCGAGACGGGCCAAAAGAGGAGATAGAGAGCGGTTAGTACAATTAAGAGAATGAGGCAGAGAATGAGCTTTCTGACTCTGGTCATTCGTTACTTAAAGCCAGACCTTTTCAGCGTTCGCCGCGAGCGGCTTCCACCTTGCTTTCCAATTCAACCACGAGTTGACGTACTGAGGGTTGATCCATCGGCTCAATCAGTCTCAGAGCTTCGTCCAGTATGCGACGTTGGTGTTCCGGGAAGTTAGGAAGTCCGGCGACTGCGCCAGGCTCGCCATCGTAGAGGGCTGCGCGCGGCGGTCTGACGCTTTCGATTACTTCCTTGTCTATTGCCAACGTCATCGTAGGGATACCAGTCTGCTCCAATCCTCTGGCGATCAACGAAACTGTCTGATGACAGAGGCGCGAGGCAGGTATTAAGAGCGCCGCCTGGACTTCGTATCTGGTAATTCTTTCCACCAGGCGGGGAATCGTCTCGTCAGCCAGCCGAGACGCGTTTGGAATAAAACCGCAGCAACTCCAAAAGACTGGATTCAATTGTCCGATGACTCTGTTGTTCTCAAACTCGAAAAGCCGCGTCAGTGGAATCAGTGAATTGCGATCCGCTTTGACTGCTGCCGGATCATACCCACGCGTCGCGTAACGCATGTCTTCGGGCTCAACCTGTACGGGAATTTCTCTAAAGCTAAGATCGCCTTCAGCCGCATTGAGGTCGAAGCCTTCGGTCCCGTCGATATACGCGCCCGCTGAACTGATTAGCGCGAGATTGAGCATTGGCAGCGCGCGCCGGGCGGGCGAAAAAGGGGCACGCTTGTTCTTCACGAAAGGATACGAATCGTCTACGTCGCCGTCACCGCCCGGTTGCCAGCGGGAATAACGGTTCCGCCAGTCTTCAACATTCTCGATGATGTCCAAGCGCTTGAAGCTCCCTCTTTAACTGATCCACAAACTATGGTTTGGTGAAGCAACTAGGATACTCGGAGAATTTTGTCTCGTCGATCTTTACGTTGTGTTTGATCTCGGTAAGCTGGTAAACGGCCGCGGCACCACTGAAAACTTCTTCGCGTATCTTGAAGGGAAGTTTTACGCCATCCACCTCACGATAGTCGCCGTAGTAAGTATGATCCTTGCGCACTAGCAGTCCACTTTCGGCGTCAAAATACCATTTATCAAAGCGCATGCGGACGACGTAGACATCATTGCCTGCCAGCTTCTCTTTTCCCATAAACACGGCGGACTGAAGCGACTCTTTGAACCGCGCTTGTCGATTGAAAATGGCAGTGTCTTGCGCTATTTCCAGACCGAGTCCCGTGAATCTTATAAATCCCTGTAGCGGGTCTTGCAACCATGCGCGCTTGCCATCGAAGGTTTTTTGCAGAACACCCAGGCCGGGCGCGTTGATAATCATGCTGGAGCGGTTCGTCGAGTCCTCCACCACTTCAACGGTTCCCTTCAGCCCCAGAGCGGTCAACTCCACGGTACCGATTGAGACGCGGTTTTTGAGTTTGTCGAACGCTTCTTTGCCACCGGTCGCTGCCAGATACTTTTCGAGAATTGACTTCGCCGAAGGCCCGTCGGCGTTCTTATTTTCCACTACGACTGGCCGCGCCATCGGTGGAGGAGGCGGAGGCGGATCCATAATCGTTACTATTGTGGGAGGAGTCGAACGCGCAGGTGCGGTAGACTGAACATCTGCGATCAGTTCTACAGGCTTGTCCGTTCCTGCAATCTTTTCGCGCAAGCGGCGCAAGGCTGCCGCTAGTTGCGGATCGCTTCCCCGAAGCAGATTCTTGCGGGTTAACGAGACAGTCACATCCGGGATGACGCCGACGCCTTCAAGGCGATTCCCGTGGTGAGTTTCATAGTCGGCGAAGCCATACTGAAAGATTGCGCCTGTGGGCAATTTTTTGATGGCCGAGGGCAAAGTATTGCCGGCAGTTTTTTCCCCGACCACCAGCGCCCGATCCGTTTCCTGCAAACCACTCGCAAACATTTCGCCCGCTGACTGAGTTGATCCATCAACCAGAATGACAAGCGGTTTGGCGTAGGGAGAAGCTTGCGGCAGGGCTACCAAAGATAGCGCTGAGTCACGAGTGCGCATCGTTCCCAGAAAACTCCGATTTGTTTCAAGTAATCCCGCCAGTCCGCCAACCATTCCCAGCAATCCACCCTGATTGCCACGCAAGTCAAGAACGATACCCGGCGCGTCCTTCATGGAGCGCAAAGCTCCACACAGCTTCTCCATTAACGGCGGCACAAAAGCATTGAACCGAATGTAACCGACGCCGCCCGGCAGACGCTTCGCTTCGAATTCCGTGTACAGTGAAGGCAGGTTACCAATTGGCGCCGACATTTCGCCCCGCAAATGTTCACGTTTGATCTCGGCCATTCGCATCCGGTTTCTTCCGTCGAGGTAACTCAGCCGCACGGAAGACGCCGCGTCACCGTTAATGAACGCAGCGACCAGGATGGTAGGCAGTTCGGCGTGAATGATGGATCCCCACAGCGGATGTTTTTCAAATTCACTGATCAGCGAATCCATCGAGCGTCTGCCGACTTTCTTGATCACAAAACCAGGACGAAGACCGGCGCGTGCTGCAGTGGACCCTTCCTGAACGCGCGTGACTACTGCTGAACCGTTGAGCACCCGCAACTCGATTCCGATTCCCGTGAGCATACGATCCGCCAATTTGTAGTTGATGTGTTCGAGCGGATCTTCCGCAAGCGGTACCTCCTTACCGCCGGGCTGCTCTTGATCGTCAGCCTCTGGCGAAACACGAATTTTGGGAATCGCCTCTCGCGGCACGACCACGAAGTGCGACTGGTGAAGCTCATTCAGCATTTGCTGCAACATCTCGTGGAACTCAACGTTGCTTTTAACTTGGCCTACCCGCGGCTCGTAACGAGTCCGCACCGCGGCCCAGTCGATGCCGCCAAACTTTGGATCGTAAAAAAGATCGTTAACTGTCTGCCAAACTATCTGAAATGCTTCTTGTCGCTGTTCTAGTTCAGTCGGCGGCTTAGGCAAGGTCGTCGCCGCGGGAGCAACAGCAGCTTGCTGCGCTAAAACCAATTGAGAGGGAGCTGCCAGGAGGAGAAGGCAAGCAAGCGCGAGAACAAAGGATTTGAGACTGAAGACTTTCATTCGGTGATGGTTGCGTCAGAATTGCGGCGCTCGAAAACCATGATTATCAACGTAACCAGAGCCGCAATCATTGCTACTCCGAGCGCTGCGACAGAATAGCGATGTAGTGCCACGAACATGATACGAGCTGGATCACCTGGCGGCGTCTGGTCAATTTGCCCGCGCATTAAAGAACGCAGGGCCACCATTTTGGGCGCAATTACCCATTCGCCAATCGCTGTCGCTAAGACCACAATTCCCAGCAGTATGTTCTGCAGGATAAACGACGCTCGCTTATAAAAGTTTCTGACGCCGAGCGTCGTAAGTAACAACAGCAAACTCAGAAGTGCGCCGGATTTGTTAATGGTCGACAACGTGTGGCTCACGATGGTGCCGGCGATTTCGCTGGCATTCGTTAGCGCAAACGATCGCAGCACACCAAACGCGTTGGGCGCGACGACGAGAGTAAAGTAAACCGCCGCTCCGAGCCACGCAGCCAGCAACAACATCCTGACTCGATTGGTGATTTTCAAGGCGGTCATCCTTAGTCGAACGGCATTATCTCAGTCATCAGCCTGATTCGCGGTACGGGAAACTGCGGTTGCGTTAACTCCCGTGGATCCGGAACTGTCAACAGCCACGAGAGAGCTAGATCAAGTTGTTGCTGATAGTCGTCAAGATCAAGTGACATGAAAGTGTTGGTGCCAAGACGGGCAAACTTCTCTTTGGCTCGCAGGTACATCTGGCGCGCAGCGCCGGGCCGACCAATATCCAGGTGGTGGAAGGCTACCGCTGATTGAATCATCGCCTGCAGGAAAAGTTTTTCGCGAGCACCAACCTCACCCATCCAGCGTTCTTCCCAAACGTCGTGCGCCGCGTGAAACTCGCCGGCGTTGTAGAGATCGATGCCGGCGAGATATTCGATCGGATAAGCCGCGACGTGCGCGTCGGTGTAAGGCAGTAGTTTCTCGGTCGTACTCATGTTTGTCGCTACGGACGAGCAGTTCAGAGTTCTAACTTTAGTTTGCGTCCGGTGACGGAGCAGCCTAAAGGCTGAACTCTGAACTACCGGTCTTCCACCAAAGCTCAGCGCCGCGTTAGTCGCGAAGCAATTACTTTTGCAGCGGTGGCTCCGGCTCCAGCTGCTCCACTAATCGTCGGCGCCAGTGGATTGCAAACGTCGCCAACAGCAAAAACATTTGCGACGCTGGTTTCCTGCTGACTGTTTACGGCGATGTAGCCATCGTCATCCAGTTGCAGTTGCTCACTAAAAAGCTCAGTGTTTGGCTCAACCCCAATCCGAATCAAAACGCCCTGCACGGCCATCTGAAACGGCTTCAGCGCCTCCTTGCGTTGAATCTCGACCGCTTCCACTTCACCCGCACCCAGAATTTTCAGAACGTGGGATTCGGGAAAGACGGTGATACAGTGATTGCCTGGCAACTGCTGCGCAAACTCTGGACGTGCTCGCAAAGTCCGGCTGCGATTTACCAGGGTCACCGTGGAACAAACAGCCGCGAGCAGTAGCGCATTTTCGACTGCCGCGTCGCCGCCACCCACAACGCAAACATCTTTCCCGGCAAACTCCTGACGATCTTTGGTAGCCGACTCGATCAGACCGTGTCCGATGAATTCCGTTTCACCGGGAATTCCGAGTCGCCGTCGTCTCACACCGGTAGCGATGATCAGTCCGATCGCTTGCAACTCCTCGCCGCTCCGTAGACGAACTCGTTTGGCGCGCAGGTCGCCGCTCTCGATTTCGACGTTCGTCCATAAATCAAATTCTGCGTCATCCACGCGTTGGGAAAACTTCTCAAAAAACTCCTGGCCATTTGCGGCCGTCGCGCCGGGATAGTTTTCGATCGCGCCGTAGATAGAATGCAGCTGACCGCCAGATCTTTCGTTTTTTTCCAGCACGACAGTATCGAGACCAAGCTCATCGCACCAGAGAGCCGCTGAAAGTCCGGCAGGACCGGCGCCGATGATGATCACGTCGTGCATAGGAGAGTGGTCAGTGGTCGGCAGTCAGTGGCCGGATTGGACTCTCAAGATCTCAGGATTAAATCGCGGCAGCATTGGCCTCGACCGAAATTGATTGCGCTTTGATTACCTCGGCAACCTCATCGGGATTCAGCGTAGAAGCGGACATCTTGCCGTCGTTTCCCAGAAACTTAACCGCGGACGCTAGCTCAGAGCTATCGGACTTCCAAACGCCGGTGTCACTTCGTTCCTTCTGATTTAGTTCAAGCAGAGCGGCAGAAAAATCGCGGCGCGGGATGGGGGGACGAACGACTGTTTCCGCCCACGAGTAATAGGGATAGTCAATCCGATAGGCCCAGCCGTCTTGAACGGGAGTCGCGATCAGGAAGAGTTTGCCTTTGGCGTAGCGGGAGATTGCAGTGAAGGGCGCGGAATGTCGAATGGGACTGAAGCCAGACTGGCTGAAAACATCGGGCGCCAGGGTAACCAGCGAAAGCCCTTCGTCGAGCTCCGTCACGGTTGAAGCGCCGCGTTCAAAGCTTTCGACCGCAGTGGCAATTCTGTCCCAGGCGCTACGCCAGAGAGGTTCGTAGTCATCAATGCGCGTCAGCAGACGTTCCACTTCCGGAAGCACGTAGTCATACGCCTCTGCTTCTTCAACCAGACGCCCGGCCAACTGGCACGCGAGCGGCGAGCCCGGCTTATCTTCGAGGCTGGGTTGATCGGAGCCCTGGATGGCAATGCTTGCGCGAATAGCCGATTCATTTGTGTACTCAGAAAAGTCGCCCGACTCTGCGGCGGGGATCAGTTTGTCGCGAAGGCTCAAAGCCTTCTCGCCGTTGAGCACGGTCCACACGGAAAGTACGCCGTCAGTATCGAAGTGGTTGTTGGTCACTAACTCAATCCCGCGCGTCAACCCACGCATGTCTTGCGAAGCGACGAGATTAAGAGCAATCTCGGTTGAAGTGTCGGCCTTGAGTTGCGCCGGAGTTTCGTTTCCTTGCCAGTGTGAAAAATGGATCGCGTTTGACACAGTGCCGTCAACAGCAAGCTTCGGCACGTCGTCGAGGCCGGGGTGGTAGTATTCGAAACGCATGGATTTCTCCTGATGATTTCGGGCGGTGAACGCTGAAGTGTTACTAACAGTCTAGCTGATACCGCCGGAGACTCCCAAAGCGGCGAGGATTTCGGTCGTTCTTTCGTGTCATTTAGTGGGTTTTCATTTCGTGTGATTTAGTGGTCATGTTCTTAGGCCCGAACGCTAAAAGAAATCCACGAATAAAACACGAAATGAAAACCACGAAACCACACGAAAAGTTCTCCGAAACTCGCAAGGGTCTTCTTGTTAACGGTTGTGCTCACCGCTAGAATCGTCTCATTCAGATAATCAAATCGGAGGCTTTATGAGCGAAGCTACGCAACAACAAATGCCGGCAATCACCGCGACTGAACTAAAGCAACGGCTCGACAACGGCGACGACATTCAGCTGATCGACGTGCGCGAAGCAAACGAAGTCGCCTATGCGAAGATTCCCGGGTCGGTGCATATACCGTTGGCCCAGGTCGTGAATCGAATGTCGGAAATTGATCCTTCACGCGAAACAGTTGTCCACTGCAAGATGGGTGGGCGCAGCGCACGCGCGATCTTTCCAGCACATTGGGATCCTAAGCTTAGAATTCCACGTGGACAAGTTGT
>JADMIO011525520.1_pt1 | contig 12651 bp, 13 predicted proteins | sample 8958161 | NCBI WGS metagenome assembly JADMIO01 (sample SAMN16585339, study PRJNA669376) | soil metagenome | isolation source: Crop rotation soil | place: USA: Cullars Rotation, Alabama | collected 2011 | reverse complement strand
GCCTGCCACGGAAGGATGGCGCCGGCAGGAACCGGGCACGGCATCGCAGCGGTGTTCTCGGGCGGACAGAGGTTCACCGGCGACCAGCCGATGATGCCGAGGTCGATGGTCCGCGAGACGACGAAGTAGTAGGCGCGATCCGGGATGTACCCGAGGACCATGATGATCACGATCAGCCAGATGAAGGCCTTGATCGACGCCCACGCCCAGCCGTCGCTGTCGACCAGGCCGAACATGGTCCGTCGATGGCGCACGGAACCAGCGGGGAGCGCTCGGGCCATCGCTACTTCACCGTGAGGGTGCCGGTCATCGCCGGGATGGGGTGCACCTGGCAGATGAATGTGTAGGTTCCGGCCGGCAGTGCCTCGTAGACGTACGTCGTCGTCGTGCCGCCGTCGATCGGCTTCGGATTGTCGATGGACGTGCCGTCGGTCTTCCGGATCTCGACGTTGTGCGGGGTGCCCGGCGAATCCTGGTTCTCGAGCTCGATCGCGAACGGCTTGTCGGCCGCCACGGTGATCTCCTTCAGGTCGAACGCGAAGCCCTGCGCAACCAGCTTGGTCGCCTCGGTGCCCGGCGGCAGCGTCGCTTCGGGCGCTGGCGTGCCACCGGGGTTGCCGCTCCAGCAGTCGGGCACCGGCGAGGCGCTCGGGTCGGGCTTGAAGGTGAGGTCGCGCCAGCCCTTGAACGTCTCGACCTTGCCATCCGGGCCGATGATCGGCTCGTTGAGCGTCGCGCTCCGCTTCACGTACTCCTTGGTGGAGTCGGCACGGATGAACGCGATCAGGTCCTCGATCTGGACGTAGTTGAGCGGCCCGCCGTTCGTGTTCGACCACACCGGCATCACGCTCTTGGGATTGCCGCAGACATACCGGCCACCCACTTCGAGGACGTTCCGGATGTAGCCCTCGGTGAGATGCGAGAAGAGCTTGTTCTGGTCGTTCAGGACCGGACCGACGCCACCCTCGCCGTTCGCGCCGTGGCACTTCGCGCAGTTGGCCTCGAAGAGGTTGTACCCGCGCTCGACCGACGTCACCTGCTGCAGGTCCGCCTCGGCCTGCATGCGGGGCGTGGTGTTGATGATCGGCACGCCGAGCTCGTAGAAGTAGTAGACGATCACGAACAGCGCGACGATCACGAGCCCCAGGAACGCGACCCACCGGGCGTCGCCTGACTGGCGGACGATCTTCGCGGCGCGCTCCGAGGTCAGCCCACCGACGGCTCGTGTCTGGCGCGGCGCGGTGAACCGGTCTGCGGAACGTGCCGGTACCCCGGCGTCCGCGTCGCGTCGTGCGGGAAGGCTTCGATCCGACCCTTCGGGCCGGTTCGTTTCGTCGGCCATCAGATGCAGCCGACCGGGCTCTTGGGCGGGATGATGCCGGGCTGGCCCACCGGGATCGGCAGCGGCCCGAGCGTGATCTTGGACGTGTCGACGATGAGGTTGCCGTCGGCGTCGACGGTGATCGAGAAGCGGTCCATGCCGCGCGGCGCCGGCCCGTACTGCGCGCCCTGTGCCTTGATGCCGAGGCGGTCGTAGCGGGAGCCGTGGCACGGGCACTCGAACCAGTAGTTCTTGAGGCATGGGTTCGGCTTGCAGCCAAGGTGCGGGCAGCGCTGGTACAGCGCGCGGACGTTCAGGGCGGTGCCATCGCCGGTCTTGTCCTCGCCCGGGATGAACTCCTGACGGGCCGTGTCGACCAGCATGATGTAGGCGCGCGCCTCCTGGTAGTACACCGGGAAGCCATTCGCGAACGGCAGCGACGAGTTCGCGGCCTTGATGTCGGCGATCTTGCCGATCTTGATGACGCTGCCGAAGCCACCCTTCGTGTTCGGCCAGAGGAAGCCGATGGAGCCGGCAGCGACCTCGGTCAGCCAGAGCAGCGCCGCGCCACCGATCGAACGGCGCAGCAGTGTCCGGCGCGAGATCCCCTGAACGGGATCCTGGCGCAGGGACTTGAGGGCCTGGGGCGTGAGGGCCTTCGGCTTGTCGGCGGGGGCGAGGTGGTAATTGCTCATCTGATCGTCAAATCACAGTGCGAAGTGGAGGCCGTTGGTGAAGTTGTCGAAGAAGGGCAGGAACGGCGTCACGAGCGAGTAGCCCGGGCCCCGGAAGAAGACGCCCACGAACGTGACCATGAGCCCGAGGACGCACAGGAGGCTGAACAGCACGACCGCGGTCTTCCGATCCGACGGCTTCTTCGCCTCGATGTTCGCCCGGTCCAGGTACGGCAGGATGAACCCCGCGCCGAGGATGTACAGGAACGGCACGAGCACGCCCGAGATCACCGGGTGGAAGTACGCGAGCATCTCCTGCAGGCCCAGCAGGTACCACGGTGCCTTCGCGACCGGAGGCGTGATGTTCGCATTCGCCAGCTCCTCGAGCGGCGCGTTGATGAACAGGCCCATGAGCAGCAGGAAGATGCTCATGACGACGGCCGCGAGGAACTCGATCGAGAGCAGGTGCGGCCACGTCATGACCGTGTCGTCCGGTTCCTTCTGGACCCGGACGACGGCGTCCTGCTTGACCATCGCGAGCAGCCGGTACGGTCGCGCGGACATCGGGACGCGCTGCTTGTCGATCTCGGTCCGTCGGGCGGGATCGACCGGCTGGATCGCGCGCGCCTCGCGCGGCTCGGTCTTCTGGTCGGTCATCGGTCGTGGCTCACGATCACAGCGGCCCGGAGATGCCGCCGTCCTTGCGGATCCGCCAGAAGTGGACGGCCAGCAAGATCGCGGCAACAAGCGGGAGAACCATGATGTGGAGCACGTAGAACCGCAGGAGCGTGTTCTGCCCGACCTCCAGGCCACCGAAGATCAGGTTCTGGATCGGCGTGTTGATGACCGGCGTGTAGCTCGCCATGTTCAGGCCAATGGTGATGGCCCAGTAGCTGATCTGGTCCCACGGCAGCAGGTAGCCGGTGAAGCTCAGCGCGATCGTCATCAGCAGCAGGAGCACGCCGACGACCCAGTTGAACTCGCGCGGCGGCTTGTAGGCCCCGTGGTAGAAGACCCGCATCATGTGCAGGAAGACGAAGAACACCATCAGGTGGGCGCCCCACCGATGCACGTTCCGGGTGATCTGCCCGAACGCCACGCTCGACTGGATGTTCAGGATGTCCGTGTACGCGTGCGTCGTCGACGGGATGTAGAAGAACATCAGGTAGACGCCGGTCACGGTCAGGACGAGGAACAGGAAGAAGGACAGGCCGCCCAGGCAGAACGTGTATGCGAACTTCACCGCGTGCTGCCGGACCCGCACCGGGTGCAGGTGGAGGAACACGTTGTTCATGACCGCGTAGGCGCGCGACCGCTCGTCCGTCGGATACGGGTTGCGGAACAGCGAGCGCCAGACGGGGCTTCGGCGGATGGTCTGGTCCACCCGCTCGAGGAAGCTCAACGAACCGATCCTCCTGCGACGCCGGGCGTGCCGGCGAGCTGCGCGTCCCGGTACGACTCCTTGTAGAGCCGGCCGTCGGTCGAGATCTCCTGGAGCTCGAACCGCTCCATCGTAATGGCGTCGAACGGGCAACGCTTGACGCACAGGGCGCAGCGGATGCACCGCTCCTCGTCGAGGACCATGGCCGCGCCGTCGCGCCAGCCGTACGCCTCGTCGAGCTCCGTGAGGAGGCCCTCGGACTTCAGCGTGTTGATGTCGACCATGTGGATGATGCCCTCGGGGCAGACATCCGCGCATGCGCCGCACAGGGTGCAGCGGAACGGGTCGAACCAGATGTTGTAGTTGCACATGAGGCAGCGCGTCGACTCGGCGACCGCCGACGTCGCGTCGTAGCCGCGCTCGACCTGGGTCGTGAAGTTGACGTCCGGATCGGTGGACGGCATCCGCTCCGCGAGTGCGGTCATCGGGATGTGCTGGCGGGGCAGGACGTCGTAGAACTCGGGCATCTCGAACGTCCACTGGCTCGACATCTTCACGTTCGCCGCGACGGTCACGTCCGTCCGGCCGGCCAGGTAGCGATCGATCGCGTACGCGCACTTCTTGCCGTGCCCGGCGGCTTCGATGAGCGTCGTCGGGCCCGTCACGAAGTCGCCGCAGGCGAACACGCCGCGGACGTTTGTTGCGTACGTCGCGGGGTCCACCTTCACGCGGCCGCGGTTGACCTCGAAGTCCGCCTCGACCGGCAGGAACGTCAGGTCCGCGGCCTGGGAGACCGCCGGGATCACGACGTCCGCCTTGATGACGAACTCGGAGCCTTCGATCGGCACCGGGGAGCGGCGCCCCGACGCGTCGGGCTCGCCGAGGCGGTTGCGGATGAACTTCACGCCGACGACGTGGCCGTTCTCGCCGAGTACCTCGACCGGGCTCGCGAGGAACTCCATGCGCACCCCTTCGCGCTCCGTCTCGCCGAGCTCTTCCTCGTCGACGACCAGCTCGGACCGGGTGCGGCGGTAGACGATGGCGACGTTCTCGGCACCGTGCCGGAGTGAGGTCCGCGAGCAGTCCATCGCGGTGTAGCCGCCGCCGATGACGACGACGTCCTTGCCGACGTACAGCTCCTCGCCAAGGTTCGCCTTCTTCATGAAGTCGACGCCGTACTGCACGCCCTCGAGGTCGCCGCCGGGAACGTCCAGGGCAACCGCGTTCATGGCGCCGGCGGTGATCGCCACGGCGTCGAAGCGGCTCTGGAGGTCGTCGAAGGCGATGTCGACGCCGATGTTGGTGTTGTAGTGGAACGTGACGCCGAGGCGCTCGACCAGCTTGACGTCCATCTCGATCGCTTCGCGCGGGAGGCGGAACGCGGGCACGCCGATGAGCATCGTGCCGCCGGCGAACGGAAGGCTGTCGTAGACGTCGACGCCGTAGCCCTTCATCGCCAGCTCGCGGGCGACGGCGATTCCGGCCGGGCCGGCGCCGACGACGGCGACCTTCTCGGCGCGCGCCTCGATGTGGGGCATGACGTCGGGGATGCCAGATGCCTCGTGCCACTCGACGAGGAACCGCTTCATCGCCCGGATCGCGAGCGGGCGGTCGATGTCGCCGCGCCGGCAGGCGCGCTCGCACGGGGCCGAGCAGACGTAGGAGCACATCGCCGCGACTGGGTTCGGCTCGCGGGAGAGGATGTAGCCCTCTTCGAACCGGCCCTCGGCCGCGAGGTTCAGGTAGCCGCGGCAGTTCGTGCCGACAGGGCATGCCTCCTGGCACTCGATGTTGCACTGGAGCCAGGAAGCATCGACCGGCTGGACGAGGAACTCCTGGCGGACATCGAGGGTCAAGGCGGAGCTGAACCTCACACTGCGATAACCGGTGTCCCGATCGGGGCCGGCCCGGTCAGTCTACCGCCGGATTCCGGGCAATGCACCCGAGACCGGGTGTGCTCGTCGTCAAGTTGACGCGGCATATGCGCGCAGCTACGCTCGGCCGCGGCGACGGCGCCCCGGGCGGCGCTGGACTTCGAGGTTTCTGACCCCAGCGTGACCGCGAGCGAGCTGGCCTTCCTGGCGCTCGGCCTCTGCCTCGGTGTTGCCGTCGGTTCCGCGCTGCTGCTGGTCGTCGGCCGGGGCACGGGGCGGCGCGACGTCCGCGTCACCGTGACCCGTGAAGCCGTCCCGTCACGTTCGAAAACGCTGTCCCAGGACGCATTCATGCCGCCCTCAACCGGTCCTGCGCCGGGCGGTCCGGGCGACCGACGGACGGCTGATCGCACTGCCACCGGCGCTCCGGATGGCGGCGACGGCGCGACCCGCCGTGCGCCCGTCGGCATCCCCATCGAGGTGCCGGTCTCGGCGTCCATTGCGACGCCCGCCGCTGCCCCGGCGCCCGTCGAGGATCGAACGATCGTTCCATCTCGTCCGGCAGTCGCGGCCGAGATCCAGCCAGAGCCGGCGCGCGACCTCGAGGGCATCCGCCGCCGCGCCGTGCACGGGACGCCCATCGAGCGGATGCTGCGCGGCGAGCACCTCGCCCTGATCGAGGTCGTCGACGAAGTGGCGGGCACCGGCGCGGGGCGCCGCGACTGGGAGGTGCTGCTCGGCGGGCTGGTCGATGGCATGGCCGCGGTCGCCGTGCGCGAGTCGGTCGTCGACTTCCCGATGGGCACCCCGTTCTGGGACCAGTTCACGGTGGAGCAATGCCGCCGGATCGCCGGCTCGCTCGCATCGATGGGCTATCGCTACGACGGCGCCGATGGGTGGGCGGACGCGCGCGTGCCCGTTTACCGGGACATGACCCGCGCGCTCGCCGACGTGGGAGTGGAGCCACGCCGGCTCCGCGCGTGGCCGAACCAGGCGGAGATCGCATTCCTGTTCGTCGGCGCGAGGCCGGCGCCCGAAGAGCTGCTCGCGGCCGCCGGGCCGGAATACTCAGCGCCATCGATGCAGACGCTGCTCGGCGAGCACGCGGCCGGCCTCGAGGATCTCTGGATCGCGTGGGACGCGGTGCGCCCCATCCTGTTCCGCGAAGAGCCCGTGCGGGAGCGCTCCTCGGCCATCTAGACCGTGCGGCGCAACCCGCGCAGCACCTTGTCCATGGGCGAAACGCACCTTCTGGCCGCGATGTGCGCTCAATGCGCATTCCGCCCGTAAGGGCGGCTTGCCCGGGACAAACGGGGCCTTGCAGGCGGTGGATCGCCGAGGCCGACACTTGACCAAGCACGAATCACGCTTGGCTGCGAGTGCGCCCGCCGCGTTTCCAGCCCTTGTGGCTCGCCCAAGCTCGGAAATGAGCAATGGGCGCACATCGGAAGCCCGAACGGCGCCCCGTGCCCGCTCGGAGCTATTCCCTCATCGGGCCGCCAGGCGCGCTCGCGGCTACTCGCTCGTGGCGCTCGCGCCCGTAGGAACTGGATCGGGTTGCTCGTCCTCGTCGTCGTCGATCACCACGTGGAAGAACCCGTCGGCCGCCGCGGTCCCGATCTCCTTGCCCACCTCGGCGCCCCACTCGCGCATCCGCGTCTCCAGACCCTCGAAGTCGCGGATCTGGCTCTCGTGGCAGCGCAGCGCGCCGAGCTTCCGATCGATGGTGTTCGTCGTGTCGACGTAGGCGTTCGCGCGATGCGTCCAGAAGAAGTACAGGCGGCGCACGACCTGCTTCTCGAGGCCGCTCTTCGCGAGCCAGGGAAACGCCATCGGGTTGCGGGCCGCCGGGTAGACGGCGTCCGCGGCCGCCCAGCCCGCGGCTCGATGGTCCGTGTGATTGACGCCGGCGCCGCGCGGGAAGGTGTTCTCGGGATCCGTGGCAAGGACGGCATCCGGTTGGAACGTGCGGATCTCGCGCACGAGGTGCTCGCGGAGGGCGAGGTCGTTCACGAGCGCGCCGTCGGGCATGTGGAGGAACGTGACGCCGTCGTACCCGACGACCTTCGCAGCAGCTCGCTGCTCTCGCTCGCGGATCTGCGCGAGCTCCATCGGATCCATGTTCGGATCCTCGCCGCCCTGGTCGCCACTCGTGCAGCAGACGAGCCAGCCAACCGATCCCTGATCGATCCACGAGGCGGCGGTCGCCGCTGGTCCGAAGTCCGCGTCGTCCGGATGCGCCGCGATGACCATGAACCGGTCCGGGCGCCAGGCGTGCGGCTGCGGCCGTTCTGCCTCGGTGGCCGCCGCGGTGTCGTCGCTCACGAGGCCCGCTTCGCGCGCTCCTCGCCGAGCGCCTGGAGCACCTCGGCGGGGTGGCCGTCGGCCTTCACCTTGGGCCAGGTCCGCACGACCTTGCCGTCGGGATCGATGAGGAACGTGGACCGCACGATGCCCATGTAATTCCGGCCGAGCATCGTCTTCTCGCCCCATGCGCCGTATCGGTCGATCACTTCCCGCTGGGGGTCGGAGAGGAGCGTGAACGGAAGGTCGAACTTCTCGCGGAACCGCTGGTGGCTCGCGGCGCTGTCCTTGCTGACGCCCCAGACGTCGGCATCGGTCGCCACGTAGTCCTCGTTCAGGTCGCGGAACTGGCAGGCCTCGGTGTTGCAGCCCGGCGTGTCGTCCTTCGGGTAGAAGTACAGGACAGTCCAGCGACCCTTCTGGTCGGCGAGCCTGTGGACCTTGCCGGTCTCGTCGGGGAGAACGACGTCTGGGGCCTGCTGGCCCACCTCGGGAACGCTCATCGGGCGACGATAACAGGGGTTTCGATCACGAACAGTGCGCCCTTTTCGAGCGTGATTCGTGCAGTGACCTGCGTGCGGATGTTCGATACACCGCGGCTGCGGCCAAACTCCAAGGTCTCGCCGCGCAATGGATATTGCAAGCCTTCGGTCGTCACCCCGAAGGCGTCCCTCCCCAACGGCACGAGGGAGACCACGTCGCCGACGCGACCTTCGAACGCGCGCGTGACCGCCTCGGTAAGCGTGTGCATGAGGGACACGCGTGCCGCGTGCTCGTCATACAGGCGCACGCTCGTGGCGACAGAGATCGGCTGAGCGAGCATTCCAAGGTTGGCAAGTGCGTGGTCTAGACGGGGCCCGCCCAACCCGCCGAGCAGGATGACCTCGGCGCGGAACATTTCGAACGCCCACCGAATCGCGGCCTCCGTGTCGGTCTCGTCCTTTTCCGTCGGGTACTCGATAACCGTGACGCCGTCTCGATGAAGCGCCTCGAGTGTGTCGGCCTCGACGGAGTCGCCATCCCCGACCCACTTCGTGACAGTCAAGCCGAGGTCCGCGGCGTGCCGGACGCCGCCATCGGCCGCGACGACCGCATCCACCCCGGCATTCCAGGATGGCCACGCTCGGTCAAGGGCAGCGCGCGTTGGAACAGCCCCATCCGCAAGCACGATCCCCCGCTGCAGATGGTCAGCCACCTAGCCGTGTACCAAGATCGCCGACGCGTCGCTTGGCTTGCCTAGCAGGTCGTCGACGAAGGCGGCGACGCTCGGGAAGATCGCCGACGCGCCGGCATCGCGCAGGTCGTCAGGGCGCCAGTTCACCGACTCGATCCCGATCCCGACGGCGCCCACCGCGCGGGCCATGCGCATGTCGTCCGGGACATCACCGATATACCGCGCGGTCGCGACGCGATCCCGCCGCTCCAGCCGTCCGAGCACGTGGAGCAGCGGGTCCGGATGGGGCTTGGGCGAGAACTCGTCGTTGCCGAAGACGCGCACGGTGAGGTACTCGTCCACGCCCAACCGCTCGATCTGTTCGGTCACGACGTCGCGATCGCCGGCGGTCACGAGGCCCAGCACATAGCCGGCTTCCGAGAGCCGCCGCAGCGACTCCGCCGACCGGGGCAGCAGACTCGCCTCGCCCGCCAGCCGGTAGAGCTCCAGCCACCGAACGCCGACGTGCTCCAGCTTGTCGTCGGGCACGCCGAGGCGCTGGTACATCAGCCGCCAGTCGGGCACGTAGGCGGCGCGGTAGAGGTCCGGGTCGAAGGGCAGGCCGTGCTCCGCGAGAACCAGGCGGTTCGCCTCGTAGATCGCGGGCAGGGTGTCGATCAGGGTGCCGTCCCAGTCGAAGACGATCGCGTCCATGCGGTCGAATCGTAGCCGCTCCGAGTTGCGATCCCGGCCGCATGCCCCGCTGCTATCCTCCCGTCCGTGCCGATCACCCTCGTGCACCCGGCCGTCCAGCGGGTGCTGGACGTCGCCGCTCGAAAAGGCGTGACCCTCGAGGTCATGACCTTTCCCGACAGCACGCACACCGCAGCCGACGCTGCGCGAGTCGTGGGCGCCGAGATCGCCCAGATCGTCAAGTCGCTCGTCTTCGTGACGACCGCGGAGGACGGCTCGCTCGAACCGATCGTGTGCCTCGTGTCCGGGTCGAACCGCGTGGACCTGGAGCGACTGGCCGCAGTCGTCGGCCGGCGCGACGTCCGGCGATCGACCGCGAAGGAAGCCGATGAGCTGACCGGCTACACGATCGGCGGCATTCCGCCGTTCGGTCACCAGCAGAAGACGCGCGTGATCATGGATCCCGATCTGAGCCTGTACGAAACGGTCTGGGCCGCCGCCGGGCTCCCGACTGCCGTCTTCCCCGTTGCACCGGCCGTGCTCCGGATGCTCGCCGACGCGCACGTTGCCCCCATTGCCGAGGAGCCGCCCGCAGCCCAGGCCTCCTAGGCCTCCGCGCGCACGTCGACATGGCCGCCGAACCTCGCGACGCCACCGTTTCTTATCCCGGCGGCCTGCGCGCGCGCTGGCGCTGGGGCGGCTCCGGCCAGGCGGCCGCGGTGTTCGCGCTGTCCGAGGCTGGCGGGTCGCTGGTCGACCTCGGGCCGGAGGTGTCGCCCAACCCGGACGAGCTCTGCCGCGCCGAGCTGCGTGTCGACGGCCCGGCGGGGGGCTGGTCCGTTCGGCTCGCGTCGCGCATCAACGACGAGCCGGCAGCACAGCTCTGGGACACGGCCGGCCAGCTGGTCGTCAAGTACGGATTCCACGCGTACGGGCTGGCGGCGCGCACGGGCATGCGCGAATGGATCCATCGCTCGGCCACGCCGCTCCTTGCCGTGTTCACCTCGTCGCGTCTCCGGCATGTGGTGCTGCAGGGCGAGCTCGAGACGTTCGCGATCGAGGCCGATGGCACGGTCGCGTGGCGCATCGCCCACACCGACGTCGTCACGGAGGCGTCGATGGTCGGCGGCCGGCTCGTCCTCACGGCCTACGGCGGCGGCGTCGTGGAAACGGCGTGGACAAGCCGCCCGGCCGCGGCGAATCTCGTGGGTAAGTGGGATTGATCCGCCGCGGCGCGGCACCTAGTGTTGGCACCAGCCCGGAGGGGCCGAGCGACACTAACGACCGCGATCGCATCAAGGTCCACGTGTTGGGTAGGTTCCTCCGGGCCCTTTGATTCCCGGGCCGGGGGCGCGCCCTCGCGGCAATCGCGGCAAGCCCACCTATGATCCCGGGCGTGGGTCCCCTCCTCCTCTCGACCGTCGGTTTCGTCGCGCTCGTCGTCGCGACGACGATCCTGCGCAGCTTCGGGCCGCGGTATCGAATCGGCCGGCTGCTCGCCGTCGCGCCGCACGTTTCCGTCGCCGAGGCGCGCGCCTTGGCGGAACAGGGCACGCAGCGCTACGTCCGCATCAACGGTCGGATCGACAGCGAAGACGACTGGGAGGACGACGACCACCGGCCGCTGGTGCTGCGCCGCACGGCCTATGCGTGGCGAGCAAAGGCCGGCGCCCGGTGGCGGGCCTTCGACGCGAAGCTCGAGGTGGTGCCGTTCGTCGTTCGCGAAGGGCTCGACGAGATCGCCGTCGATGCGGCACAGATCGCGGAGGGGCTCGTCACCGTGCCGCGCCAGCGCGTCGGCACGGCAGCCGACCTCGAGGCCATGACCGCGGCGGGGATCGACCCGGCAGCGGAGGCGCGGATGGAGATCGGCTACGTCTCGACGGTCGACCACGCCGCCGTCCTCGGGGTGCCGCAGCGCGGCAAGGATGGCCAGCTCGTGATCGCGCCGGGCCTCGGCAGGCCGTTGATCATCTCCATCCTCGAGGACGAGGAGGCGATGCGCGTCCTCACGGGCGGCGCGACGAACCGCTCGCGCATTGCCGTCGCGGCGCTCATCACCGCCGGGATCTGCTTTGCCATCGCCGTCGGCTGGTGGCTGCTCGACGCCGTCATCGGTGGCGGCACGACGGCCGCCCTTGCCGCCAGCCCTGACCCGACGCTCCGCCCGGGAAGCGACACGCGAACGAGCGGCGGTGGCCCCGGGCTCGTCGGCGACCCGCTGTTCGCGGTCCTGGTGGTCGCCGCGCTCGCGGTCCTCAGCGTCGCCGGCAGCCTCGCCTGGATCCGCATGACGAAGCCGCCCGAGGGACGCTGAAGGCGCCGAGCTGAACGGCGCCGAGCCGCACGCCGCCCACTGGCGATGCCAGGAGGCAACGTCCCCGCGGCCACGGCACGAGCGACCGGTACTTTCGTCCCATTGGCAAGAAATGTGGGGTACCTAGGCTCGCCTCGTAACCTCACGAATCTTGCGGGGGACTCAGGGGTTTGGCGAAGCTGGATCTGCACCATCCGCGTCCGCTCGATGCGACGCTCAGCGTCACGCGCGCGGCCGAGGTGCTCGGGGTACACGCGAACACCGTCCGGGCGTGGAGTGACGCCGGGCGCCTTCGCTATTACCGCATCAACCCACGCGGCGACCGCCGCTATCGGATCGGCGACCTCCACCGCTTCCTGAGCGGGCTCGACGCCGCCGGCCGCCCCTCGCCACTGGCTGATGACGTCCGATCCCCAGACCACGGCCGCCGCAGCACCGGTCCCGCCCTCGGCGCAACGCGGGCGAGCGAACGCACCGTGCCGCTGGAAGAGCACGAGGCGATGCTGGAGCTCCTCGGCGAGCTGTCCTCCCTCAGCGGCTCCGCGATCCGCGACGCCCTTGCGAATCCGGGCGCGCCGCTGAGCGCCGCCGTGCAGGCGATCCACGTTGCCCTCGGCGCGTCCCAGGTGTCGGCGTGGCACCTCGAGGACTCGCGCCTGCTCCCGGCAGCGTCGGCGGGCGCCGCGACCCACACGCTCGTCCAGCGTCCCAGCTCGTACGGCGTCCTGCGGGCCGCCCTCGCAGCGCCCTCGGCGGTGATCGAAGCGGACACCACCTCGCACCTGTCCGTCACGAACCTGCCCGGCCGCGAGATCGCGATGGCGATTCCCGGCGACGCCGGCAGCTGGGGCGTGCTCCTCATCGTGCGCGCGGACACGGGCCCCCTGGGCGACACCGAGCGTGCCCTCATCCAGGTCGCGGCAACGGCGGTCGG
>JADMIO010970614.1_pt1 | contig 12651 bp, 8 predicted proteins | sample 8958161 | NCBI WGS metagenome assembly JADMIO01 (sample SAMN16585339, study PRJNA669376) | soil metagenome | isolation source: Crop rotation soil | place: USA: Cullars Rotation, Alabama | collected 2011 | reverse complement strand
CCGCCCCCGCCGCCGGCGACGGTCGCGATCTGTACTCGGGACCGCACCGACGACCTCCGCCGCTGCCTCGATGCGTTGGGGCGGCTCTCGGTCCGGGCCGCCGAAATAGTTGTCATTGACAACTGTCCCGCGACCGACGCCACCCGTCGGCTGGTCGCGAGCCGGCCCTACGTCCGCTACGTCCACGAGCCGCGACCGGGCCTCGACGTGGCCCGGAATCGCGCCCTCCGGGAGGCGACCGAAGACATCGTCGCGTTCGTCGACGACGATGCGGTGCCCGATCCCCGCTGGCTCGAGGCGTTGACCCAGAACTTCGTCCACCCGTTGGTCGGCTGCGTGACCGGGCTCACCGTGGCGCTCGAGCTCGACACCGATGCGCAAGAGACCCACGAGCGGTGGAGCTCCTTCAGCCGGGGGTTCGAGCGCCGCGTGTTCGACAGCGCGTACTTCAACCCGGCCGCCGCCGGCCAGATCGGGGCCGGCGTGAACATGGCGATTCGCCGCTCGGTCATCGCCCAGGTCGGCGAGTTCGACGAGGCGCTCGATGCCGGCACGAAGAGCCGGTCGGGTGGAGACACTGAGATGTTCGCCCGGGTGCTGCTCCACGGGTACCGGGTGGTGTACGAGCCGACGGCCCTGAGCTGGCACCGTCACCGCCGGGATTGGGCCGAGCTCCGCCGGATGATTTACGGCTACGGCATCGGCGTCTACGCCTGGTGGACGAGCTTCTTCCTCTCCCAGCGCTACGTCTGGATGGTCCGGCCCGCGCTCCACTGGCTCTTCGGCTATCAGCTGCCCGCGTTCTTCCGAACGGCTCGCGAGTGGCATCGCAATGCGCCGCTCGATCTGATCATCCGGGAGCTGGCCGGTTGCCTGGTCGGCCCGTTGGCGTACCTGGCCGCTCGTCGGCGCAGTCGCGGAGCGGCGCGATGACCCGGCCAGCGCTGTCGGTGATCGTGTCCACCCGCAACCGCCGCGAGGCGGTCGAGCGGATGATCGCGTCTCTCGCCAAGCAATCGCTCCCGCCGGCAAGCTACGAGGTCATCGTGGTCGTCGACGGATCGGCGGATGACACGGCGAGCACGGCTCGGGCTTGGCCGGTGCCGTTTCGGCTGGAGGTGGTCGAGCGATCAGGCGTTGGGGTTGCGGCAGCGCGCAATGCGGGCGCGTCGGTGGCGTCCGGGCCCGTGCTGCTCTTTCTCGCGGACGATCTCGAGCTTGCCCCCGGTTTGCTCGAGTCGCACGTCGCGGCGCACCGGGAGCAACCAGAGACAATCGTCGTGGGGCCGTATCCGCCGGCTTCCGAGCGAGTGACCGGCTACCTCGCGATGGCCGTGCGCGGGTGGTGGCACGACCGCTTCGAGGCCATGCGCGAGCCGTCGCACCGGTTCAGCTATCGCGACTGTCTCGGCGGCAACCTGTCGATCGGCGCGGATCGGTTTCGTCAGCTTGGCGGCTTCGATCCCGTCTTCACCGAAACCCACGAAGACCACGATCTCGGCGCGCGAGCGCTGGCAGCGGGCGGGCGGATCCGGTTTGCGCCGGGCGCCTCGGCCGAGCGGGTTCGTCCGGGCTGGCGTGTGACGGACGCGTTCCGCCGAGCCCGCGCGGAGGGCCGGGCGGACGTGCTGCTCGGTCAAACGACGCCGAGCCTCCGTCCCGCGATGCCCGTCTCGCTGTTCCGGCCATCGCGGGCCCCGATCGTTCGATTCGCGCACCGGCTCGCGTTCGCCTGGCCCCGGGCGAGCGATCTCTGCCTAACGGTGCTCCGGCTGGCGCTCCGGATCCTCGAATGGGTGCAGCTCCGGTCCCGGTGGCAGCGTCTCTTCGTCGCGGCCGAGCGTCATTGCTATCTCCGAGGCCTCGCCGACGGCCTTCGATCGCCCGCGGAGCTGTATCGGTTCATTGAAGACGGAGCGGTCGCGGCGTCGGACGTTGCCTCGCGCGATCTCGAGCTCGAGCTCGCCGCCGGGGTCCCCGAGGCGCTCGACCTGGTCGATCGAGCTCGACCCACGAGCGTGAGAATCCGTCTGCACGGAACTCCGGTCGGAACGGTCGCGAGCCCGGCGGGTACCGAGCCCGTTCGCGGGGTACACGTGCAGGCCGCGCTCGTGCGCGAGCTCGAGTGGCCGATGTTTCTCGCCTTGGTTGCGGCAACCGCGGTCGACGGCGCCATGGCCGTTCCCGCCTCGCGGTAGCCGCGATGCCCGCCAAGATCGTCCACCTCGAGCTCTCCGAGCCGATCCCGTCCATCCCGGGAACGGAGCGCTACGACCACGTCTTGATCCTGACCCGCTATCGCGGTCGAGTCGTGGGCAAAGTCTGGCTTCCGACCGGTCGCGCGCCGGTCGTTCCCGCGGCGCGGGTTCGAGAGCAGATCGTCGCGGAGCAGAACTGGGCCCTGAGCGATTTTCTGATCAAGGATCGGCTCACGCCGGAGTGGCCCCGGATCGACCGACCGCCGATCAGCGTGGTGGTCGCGTCCGCGGGGCGCCCGGCGGCGTTGGCGGTCTGTCTCGACCGCATGGCGGCGCTCGAGTACCCTGGCGCCGACGTGCTCGTCGTCGACGGGTCGCGCAACCGGGATTCGGCTCGCCGGGTGGCGGAGCAGTATGGGGCTCGATTCCTCGAGGCGGACGCGCCGGGGCTCGCCGCCGCGCGCAATCGCGGGATCGAAGCGACGACGGCGGACATCATCGCATTCACGGTCGATCTGGCGTCGCCCGATCCCGGCTGGCTCGATTCGATCGCCGGTGCGATCAGGGATCCCGCGGTGTCGATCGTCACCGGGCTCGTCACGCCGGCAGAGCTCGAGACCGACCCGCAATTCTTCGCGGAGGTCGAATACGGGCGTTGGTTGGATACCGAGACGCAGGCAATTCGGGGAGCGTGGCTGAGCCGGCCGCAGCTTCTCTGGACCTATCGCTACGGCAGCGGTGCCAACCTCGCCGTTCGCCGATCCGCGTTGGAGGCGGTCGGTGGGTTCGCGGCGGACTCGGGCGACGAGACCGGCTGGGACGCCTCCGACTCGGATCTTCTCCGCCGGTTGCTGCACCGGGGCGCCGAGCTCCGTTACGAGCCGGCGGCCATCGTGACGATCGTTCACCCGAGAGACGATGCGGAGCTCCGCCGCGTCGTCCGGATCGGCGCCTCGAGTCACGGAGCGATGGCCATCCGGGCGTGGCGATCAGGTGAGCTCGGGTTCCGGGAGCTCATGTGGTTCTTCCTGCACTGCCTGGTGAAACGCCCGATCAGGCGGTGGCTCGAGCCCAGCAAGGCTCCGCGCCGGCTGATCGGGTCCGAGCTCCTCGGCGTCCTGACGAGCCCCGCGGGTTACTGGAAGCGGCGGGCTCGGTTGCCCGTGCGGACCCTGGCGCCCGCGGTTCGGTCCGGAGCGCCCGTCGCCGGCATTGCGCCGGCCGAGGCGAGCGGGCCGGGGGAGTCCGCCGGGTTGGATTCGACCCCGCGTCGGGTGCCAGGCGCCGCGACGATTCTCGTGGTCCGTACCAGGTACGCGCACTGGGGCCGTTACTCGGGATTCAATCAGTTTCTGCGCTTCCTGGCCCCCGAACGGTTCACGCCGGTCGAGCACCTCGTGCCGGAAACGGACGTCGATTTCCCGATCAAGAGCGGGACGATCCGCGACTGGCTCCGGCACCGGATTCAGCGGGACGGCATGCCGTGGTACGGGCTCAACGACCTCTGGGGCGAGCTGACGACGATCCGGGCGTACTGGGGCTTCCACCGCCCCTCGGTGATCCACTACCTCGATGGCGAGCACTCGGCGCAGTATCTCCCTCGCCTGAGCGGGAAACGGCGCCGCCCGGCGACGGTGGCGACCTTTCACCAGCCGGCCGACGTGCTCGCGAAAGTGATCCGGCGAGACGTGGTCCGGCGGTTCGATCGGATTGCGGCCGTCGCCGAGGATCAGGCCGAGTTCCTGGCCGGCCTCGCGTCCCCCGACCGGGTCGTCGTCACTCCTCACGGCATCGACAGCGATTTTTTCTCCCCGGGCCCGTCGACCCGCGACGAGCTCGCCCCGTTTCGGTGCCTGTCGGTCGGCCACAACTACCGGGACTACGCGGCGGTGCGGGAGACGGCGCGGCTCTTGAGGGACCGGCCGATCGAGTTTCACGTCGTCTCGCCCCGGCCGACGGGACTGGAAGGGCTGCCTAACGCCCGATCGTACCGGAGCCTTCCCGACGAGGCGCTGCGCCAGCTGTACCGCGATTGTGACCTGCTGCTCCTTCCCCTCACCAAAGTCACCGCCAACAACGCCGTGCTCGAGGCGATGGGTTGCGGGCTCCCGATCGTGTCCACCGATCTCCCGGCCATGCGGCTCTACGTGGATGCCGCCTCCGCTCTGCTGACCCCCGGCAACCAGGCGGGCGACCTCGCCGACCTGGTGGAGCTCCTCCGTCGGGACGAGCGCAAGCGGGCCGCCATGAGCCGCGCGGCGCGCGCGCGCGCGCTGGAGCTGGACTGGCGCCGCATCGCGCCTTTGTACGAGGAGATTTACCGGACGATCGGATAGAGCCGGCGTCAGTAGTACGCGTGGGACCCCGCCAGGCGGGCGATGAACCCCCCCAGATCCTCGGCGGGTGGGATTGCGATGCGGGGCAGCGCGAGCAGTGGGTGCCGCCACCGGGCGCGCTCGGCCCGGAGGGTAAAGCCGAGCTCGAAGCCGGCGGCGCCGATCGCGCGTCGAGCGATCTCGTCCTCGTCGCCGCCGGGATACGCCCACGCCCGGGCGGGCAGACCGATCGCTTCCTCGACCGAAGCCCGGGCGCCGAGCGCCTCGGCGATGATCCGGTCGGGCTCGAGCGTCGTCAGCGGGACGTTCGCGGTCGGGCGCACACCGAGCTCGGTGCCCCGGGCGACGAGCTCCGCGGCCGTGCGGGCGTCGCCGCAGTCGGCCGGTGACACGAAGCAAACCCCTTGCAATCCGAACCGCTCGAGCAGCGGCGAGACGTGGCGAGCGAATGCCGCCGCACCTTCATCGAACGTGATCATGACCCCTCGGCTGTCGACTTCGGCCCGGCGCCGCGCCGCGCGGCGGAGCTCGTCGAGCCGGACGGAGCGGAAACCGCAGCCGGCCAGAAATCCGAGCTGCTCCTCGAGTCGAGCGCCGTTGGCCGTTACTCCGGGGCCATATCGGAGGATGGTGACTCCGCTCGCCTCGGTCTCGGATCGAGTCGGACGGCTCTGACCTCCCCACCGAATGCTCGCCGCGACGTCGGGAGCCGGAAGCACGTACTCGCTGCTCTCGATGATCACCGGCGGCGCGCCGTCGTCCTCCCGGCGGCAATGGAAAATTCGGTACAAGGGAGTGCGTAGCTCGGTGACGATTCGGAGGCCCGGCGTCGTCGCGAACACCGCGCCGATCGTGGCGGCGCCGAATTCGACGTTCCAGTCGAAACCGGTATGGCTCGGATCGTCCACCGTGGTGTTGCCGTGGGCGGATACCAACGAGCCACCGGGGACGAGCGCATCCACGAGCTTTCGAGCGATTCCCCGCAGCTGATCGCTGCCGATGTAGTACAGCATCTCGCTGCACACGATCAAGTCGAACGGGCCAGGCAGAGTATCGGCCACGAGATCGAGCTGGCGAAACTCGACGTTGGGCCGATCCCGACATCGCGCCGCGGCGCGATCGACCGCGAGCTGCGAGATGTCGGCCGCGAGCAATTGCGTCACTCGGGAAGCGAGCTGCTGCGTGAAATGCCCCTCGGCACAGCCGATCTCGAATGCGCGGCCGATTGGGCCGTTCGGCACGAGCTCGAGCGTCTGCTCGTACTTCGTTTGTTCGTAGGCGGAGGTGTATTGCCAAAGGTCGGTCCCCCTGGCGAAATGGGCCTCGAGCTCGAATCGCTTCCCAGCGGCAGCCGGGGCGGCGGCTCTCAGCGGGGGAGACTCATGCTGCGATCGCTCGCCGGTCATGGCGATCACTTCCGGCGAGCCGACGATCCGTCGATCGGGATCCTCGCTCATCGTGATCACCGGACTGTTCGACGAGGCGGCAGCTCGGTGAGCCAGTGGGGCCACGGCCCGAGCGTAAGCCACCCTCCGAGACGAGGACGGTCGATCGAGCGCGACCGGAAATCCGATGATCGTTCCGGCGCCGCCCGCGACGGCCGCTTCGACCGCGGCGGTCCAGCCGGGCGAAAGTGTGCGACGAGCGTCGCTCTGGGCGCGAGCGCCCTCGACCGACGCGGCCGGCCGGAGGTCGGCGAGTCGGTCCCGGAGCGGCCGGCCATCGGGCGGCTGCCCGAGGATCGCGTCGCGCACGACGAGGCGGCATTGATCGAATCCCAGGCGGGACGCGATTGCCGTCCGGAGCTCGGCCTGGGTCGTCGATTCCTCTCGGGAAAAGGTCCCGACCAGAATCGGCAGGCCCCCGAGCCGAACCTCGGCGACGAACGACGAAGACGACCCGACGACCCGGGGGAGGCCATCGGCGATCTCGATCACCGAGACCGCATCGTCTCGCGGGGTTATGGCGGGCCCGATGGCGAGCGGCTCGCCCCAGATCGCGCGCTCGAGCTCCCGCCATCCCAGCGCGTCGTGCAGCGCTCCCCATTGCGAGGCGGAATCGAGCGGGAGGTCCCGGGCGACGCAGCTGCCGTCGGTCCACGCCGACGCGCCACCGTTCTCCGGACGAAACTCGACCCGGGCCCAGACGGTGAGGCGGAGGTAGTGGCCAAGCAACGGCCAGGCGAATCGATCGGCAATCGCCTCCCGAAGCTCCCACGCTCCGACCATTCCGTCGGTCACCGGCAGCTCGATCGCCCCGATCGTATGGCCCCCCGCGTGGACGTCGACCAAGAGTCGCTCGATCCCGTCGAGCTCCCGGAGGTCGTCGATCGGCGCGAAGCCGTCCAGGCGAATCACTCGCGACCGGCCGAGCGACCACGGCCGGCGATTGGATGCTCGGGCGGCAACGAGTCGCTCGAGGCGAACCCCGATGGCTCGCGCGACACCGGCAACCCCGGCTCGGGCCTCGAGCGCATCGAGGTACCGGCCGAGTCGCCCTTGCAACGGGTCCCAGAGATCCGCCCAGGCGACGGGAGACACGGCGGCGGCCAACGGCGCCCCATGCGCGATGCACTCGGCGATGACGTCGAAGGCGGACACGATCGCGTTCGGGTCGGCGAGCTCGATCAGCGGAGCGGCGTCGCCGCCTAACGCGAGCGTCGCGCTCGCCGCCCAGGCCGAATAGGCCAGCACGGCGTCGTTCCGGCCGCTCGGGTCGGCGCCGATGGGATACCGAATGTCGGGCCCGGTGCCCACCGCGGGATCAACGTCGTAGCCGAGCTCGATGGCGCGGAGGCCGGCTCGACCGAGCAGCGCGGGGTCGGCGCTGCGAGACTTGCGGTGCCGGCGGTAGTAGACCAAGGGCTCCGGGATCCGGGCGAAGCGGGCGCCCCGGCGAGCGATCCGCTGCCACAGAATCCAATCCTCGGCCAGCGACCACGCCGGATCGAAGCCGCCGGCGAGGTCGACCACGCGCCGGCGGACGAGGCACGCATGAATCGCGAACGCGCACCGGCGGGTGAACTCCGCGAAGAGATCGCCGGTGGCGACGCACTCCTCCCGGGCGATCTCGGAACCGTCCGCCCGCACCGAGATCCACCCACAGTGAATCGCGTCGACCCCGGGATCGTTGTCGGCCGTTTCGATCGCGCGGGCGAGCCAGGTCGGCGCCAGCCAGTCGTCGGCGTCCAGAAAGAGAACCCATTCGGCGCGGGACCAGTGCAAGCCGGTGTTGCGGGCGACGCTCGGGCCGCCGTTCGCGCGGCGAAGAATGCGGATTCGGGGATCACTCGCCGCCCACGTCGCCGCGATCGCGGCGGTCTCGTCGGCCGAGCCGTCATCGACGACGATCGCCTCCCAACGCGGATCGGTCTGGGCGGCGACCGATGCGAGCGTCGCGCCGATCGTATCGGCGGCGTTGTACGCCGCGATGATGACGGCCACCCGGGGACGAGCCAGGCTCGCGGGTGGTACTCGGAGTGGCCCCGCAACGGCTGGGGTCAGGTCGATCTCGATCGCGCGACGGAGATCCCGCTCCTCGGTCGCTTCACCGCGGGCTCTGAGCTCGTGGAAGCGGCGCGGAGCCGCGGTGCCTCCGCCAAGATCCTTCGCGATGCCCGTCCAGTAGGCGAAGTAATCCAGGTCGGCGAGCCGCTGCTCCCAGCGGGTCCACGCTCGCCGGCGCTCGAGTCGGGCGAGCGTGGCCTGGCCGAGGCGGAGCAGCGGCTCGGCGAGCGAGGGCGTATGGAGGGCGAGGGCGTGGAGGACTCGCCGGGTTCGCCGCTCGATTCCCGCCCGGGAGAGACGAATACCACGCCAGAGCTCGGGGTGGCGCGCGGCGAGCCGCACATCGGCTCGTCCTTCGCGCTGGCGCCGGGCGAGGTGGCCCGTCAGTCCGCGATCCTCTCGCCGAACGCCGCCGGCCGCGGCCGAGAACATGACCCGCCCCCCGGCTTGCAAATGGCGGATGCCGAGCTCGGCAACCGAGCGCTCCTCGAACGCCTCCTGAAAGCCGCCGAGCGCCGCGAGCGCGTGAGCGGGGAGCGAGATGATCCCGGTGAGGAGCCCGTCGTAACGGAGCCGATGCCCCGCCTGCTGGAGCTGCTCGAGCGGCGTCGACGAGGGACCATTCGAAGATCCCTCGGGTGATGGCGACGGCGACGGGAACGCCGGTCCCACCACCAGGCTCGGGACCGACGACTTGCCGCTGGCTTGGTGCAGCTCGACGTGACGCCGGATGGTCCCCGGAAACGGCTCGATCTCCGCGTCGAAAAACACGATGATCTCGCCGGCCGCGGCCTGCAGGCCGAGGTTCCTGGCCGTCGCTGGGTTGGCGGCGGGCGTTCCGATTGCCCGACCGCCGCGGCTCTCGACCAGTCGTCTCGCCGCGTCGATTGCCTCCTCCGCCACCACCACGACCAGATCCGGCCGTGCATCGATCGGCTCGGTGTCGAGCCGGCGCAACGTTGCGTCGAGCCAGTCGAGCCGCGCACCCGCGACGACGACGACCGAGAGGGCTGGGCTCGGGGCGCGGTTGCTCAAGGAATCCACGGTCGGCAGTCCGGTTTACGCGTTGCGCTCGACGGGGCGGGGAGCCGAGCGGCTCCTCGGCGGAGGGAGCAGCGGCTGAAGCATACCGCGCCATCCGGGTGCCCGCCAACTGCGCGGCGCAGGGGTTGCGGTTACGTTTGAGGGTCGGTTCTCGGAGACCCGTTCGTGACCAAGCTGCAGTGGAGTCTCGGCGTCGCGCTCGCGACGGCGGTTGCCGGTGCGCCCAACGCCGTGCTCGCACAGATCCCGGGCGAGAGCGCCTATGAATCGCGCCGGAGTCTCCGCGACGAGTACCGCGCGCTCGCCTACGAGGAGGTCCGTCAGTCCATGGCGGACTGGACCGAGCAATTGAATGCCCGCCAGCTCGACCGCTTGAAGAAAGGCGTTTCCGAAGGCGTTCTCTTCGCGCCGATGGGATGGTCCGCGAGCGGACAAGACGCCTTCGCCGATTCGATGAAGACCTGGCTGCCTCGGATGGGTGGCTTCCATTTCGTCATGGCCGACTTCGACGCGAGCGGCAATCTCGCGTACGCGTACGGCACCGTCCGTTATCACTTGTCGGCTGCCACGGCAGCGCCGGGAACGGAAGTGTCGGCCGAAGCGGTGATCGTGTTGTATCACGCCGGCTCGAAGTGGAAAGTCAGGAGCTACATCGAGCGGCCGCTCGCCCCCTAGCGCACGAGCGGGACCAGGTCCTCGGTCACGAGCGACCAGTAGGTGAGTCCCCGAGGGTCGGTGGCGCGCGCGACGAATCGCTCCACCGACTGCAGCAGCTGGACCGAGAGGTGGCCCGGCGAGTGGTCGGGATGCTCGAGCCCGGTCTGGACTCCGAAGTAGCTCCGGGTGACGAGGCTCGTTGCATCGATCGGCAGCGCCCGAACGTTGTCGACGAAGCGATCGAAGGACGCCTGCCGGAACAGATAGAACTCCACGTTCGAGACGTAGAGCAGGGTCAGCTTCTGGTTGGCCAGCGTGAGGTAATCGCCGATCGCGCGAAGGGCGTGCGGGCCGGCGAGGTCGCCCACCACGGGAATCACCTTGTCCTGCCGTTCGAGGTCCTGCACCACTCGGAACGCGTCTTCCTGCGCGAGGTAGCTCGCCCGCCGCCCGTTCAGGTCGTGCTCCAGGTATAGCTGCCGAATGGTGGGGAAGTTGGGAATCGCCCGGCGACCATAGGCGCTGAATCGGAGGTCGAGCCCTTCGGCGATGAACTCTCCGTGCAGCCGGCGGAGCGTCGCGATCTCGTCGGCGGACATCGGGACGCCGTAGCCGACCACCTGCGCCATGAGCTCGTCCTCTTGTTTCGCCGCCCAAACCGAATCCCGAGGCGTCCGATCGATGTAGGCGATCAGATCGTCGAGCGAGCGATTCGTCCACGGCTTCAGGTCGGCGGGACACGGCCGCGCGTACACGATGCAGAGATAATGGAGCCGGTTGGTCGCCCGCTCGAACGCGGCCTTGAACACGAGGTGGAGCAGGAGGTTGTCGCGCCGGATGTCGATGATGAACGCGACCGCCGGCTTGATCCGCGCGATGTAGCTGAAGTTCTGCTCCGGCCCGACGCCGATGTACGCGCCTCCCTGCGCTCGGAGGTCGTCGAGCTTGCCGACGATGTGGAGATACGACGTCTCGTTCGAGACGAGGTTGTCGCTCCAGAAGAACCCGCCCGGCTCGGAGAGCGCCTCGATCGTTCGGGCGAACTCCGTCGTGCGGGCGGCGGGCGCGGTCGTGACCGACTGCAGGAACGCGAGCAGCGCGAGCATCGGGACGGCTACCGTTCACTCCAGACGGCCACTTCGTTGCCACCCGGATCGGTGAAATGGAATCGGCGGCCGCCGGGGAAGCTGTGCTCGTTGAACACCGGCACGCCGGCAGCCGTCACGCGGTCCTTCATGCGATCGAGGTCGGTCGCGAAGATCACGATCAGCGGCGATCGGCCCGGCGCGGTGTCCCTGCGGAACCCTCCCGCCAGACGACCGTCCTCGAAGCTGGTATAGTCGGGGCCATAGTCCGTGAATTTCCAGCCGAACACGTCGCCGTAGAATCGTTTCGTCGCGCCGATGTCCCGGGTGCCGAATTCGATGTAGTCGATCCGCCGATCTCGCTGCTCGTCCATGCCGGGCCCTCGGGTGAGTGGTCTCGAGGTCGTCGCTCCAATTTAGCCCGGCTTGCCCTGGCAATGGGCTCGGACGAGACTTCGCCCGTGACCGAGACCCGCTGTGGCCGCATCGCCCTTGCCGGGCGACCGAACGTCGGCAAGTCATCACTGCTGAACGCGCTCGTCGGCGAGCCCCTCGCGCTGGTGAGCCCGAAAGCACAAGCCACGCGGTTCCCGGTGACCGGCCTCCGCACCGAGGCCCAGGTGCAATACGTCTTCGTCGACCTGCCGGGCCTCCTGGAGCCGAGCTATCTCCTGCAGGAGCGGATGCGGGATCTCGCTCTGGCAGAGCTCGAACGGGCGGACGTCATTCTCCACCTGCATCCGGCCGCGGATGCTCCGGCGCCGGCCCTCGTCGCCGCCGCTGGGCTCGACCGAGCGCCCGCCGCCCCGGTCCTCACGGTCTTCACCAAAGGGGATCTCATCGACCGGTCGAGGCGGGACGAGCTCGAGCGGACCGCGATCGTGGTCTCGACGAAAACGGAACCGGGCGTCGAGCGGTTGCTGGCCGAGGTGGCCGCGCGGCTGCCGGTCGCCGACTTTTTCTATCCCCCGGACGACCTCGGGGTGCAGCCGGTTCGATTCTTCGTCGGGGAATATCTTCGCGAGGCCGCGTTCGAGCTGCTCGAAGACGAGCTGCCATACGCCCTTACGGCCGAGGTGGAGGAGTTCCGGGAATCGACGGATCCCGTATACATTCGAGCGACACTATTCGTCGAGCGAGATTCGCAGAAGCGAATCCTGATCGGGGCAAAGGGCCGGACGATCAAAGCAATCGGGCAGCACGCTCGATCCCGGCTCGAGCATCTGATCGGATCGCGGGTCTTTCTCGAAACCTGGGTCAAAGTGCTTCCTCGGTGGCGGCAGAACGCCGATCTCTTGACCCGGTTCGGCTTCCCCGACCGAAGCGGTGGAGAATCTCGATGAGCCTGGCGCCCGAATTACTGGAGATTCTGGTCTGCCCCAAGTGCAAAGGTGAGCTCGAGTATCGGCCGGAGGAGTCGGTGCTCCTGTGCCACCAGTGTAAGCTGGCCTATCGGATCGAAGACGACATTCCCGTGATGCTGATCGACGAAGCGCGCCCGCTATGACCGCGGGCGCGCTCGACGCGGTCGTCGCCGCCGCGCGGCAGCGCGCGGCGGCGAATCGTCACGCGTTCGTCGGGACCGAGCATCTGCTGGCGGCGCTACTCGACGATCCGAGCAGCCTAACGACCACGGTCGTCGGCAAAACCGGGCTCGCACCGGCCGACCTGTCGCGATCGCTGCTCGACGGGCTTCGCCAGACCGGGGACGGCGAGCCCCGGGCGCCGGACGGCGTTCCGCTCTCGAGCTTCGCGCAGCGCGCGGTCGAAGGCGCGGCCGACGAAGCCGAGCTCCTTCGCCGGCTGATCGCGAACCCCAAGGGGC
>JADMIO011107797.1_pt1 | contig 12652 bp, 10 predicted proteins | sample 8958161 | NCBI WGS metagenome assembly JADMIO01 (sample SAMN16585339, study PRJNA669376) | soil metagenome | isolation source: Crop rotation soil | place: USA: Cullars Rotation, Alabama | collected 2011 | reverse complement strand
CGCGACAACTTGTCCACGTGGAATTCTAAGCTTAGGATCCCAATGTGCTGGAAAGAGTATCTGCGACCACTGCGACGGTCCGCCTTTGGTGAACTGACGCAGCGATTCACCGAATTCATGCTGGCCCTTGCCGTTCTCGAACCTGGCGGATTTCAAATGCTCCGTGCCGGCGAGTTCGAACGAGAACACGGTCTTTTCGCCGCAGCGGTAGTAGCCGCGATACTTCTCCGGCGAACGTGTGCGGGGGAACGGTTTCGTCAATTCATCGGCGACGACCGCGCCGCCCATGCGCAGGCCGTCCATCAGTCCGTGGCGCACATCGCTGAACTTCACGAATCCGCCCTGCCACAGCACGCGCCATTCATCGGACTCCGGATCATACACGGCGGAGTGTCCGCCTTTGGCATCGAGCCGCACACAAACCGCTTTGGGAATCACAAAACCCGAGCCGCGAAAAACGCCGGCCACGCAGGGCCCGCAGTCCATGTCATTGTAGCGACCGTCGCGCCAGGTGTCCTCAGTTTGATTGCCCCAGTGGCCGAAGTTTTCTCCATCGAGACCGGGATACTGCTCCAGCAGTTCCGGCGCGGGACGATTTGTCAGGAAATGCTGCGCCTGCTTGAGGTAGAAATTGTAGACGCGGTCGCGATTCACCGGCTGCGTGCTGTTAGGCCACTGCTCCGGCGCGAGCGGGGCTGCTTTGAGAGGGAACGCGGCGGCTTTGGGCGAGGGCTTTGCAGGCACGGCGGGTTTGAAGGACCAGATGTCCATGACGCTGTCGTCGTGCTGGGTGAGCGGGGAAGGTTTTGTCAGGTCGTGTGCGCCGCCGCGGATGCGCACGGTTTCCAGGGCACCGTCGCACCGGATGGTGCCTTCCACCAGACGGCCCAGCGCGATGCCGGAGCCGCTGGCTTCTCCCTTCTGTGCGGAGAGCGGGGCGCTTTTTACTTCGCGGCCGTCCACGTAGAGCCGAACGCGATTTTCCTCCAGCACTGCGCCCAGCGTGTGCCACTTTTCGTCGCAAATGTTCACGCCGCTGCGCACTTCGCCGCCGCGTCCGGGCAGGTAAATGCTGAGATCACCGGCGCCGGCGTAGGTGTAGAGTTCCCAATGGGCCGCGGAAGTTTTGGGATCGCACGCGACGAGAATGTTGAAGCCCATGGCGCTGTTCAGTTGCGCGCGGCATTCGACGGTTAGGGGAAACCCGCGGAAGCGCGTGTCGTCTGCGATGACCTTGCCCTCGAAATCCGATCCGGGCGCCGCGCCGGGCCGCTGAATCAGAATCCTCCACGAGCGCGGCGATGGTCTGGCGCCGGCGCTGCCGGGTTTGGCCAGTTCCTTTACCAGCCAGTCGAGGCCGTCGAGATTGTCCAGGAGGCGGGCTTCGGCGTCTTCGTCCGTGTGGTTGAGAATGCCCACCGGCCCGCGCCAGCCGCTGTCCCTGATGATCTTGAGAAGCGTCAGGTCCAGCTCTCCCTGGGCGAGCGGGACGATCTTCTCGCCTTTCGCTTCCCCGTCCTTCATCATGCCGTTGAGGTTCAGTGCCAGCAGGTGCGGCTTCATTTTCTCCAGCAGGGCGGGGAAGCGGTCGAGATGCGTGTGGCCGTGATGCAGATTGTACACGATGCCGCAGTTTTTGATGCCGTCCTGCTGCAGCTTTTCGATGATTTTGATTTGATTCTCCGGCTCGCCAAACCATCCGCCGTGATTGTAGAGCGCGACTTTCAAGTCCTGTGCCGCCGCGGCCTGACAAATCGGTTTCAGCCGCGCGGCGGCGGCCTCCACATTGTCGTCGCCGCCCATCACCCAAAGCTGCGGCTTGACTCCGTGGCGTTTGATGACGTCCAGGATCAACCGGGCCTCGTCATTCATGACGGTGGGAAACCACCACGCGGTCAGTTCGATGCCGTGTTTTTTCAGCGCCGCCATTTCCGCGTCGAACTGAGGGACATGCTCTGCGCGATAATCATACGCCAGCCGTTTCACGCCCATCTTTTCCAGCATGGCGGCCCGCTCCTCCGGCCCGCGCTTTTTCGCATCGAACGGCACGATGCACCAAGCGACGAGATTGGTGTGGTCGAAGAGGTCTTTTGCCTGTGCCCGGGCGCGCGGGGGAGCCAGGAACGTGAGGAGGATCAGAAAGAGGACCGTGCGCATGAGGGCTTTAGTTTTCAGTTTTCAGGGTTCAGTTTTCAGCGAGCGGAACGAATACGCTGCGCCGCCTGAAAACTGAACACTGAAAACCGAACACCCGAAAGAAACCGCATGTTGTCTCCGTGCACCCGCCCCACGATGTTCTTCATCGGCGTCACCACCGGCCGATCGTCCATCAACCGCGTCTTCCCGCGATGGGCGGAGGTGCTGGGGTTGGGAGACTGTGAGCTGCGCGGGCTGGATTTCCCGCTGCACGCGGAGCCGGCGGCTTACCGGGAGGCGGTGGCGTATATTAAGAACGATCCGCTGGCGCAGGGGGCGCTGGTGACCACGCACAAGATGGACCTCTTTGCGGCCTGCCGGGATCAGTTTGATGTCCTCGACCCGCTCTCGGCGGAAATGGGTGAGGTGAGCAGTCTTTATAAACGCGGCGGCCAGTTCCACGCCCGCGCGGTGGACCCTTACACCGCGGGTTCTTCGCTCGCGGCGTTTTTGCCGGAAAATCACTGGCGGGGCACGGGCGCGGAAGTGCTCATCCTGGGCGCGGGCGGCTCGGCTATTGCGCTCGCCTGGCAGCTCTGCCGCGCCGAACACGGCCCTAACAGGCCGCGCTGCATTCACGTTGCCAACCGGAGCACGCCGCGGCTGGAGCATCTGCGCGCACTGCACGCGGGATGGAACAGCGGTGTGGAACTGCGCTGCCACCACGTGCCGCGAGCGGAGGCGGCGGACGCGCTCAGCGCCGCGCTCCCGCCGGGCTCGATGGTGGTGAATGCCACCGGCCTGGGAAAGGATGCGCCAGGGTCACCTTTGACGGATGCCGTGCAGTTTCCGGAACGCGGCGTGGTGTGGGAATTCAACTATCGCGGCGATTTGATTTTTCTGGATCAGTCGCGGGCGCAGCAGGCGCAGAAAAGCCTGACCATCGAAGACGGCTGGGTGTTTTTTCTGCACGGCTGGACGAGAGTTATCGCCGATGTCTTCAATGTGGAAATTCCCGCCAGCGGCGCGCGTTTTGAAGAGCTTTCGCGCCTGGCTGCAGAATGTCGTTAGGATTGGGATTCAGGCCGGCGCGCGTTTTGCAGCCGGATGAAGACGCCGCGCAGTTCGACGGTCGCGATCAACAGCAGGAGGAGCAGCGACAGGATGCAAATCCATGGACCCGCATAATCCATCCACGTGCGACCGGGGCCATAACCATAGGACAAAAAGAAGCCTCCGCCAACCGTGGCGCATATTGCGATGCCTGCGGGACGCCAAACCGGCGGAGGGTCGAGCGGACTCGTGGCGATGAGGTAGAGCAGCAGCAGCAGGCAGGTGACACCGATGGCGCCGCCCTCGGAAATATCCGATCCGTACCTTGGAAACGCCGCGCCGTAGGGTCCGCTGTAGCCCCATTTAAGGGCGGTGGCGCTGAGGCCACAAACGACCGCCAGAATCCCGGCGATCAATGAAGTGTTTAGTTTGATGTTCATAGTGCGGCATCTCTAACCAACCAACCGGCAGGCAGTGTGCAGGACTGGCGCGCGCTGTGCCGCCGGAGAAAAGCCCGCGTCCCCGGTGGGCTTTCTGACGGGGGAAACAGTCTCCGCCTGCACAGTGCTTCAGGGGTGAGGCCGTTCGAAGGCATGGGATCGGGGTGGTGCGGCTGCTGAAGTCCGTGTAACTTTTTCATCGCTGGAGGGCGTCTCATGCGGCATCCTTCCGAACCCGCCTTTCCCGCCATGGACCTCACACCTTACGATCCCCGCCAGCAGGGCTGGACCCGGCGCGATGCTGCGCATCTTCTTTGGCGAGCGCAGTGGGGCGCGGGTGCGGCGGAGATCAGCCGGGCGGTGGAGGACGGGCTGGAAATGACACTGGAGCGGCTGCTGAATCCGCCCGCGGAGGACGCGGCATTTAAAGAAACGGTGGCGCTGCTGCGGCAGACGGCGGGCGACTCCGCGGACATCAATCAGCTCAAAACATGGTGGCTCTATCGCATGGCCGCGGGCCCTGCGCCGCTGGTGGAAAAGATGTGCCTCTTCTGGCACAACCACTTTGCCACTTCCAATGTGAAGGTGCGCTCCGCCAAACACATGCGGGACCAAAACGATCTCATTCGCACGCATGCGCTGGGGGACTTCAAAGCGCTGCTCGCCGGCATGGCGCAGGATGTGGCCATGCTCATCTGGCTGGACGGCAATGCCAACCGCCTGCGGAGTCCTAACGAAAACTTTGCGCGAGAAGTGATGGAGCTGTTCACGCTCGGCGTGGGCCATTACACGGAGGCGGATATCAAAGAGGCCGCGCGCGCCTTCACCGGCTGGCACGTGCGCAATGAGGAGTTTTGGTACAACAAACTGCAGCACGACACCGGCGGAAAAAAAGTGCTGGGCAGCACGGGCAATCACGACGGCGACGACGTGCTGCGCCTCTGCCTGGCGCAGGAGGCGTGTCCGCGTTTTCTGGCGCTGAAACTGTTGCGGGAATTTGTGACGCCATCGCCGGATGAAGCCGCCGTGACCGCGGTGGCGGGCAGCATTCGCAAACACGACTATCAAATGACGCCCGTGCTGCGGGAGCTGTTCGGCTCGCAGCTCTTTTTCGCTGCGGCCTCGCGGCACAGCATTATCAAGAGCCCCGTGCAGTTCGTGCTCGGCGCGTATCGCGCGCTGGAGGTGCGGCCAAATTTAGTCACCACCGCGCAGATCATCGCGTCGCTCGGACAGGATCTGTTCCAGCCGCCCACGGTGAAAGGCTGGGAGGGCGGCCGCCTCTGGATCACCTCCGCCACGCTGCTGCAGCGCGCCAATTTCGCCGCCACCCTGACAACTTCGGGCGCCTATGGAACCATCGGCGCTCCGCTGAATTCCATCGAACAGCAGACGGAGATGCTGCTGGCGCGGGATGCCAACACTGCTCCCGCGGCGGATTATTTCAGCAAGGCTTCCGGCTCGCGCGAGGAGCGCCTGCGCGGAGCCCTGCATCTTATCCTGACAATGCCGGAGTTTCAGATGACGTAACCTGCCGCCGCAGGTGCGCCGTCTTCGCCTCTGGACATCGCTTCCCCAACCGCCGAAAATCATTCGCCATGAACCGCCGCCACTTTTTCAAACAATCCGCCGGTCTCATCACCCTCGGCGCCGCCGCGCCGGCCTTTCTCGCCCGCGCCGCGGAAGCAGCGAAGGCGGACCCGGATCAGCGCATCCTCGTCATCGTGCAGCTTGCGGGCGGCAATGACGGCGTGAATACGGTGATTCCCTTTGCCGATGATGCCTACCACGCGGCGCGTCCGAGCCTGGCGTTTAAAAAGGACGCCGTGCTGAAGGTGAACGATCACATCGGCCTGCATCCGCAGCTTTCGGGGCTGAAAGAGCTCTACGATGAAGGCGCGCTGTCCATCATCCAGGGCGTGGGCTATCCGCACCCCAACCGTTCTCATTTCCGCTCCATGGATATCTGGAACACGGCGCAGCCGGAATCCGAAATCACGGGCGACGGCTGGCTGGGCCGCGCGCTGGACAGCAGCGCGGCGCGATTTGCGGGCAAGGTCCCGGCGCTGGCGCTGGGCACGGAAAATCTGCCGCTGGCGCTGGTGGCTCCGCGCACGAATGTGCCGTCCATCCGCACGCTGGAGGACTATCAACTGCGCTTCGGTGAGGGCGGTTCCAAATCCGATCACGAGCTGCGGCAAAAGCTCGCCCGCAAACTGGCGGACGGCAGCAGCGCAGGCGGGGACCTGAACTTCGTCCGTCAGACGCTCGGCACGGCCATCGACAGTGCGCAGCGCCTGAAGGAGGTCGCCGCCAGTTATCAGCCCGCGGCTGCCTACCCGCAAACCGGTCTGGCCTCCAGCCTCAAGACTGTGGCCCAGCTCATCGCCGGCGAACTCGGCACGCGCATTTTCTTTGTCTCGCTGGGTGGTTTCGATACCCACTCCCGCCAGGCCGGCGCGCACAATGCGCTGCTCGCGGAATTGTCAGGGGCAGTGAGCGCTTTCTTCAAAGACCTGCGCGAACACAAACTGGCGGACCGTGTGCTGCTGGCGACGTATTCCGAATTCGGCCGGCGGCTGAAGGAGAACGGGAGCCTGGGCACGGACCACGGCGCGGCCTCGCAGATGTTTGTCGTCACCGGCGCGGCGAAGGGCGGCGTGGTGGGCGCGCATCCGAGCCTAACCGATCTCGACGACGGTGATCTCAAGCACCACACCGATTTCCGCTCCGTGTATGCCACGCTGCTCGACCGCTGGCTGCACATTCCATCCGAGCCGGTGCTGGGCGGGAAGTTTGCGGCGGCGGAGTTTTTGAAGGCGTAGCGCCCGCAGCACCCGCCGCCGATGCGGGTGGCGCTTGTCCGTGCGCAGTCCGGCCGTGCGTGTTATATGCCGCATCACGCCGTTATGAACCGTCCCATCGTGCTCCTGTCCGCAGTCGCCGCCATGCTGTTTTCCTCCTGCGCGGTTTCGCCGCTGGCCCCTGCGGAAAAGCAGGCGGCCATCAAACAACTGACGGGCGACTGGTATTACACGGCCAGCGATCCCATGCTCGGTTTGATGGGTACTTTCATCCCGGAGTTCAACGCGCGCCGTCTGACTATTCAGCCCGACGGAACGATGATTCTGTCCGTGGACGACAGTGCGATTGGGAACAAGCTGGTGGTGATGAAGACCAGTGACGCCGGAATTGAGATGCGGCTGGCGAGAGACTTCGGCGGGAGCCGTGACATGTTCTATCACCGTGCCACCAATACAGTGACCATCCCCATCAAGGTGACCAGCAGAGACAGGCTCACCGGCGGCAAAAAAGTGAACTATTCCCCGTTCTCGTTTGGAAGGGCCGCGGCGCCGCAATAATTGCAGAGCCAGCGCCGTTTCGTCACGGCCTGCCGGCCAGAATAAGTTTCGCCCAGATGGCGAAGTGATCCTCGTGACCCGGCGGGAAAGAATGCGTGTCGCCGGTGAAGGCGTGGGAGATGACGCGGGCTTTGGCGGCGGTGAGGAGCTTTTCGGCTTCTTTGGCGGTGGCGACGGTGCCTTTGTCTTCGTCGCTCATCCAGGTCACGAAATACAACTGCGACGCCACCTTGTCGCCGCCGGCCTTGATGGCCTCCGGGAGGCGTTTTTTGGCCTGGTAACCGGGACTGAGCACGATGGCGCCGGCGAAAAACTCCGGATGCGCTGCGGCCAGTTCCGCGGCAAGCTGGCCGCCCTGCGAAAAGCCGGCGGCGATGCATTTTCCGGGCTGCGGCGTCACTTTGTCCTTCGCCGACTCGAGCGCTTTTTGAATGTGCGCCCAGTCGGTTTCGTAGTTCTCGCTCCAGGAGAAACTGTTTTTTCCCCATGGCTCCGTGCCGCTGACACTAACAATCGCCGCGCCCGTTTCGTCGGCCAGTGACTGGACGTCTGCGCTGCGGCCGAAATCCTCGGGCTCGGAGCCCAGGCCGTGCAGGGCGACAAAAACGGGCACCGCAGTGCCGGGCTTGCTGTCCTTCGGCACCGTCACCACGGCGCGGCGGTAACCCGTCTTTTTCCACGCCTCTTTGGCTGCGGCGGCAAATTTTTTCAGCTTCGCATAGCGTTCGTCCGCGCGGAGCTTTTTGAAGGCATCCTCCGCGATGATTTCGTCGCCGTCGAAGCGGTCCTCCAGCACCGCCCGCTGCAGCCAGTAGAAGGCGTCGTCCGTTTTGTTCCGCAGCACGCTGATGGTGGCAAGCAACTGCATCTCTCCGCCGCGGGCCTCGCGGCGCTGCGCCCAATACAGGAACGCATAGGCATCGTCCTTGTTCTCCGCCTGCAGCGCGGTGCCCATGTATCCGATCATGGTCTCCACGTCCTCCGTCTTCAGATCGATTTTCTCGATCTGTGAGGGAGGCTCCGCTGGCGCTTTGATCTTCAGCGGCGCTTCCGGCAATCCGGTCACTGCTGGAGCCGCAGCCGGGGTTTCGGCGGCTGGTTTGGCGGGAGCTTCCTTGTCAGGCTTCGCAAAGGCGACAGCGGGGACGAGAAGGAGAAGGCCGGGAAAACTGCGAAGAATCATGGCGGAGAGGAGGATGGAGGGGGCAGCCTACACTGTCGCTGAATGACGGCAAGACAAGGAGCCGTTGCGCGCGGCGGCGCTCTGACTGGTTTTATTTCGCGCGGCGTCTCCTTGCCTGCGTGAATGTTCGGCTCCATAGTTCGCCATGAGTAATCCCACCCCTATTCTCTACGTCAAAACCGGCTGTCCCTGGTGTGACGAAGTCCTCGAATACATGGACTCCCGCAAAATTCCCTATCAAAAGGTAACCGTGAGTGGTGACCGTGAAGCCATGCAGCGCATGGTGGACCTTTCCGGTCAGTCGAAGGCGCCTACCATGGACTGGGACGGCGAGGTGCTGGCGGATTTCGGGGTGGATGAACTGGTGCCGTTTTTGAAGGAGCACGGCGTGGCGTGAAGCCTGGAGCGAGTGCAGACAGATGCAGCGCGGGTGATTTTCCCGGGGGATAAATCTTCGCCGTCCGCAGTTCACGGTCTGCCTCTGAGAATGAGCTTTCCCCAGATGGCGAAGTGGTCTCCGTAGTTTGGAGGCAGCGAAGGGGTGTCGCCGCTAAAGGCGTGGGAAATTACGCGGGCTTTGGCCCCGGTCAGAAGTTTTTCGGTTTCGTTGGCGGTTTCGACGGTGGTTTTCTTTTCCCCTTCCATCCAGGTGACGAGATACCACTGCGAGGCGATCTTGTCTCCGCCGGCTTTGATGGCCTCTTCGAGACGCTTTTGCTTTTGATAGCCGGGACTCAGCACGATGGCCCCGGCGAAGAAGTCGGGGTGCGCAGCGGCGAGTTCCGCGGCGAGCTGGCCGCCCTGAGCGAATCCCATGGCGATGCATTTGCCCGGGAGCGGCGTGACTTTGTCCTTCACGGACTCGAGCGATTTCTGAATGTGCGCCCAGTCGGATTCGAAGTTTTCATTCCAGGAAAAGCTGTTCTTTCCCCAGGGCTCGGTGCCGCTGATGCTGACAATGGCTGCGCCGAGTTCGTCGGCGAGATGCTGGGGCTCTCCCGGGCTGCCGAAGTCCTCAGGTTCCGCACCAAGGCCGTGCAGGGCGATCAGGACTGGAACCGGCGTAGCGGGCTTGCTGCCTTTGGGCATGGTGACCACCTGGCGGCGGTAGCCTGTCTTTTTCCACGCCTCTTTGGCGGCGGCGGCGAACTTCTGCAGCTTCGCATAGCGTTCATCGGTACGGAGATCTTTGAAGATGTCGTTCTCTGCGATCAGGTCTTCGTAAAAGCGGTCCTCCAGCACGGCCTGCTGAAGCCAGTAGAAAGCGTCATCTGTTTTTTCCCGCATGATGCAGACCTGGGCCAGCATCAGCAGACCTCCTCTGGACGGCGTGCGGCGCTCCGCCCAGTAGAGAAAGGCATACGCATTCTCCCTGTTCCCGTCGAGCGCTGCGTACATGTATTCCAGAAGTTGCGGCACTCTCTCGGTCTTCAGATCGACGTTCCCGATCATGGGAGGGGGTTCTGCGGGAGCTTTGATTTTCAGCGGAGCCTCCGGCAAACCGCTGAAGGCGGGCGCTGCGGGTGCGGGCCCGGGTGACGGCACGGATTCGAGAGCCGCTTTTTCTCTTACTGGATTCACAGAAGAGGAGAGTTCGTCGCCGGGTGGCTTCGCCAAAGCGCTGGCCGGGAAGGACAGAAAAATCGCAACAAAAGCGGAGAAAAAGGTCCAGAGCGTCATGAGAAATCACTACGGCACGGCGGGCAAGGGGCAAGGAGGGGCGCGTGGCGTTTCTGTCAAACCGGCCACAACAGCGGGTGCGTCAGCCAGTGGTGCAGCAGTGGTGCCAGCTCGCGTGGTGCGGAGCGCGGCCAGTCTGTCGGTAGCGACCGGACCGGGTCTTCTCCCAGCAAACCACAGAGCTTCCTGACCCACTGCTCCGGCAGCCACTTTCCGGCAAAGTCCGGTTTCGGCGGAGGAACCGGCACATGCCGTCTCAGGGCGGCGGGAAACAGCGGTGAATTTCCGTTGGCCGCCGAGATTACCTCCAGTTGCGCATCGAGGCTGAGCCTGCCGAAATCCACGGTGCTGTCCTTGTCAGGGCTAACGGAGATGCGCGCCGCCGCCTGAAATTCAGGCGGAAGCAGGGCGGGCAGTGATTCGCGCATTTGCGCGACGCGGGCCGCTTCGCGAGCGGAGTCAAACCATTCGCGCGGCACGGGCAGCGACGACCACTGTTGAGTTAGAGGCACCTGCAAATCCTGCAGCGTTTCCTCCAGGCCAAACGGCACGCGCGCGTAACATGGCCGGGTCGCGAGGGCCGCTTCACTGTATGGCAAACCGAATCCCTCCTTCAGCGATGTAATCACCACAGCATCCGCCGCCGCAGTGAGCGCGGTAACAGGCGGACTCTGTTTTCGCATGCCCACACCGGCGGCCAGCGGCCAGCCATTCGCCGCCGCGGCAACCGTAAGGCGAACGAAATAATTCTCCTCCGCTGTGGAGCTGGCCCCGCCGGTGGTGACAACAAAGGATTCCGGTGCCAGCGCTCTTTGCACGAGAAGCGCCTCAGCAATGTTCTTCCGCCGCAGCGCCCGGCACGGATAGAGCCACCAGTGGTCCGCACCGGTGGTGCGGCGAAGAAATGCGCGGGCGGCTTCCACCTCCTGTGGTGTGACCGCAGGTACAGCCATCGGATTCGGCAGAAACCGGAACGGTTCGCCTGTCCACTCGCTGAGGCGCCGGGCATCGGTCAGGTTTACGCAAAAGTGCCGTAATAAAGTTCCTGAAGGAAGGGTGACGGCGAGGGCTGCGGCCAGGGTATGGAATCCCTGCGCCCTGAATTCCGGCCAGCGCTCCCAGCGTCCGTCCCACCACCAGTCGTGGTGATGCAGCCAGCGCGGGAAATGATAAGGAAGTGCGGCCACTTCGCCGGCAAGCAGCAAATTCCGGCCCACACTGAGATTGTGCGCCCACAGCGGAGCGGTCAGGCCGGCGCAGCGGTGCAGCACCTCGCGAATGGCAGCGCGGGCATCCGGGACGGAAAGCTTCAGTTCCGACCAGTAGCCCACCGCCGGCTCTATGCACCACTCGACGACGCACGGATACAGGGCCGCTTCCATCTGCGCGCGCCAGTCCGCGGGCGGCGCTTCGCCGGCGAGCATCGTCACCCGGGCGCTGCCTAGGGCGCGAGCGAGGGCGGGCAGGCCGAGTTCGATGACACGGCGCACGCCTCCCGGGCGAAAATGATAGTGCAGCACGCAAAGCTCCATGAGTTCCCAGCGTGGCGTGAGAGTGGCGACTTGCCAGCGGCGATGCACCGCCGCATGGAGGCCTCTCCGTTTTCGTTTTCCTCCATGCCCGATCTCCTCCAGCCCGGCCCCGTGCTTTCTCTGCCGCTGCTCCACAGCGCGGCGGAGGGGCTGGAGGCTGATTTGTCAGGGTGGACGAAAGAGCGTCCGCTGGCGCTGGTGCTGCCGTGCCATGTCCGGGATCTGGACGGCGCGGCGCTCGACGGCATCATTGCGACCCTGACAAATGTGCCGTGGGTGTCGCGGATCATCGTGGGGCTGGATGGAGCGACTGCGGTGCACTACGCAGCGGCCTCGGAAAAATTCCGTCCGCTGGGGGCGCGCTGCGAGGTCCTCCATCGCAACGGGACCGCCGGCAAAGGCCGCAATCTGGCGGACTGCGCCACCCACGCACTGCGCGATGACCGTGTCTTCGCCGTGGCCATGCACGACTGCGACATCGCCAGCTACAGCAGGGAATTTCTCGCGCGGCTTTGCTGGCCGGTGCTGCATCCGGACGCGGGCCTCGCCGCGTGCAAAGGAGCCTACGCCCGCAGCGCCGGCGGGCTGCACGGGCGGGTGTTCCGCCTGCTGTTCCAGCCGCTGCTGCGCGCGTGGGCGGAACTTTGTCCGTCACCGTGGACGGCGTTTTTGCAGGCGCTGCGTTATCCGCTGGCGGGGGAACTGTGCGTCCGCGCGGACGTGCTGCGCGGCGTGAACTTCGACGCCGGCTGGGGCGTGGAGGTGAAACTGCTGCACGAACTCTACCACCGCGCCGGGGCGGAGAAAATATGTCAGGCGGAACTTTGCACCGCTTATGATCACAAGCACCAGGCCCCGCGGGACCTCGCGGTGATGGCCGGTGAAGTGGCCCGCGCATTGCGCGAAACCATGCGTGCAGAGGGATGCGAAGCGGCCGCCGCCGCCGTGGACAGTGCCTGTGAACGCCACGCTGCGCGCGCCGTGCGGGACTCCGTGCTGACGGCGGCCATCAACGGGCTGGAGATGGATGCGGTGGAGGAGAAGGCGCTGGCGGATTTGCTGGTGAGAGCGGCGGGAACGGGGGAAGACGGTTTGCGGGAGGCCGGACCTAACAAGGGCCTATAGGCCACTGCGGTCGAGGACTGGCGAAGATTTTGTTGCCAGGGACTGGTCCTGCCTGCGGGACGGTCATTTGGACTGCGGCAGCTTGCTGCCGCTTTGGGGAAGAGCCGGAGGCCGGGGCGCGGAGCTGTGGCGGGGCCTCCA
>JADMIO010871563.1_pt1 | contig 12653 bp, 7 predicted proteins | sample 8958161 | NCBI WGS metagenome assembly JADMIO01 (sample SAMN16585339, study PRJNA669376) | soil metagenome | isolation source: Crop rotation soil | place: USA: Cullars Rotation, Alabama | collected 2011 | reverse complement strand
GAAATTCGCCCGGTGACAAATAGGCGTCTTAATAAACTGAAAATAAACGTCGTAAACAGAAAAGTTTTTTGCATTTTTGCAATTACCAGATGATATTCATTGCATGAAGAATAAGCTATACCAGCATTTTTTAAGGAATAAACAACAGGGGCACAAATCATTTGCAGTATTGGTTGACCCTGACAAAGTTGACGACCCTAAGATTGAACAATTGGTATCGCTTGCACTTAAAGCAAAAGTCGACTATTTCTTCGTTGGTGGAAGCCTCCTGATATCCAATCACCTGGATGATTGTGTGCAAAAAATAAAGTCGATCTGTAATATACCGGTAATCCTCTTTCCGGGGAGTCCCTCCCAGGTAAGCAAGTATGCAGATGCGCTCTTATACCTCTCGCTCATCTCAGGCCGTAATCCTGAACTGCTTATCGGTCACCATGTAGTAAGCGCACCATTTGTGCGCAAAAGCGGCCTCGAAATTATGCCTACCGGCTATATGGTCATTGATGGCGGTGCGCCCACAACCGTCTCCTATATTTCGAATGCATCGCCCATACCCTCCGACAAAAACGAAATTGCATTATGCACAGCTATGGCCGGAGAAATGTTGGGCATGAAGCTGATATACATGGACTCTGGCAGTGGCGCTAAAAGACCTATACCGGAAGAGATGATCGCAATGGTGGCTACCAATATTGAGGCGCCATTAATCATTGGGGGAGGCATTACCGAGCCTGAAAAAGCTTATCGCAACTGCAAAGCGGGCGCAGATGTTATTGTCGTCGGCAATGCTATAGAAAAAGATGAGTCATTAATCAAAGAAATGAGCGACGCGGTACATTCGATGATGATCAGCGTTTAAACCGGACATTTTCCGCTTTTCTACTTCCGGCCTCCAACAGCGCAAAACTCGCCGGGCTTTCCCTGAGCCATACACAGAAATGCAAAACAAACAGGCATAAAGTCTGCCGGCTACACCTCAGGTAGAAACGGTTGAGCAAAGAATACCAACCCCGGATATTTTGCAATAAATGGAGTAAAATAGGCTAAGTATTCATTATACATTCCAAACGAAGAATAGCTGTTTCCTCAAACCAATTCGGGTTTTGCTAATACCACGTCCACTACATCATTCAATGTAATTACGCCCATAAAATTAAAGTTTTCGAACACGGGCAGACAATTGGTTTTGTAAGCGTTCATGATCCGGTAGCAGCTTTCTACGGAGACATCAACATCCACAATCGGAAGATCATTGGTGATAACCTGAGAGATAAAAAGATTTCGGGAGTCTTTACCTCCAAGTGTTACGGTTCGGGTATAGTCTTTGTCGACGAAAATGCCGGCATACTCACCTTCTCTTGTAACCACCACATGGTTAACACCCTCAGAGTTCATTATAGCTAAGGCATCAGCTACTCGAGTGTTACCGTCGAGGCTGTTAAACTGCGGACCTTTGGTTCGCAAAACGTCGTAGACATGGGTCATATAAGATTTTTTTAAGGATATAAAGCGGGGTAGTAAAGTGTACGTAATCTACAACATTTTTGCAAAAATATTTTGTAAAAAAGGACATTATTTTAATGTTGCCTGGTTTGTTTACACCACGTCATATATATACAATGAATTAATTCAACTTTTAGACTGCCTTAACTGGGTAAAACAAAAATGGCAGCCGTGATAAAGGGCTGCCATTGGAGAAAAATTTTAATGTGTTACTTAACTAAAACTTTTTTTCAAATCATTTGCTTTTTCTACAATATCATCTTTTAGACCGGAAAGCTTGTCCTTATATTCAGAAGCCGTATCCTCAAAATCTTTCTTGTATTTTTTTGCTTTTTGCGACCATTTTTTTCGGGTCTTTTCTCCTTCCTCAGGAGCAAGTAGTAATCCGGCAACGGCGCCAACCGCAATGCCGGCAAGAACTAAAAAAAGGGATTTTTTCATAATTGATGTTTTAAGTATAAACGATTGTTCAAAATTATTGTAATTACCATTGTGCACAAAAGACCTCCTTCATAAAATGAACCCGACTGCAAATGTTATTCTGCACTCTTGTTGTTTTATGGAAAGCCTCGTTGTGAAGACGCCTGTTAACGAAAGTTCGTCCTGCTTCTTCAGAAAAATTAACTGGTTTTAATTATTGCTTAACCAGCTTTCTTACTGTGCTTTCGCTACCGGATGCCGACATCGCTTTAATAAAATAAGTACCTGCCGGCAAAGCGGATACATTCAGCAAAATGTTATTGGAACCATTAACTACCTGAACATTTTTTTGGACAAGCACTTTCCCCGCAACATCAGTCAGTGCAATATGCATGCCGTCGTTTGCCGGAGATTCTATCGACAACTTAAGGTCGTTGATTACAGGGTTGGGATAGAGGGTAACAATTTGAAGTTGAGTTGATTTTGGTCCTTTTATGGTTACAACATTGCTCAAAGTGAACTTGCCATCTTTATCAACCTGTTTCAATCGATAATAATTGGTACCCGAACCAGGCTTGATATCGTCAAATGTATATTTTAAGATAGATGAACTGTTGCCGTCGAACGAGGCCGAAGCAATAAAGCTAATAGTACTGAAATCAGAACCGTTTGCTGAACGTTCCAGTTCGAAGCCCTTGCTGTTTTGTTCTGATTGCGTTGTCCAGCTCAGAACATTTTTATTTCCCTGGCGCTCGCCTTTAAATTGTGTGATCGTTACCGGCAACGATTCGGTAGTCACCAGCTCAATATCATCTACAGACAGGTAAAATTCATCAGCAACAGAAAAGGCATGGAAACCGATGTTATACACCCCGGTTGATTGCGCTGTGAATGCAACTGCCGCATTTCCGGCGCCAAGTAAATTGCTGTTGGTATAAACAGCTGCCGAGGTCATGCCGGCAGAGGTGGCCGTGTTGCCATATTTAATTTCAAGCCTTTCCGGAAAGCTAGTACTTGTTTTATATTTAAACTTCAGTGTGTAGGAAGTTCCTCCCACGAGGTTTAGCCCTGGTGTAAAGAACCAGTCATCTGCAGGAATTGAAGTGTTGGAGCTATTGTACAGGTAAACCATAGAATTAGAGCCTGCAATGGTGTAGGTACTGCTTGCAAGGGCCGTCCAGGTATATGGAATTCCGACTGAATTAACGTCGGCATTAGAGTTTTCTACGGTTATACAGGGTACGGGAAAGCCGGAGAGGGTTCCTTCGAAATTTTCAGTATAGGGAACATTTTGTGTTGCGCTGCATGAAGTACGGAAAGTAATGTAATTCCAGTCTGAAAAGCCACCACCGCAGTTGGTTCTTACGAATGCGTAATAAAGCGTATTAGACAACAGTCCGGAAATAGTTGTTGTGTTGCTGCTTGTTGACGCTCCTGAGGCTGGCGGAGTTGCGGCAGTTGTTACAACATACTCATACATTGTGGCTATGCCAATACCAGGCGCCTTCCAGTTTAATGTAGCTGCAGAAGCAGTTACCCCGTTTGCCGATAAACTTTTTGGTTCACTGCAGGAGGGAGCAGATATCTTAATTGAATCCAGGTACAAATACCCCTGATCTGCTGCTGAATAAGCATGAAATCCGACATAATATGTGCCAGAAGAAGGGACAGTAAAGGCCGTGTCCCCAAGCAGTAGCGACCCATTTGGTGAAATGTTGTTATTAATGTTATTGTTATTAAAAAGGGCCGTAGCGCTCATACCGGCAGCATTTGGAGCATTGCCAATTTTCACTTCGAGTTTTTCCGTATAGGTTGGGCCGTCAGATGCTCCATACCGGAATTTTAGCTGATAGGTTGTGCCGGCAGATAAACTTAGCGCCTTTGTAAAAAACCAATCGTCAGCCGGCAAAGTTGTACTATAACTATACCTTATTGCTGTTGAAGGAAGATAAACCGAAGGCGTTGCCGATTTGAAAGTTGACCAGGTGGTGCCGCCGTTTACATCCTGAACAGAGGTACACGCTGGTATTGCGGGTGCCGTAACGTTTTCGAAATTTTCCACATAAGGGATGCTCTCCGCAGCTGAGACGTCTACCATGACCGAAGTGGAAAAGCTATCGTCCTTGCCACAACTGATTTTCCGGCGATAATATGTAGGTGACGATTGTGTCGCTACGTACGAGGCTGATGTAGCCCCGGCTATGTCGTTCCAGATAGTATTATTCTGTGAAGACTGCCATTGATAGGTTAAGCCCGATGACCCCACAGAACTGCCGTTTACTGATAGCGTAAATGACTGCCCGGCACAAGCCACATTTAACGTTGATGCAACCGTACCTCCTGTTGGAGCACCGCTACATGCCGGAGGTGGTGAAAAAGTGTATACCTGGCCATCTGCAGGCTTCGTGGCAATAGTCGTCGTTTCGGCAGTTGAACTTGCAACAGGTGCCGCACCCGCATTGTTTAATGACAGGTAATTACCTGCACCTGTTGGCACACCGGCAATGCCTATAGAAGCAGAAGGCGAATTGAGGGTACCTACTTCGGGACGATAGATAAAGTCGATCTTATTGGACCCTTCATACAATTTAACCTGAAAAGAAATGGTTGCACCTGTAGCCGCATAATTCCATTGCCAGTTGAGCCATTCGATGGTAAATATCCGGTTTCCTGCAGCACCTGTTGTACTGTAATTTGCAGACCCTGTACCACTGGCTCCATCCAGGTCGTCCCACAAAGGTGCAACAAGGGGTCGCTGGCTGCAATAGATGTAGCAAGATTATTGGTAAGTGTAGTGGTTGCCGACGGGTTAAAAGACAAAAAGCCATCGGAGACAGCAATCGCACTGGTGTAATTGACACCGTCAAAATTGAAGGTGAACCCAAGAGGAATTGACACCGAAGTTTTTGAATCGCCTAAAAAATCAGCAGCAGAAACACTGGTAGCAACCGGCGTTCCGCCGGTTATGGGAGTGAATGTACCGGAAGAAGCAGCAAAGGTGTAGTAAGAGACCTGTGCCTTTAAACACGACACAAACACACCTAGCATTAACAGTAGTAAATAAATCTTTTTCATAAACAGATGTTTGGTTAAGCTCAATTTACATATTATAACCTGTTAATCCTATGCTTGCCCCCAACCATTAATAAAAGTTACTCAGGTGCCTTTATATACCTGTCGCGAGCGTGCGCACGACGTCAATGCCGGTAAAAGATTACCAGCCTGATAATAAAATAGAATGATTTTTATTTATCCCGTTATTCCGTGAGGGAGGCTTTCAGCACTTTTACGGTTACGTGCAATTGTCCTACATGCCTCATGGTATGTTCGGCGGCATGAAACAAGATACCAATAACTGTTGACGGGACCTGTGCGCGGCCCACTCCTCTTTCCGGCGGTTAACGATTGTTCGGCGGTGTTGCGCAGCTGCCGAGGGCTTTTTTCACCTGTTTACGAAATTGCAGGGCGAGATGTTTGGCCGTCACGTCGGCGGGGATACCTTCCATTGCAAGCAGGTTTAGCTGATCATCGTTTAACGATCGAGCTTGTGCATAGGTAAACAAGCGGTCAAGCACACCCGTTAAATGGCGTAGATGGAAGCCCACAGACGCTACACCCGCCGGCTTTTCCCAAAGCAGGTTTTCAGGAAAATCAAGCAGCAGTTCATCCACTTCTTCCCGTGCCTGTAATAACGCATGGGCAACGGGTTGTAACAATGGAGGAATGTTTTCGACAGGCCCGCGTTGCCAAACTTCTGGTTGTTTAGTTTTATCCATATGAGTTCTTCTATGCTTATAGTGTTGTTGAAAATGTTACTTAAAGATGATAAGTGGACACATAGGTTTTAGGGGGATGATAATGACTTTTCATTGAGACAGCTATCACTAAAAGTAAACCCGCCTTTTTGGTGACCACAGGCATTCGGCTCCGGTAAAAGGTGGGAAATGCTGCCCATTGGTTTGCCGATGAACGTAATGCGACGCAACGATGTTGCCCATAGTTCCATATGCCCGGTCCAAAAAATACCCACATTTTTTTATGGGGTATACCCTTGCAGCCTGGTTAAATATGTTCGCAAAGTATACATTTTCCGCTTTGCGTAATCGTTTGTTCCCGATTATGAAAGTGGATGGCAGGCGGTTGAATTTCTTTTGCTAAAAAGAATTTTAGACGATGAAAGAGATATATGCCCCGGCCCTTTTGCTGCTTATTTTTTTTGCGGGTGCAGCCCGTGCCCAACAGCACAGCATACATGGAAAAATATTTACCAGCGACGGGAAGCCGGCGCCTTTTGTAAGCATTTCTATCAAGGAATTTAATAAAAGCGTGAGCTCGCTTGAAGATGGCTCTTTTAGCTTCAGAGCAGAAAAGCCATGCACCTGCTCAATAATTGTATCTTATGTAGGCGTTCAAACCCAGCAAAAAACCGTAACGATCTCGGGCGACGAAAACGTAGAAGTAAATTTTCAATTGCAGGAAAATTCCCGGCAGCTGGATGAGGTGGTTGTGTTGAGCCATAAAGGCCTTAACGACAAACAGGTCTCCGTAGGCAAGGTTGCTATCGACCCGATGGACCTACCACAAAGTATAGCCGTATTTGGACAGCGTATAATACGCGAGCAGCAGGCATTACGCCTAAGCGATATTGTGCGGAATGTGAATGGTGTGTATCTGGCAACCGTACGCGGCAGTACACAGGAAAATTTTTCAGCGCGCGGCTATGCGTTTTCCAGCAGCAACATGTTCAAGAATGGCTCGAGGGTAAATTCGGGGGTGATGCCGGAAGTAAGTTCACTTGAAAAAGTAGAAGTATTAAAAGGAAGCGCCGCCGTACTGTATGGTAATGTTGCCCCGGGCGGTATCATCAATATGGTTACGAAGCAACCCAGGTTTAACCTTGGAGGTGAAGTTGCCGTGAGAGGCGGAAGCTACGACTTATATAAGCCTTCTTTTGACCTATACGGGCCAGCTACAAAATGTATAGCCTATCGTTTAAACGGCACTTACGAATCTGCTAACAGCTACCGCGACATTGTAAAATCGAAACGCTATTACGTAAACCCTTCACTGTTGTTTAAATTAAGCAAGCGTACGGAACTGTTACTCCAGGCCGATTTCCTTGATCATGAATTCACCCCCGACTTCGGCATAGGTTCACTTGACAATACGATTGTTGCGAATGTTCCGCGGTCGAGGTTTTTAGGCGCCATCTGGTCTTATGCCAAAACACAGCAAACCAGCGCCTCGGCATCGGTTAAACATGAGCTAAACGCTTCGTGGAAAATCAGCTTCAACAGCTCGTACCAGAACTACAAAAGAGACTACTACTCCACCGAAAGAATACAAGCCGATGTAAACGGCAAATGGATGCGCCCCCTTGGCCGAACCAACAATGCGGAGGATTATTATATTGCCCAGCTTGACCTTACCGGCAAGTTTAAAACGGGCAGAATCGCTCATACCCTTTTGGCCGGTGTAGATGCCGACCACTATTATACCACCAGTTTTACATTTAACCAGCCGGCAACTTACGATACCATCAATATCCTGGACCTTACAAAGTATCCGCAACGTACCGACATTCCGGCGGCGTTTAAAATAAAAGTAGTTAATACACCTACGAAGCGTTTTGGAGCATATATGCAGGATCTTGTAAGTATTACCGAAAAGCTAAAGTTTCTTATGGGCGTACGATGGTCGTACCAAGAGGCGCGGCCTGCAATTACTACCGACCTGGTTACAAATGCAGAAACGAGAGGGGCATCAAAAACAGATAAAGCGTTTTCTCCGCGCCTTGGCCTGGTGTACAGACCTTTAAATACCACCTCTATTTTTGCCAGCTATGCTAATTCTTTTTCGGTCAATACCGGCACCGATATCGTTGGCAATACACTGGCACCTTCCATTATTGACCAGTTTGAAGCCGGCATAAAAAATGACTTTTTGAATGGACTTTTTTCGGCTAATCTTACTGTATATCGCATTATAAATAATAACCTCGCCCAGACAGCACAGTTTACAGCCAGCGGTGCGCCAAACAACAATACCAGTCTAAGGGAACTCACCGGACAAACAACGAGTGACGGCGTTGAGCTCGACCTGGCAGGGCATCCTGTTAGCGGTCTAGACGTTATGGCCGGCTACAGTTTCAACTATATGCGCTATACCAAAACACCCGATGCAAAAGGCAATTATGTTGAAGGAGAGCGCCTCGTAAACACCCCTGCGCATACTGCAAATGCAAGCATATTTTATGTATTCAAAAACAGCGGGCTAAAAGGCTTGAAGATAGGTGCCGCTGCTTTTTATACGGGCGAACGCTTTGGCGGTTGGAATAACACTATAGGTCAGGCACAAAATTATTCAAGGCTTATACCGGTTGCAGGTTTTAGCACGGTGGATCTTTCTGTGGGATATACTTTTAACAAGATTTCGCTGCTGGCAAAGCTTTCCAATGTTACCAATACTTACAATTACTATGTACATGAAAACTATAGCATTAATCCGATACCTCCACGGCAATTCATAGCCACAGCATCATACAGGTTCTAAATATTATGGGCCAGGCGGCAGGGCTACTATGTGACGGCCGTTGCCACGCTCGCTTGTGCGGCAACGCATTACTCAGCGTGGCAGTTTCCCCGACGAGCGTTGCGGAACTCGGGTCGCACTCTTTACATCATCAACTATTCAGCCAGCACAGCATCGGTCTCCTTCAGTAGAACCGGTCAAAGCATTAATGGCACTACCTGGTATTACCATGAAAGTTTTCTTTAGAATATCCATCTTTGTTTAGGTCTGCAGCCGCTTGTTATTATGAGTTGTTGTTTTTCGCGGGCCGTCCGAAGGGCTCCGCCCGTTTTGCCGCCCACCCACTCTCTGCATCGTTGCAACAACTTTTCTCCGTTTCTATGCAGGATGGTGTAATGCTATTAGGCAGAGCGTTACACAGTTTCCGAGCTCTTTTCAGCTTAGTTTTGTTGCACTTCATCAAAGAAGCGCTGCGGCCACCTCAAAAACCGGCGTGGCTAACCTTTCGTATTCCGGAGCCTTTTCACCTCCAAACTATATGCAGCTTTCGGCAATTGCTCCAAAGCGCCTTATTTACCTAATAGCTCAAGCCGGCTCCATACATTCATCAGTCGCGGCGTACCCCTATTGTTTGTGCATCATTTGTTTTATATTAGTCCAACCAACCTAACTCATGATCAAGGCAATAGTTTTAGCTGCTGTTTATTGTTTGATTTCTTCCGTTGCATTTTCCCAATTTTTTGAAAATTTTACTGATGGCGATTTTACTGCAAACCCTTCATGGAGCGGCAATATGGCTGATTGGACCGTTAATCCGTCGCTGCAGTTGCAAAGCAATAATACCGTAGCAAACAGCACTTATTTTTTGAGTACGCCGAGCACCCTGGCTGTGAATACCCAATGGGAAATGTATATAGCCCTCACCTTTAATCCCTCGTCGGCAAACTATATTGATGTCTTTATAACAGCCTCGCAAAGCGATATTTCGGATAATAATACGAGCGGCTATTTTGTTAGAATTGGCAATACCGATGATGAAGTGAGCTTGTACCGGAAGGACGCCGGCGGCACATCGACCAGGATCATTGATGGCGTAAATGGCATACTGAACACCAGCAGCAATACGCTTAAAATTAAAGTAATTCGTGCTGCAGGTAACCAGTTTACCCTGTACCGCGATATTACCGGCACCGGAAACAACTATGTATTGGAGGGGACAGCCCTGGATGCCACGTTTAGCTCTTCCTCATTCTTTGGATTTCTTGTAAGGCAAATCACGGCAAGCTTTTTTCAGCGGCATTTTTTCGACGATATTGAAGTAAAGCCATATGTGCCCGATGTAATTCCTCCGCTTATACAATCAGCTACGGCACTATCGCCAAACACTCTCGATGTATTATTTAATGAACCGGTTGATCAGGTTACTGCACAAGCCTTAAATAATTACAGTGTTAACAATGCTGTAGGTAACCCGTCGCAAGCTATTAGAGATGCGGTGAACAGCGCCTTGGTTCATCTGGTTTTTGGCGGGAGTTTTTCAAATGGCGTAAACCATATACTAACAGTCAGTGGAGTAAAAGACTTTGCCGGAAATATTGTCAGCAATGCTGCAGCTTCTTTTAGCTTTTATACACTGCAACGCTATGATGTAGTTATCGATGAAATTCTTGCCGACCCCTCGCCGCCCGTCGGCCTGCCAAATGCCGAGTTTATTGAGCTGAGAAATATGAGCGGCAGAAGCATCAACCTGCAGGGATGGAAGATAACAAGTTCATCAACGGCCAGCAACGTAATGCCAAATTACATCTTACCTGCCGATAGTTTTGTTATCATCACCGGTTCGTCAAGCAGTGCCTTGTTTAATCCATTTGGCAGAACGCTTGGCGTAGCCGGCTTTCCGGCATTAGACAATGATGGCACCACGCTTTCGCTGATATCGAAAGAGAATGTAACTATTCATGCCGTAAGTTATAGTAGTAGCTGGTACCAAAATGCGGTAAAAAGTGAAGGGGGATGGACACTTGAGATGATCGATGCTAAAAATCCCTGCAGTGGCGCAACCAATTGGAAAGCCAGTATCGATCTGCGTGGAGGAACACCAGGCACGAAGAATGCGGTTGATGGGATAAATAAAGACCAGGTTGCCCCGGCGCTTCTGCGGGCCTATGCCACAGATAGTGTCACCATCGTCTTAAATTTTGACGAGCCGTTAGACAGTGCCAAAGCAGCTTTGGTGGTAAACTATACCATCAGCGATGGCATTGGCACGCCCGTATCCGCTATTACCTTAGGTCCGGTATTCACGAGCGTACAACTGAAACTAGGGCAGCCCATTGTTAAGACCAAAGTATATCAGGTTACGGCGAGCAATCTTACAGATTGCAGCGGAAACACCATTCAGGCTATACGCACAACGAGGCTCGGCCTATCCAGCGTGATAGATACTTTCGACATTGTGATTAATGAGATCCTTTTTAACCCAAAACCAAACGGCGTTGATTACCTGGAGCTGTATAACCGCAGTAATAAGATCTTTGATCTGAAGGATGTCTACATCGCCAATCGCTCATCATCGAATAATGTGGCGAACGTTAGACAGGTTTCGCCGGAAAATATACCGCTGTTTCCGGGCGATTATTTTGTAATCAGTGAAGATGAGCATACGGTAAAGCAGCAATATGTTGCTATGAACCCTGCGAACTTCATAAACCTGAGTGGCATGCCCTCGTACGCTGATGACAAAGGCGCAGCGGTTTTATTAAATGCACAGGGAAAAATAATTGACGAATTGCAGTATGATGCCAGGTGGCACTTCAGTCTTATAGACAATAATGAAGGAATATCACTGGAGCGGATCGACTATAATAAGCCGACGCAGAACAAAGACAATTGGTTTTCCGCGGCGTCGACGGCAGGTTATGGTACCCCATCGTACCAGAATTCGCAGTTTAGAAACGATCTTCAGCTTAAAGGTGAAGTGACTGTTGTCCCAAAAACATTTTCGCCAGACAATGATGGCTATGATGATTTCGCAATTATTGGTATTAACATGAGCGAACCGGGATATATAGCTAACATTACCATTTTTGACGCTGCCGGAAGACCGGTAAAGGCATTAACGAAGAATGCCATACTGGGTTTATCAGGAACCTTCAGGTGGGACGGCATGGACGACAAATCAAAAAAGGTTTCGATTGGTACGTACATTGTTTATACCGAAGTTTTTAATCTTAACGGCAGGAAAAAAACCTTCAAGAATGCCGTTGTTGTAGCCGCAAGATTTTAGCACAAAAATGGTTTGTAGCCTCCTATAACCGAAGACAATTCCACCAAGGAGTAGCTGCAACCTGCTAAATTGAAATACAATTGCTGAGAACCTACACCTGATTGGAGCGGAAAGCCCGGATGGCCCGCCGGTTTTTTGCGGGCCGGAGGACTTGCAGCGGAAAGCAGGGCCAAGGCTAAAAATAGTTGGGCTGCATGTGTTCAAAGAAAATGACGGTTATTCCGTTTTGTTGATAGTAAGAGGGCTTTCTGATAACCTTGCAAACTCATTCTGAAGATAGAATACGTGAAAAAAAGAACAACGCCGGAGTTCGTCCGGCGTTGTTGTATGTAAGCTATTGGCAAAAGGATCTACGGTGGTTATACAAGGTCGATATCGAAGTTGACCAGTTGCACAAATTCTTCTATACGTTCGTCGATCTCTGCTTTGCTAATTTCTGTTAAACGTTGTGTTCCGAATTTCTCTACGCAAAAACTTGCCATGGCGCTCCCCATAATGATGGCTGTTTTCATGTTATTGAATGATATATCTTTTGTACGGGCGATATGGCCTACAAATCCGCCGGCAAAAGTGTCTCCGGCGCCTGTCGGGTCAAAAACTTCTTCGAGTGGCAAAGCCGGCGCAAAGAATACCTGTTTTTGATGAAACAGCAAAGCCCCGTGCTCACCTTTTTTGATTATCAGGTATTTTGGCCCCATAGTTAAAATCTTATTGGCGGCTTTAACCAGGCTGTATTCGCCACTAAGCTGCCTTGCCTCACTGTCATTCACCATCAGCACGTCTATCATCGTCAGCACATCCTTAAGGTCATCCATCGCAATTTCCATCCAAAAATTCATGGTGTCCATGACCACCAATTTCGGCCGTTTTTTTAATTGCTGTAATATGCTGCGCTGCACAGCCGGTACCAGGT
>JADMIO011486977.1_pt1 | contig 12654 bp, 9 predicted proteins | sample 8958161 | NCBI WGS metagenome assembly JADMIO01 (sample SAMN16585339, study PRJNA669376) | soil metagenome | isolation source: Crop rotation soil | place: USA: Cullars Rotation, Alabama | collected 2011 | reverse complement strand
CGTGCTCGACGCCGCGGGCAGCGTGTTCGCGAGCCTCGAGTCCGCGACGGCAGGCACGCTGGCCACCGTGCAGCTCGGCGCGCTCGTGGTCACCGTCGTCGCGGCGCTCGGCCTCGTGCCGATCGCCCTCGCGCTGACCTACGAGCGCACGGTCGCGAAGATGCGCGCGCGCCATCGCAAGCTGCGGCATCTCGCCGACATCGACGTGCTCACGCGCCTGCCGAACCGCCGCCATTTCCACGAGCTCGCGACGCGCACGCTCGGCGGCACCGAGCCGGGCCAGGCCGCGGTGCTGATGTTCGACATCGAGAACCTCAAGCGCATCAACGACCTGCTCGGCAATGCCACCGGCGACGAGGCGTTGCGCCAGGTGGGTCTCGCGCTGCGCGAGACGCTGCGCACGCGCGACGTGGCGGGCCGCCTCGGCGGCGATGAATTCGCCGCGCTGCTGCCCGAGACGACGGTGCAGGACGCGGTGCGCGTCGCCGAGCGCATCAGCCGCCGCCTCGACGACCGTCAGGTGGCGCCGCGCACCGCGCGGCTCACGCTCAATGTCGGTGCCGTGCAGATGCGCATCGGCGACACGATCGTCGAGGCGCTGCGCCGCGCCGACATCGCCCTTGACGATGCGCGCGGCCGCCGCCGCGAGCGCGTGTCGGCGCCCATGCCGGCGCCGGCGCCGATGGATCCGCAGGTGCAGACGATCGACGGGCCGCCGACGCTGGAGCCCAAGGCAACCTAGCGCGACGTCGCGCGATCTAGGCAGAGCGCAGGTGCCACGCGCGCAGGCGCGTGAAGGCCTGGATGCCGTAGGTGGAGAGCGTCACGCCGACGCCCGAGTCGCCCACGCCGGTCCACGGCAGCCGCGGGCTCACGCGGTCGCAGCAGTTCCAGTAGACGCTGCCCGCGCGCACGCGCGAGAGCACGCGCCGCGCCCGCGCGCCGTCCGGCGTGTAGACGCCCGCCGTGAGGCCGTAGCGCGTGTCGTTCATGAGCCGCACCGCTTCGTCGTCGTCCGCGACGGCCTGGATGCCGATGATCGGGCCGAAGCTCTCGTCGCGCATCACCGCCATCGTGTGGTCGACGTGCGTGAGCACGGTCGGCTCGAACCAGTTGCCGGGGCGCTGGAGGCGATGCCCGCCGCAGGCGAGGCGCGCGCCGCGCGCCACCGCATCGGCCACGTGCTGCTCGAGCACCTCGAGCTGCGGCGCGCGCGTCAGCGGCCCGATGTAGGTGTCGTCGCGTGTCGGGTCACCGATGGCATAGCCGCGGACGGTGGCGACGAAGGCTTCGGCGAACGCGTCGTGGAGGCGCTCGTGCACGTAGATGCGCTCGACCGAGCAGCAGCTCTGCCCGGTGTTGTACATCGCACCGTCGGCCAGCGATTCGGCGGCCGTCTTCGGATCGGCGTCGTCGCACACGTAGGTCGGGTCCTTGCCGCCGAGCTCGAGCTGCAGGCGTGCGAGCCGCGGGCCGACGGCCGCGGCGATGCGCTTGCCGGTGGCCGCGGAGCCGGTAAAGAACACGCCGTCGACGGGCTGCTCGAGCAGCGCCGCGCCGGTCGCGCCGCCGCCGACCAGCACCGCGAACACGTCCGGCGGAACGCCCGCGGCGTGCAGCAGGCGCCCGACGTGCAGGCCCGTCAACGTCGCGTACTCCGACGGCTTGTAGAGGACCGCGTTGCCGGTGAGCAGCGCGGGCACGAACACGTTGCCGCCGACGAACCACGGGTAGTTCCACGCCGAGATGTTCGCGACGACACCGAGCGGATCGTGCGTGATCTGCTCGCGCATGCCGCCCTCGTCGAGCACCGTCTCGTCCGCCGTCGCGCGTTCCACCGCGCCGAGGAAGAAGTCGACCCGACCGAGGAACGCCCTGAGCTCGTTGCGCGCCTGGCCGATCGGCTTGCCGACCTCGGCGGTGAGCGTCCGTGCGAGCGTCTCGAGCTCGCCTTCGACGCCGGCGCGAAAGCGCGCCACGACCGCGCAGCGCTCGGCGAGCGAGCGCGCGGCCCAGCCCGGTTGCGCGGAACGCGCACGCACGGCCTTTGCGGCGACGCTCGCGGCATCGTCTGCGGCGCGCTCGGCGAGGCGCTCGCCCGTCGCCGGGTTGTCGATGAGGAGGACAGGTTGCGACATGCGTCAGGCGCTCGCGAGGCTGTGCTCGCGCACCGCCTCGGCGGCACGCAGGAAGTCGAGGAGCATCGGCGTGTCGTCGAGTGTGCCCTCGCCGCGCCGGTGGAATTCGGGGTGCCACTGCACGGCCGCGAGATACGGCTCGCCCGGCCTGCGAATCGCCTCGACGAGACCGTCGGTCGGGCAACGCGCTTCGACCACGAGCCCCGGCGCGAGATCCTTGATCCCCTGGTGGTGCACGCTGTTCACCGTTGCCCGCGCGAGACCGGCGTGCAGGACCGCGAGCCGCGTTCCGGGCATGAAGGTCACCTCGTGCAGGTTGCGGTCGTACGCGATCGCATCGCGATGGCGCACCGGGCCCGGTCGTTGCGTGTCGATGTCCTGGTAGAGCGTGCCGCCGAGGGCCACGTTCACGAGCTGCAGGCCGCGGCAGATTCCGAGGACCGGCTTGCCGCGCGCGGTGAACGCCTCGAGCAGCGATTTCTCGTACTCGTCGCGCACGCGATCGCCCGACCAGCGCTCCTGCAGCGGCGTCTCGCCGTAGGACCCCGGCCAGAGATCGGAGCCGCCTTCGAGCACGAGCGCATCGAGTCGCTGCGCGAAGTCGTCGACGGTCGCATCCCCGCGCTTCGTGTCGCCCTCCGGGCTCGGGATCATCACCGCGAGCGCTCCCGTCGACATCACCCAGTGCGCGATCGACTGCTCGAGGTACTGCAGCGTCTTGCCGGTGAAGATCGGGCGCTCGAAGTCGGCGTGGAAAAAGCACGCCGAGATGCCGACGAGGAGCCGTTCGCCCATCACATCGCCTCCCGGAACAGCCGCTCGAAGTCGGCGCGCGTGCAGGGTCTCGGATTGGTCTGGTGGCACATGTCGGCGGTCGCGATGTCGACGAGTCGCGGCAGGTGCTCGTCGCGCACGCCCGCCGCGCGCAAGCCGGGCGCGATGCCGATCTCGCGCTTCAGGGCCCTGAGCCACGGCACGAACGCGGCACCGCCGCCGCTCACGCCGGCGACGTGCGCGAGCTCGTCGAACTTCGCCGGCACCGACGCGTGATTCCACTCGAGCACCGTGTCGATCATGAGCGCGTTGGCGAGGCCGTGGTGGAGGTCGACGACCGTGCCGAGCGCATGCGCGCACGAGTGCACCGCGCCGAGGTCCTTCTGGAAGGCGATCGCGCCCATCATCGAGGCCATCATCATGTCGGCGCGCGCCGCGATGTCGCGCGGCTCGCGCACGGCGATGGGCAGCGCGCGCGCCGCGATGCGCGTCCCCTCGAGCGCGATGCCGTCGCAGAGCGGGTGGTACGCCGGCGACAGGTAGCTCTCGACGTTGTGCGTGAGCGCGTCCATGCCGGTGGCGGCGGTCACGGCCGGCGGCAGACCGAGCGTGAGCTCGGGGTCCGCATACACGACCTGCGCCAGGATCGCGGCCGAGAAGATCACGCGCTTCACGTGCGTGTCGGCTTCGCTGATGACGCTGCTGCGGCCCACCTCGCTGCCGGTGCCCGAGGTCGTCGGCAGCGCCACGAAGTGCGGCAGCGCGCGCTCGATCGGCCGCACGCGCGGGTGGTCCCACACGTACTCCATCACGTCGCCCGGATGCGTGGCCATGAGCCCGACGACCTTCGCGACGTCGAGCGCCGCACCGCCACCCACGCCCACCACGCAGTCGGCCGAGTGCGCGCGATACGCCTCGGCGCCCCGCATCACCTGCGGGCCCGTCGGGTTGCCCTGCACGCCGCCGTACACGGCCGGCGCGAGACCCGCGGCTTCGAGCTCGGCCTTGAGCTCGGCGATGAGCGGCAGGGCCGCGAGCCCGCGATCGGTGACGACGAGCGGGCGCTTCAGCCCGCGCTCGCGCAGCTGCGGGCCGGCCAGGTGGCGCGCGCCGGCCCCGAAGTGGATGGTCGTCGGAAAGGCGAATCGCGTGATGGTCATGGTGCGGGTGCGAGCCGCAGCCAGCGCAGCTCGAGCGTGTCGTTGGGCCATTGGACGGCGCGCACGTTCTTCTTCATCGCCCACGTGAGCGTGCGCCGGTAGAGCGGAATCATCGGCAGGTCGTCGGACGCGAGACGCAGCACGGTCGCGATCATCGCGCGGCGCCGCACGAGGTCGGGCTCGACGCGGATGTCGTCGATGAGCGCATCGAGCTTCGGGTTGTGATAGCGCCCGGCATTGAAGGTGCCGCGCCCGCTCGGGTCGAAGGTGCGGAACAGGCCGTTCAGCGACGACCACGCCTCGGTCGTCGGCGTCCAGCCGAACTCGACGAAGCTCGCGGTGCCCTGGCTCAGCTTCGGAAAGAACTGGTTGGTCGGCGAGGAGCGCAACGTCGTGCGGATGCCGACCTGCGTGAGCATCGCCGCCATCGCCTGGCACACCGCCTCGCGCCACGCGACGTTCACGCAGTCGAGCGGCACCGAGAAGCCTGCCGGATAGCCGGCCGCCGCGAGCAGCGCCTTCGCCTTCTGCGGGTCGTACGGGAGGCGCCGATCGAGCTCCGCGAGCGAACCGTCGACACGCGGCGAGAGGAAGCCGCCGGTCGGCGTGGCGAGCCCGCGCAGCACCTTCTGCGCGATGAGGTCGAGGTTGAGCGCGTGGTACACGGCCTGGCGCACGCGCAGGTCCTTGAAGGGATTCCTGCCCTTCACGTCGCTGCCCTCGAGCTCGTCGTGCCACTGGTCCATCGCGAGGTACTGCTGCCCGAGGTCGGTCGTCTGCAGCAGCGCGAGCGAGGCCTCGGACTTGAGCCGCGCGACGTCGGGGATCGGCGGGTCCATCACCAGCTCGACCTCGCCCGAGATCAGCGCGGCGAGCCGGGTCGCGTCGGAGCGCAAGGGCAGCCACACGACTTCATCGACGTTGCCGTTGCGCTTGTCGGAGCGGCCCCACCACGCGTCGTTGCGCTTCAGGACGGCGCGCACGTCGGGCTCGTAGCGCTCGAGCCGGAACGGACCAGTGCCGTTCGCGTTGCGCACCGCGTACGTCTCCTGCTTGCCGTTGAAGTCCTGCGGCGCCTCGACCTTGTGCTGCACGCACCATGCGCGGCTCATCATCGGCAGAATGATGAGCTTCTCGGGCAGCACCGCATCCGGCGACTCGAGCGCGATCTCGAGGGTCTGCGCGTCGAGGGCCTTCACCCCGGTCACGCCCTTGAGCTGGAAGGCGCGCTGCGAGGTCGGCAGCATCGCGCGGCGGATCGAGAACACCGCATCGTCGACCGTGAACGGCGTGCCGTCGTGGAATGTCACGCCCGAGCGCAACGTGAAGCGCCACGTCTTCGGGTCGACGTTCTGCCACGCGGTCGCGAGCGCCGGCTCGACGTGGAAGCTCTCGTCGCGCCCGACCAGCGACTCGTAGACCTGGTAGACGACGCGCGAGTGATAGAGCAGTGCGAGCGCGTGCGGATCCATCGTCTGCGGATCGAACGCGCTGGCGATGCGGACCGTCGTCGCCGCGTTCGCGATCGCGAGGCATCCGCCGAGGAGGGCCACGAGCGCACCGCGCCACCATCGAGCGAGGCCCGACCGCGAGCGCCCGCCGCCCGAGGCGAGGCCGGTGCGCCCGGCCGGCCGCAGCCGCGCTGGGTGCGTCGGCGCTCGGTGCGTCAGCGCTCGGTGCGTCAGCGCTCGGTGCTGCGGCGCTCGGCGAGGGACCACGGCGCGATCCACGCTCAGATGATTTCGAAGTAGCGCTTCAGCTCCCAGTCGGTCACGCCGTCGAGCCATTGCCGCCATTCCCAGTCGCGGGTGGCGGCGTAGTGGTCGACGAAGTCGTCGCCGAGCCAGTCGCGCGCGATCTCGGAGCGCTGGAAGATCCGCGTCGTCTCGATGAGCGTGCGCGGCGCGCGCGGAATGTGCTCGCTGCCGACGTTGGTGCCGGTGATCGGAGGCGCGGTGAGCTTCAGTCCCTTCTCGATGCCGTGCAGCCCGGCCGCGAGCACGGCCGCCATCGCCAGGTACGGATTCACGTCGGCGCCGGGGCAACGCGTCTCGAGCCGCGTGGACTTCGGACTCCCCGCGATGACGCGGAAGCTCGCGGTACGGTTGTCCAGGCCCCACGTCGGCTTCACCGGCGCCCAGAAGCCGTCGACGAGGCGCTTGTAGCTGTTGATGGTCGGCCAGAACATCGGCGCGAACTCCATGGCGCACGCGACCTGACCGGCGAGATAGCTCTCGAACATCGCGCTCATGCGACGCGGCGAATTCGCGTCGTAGAACAGGTTCGCCTTGCCGTCGGGCCCTTCCTTCAGGCTCTGGTGGATGTGCCCGCTGCAGCCCGGGTACTGCTGGCTCCACTTCGCCATGAAGCTCGGCATGATGCCGAAGCGCGCGCCGATCTCCTTCGCACCGGTCTTGAAGAGGATCGCGCGATCCGCGGCCTCGAGCGCCTCGGAGAACAGGATGGCGACCTCGTAGACGCCCGGCCCGGTCTCGGTGTGCAGGCCCTCGATCGGCACGCGGAACGCGGGCATCTCGTCCATCAGCGCGTTCATGAATTCGCGCCGATGGTTCATGCGCAGCAGCGAATAGCCGAACATGCCCGGCGTGATCGGCTCGGGCGCCACGCCTTTCTTGGCCGCCCAGCTCTGCGGCGTCTCGAGGAAGTTGAACCACTCGAACTCCATGCCGCACATCGGCAGCACGCCGAGCTTGGCGCCCCGCGCCAGCACGCGCTTCAACGTCTGGCGCGGGCAGATCGGCGAGGGCGACCCGTCGGCATTGACGAACTCGCCGAGGAAGAACGGCACGTTGCCGTCCCACGGCACGGAGCGATGCGTGTCGAGATCGAGGCGCGCGAGCGCGTCGGGAAAGCCGTGCTGCCAGCCGGTGAGCGTCGTGTTGTCGTAGGTGACGTCGTGCGCGTCCCAGCCGAAGACGACGTCGCAGAAGCCGAAGCCGCCGGACGGATGCGGCTGCGTCGCGCCCATGAACTTCTCGAAGTGCAGGTACTTGCCGCGCAGGATCCCGTCGATGTCGCTCACCGCGACCTTCACCTTGCCGCTGCCGCTCGCCCGCACCGCGGCGAGCGCAGGATGTTCGGTGGGCTCTGCCATCGTGCGACTCCGTTCGTCTGCAGGTTTGCGCAGCGGCGCTCAGCGCGCCGGTACGCCGCTCTCGATCCCGAGCTCGCGCATCGCGTCGGCCACGGCCGCGACCGCCTGCCGCATCTCGTTGCGCCCGATCGCGCCGATGCAGCCGACGCGGAAGGTCTCGACCTGCGTCAGCTTGCCCGGATACAGGATGAAGCCGCGCCGCTTGACCGCCTCGTAGAACGGTCGGAACTGGTAGCGCGGATCGGCGGGAGCATGGAACGTGACGATGATCGGCGCCTGGATCTCCGGCTTCAGGAAGGGCTCGAAGCCGAGCGCGGCCATGCCGTCGACGAGCGTCCGGCAGTTCTCGGTGTAGCGCGCAAGCCGCGCCGGCTGGCCGCCCTGCTCCTTGAACTGCACGATGGCTTCGGCGAGTGCGGCGACGACATGGGTCGGCGGCGTGAAGCGCCATTGCCCGGTGCGCTCCATGTACACGTGCTGGTCGTGCAGGTCCATCGCGAGCGACTGCGAGTTGCCCGCGCACCGCTCGAGCGCGCCCTGGCGGATCAGCACGAAGCCCATGCCGGGCGGCCCTTCGAGGCACTTGCCGCTCGCGGCCACGAGCGCATCGAAGCGGACCCGGCGCGCATCGATGGGCAGCGCGCCGAACGCGCTCATCGCGTCGATGATCAGGCCCTTGCCGTGGCGCGCGCACACGTGGGCGATCTCGCCGAGCGGATTGACGATGCCGGTTCCCGTCTCGCAATGGATGAGGCCCACGTGCGTGATGCTCGGGTCCCCGTTCAGCCTCGCGTCGAGCTCGTCCGGCGAGATGGCCTCGTCCTCGCGGCGCTCGAGGATCGTGGTGCGGCGCCCCATCAGCGTCGAGAGCTTGCCCATGCGCTTGCAGTACGCGCCGTTGTCGAGCACCAGCAGGTGGCCGCCCTGCGGGGGCACGAGCGTCGCGACCGCCGCCTCGACCGAGAACGTGCCGCTGCCCTGCAAAGGCACTGCCACATGCGAGTCCTCGCCGTTCACGATCGCCAGCAGCTCCTTGCGGATCGTCGCCGTGACTCGGTTGAAGTCGGCGTCCCAGGAGCCCCAGTCGCGCAGCATCGCGAGCTTGGTGCGCAGCGTCGTGGTGAGCGGTCCGGGGGTGAGGAGGATGGCGTCGCGGTCCACGGGTGTCGTCTCCGGTTCGGGGGTCATTGTCCGGCGGGCTGGCGCCAGGCCTGCGTGCGCGCGTCGATGAAGCGCCCGAGCCCCATGAAGAGCAGGCTCGCGATCGTCGACGCGACGGCGATCAGCACCGCGCAGGCCGCGGCCGGCCCCGTGTCGCCGGCCTCGTCGAGGTTCAGGATCGCGATCGAGGCCAGCTTGGTGTCGGGCGAATAGAGGAACACGACGGCCGAGATCGTCGTCATCGCGTTGATGAAGAAATAGCGCGCGATGTCGACGAGCGCCGGTGTGCAGATCGGCAGCGTCACGCGCCGGAACGTCGTGTAGAACGGCACCTTCAGCGACGCCGACACGGCCTCGAACTCGGCGTCGAGTGCCTTCAGCGCCGTCACGGCGGTCAGGTGGCCCGTCGTGTAGAAGTGCACCACGGTGCACATGACCATCAGGGCGAGCGTGTGGTAGAGAAAGCCGAGCGGATTGCCCGGCAGGTTGAAGAAGAAGATGTAGCCGAGTCCGAGCACGAGACCCGGCACCGCCATCGGCAGCATCGCCAGCAGGCGGACCAGCGGCCGCAGCCCCTGGGCGCCACGTGTCTTCTCGAGCACGTACGCGCCGACGAAGACCACCGCCGTGCCGAACAGCGCCGTGCCGGCCGCGAGCTCGAGGCTGTTCACGAAGGCGCTGCCGACCTCCGCGTCGACCAGCCCCATCGTGTAGTGCTTGAGGCTCGGCGTGAGGTTGTACGGCCAGTAGGTCGCGAACGACGCGAACACCGCCATGCCGATCATCGCCAGCATCAGCGCGGCGATCACGCAGCAGTAGGCCGTCATCGCCGCGTCGAAGCCGCGCGCGGGCTTGGGCCGGTAGGGCACCGCGCGCGCGCCGAGCATCGCCGTCTGCTTGCGCTGGACGAGCCAGTCGATCGCGAACGTCACGACCGCGGGCGTCAGCAGCAGCAGGCCCACGACCGCGCCGCGCTGGAAGTCCTGCTGGCCGATGACCAGCTTGAACACGTCGGTGGCCAGCATGTTGAAGTTGCCGCCGATCACCTTCGGGATGCCGAAGTCCGTCAGCACGAGCGTGAACGACACGAGCGCCGCCGAGATGAGCCCGTACTTCGCGCCCGGCAGCGTGATGGTCATGAAGCGCCGCCGCGTGGAGGTGCCAAGGGAGTCCGCGGCCTCGTAGAGCCGCGCGTCGGCAAGGGCGAGCGCCGCGATGAGGATCATGAGCGCGTGCGGAAACACCGCAAAGCATTCGGCGAGCACCACGCCGGGAGCGCCGTAGATGTCGGTCAGCCCGAGCGCGAGGATCAGGCGCTTGGCCGCGCCCTGGTTGCCGAACCAGTAGATGAGCGAGATGGCCGACAGCAGCGAAGGCGCGAGCAGTGGCACGAGCGTCAGGGTGCGGAAGAGGCCCTTGAAGGGCATGCAGCTGCGCATCAGGCCGTAGGCGAAGCCGAACGCGAGCGGCACCGTCACCGCCGTCACCGCCAGCGAGACCCACACGCTGTGCCAGAGCGACGACAGCAGCGCGGGCGAGCGCAGGTAGCCGCGGAAGTTCGCGAAGCCGGCCCACGCGCCCTCGGGCGTCTGCACGGCCTTCGCGAGGATGCTCGCGAGCGGCAGCGCCAGGAACGCGACGAGCGCCACCAGCACGAACAGCAGCACCGCGTGGCCGATGCGATCCGTCCAGTGCGCGCGCTGGCGCACGGCGCCGCGCGGCAGCGCCAGGACGGCGGCCATCAGAACACGCGCATGCGCTCGGGCAGCAGGCGCAGGGGCACGCGGCTGCCGACCTCGAGCCGCTGCTCGGCCAGGTAGTTGAGCGAGAGGTAGACGGTCACCGCCTGGCCGTCGAGCGCCGCGGAGGTGACGCGCACGAGGCAGTACGACCCGAGGAACTCGATCTTCTCGATGGTCGCCTCGAACACGTTCGAGTCGCCGGGCGCGATCGGACGCGCGAGCACGTCCTCGGGCCGCAGGTACACGCGCACCTCGCGGGCGACGTCCGTCTCGTGCCCGCACGTGTAGCGCCCGCCGCCGATGTGCAGCTCGCCGCCGGGATGCAGGCGCGCGTACAGCACGTTGATCTTGCCCACGAAGTCGGCGACGAACGGCGAGCGCGGGTCGCGGTAGACCTCGAGCGGCGTGCCCACCTGCTCGATCGCGCCGTGGTTCATGACCACGATGCGATCGGCCATCGACAGCGCCTCTTCCTGGTCGTGCGTGACCATGATGGTCGTCACGCCGAGCGTCTTCTGCAGCCCGCGGATCTCCTGGCGCAGGCGCACGCGCTCGAGCGCGTCGAGCGCGGAGAGCGGCTCGTCGAGGAGCAGCAGGCCGGGCGACGTGGCGAGCGCGCGCGCGAGCGCGATGCGCTGCTGCTGGCCGCCCGAGAGCTGCGCCGGAAACTTCGAACCGCTGCCGGGCAGGCCGACGAGCTTGAGCAATTCCTCGACGCGCGCCGCCGCGGCGCGCCGCGCGATCCTGCGGTTCACGAGCCCGTAGGCGACGTTGTCGGCCACCGTCAGGTTCGGGAACAGCGCGTACGACTGGAACACGATGCCGTAGTCGCGCTCGGCGGGCGGCAGGCGCGAGATGTCGCGGCCGGCCTGGCGGAGGGTGCCCGCCGACTGGGTCTCGAGCCCGGCGACGATGCGCAGCAGCGTCGTCTTGCCGCAGCCGGACGGCCCGAGAAAGCAGACGAACTCGCCCTTGGCGATGCCGAGGTCGATGCCGTTCAGCGCGCGAAAGGCGCCGAACGACTTCTCGATGCCCGCGAGCCGGAGGTACGGCTCCGCGGAAGGGCCTGCGCGCGGCGCGCCGTCAGCGGCGCCGGCGGCGAGCTCGGCGGCCGTGCCCGCGGGCGCCGGCGCGGCGCCGGCGCGCGCTGCGCGCCCTACTTCTTCGGCTCGCTCTTCGCGTCGTAGCGCTTGGTCCACTCGGCCAGGATCCGTTCGCGGTTGGTGGCCGCCGTGGTGAAGTCCATCTTCACGAGGCGCTTCTCGTAGTCGGCGGGGATGTTCTTCAGCGGCTCGGCCACGCCCGGCTGCGCGGTGATCGCGAAGTTCTTGCCGTACAGCACCATCGCGTCCTTGCTCGACGCCCAGTCGGCGAGCTTGCGCGCGGCGTCGAGCTTCGGCGTGCCCTTCATGATGCCGAACGCCTCGAGATCCCAGCCGAGGCCTTCCTTCGGGAAGACGAGATCGATCGGCGCGCCCTTGGCCTTGTTGGTGTTGGCGCGGTACTCGAACGAGATGCCCATCACGTACTCGCCCTGCGCGGCCATGTTGCAGGGCTTGGAGCCCGAGTGCGTGTACTGCGCGATGTTCTCGTGCAGCGCGTCCATGTACTTCCAGCCGCCGCCCTTGCCGTTGTCGTCGCCCCAGAGCGTGAGCCACGCGACGACGTCGAAGTAGCCGGTGCCGGACGACGCCGGGTTCGGCATCACGATCTGGCCCTTGTAGACCGGCTTGGTGAGGTCCTTCCACGTCTCGGGCTTCGGGATGCCCTTCTTCTGCGCCTCGACCGTGTTGAAGCACACCGTCGCGCCCCAGACGTCCATGCCCCACCAGTCGGGCGGGCTCTTCTTGTCCCGGTACTGGCTCATGATCGCGTCGAGGTTGATCGGCGCGTAGGGCTGCAGCATGCCCTGGCTGTCGAGAAGCGCGAGGCTCGACGCCGCCACGCCCATCACCACGTCGGCCTGCGGATTCGCCTTCTCGGCGAGCAGCTTCGCGGTGATGACGCCGGTCGAGTCCCGGACCCACTTCAGCTCGATGTTCGGATTCGACCTGTAGAACCCGTTCTCGTAGGCCTTGATCTGGTCGGTCTCGAGCGCGGTGTAGACCGTGAGCTGCGTCTTCTGCGCGACCGCGGCATGCGCGAGCAGCGCACCGAGCGCAACGCCGACCGCCGTGCGGAGCCAGGCGAGTTTCATGCGGATCTCCAGGTTGGCTGGGCTACTGGGCTGGGAGGCCGGCGCGGTTGCGATCCGCGACTTCTGACCGGAACAGTCTAGGGGGCATGCAAAACGGGCGTCAACTGTTTTCTGAAGACTGTAGACAATCGGCGGGGAGTGTCATCTAATCGTCATCGATGAGCGCACCCGGATCCACGTCCGCCGCCACGGCGCTCGCACCGAGCGCGCCGAGCGCCCCGCCCACCATCACGCAGCTGCAGAGCAGCTCGCTCACGCGCCTGGTCGCGGCCGAGCTCGAGCGCCTGATCCTGGCCGGCGAGCTCGCGCCCGGCGAAAAGCTCACCGAGGTCGCGCTCGCCGGCCGGCTCGGCGTGTCGCGCGGGCC
>JADMIO010960142.1_pt1 | contig 12655 bp, 10 predicted proteins | sample 8958161 | NCBI WGS metagenome assembly JADMIO01 (sample SAMN16585339, study PRJNA669376) | soil metagenome | isolation source: Crop rotation soil | place: USA: Cullars Rotation, Alabama | collected 2011 | reverse complement strand
TCTTCGCGAGGTCGCTCAGGTAGCCGTTGTTCTTCTTCCGCAGATCGCCATTGATCTTCAGGAAGCCGGCCAGCCGATCGTCGGTGGGAATGTTCTCGTTCGGCGAGTTCGATGCGATCGACGGCACCACGTGATCGAGGAACTTGTCGTCGATGCTGATGCGGCTCTTCTGATAGGGCTTGGGGAACACCATGTGGTCGAGCGTGGCCGTGGCTTCGTTGCCGGCCACGTCACGCGCGAACACCGACATCGGCGTGTTCAGATCCTGATCGAACAGCAGCGCGAAGAACGCGACGCGCAGCGCCGGGTCGCCGCCGATGCCCGCGCCCTTGGCCGGAAAGCCGGGATATTCCTTGTCGCCGACTTTGACGCCCGACTGCACATCGTCTGGCGTGGCGCGATAGACCACGAACTCGGTGCCACCGTGATTGATGTAGTGGAAGTTCGAGACCACCTCGACGCGCGGCGGCTCGAGGCGCACCTGCACGTCGCGCGCGGCGTTCGACTCCGCCTGCCGCAGACCATAGACCACGGGGCGCGACGCGTGCACCAGGATTCGCGCCGGACCGGACTGCAGCTCCGGGATCGCGCGCTTACCGATCTGCCGGACGATGTAGAGCCGTTCGGCGGTCTCCTGTCTGACTGTCGCCTGTTGCTGGTTGGCCAGCGTGAAGACCGGATAGCTCTTGCCGTTCTGCTCGACGGTGACGTCGATGGCGGTGAATTGACCGCCGGGCGCTTCGACCATCATGTCGAGCGTTCCCGCCTGGCCGACGAACTTCTCGGGCTGTCTGATCTGAATGGTCGGTCCCGCTGCCCGGCCGCCGATGAACCAGGCGCAGCCGAACACCACTGCCCCGAGGACGACCAGTACGGTGAGGAACTTCATGAAGCCGCGCATCCACCGAATGATAGCGCGCCTTCGAGCGCGGTGTGACTACGCCGCTTTGGGCAGCGCCCACTCTCGCGCCGCGAGCATCTGCAGGAATTCACGAGTGACGATCGCACTGCCGCGGTCGATCTCGTCGTCGCAGGCGGTGAGGCCGGCATGGATGTGGTGGTCCATCGCCGCGAGATCGCCCTTCACGGCGGCGATGGCGGCGCGAGTGGCAATGCCAGCGGCGCGGTTGAGCAGGGCATCGTTCGCCAGCGCGAGATGCTGTTCAGCTGCCGTTGCATCGCGGTCGTACCAGGCGACGAAGAAGGCGGCCGCAAGGTGGAGCGTGGGGCGCTTCATGACCGGAACGTGGTCGCGGATGGCCAGCGCCCGGCGCAGATGCTCGCGCGCCGACTCGACGTTGTCGGTGTCGAGCGCCACGGCATATCGGTAGAGCCGGGCGGTGGCCTCGTCGAGCGTCTCGTCCGACGCCGCGTCCAGCTTGCTGACGAGCGCGGGCGGATAGTCGCGCGGCCGCGCGCCGTCGGTGCTCGCGGCAGATAGCGCGAACAAGGCGGCCCAGCGTTCGCCGGCCGCGCCGCCGGCGAGCAGTTGCTGAATCCGTGCGCCGTCGGTGAAGAAGCCCCAGGCGCCGGCAGGCACGAGCGCGACGAGCGCGCAGATCACCGAGACCACCACCAGCACGCCGAGCGCAGCGCCGATGATCGATGAAGGTTCCGTGAAGGTGCTCGCTGCGATCGCCGCGGCCGCCGTCAGCACATTCGCCGCGGGCCCGCCCGCGATCAACACGCAGACACGTCGCTCGAGCGCTTCCAGCCTTTTCGGGAGCGCCCCCGCGATTCCGCCGGCGATTGCCGGGCGCATCCGTTCCATCTGCCACCCGCGCAGCGTCCGTCGGATCTTCATGGGGCCGACGATGAGGAGCATCGGCTGGAAGCCGACGAGGCAGCCCGCGGCCAGATGGCCGAGCTCGTGAATCAAAACTGCGATCGGAAACAGCGCGACGAATAGCAGGATTCGCAACGCCCCCGAGACATCCGACAGCCCGAAGGCGAGATAGGCCCCGGCAGCGAAGCCGATCACCCCGGCCACGGCCTGCGTGGCACGAGAGGCCGGAATTCGCTGTGGCGGCGCCGGAGGCCCGATGGGCGTGAGCATGCTCCCGTTGAATCGGCGGGAGCTGCGCAGGTTTTAACGGTTGCGCGACTTCGCGTGCAGATAGAAGCAGTGTCGCGGCCGGTCGCTTCAGGCGACCCGGCTCGTGCGCACGATCACTCCCAACGGCCGATCGTTTTTCCGTCGGAGGCAAACTTCGCGCCGATGAAGCTGCCTGCTGGCGTTCCGTCCTTCATCGGGTTGATTCGCACGCTGACCGTGTCGCCGGCCTTGAACGTCGTGCTTCGCCAGCCCTGCCGTGATAGCGAGTTGGGACTGCCGCCCTCCACGCTCCATTCCGTTTTTGTCCCTTTGGCTTCCACTTCAATCTGCAGCCACACGTGGGGGTTCTTCCACTGCAGCTCTTTCACGGTTCCGGTGATCTCCGTCACCTTCGCATCGTCGAACATCGACGCGGAGTGATGGGCGAGGACTGGTGCCGCCAGCGAGAGTGTAAGAACGACCGCGAGCGATGGAAAACGCATCATTGGCAACCTCACTCCTTCTCCTTGTCGATCGGCTTGCCGTCGGGACCGAGCGTGAGCGTCTTGCCCGAGCTGCTGACCGGGTTGCGATTGTTCTCGGCGCAGGCGTAGTCCCAGGCCCAGGTGCCGGCGGGCTGCTTGCGGTATCGCTTCGTCACCTTCCAGGGCGCCTTCAACGCCTTCGGATCCTCGACGGTGATCTGCGCTTCGATCGTCATGTCGTCGACCTTGCGCATCCGCGTCGTGGCGTGGCTGGCGTCGCTGAGGATCAGGCCCGTGCGGTCGACGATGACGTCCTTGTCGCGCGAAGCCTTGAGGCTGATCGTCGTGAAGACGAGTGTGTCGCCTTCCCAGTGGCCGATCGATGCGCCGGTATAGGTTGGCCAGAGGTCGTCTTTGGCGGGATATGAACGGCCGTCGGTGTAGACGCGCAGGATGTTGGGTCCGTTCTCGGCGAGGATCCAGACCGCGTCGCGGGTGACGGCGAACTCGTAGACGTCCGGCAGATTGAGCACGCGTGGAAATCCGTGGGGCGTGCCGCAGGTGGTGATTGGATCGGGGAACGTGCCCTGTTTGATCAGCTCGATGTTCTTCTTGTACGCGGCTTCCCACTCATCGGTGTAGGGCGGGAACTCGCGGACGCCGGCATCACCAGCGCGGCCATTCTGAGGCTGCACCGAGCCGCGGTCGAACACCGTCGGTCCCTGCATGGCCCAGACGCCGCTCCAGTCGGGTAATGCGGCTGCCGCCGGTGCCTTGCTCTGCGCGTGAGCCGTCGTGGTCAGCAGCGTGGTCAGCAGCGCGCAGGCGATACAGGTGGCAAGCACACGCGTCATGAACGCCTCCAGGTCAGACCGATTGTACGAATGCGTCGCCAAGCTCCGCCAGTGGCATCCGATTGAGCGTCTCGTTGACGCCGACGAGGAACGTGTCGCGTTGCGGGTTGGCGAGCAGCACGCCGCGGGCTGCCAGCCGCTTCTGAAACGCCGCCGCGTCGGCGGTGCGTACGCGCAGCCGGAACAGGTTCGTGCCCGAAGGAATCCGTTCGACACTGAACCCGTCACGCCGGCTCAGGTTGGCGACGAGCTCCTCCGACGTGCGGACCGCGCGGCTGTAGCGATCGGTGAAGCCGGACAGGTAGTGAAGGGCCACGGCTGCGAACGGCCATACGTTCGACAGGCCGCCGCCGAACATCCGCCGCACGTGGAACATGCCTTCGAGCAGCGATCGCGGTCCGGCGAGAATCGCGCCGGACGCGGCGTTGAAATACTTGTAGAGCGACACGTACACCGTGTCGAACGGCCGCGTCGTCTCGGCGATGTTCTCGCCCGTGTAGGCGACCTGCAGAAAGAGCCGCGCGCCGTCGAGATGCAGCCTGATGCCTTCGCGTCTGGCCAGCGCAACGATCTTCTGCAGCTCGCCCGCATCGAAGCGCTCGCCCTGCCGGCGCCGCACCGGCGTCTCGATCGAAATTGCCGACACGCGCGGCACGACTCGTCCCGTTCGGGTCCGATCGATTACCTGCTGCACGTCGGCCGCTGTGAACGTGGCGGGCGCCAGCGGTATGAGCGTCAGCGCGCTCAACGTTTGCGCGCAATCGCCTTCGTCCTGAAAGAGATGGCTCTCTTCCTGGACGATGACGCGGCTGGGTCCGCCGGCAAGCGCGCGCACCGCCAGGTGATTCGCGAGCGTGCCGCTCGGCATGAAGACCGCCTGTTCCTTGCCGAGCAGGCGGGCGAACTCGGCTTCCAGTTGCTCGACGACGCCGCCGAGCGAATAGGAGTCGGGGTTGATGCCGCGTTCGTCGCAGATACGTGCGAGGAGACGCGAATACTGCGTTGGCGTGAGGCCGAGGCCGTCGCCGCTGAGACGAACCACGCGATCGTCCGCGTCCGCCGCGCGGGATGCCGCCGGGCTCTGGGCCCAGGCCGCAGGAGCGACAAGCCCCATCGCCGCGCTGCCGGCTCCGCTCACTTGCATGAACCGCCGCCGATTCACCGTGGGCATCGTTACTCCCTTGGGGCGGATGGTAACCCGGATAACGGAGGTTTACGGAGGGAACGGACAAGGGTGAGCCCGCGCTCACCCCGATCCGTTTCGTCTCCGTTTCTTCGTTTCTCCTGTTGAACCGTTTTCTCCGTCCCCTCCGTTCCCTCTGGAACCACAGAGGCTACGAAGATCTTCGTTGACATACGAAGACCATCGTAGGTAGCCTGAGCGCCATGGCCCCGACCCGCGCCCTGAAGCCGACCGACGCCGAGCTCGCGATCCTGCGCCTGCTGTGGGCGAACGGTCCGTCGACCGTGCGCGAGGTGTACGACGTCCTCTCCCAGGGGCGCTCGCTGGCTTACACGACGACGCTGAAACTGCTGCAGATCATGACCGAGAAGGGTCTCACCACGCGTGAAGACCGCGGGCAGCAGCATCTCTATCGCGCCAAGTACACGGAGAACGCGACGCAGCGCCGTCTGGTGAGCGATCTGATCGAGCGCGCCTTCGGCGGCTCCACCTCCCAGCTCGTGATGCAGGCCTTGGCGACGAAGAAGACGTCGGCCGAAGAGCTCCGCGCCATCCGGCGTCTTCTCGCTGAGTACAAGGAGAACGGCGATGAGTGAAGCGCTCGCGGCCAGCCCGATCGTTCGTGCGATTGGCTGGGCATTGCTGCAGTCGTTGTGGCAGGGCATCCTGATCGGTGCCGTGACCGCCGCTGCGCTCACGGCCCTTCGCCGCACCACGGCGAGCCGGCGTTACGTCGTCGCGTGCGCCGGTCTGGCGGCAATCGGCGTCGCCTTCGTGGCGACGGCGATGACGGCGGCGCACGAAGCAGCGGACGGCGCGCCGATCCCCAGGCCAGCCGCGCGCGTTGAGCAGGCGGCTCGCCCGATCGTTCCGCTGACGCTCGACACGTACGCCATCGAGCCGCAGGAACCGCCCGCGCCGCGGGTGTCGTGGCAGGAGCGCTATCAGGCGTGGTCCGCGACCTTTGTTGCGGTCTGGCTGGCCGGCGTGATTCTTCTGTCGATGCGCCTGTTCACGGGTTGGGTGCTCGTCGAGCGGATTCGGCGGGCCGCAGGCCGCCCGCTGTCGGACATGTGGCGCGTGCGTCTCGACGCGATGTGTCGTCATCTGCAAGTGCTGCGGCCGGTCGTCGTCCTCGAGTCGGTGAGGGTGCACGTGCCGACGGTGATCGGCTGGCTGCGCCCGGTGGTCCTGCTGCCGGCCACCGTTCTCACCGGCCTGACGCCGGCACAGGTCGAGGCCATCATCGCGCACGAGCTGGCGCACATCCGCCGGCACGACTACGCCCTCAACGCCGTGCAGTCGGCGTTCGAGATCGTCTTTTTCTATCACCCGGTGGCATGGTGGCTGTCGCGTCGCATTCGCACCGAGCGCGAGCATTGCTGCGACGACATCGCGGTCTCGTACTGCGGCGATCGGCTCCTCTACGCCGGTGCGCTCGCCGATCTGGAGGCGGTGCGCTCGGGCGATCTCGCCCTCGCTCTCGCCGCCACCGATGGTTCGTTGCTCGGCCGTGTGCGGCGGCTGCTCAAGCCAGCAAGCGGAGGCCCCCCGGTACCGCCGCTTCACGCACTCGCTGCAGTCGTGGTCATGACGCTGTTGCTCGCGCTGATCGGCATGGACGCGAGCGGTGTGCTCCGCCCGAACGTCGAGGCGCAGAGTGCCACGCCCGGTGAAGGGAGAAAGATTCCACCCGACGAGGGCGTGATCCAGGGCCGCGTCGTCGACCTGCAGACCGGACAACCCGTGCCCGGCGCAAAAATCGAGATCTTCCGGGATGCCCGTGCCGCGGTGCTGTTCGAGCGGCTCACGATCGTCAAGAGCGGATCGAGCGGCGCGGACGGCGCTTTCGAAATCGCCGGCGTGGCCCCCGGTGAGTACGTGATGGTGGCCAATGCGCCCGGGTACGTGGATACGAGCTACGGCGACCTCACGCGCATTCCCTCGGCGGGCCGCTCCGTCAGAGTCGCGGGCGGTCGCATCTCATCTGATGTCGAGTTCCGGCTGCAGCCGAGCGGGATCATCAGCGGTCGCGTGTTCGCCGATTCCGGAGAAGGACTGCCTGGCGTCGAGATCGAAGTGTTGCAACGCGGCCGCGTACCCGATCTCGAGCAGCTTGGCGGGGTCGCCTTCGCTCAAACCGAGGAAGGCGGAGCCTTCCGCGTGCGCGGTCTTCAGCCCGGCGAGTACTACGTGCGCGCTTACGTGACGAGCTCGGTCCGTCCCACCAAGGGCGGGAAGTCGAGCACCTACGCCGCCACCTTCTATCCCGACTCGACTCGCGTCGACGACGCGCAACGCGTGCTCGTGCGGGGAGGCGAGGAACGGTTCGGGATCGACATGACGCTCGTCACCGCCAGCCTGCGAAACGTGAGCGGGCGGTTGGTCGATGGCACCGGCAGTGCGGTCGCCGGTCTCACGGTGATGCTCCACTCGATGGGGTACGGCGGCGGGCCCGATATGGAGCGTCACCAGGCCACCGCCGGCGCCGACGGCCGCTTCCTGTTTCGCGATGTCGAGCCGGGCCGATACATGCTGATGGTGAACGACCGCCAGAACTATCGACGTTGGCTCGGCGCCGCGCGCGGCGTCGATGTCGCCGACGAAGATGTCTCCGGCCTCGACGTGTATGCGGAGACGCCGACGCACATGGAGGCGAAGATCGTTCGCGATGGCGGTGGGCCGCTGCCGTTCGATCCACGGTCGATTGGCGTGAGGATCGAGCAACGAGCCGCGGGGATGACTTTCATGAGCGGCATCGGTCCGAACGGCCGGATTCAATCCGACGGGACGTTCTCGATCGACGCCGGCAGCGGGACGGCGTGGATTCAGGTGTCGGATCTGCCGGCGCGATGGATCGTCAGGTCGGTGGCACTCGACGGCACCGATGTGACCGATCAGGCGATCGAGCTCGGTGCGGGCGCCCGCCGCAAGCTGGAGGTCACGCTCACCGACCGTGTCTCTGGACTGACCGGTACGGTGACCGATCGGAACAACCGCCCGGCCGCGTCGGCGATCGTGTTGATCTTTCCTGAGGACCGCACCCGGTGGGCTTCAGAGCGGCTGGTGAAGAACGCTCAAGCGCGCTTCCAGGGACGCTTCCGCATCGACGATCTTCCGCCTGGTGACTATCGGGTAATCGCCGGGGCCGACCTGCCTCCGAAGGGCGCTGCCCACAGCGAGCTGCTGGATCGCCTCTGGCCGCTGGCCACTCACGTGCACCTCGAGGAAGGCGAACAGCGGACGCTCGCCTTGAAGCTCGCGGCAACGGCGGGCGTCATCGAACGCTAGGGCGACGATCGCCATTCGGTGTCATGGCAAAGGGCTTACGCCCTTTGCCATCTGCCCGAGACGGGCGTGTGTCTACCAGCGGCCCCAGCCGCGGTTGAAGTGCTTACCCCAACCCCACGGCCACCATTCGCCGCCGTGATCGCGATCGCGGTGATGCCGCTTCACGTCGAAGCCGGTGATCTTGAGGAGCGAGCCGGTGTTGGTGGCCCGATGCTGAAGGCTCAGGAACAGGCTTCGGCCCGATCCAGTGAAGATTATTCCCGTCGGTTCCGATGCAGTGTCGCGCAGTGACGCGATCCGAATGCATCCATCGCTGGTCACGTCGTCATCATCGCCATCCGGCAGGCAGAGCAGGATGTCGTTGCCGCGCAGCTCGGTCGTGCCGTCTTCCTTGACCACCTCGACTTCACCGTCTTCGGTCAAAGCCATGTTGCCGGTGTGGGGCTGGAACGCGACGTTGTCGAAGTGATTGAACTGCGGGTTCCCATGCACGAACCGGCGCACGGTGGGAATACCGCCGCTCGGCGCCGCGTCGTCGGCCTCGTCGGTCAGACACAGGATCTCGCCGTAGATGGAGCCGGTCTCTTCCGAGCTACCGCCGCCGTTCGACATGCGTCCGGTGTTGGCCCAGCACACACGCACCTCATCGTTTGCGCGGGCGATCGGATCGATATCCATGTCTTCGGGCCGGTAGTAGCCCGTCAGCTTGAGATTGGCCTGAGCCGTGCGCAACGGAATGTTTCCGTTGGCATCGGCGATCGCCAGCTCGTCGATCTCGGTCCATATGCCTTGGCCGATCTCGGTGCCCTGTCCGTTGTCGCCCGTGGATCCGACCTTGAGGCCGAACAGCTGGCCCGACGCAAACGGCGACGCGCTCGGATCGGTGATGATGGCGCCAGTCGTGAACGGGAAGTCGGGAACGAACTTATAGATTCCGCCGCCCGGATTGCCGCCGCCCGGCCGCAGCTCGTCGCCGAAAATCATCGTGCCATCCGGCAGAACCGGGTTGCCTTCCCACGAGAGCTGCCCGACGGCCTTGCGCTTCACCACACGCGCATCCGTGGTCGCGCCGGTGACGCGATTGGTGACGGCAATCGGCGAGTGGATGCTGAGCGGATTCATGATCTCGTAGAGGCCGCCGGTCGTGGTCTCCTCGGCCACGGTGATGCTGCCCCACGGCGTACGCCGGATCGGATCGCACGCCGTGATGCCGGTCAGAATCGTGGTGGCGTTCGATCCCGGCGGCTGCGAGAGATCGACGCGTTGCACCGCCGGATTCGAGGTGCTCTCGTCGCAGACGAACAGGTGGGTGGGCGACGTGTCGTTGGGCCAGAGTGCGATCTGGTCGGTGGACGGGTGAACCGCCGACGACACCAGCGACACCTGGAGCCCCGGTGCCACTCGCAGCGCCTGCGTGCTGTCGGGGCCCGTGAACGGCCCCAGTGCGCTCCGGTTGAGCGGCGTGCCGACGCCAAACAGCAATTCAGATCGTTCGTTCAACTGGTTCTGGACGAACAGGCCCCAGTCGATGTCGTCGGTGGCGAGCACCGAAGGACCGAGGTAGATGGCGACGCCGGTAGCCGCAACGGCTCCCCACAGCCAGAGAATTCTTTTCATTGGTCGCATTCCTCCGCTCCGCAACCCGTGCTCACCGCGAGCGCCGGTGCGGCGGATACGACTGTAGAAATCGATTGCTGCGGAGCCGTGACGGGCGATTCAAATCGGGGTAAGACGTCTACGGCCGCCAGACGACGAACCGATCAACGGGTGGTAACGAATCGCAGATGTTGTGGCGATCCGTTACTTGACCGAGCGCCCGTCGAACTTCTGGTTTTCCTGGCAGACGAATTCGATCAGGTCGGTGTCGGGCAAGAGACGCTGATTCACGCGCACGGTCCACGGCCGCGTGTATGCCTTCGGATCGTCGATCGTGATGTCGATCTCGAGCGTGCCGAAGGTCGGCCGGCGGAAGCGCTCCGTGAGTTTGCCTTCGGACGTGAGCGGCGCGCCGTTCACGTCGAGCCACCCGTCGTCCCTGAAATTGGTGGTCTCGACCACCAGCGTATCGCCGTCCCACGAGCCGCGCGAGTAGCCGTACCACCACGGCTGCGCATCCTTCGGCGGGGCGGCGCGTCCGTCCATGAAGATCTGACGCAGCCCTGAGTTCGCTTCGTACATGATGACGATCAGGTTCTTCGTCTGAACGATTTTGCGCGGCTGCGAGTGGGTGTGGAGCTGCATGTGCCCGAGCGGCAGACACGCGGCGTCGGGATTGTCGGCGCTGTTGCGCGCCATGCGCTGGCGTCGCAGCTCGGCCGCCCATGGCTGAAAGGGCAGGCCTTCCTTGAAGCCGGCTTCGATATTCCAGAACGTGGCCTGCACCGGCGTGCCCGGTGGCGGCGGCGGTGGGCCGCCGCGAAAGCCCAGGACGCCGGCGTAGTTCCAGATCCCCGACAGATCGGGCTTGCCGTCGGCCGTGCGTGGTGCCGGCGCAGTGAGGTTCACCTTGCCGTCCGCCGTTCTCGGCACGTCCGCCCCCGGAAACGACGGCCACTGCGCGACCAGTGCCGGCGCCAGCGAGAAGACCAGCGCAAACACCGCCGCGGCGCAGGCGATCGATCGAAGTTCCGCCCGTTGCATACGCGAGCGAGTATACGTGCATCACTGCACGAGAATCTCCTCGCGCCGCCTCCGCCAGGGCTTCGGCGAGGTGTTCCGGGCGCGTGATACGCGTCTGCATCGCGACGTCGCGATCAGGTTGCCAATGGGCTGGCAGCGGCGCACGGCCGCGGGATCGTTCATCGCGACCTGAAGCCCGCCAACGTCTTCCTGACCGGCGATGGCCGCGCGAAGATCCTCGACTTCAGCCTGGCGACGGCAAGTGGGTCGCGTTCGGTTCAACCGAACCGGGGTTCTACCAGGTTTTCATTCAGAGCTTTCCGTCGCCCGAGGGCGGCCGCTGGCAGGTGTTGAACCGGGGGCGCTGCCTGTCCGCGCTGGTCGGCCGACGGCCGCGAGCTGTTCTATCTGGCCACCGACGGGATGCTGATGTCTGCGCCCTTCAATCCCGATGCGCCGGTGAAGCTTGGCGCATCGAAGCCGCTCTTCGCTCCGGGTCTGCTGTTTGGCATGTCGCTCGGCCTCGGCCGCGAACAGCAGTACGCGGTCTCGCCTGACGGTCAGCGGTTTCTGATGAACCTGCCCGCGGGGCAGAACTCGATGTCGCCGATTACCGTTCTCCTGAACTGGCAATCGCGGCTGCGTCATTGAACGGTCGCAGCGCCCGCAGCGCGTTCTCGATCTCTTCCCTGACGTAACCCGGGCGCAGTCCCAGGTGAGCGGCGACCTCGCGCGCGCTCATGCCGCCGTAGTAGACCAATCGGAGGATGGTGCGCTGTTGCTCGTTCAGCGTTGCCTCTCCATGGACGTGAGCCTGCCGATGCCGGTGCGCCGGATCGAAGGCGACCACCACGGCTGAGTGCGCGGCCGCGCGCGCCGCCGGTTCGGGACGCAGCCTGGCCAGCGCTGCGCGCCGCGCCAGTCCGATGACCCAGGCCAACGGCGTCTGAAGGCGGTCGTACGACCGGGCGTCCATGTGCATGCCGCTATAGAGATCGAGCAGGGCGGCCTCGGCAGCCTCCTGGTCCTGAAGCATCTGCAGAATCAGGCTGAACGCGAACGTGGCGCTCTCGTCGTAGAGCACGCCGCAGGCGTCGAGGTCACCAGCCGCAATCCGTTCGATCAGCACCGTCCATCGGCGGGTCCGGCCGGTCTGGGTGGCCGACAGAGGGCGGGTTTCGGCGTCGTCGCGTCTCTCGATCAGGGCAGTCTTCGCGGTCATGGTGGTGAGAAGGTAAACCTCGGCCCTTCCCAAAACCTTCCCACGGCTGGTCGGAAGGTCACGACCCGCCCTGCGTGAGACCGATGGCCGCAATCAGGGCCTGAAAACGCGCATCCGGACGCAGATTGTCGAACACGGGATCGACGTTGAGATAGATCAGCCGGTCGTAGCGTCCTTCCAGGGCGCGCTCGAGCCGCTCGCACGCCGCCTCGCGGTCATTGAGTCCCGCCAGCACCATTGCCTGGCAGTAGTCGGTTGCGTAACGCGCACCCGGCTGCTCGTCGAGGCGGCCCACCGCCTGCCGGGCACCGGCGGCATCGCCGCTCAGCGCACACACGTAGCCGAGCGCGGCGATCGCCAGCGTCGACGGGGTATCGCCGGCAAGGTCGATCGCTCGTTGCACGCTCGCACGCGCCTCGCCCAGCGATCCGCGCTGTGCGTACGCCAGGCCGAGCATGAGATGGGCAACCGCGAAGTTGGCGTCCAGATCGAGCGTGCGCAGCAATTGCTCGATCGCCTGATCGTAGGCGCGCCGGTAATAAAGGCCCCAGCCCACATCGGTGTTGATGATGAGCGACAGCGGTTCCAGTTCCTGCGCCAGCAGTACCTCCGAAGACTGTTCCTCGAATCGTCCGAGCGCCGTGAGCAGCTCGTGATACCAGTGATGCGCCGTCGCGTAGTTGGGATTGATCGCCAGCGCCGTGAGGAACCCCTGTTCCGCCGCCGCCCAGTCCCAATCGAAATAGAGGTGGGTGTACGCCAGCGAGGTGTGCGCCTCGGCCAGCGACGGGTCGATCTCGAGCGCGGTCTGCGCCGCCGCCCTCGCCTTCGGCATCGTCACCCTGGGTGGCAGCACGGCGTAGAGGCTGAGCAGGTTGTAGCAGTCCGCCAATCCGGAGAAGGCCAGCGCGTACGAGCCGTCGCGCCGGATCGCGTCCTCGAAGTAGGCAATGCCCCGTGTCAGAC
>JADMIO011618493.1_pt1 | contig 12656 bp, 7 predicted proteins | sample 8958161 | NCBI WGS metagenome assembly JADMIO01 (sample SAMN16585339, study PRJNA669376) | soil metagenome | isolation source: Crop rotation soil | place: USA: Cullars Rotation, Alabama | collected 2011 | reverse complement strand
CGCGACAACTTGTCCACGTGGAATTCTAAGCTTAGGATCCCAATGTGCTGGAAAGATCGCGCGTGCGCTGCGCCCACCCATCTTGCAGTGGACAACTGTTTCGCGTGAAGGATCAATTTCCGACATTCGATTCACGACCTGGGCCAACGGTATATGCACCGACCCGGGAATCTTCGCATAGGCGACTTCGTTTGCTTCGCGCACGTCGATCAGCTGAATGTCGTCGCCGTTGTCGAGCCGTTGCTTTAGTTCAGTCGCGGTGATTGCCGGCATTTGTTGTTGCGTAGCTTCGCTCATAAAGCCTCCGATTTGATTATCTGAATGAGACGATTCTAGCGGTGAGCACAACCGTTAACAAGAAGACCCTTGCGAGTTTCGGAGAACTTTTCGTGTGGTTTCGTGGTTTTCATTTCGTGTTTTATTCGTGGATTTCTTTTAGCGTTCGGGCCTAAGAACATGACCACTAAATCACACGAAATGAAAACCCACTAAATGACACGAAAGAACGACCGAAATCCTCGCCGCTTTGGGAGTCTCCGGCGGTATCAGCTAGACTGTTAGTAACACTTCAGCGTTCACCGCCCGAAATCATCAGGAGAAATCCATGCGTTTCGAATACTACCACCCCGGCCTCGACGACGTGCCGAAGCTTGCTGTTGACGGCACTGTGTCAAACGCGATCCATTTTTCACACTGGCAAGGAAACGAAACTCCGGCGCAACTCAAGGCCGACACTTCAACCGAGATTGCTCTTAATCTCGTCGCTTCGCAAGACATGCGTGGGTTGACGCGCGGGATTGAGTTAGTGACCAACAACCACTTCGATACTGACGGCGTACTTTCCGTGTGGACCGTGCTCAACGGCGAGAAGGCTTTGAGCCTTCGCGACAAACTGATCCCCGCCGCAGAGTCGGGCGACTTTTCTGAGTACACAAATGAATCGGCTATTCGCGCAAGCATTGCCATCCAGGGCTCCGATCAACCCAGCCTCGAAGATAAGCCGGGCTCGCCGCTCGCGTGCCAGTTGGCCGGGCGTCTGGTTGAAGAAGCAGAGGCGTATGACTACGTGCTTCCGGAAGTGGAACGTCTGCTGACGCGCATTGATGACTACGAACCTCTCTGGCGTAGCGCCTGGGACAGAATTGCCACTGCGGTCGAAAGCTTTGAACGCGGCGCTTCAACCGTGACGGAGCTCGACGAAGGGCTTTCGCTGGTTACCCTGGCGCCCGATGTTTTCAGCCAGTCTGGCTTCAGTCCCATTCGACATTCCGCGCCCTTCACTGCAATCTCCCGCTACGCCAAAGGCAAACTCTTCCTGATCGCGACTCCCGTTCAAGACGGCTGGGCCTATCGGATTGACTATCCCTATTACTCGTGGGCGGAAACAGTCGTTCGTCCCCCCATCCCGCGCCGCGATTTTTCTGCCGCTCTGCTTGAACTAAATCAGAAGGAACGAAGTGACACCGGCGTTTGGAAGTCCGATAGCTCTGAGCTAGCGTCCGCGGTTAAGTTTCTGGGAAACGACGGCAAGATGTCCGCTTCTACGCTGAATCCCGATGAGGTTGCCGAGGTAATCAAAGCGCAATCAATTTCGGTCGAGGCCAATGCTGCCGCGATTTAATCCTGAGATCTTGAGAGTCCAATCCGGCCACTGACTGCCGACCACTGACCACTCTCCTATGCACGACGTGATCATCATCGGCGCCGGTCCTGCCGGACTTTCAGCGGCTCTCTGGTGCGATGAGCTTGGTCTCGATACTGTCGTGCTGGAAAAAAACGAAAGATCTGGCGGTCAGCTGCATTCTATCTACGGCGCGATCGAAAACTATCCCGGCGCGACGGCCGCAAATGGCCAGGAGTTTTTTGAGAAGTTTTCCCAACGCGTGGATGACGCAGAATTTGATTTATGGACGAACGTCGAAATCGAGAGCGGCGACCTGCGCGCCAAACGAGTTCGTCTACGGAGCGGCGAGGAGTTGCAAGCGATCGGACTGATCATCGCTACCGGTGTGAGACGACGGCGACTCGGAATTCCCGGTGAAACGGAATTCATCGGACACGGTCTGATCGAGTCGGCTACCAAAGATCGTCAGGAGTTTGCCGGGAAAGATGTTTGCGTTGTGGGTGGCGGCGACGCGGCAGTCGAAAATGCGCTACTGCTCGCGGCTGTTTGTTCCACGGTGACCCTGGTAAATCGCAGCCGGACTTTGCGAGCACGTCCAGAGTTTGCGCAGCAGTTGCCAGGCAATCACTGTATCACCGTCTTTCCCGAATCCCACGTTCTGAAAATTCTGGGTGCGGGTGAAGTGGAAGCGGTCGAGATTCAACGCAAGGAGGCGCTGAAGCCGTTTCAGATGGCCGTGCAGGGCGTTTTGATTCGGATTGGGGTTGAGCCAAACACTGAGCTTTTTAGTGAGCAACTGCAACTGGATGACGATGGCTACATCGCCGTAAACAGTCAGCAGGAAACCAGCGTCGCAAATGTTTTTGCTGTTGGCGACGTTTGCAATCCACTGGCGCCGACGATTAGTGGAGCAGCTGGAGCCGGAGCCACCGCTGCAAAAGTAATTGCTTCGCGACTAACGCGGCGCTGAGCTTTGGTGGAAGACCGGTAGTTCAGAGTTCAGCCTTTAGGCTGCTCCGTCACCGGACGCAAACTAAAGTTAGAACTCTGAACTGCTCGTCCGTAGCGACAAACATGAGTACGACCGAGAAACTACTGCCTTACACCGACGCGCACGTCGCGGCTTATCCGATCGAATATCTCGCCGGCATCGATCTCTACAACGCCGGCGAGTTTCACGCGGCGCACGACGTTTGGGAAGAACGCTGGATGGGTGAGGTTGGTGCTCGCGAAAAACTTTTCCTGCAGGCGATGATTCAATCAGCGGTAGCCTTCCACCACCTGGATATTGGTCGGCCCGGCGCTGCGCGCCAGATGTACCTGCGAGCCAAAGAGAAGTTTGCCCGTCTTGGCACCAACACTTTCATGTCACTTGATCTTGACGACTATCAGCAACAACTTGATCTAGCTCTCTCGTGGCTGTTGACAGTTCCGGATCCACGGGAGTTAACGCAACCGCAGTTTCCCGTACCGCGAATCAGGCTGATGACTGAGATAATGCCGTTCGACTAAGGATGACCGCCTTGAAAATCACCAATCGAGTCAGGATGTTGTTGCTGGCTGCGTGGCTCGGAGCGGCGGTTTACTTTACTCTCGTCGTCGCGCCCAACGCGTTTGGTGTGCTGCGATCGTTTGCGCTAACGAATGCCAGCGAAATCGCCGGCACCATCGTGAGCCACACGTTGTCGACCATTAACAAATCCGGCGCACTTCTGAGTTTGCTGTTGTTACTTACGACGCTCGGCGTCAGAAACTTTTATAAGCGAGCGTCGTTTATCCTGCAGAACATACTGCTGGGAATTGTGGTCTTAGCGACAGCGATTGGCGAATGGGTAATTGCGCCCAAAATGGTGGCCCTGCGTTCTTTAATGCGCGGGCAAATTGACCAGACGCCGCCAGGTGATCCAGCTCGTATCATGTTCGTGGCACTACATCGCTATTCTGTCGCAGCGCTCGGAGTAGCAATGATTGCGGCTCTGGTTACGTTGATAATCATGGTTTTCGAGCGCCGCAATTCTGACGCAACCATCACCGAATGAAAGTCTTCAGTCTCAAATCCTTTGTTCTCGCGCTTGCTTGCCTTCTCCTCCTGGCAGCTCCCTCTCAATTGGTTTTAGCGCAGCAAGCTGCTGTTGCTCCCGCGGCGACGACCTTGCCTAAGCCGCCGACTGAACTAGAACAGCGACAAGAAGCATTTCAGATAGTTTGGCAGACAGTTAACGATCTTTTTTACGATCCAAAGTTTGGCGGCATCGACTGGGCCGCGGTGCGGACTCGTTACGAGCCGCGGGTAGGCCAAGTTAAAAGCAACGTTGAGTTCCACGAGATGTTGCAGCAAATGCTGAATGAGCTTCACCAGTCGCACTTCGTGGTCGTGCCGCGAGAGGCGATTCCCAAAATTCGTGTTTCGCCAGAGGCTGACGATCAAGAGCAGCCCGGCGGTAAGGAGGTACCGCTTGCGGAAGATCCGCTCGAACACATCAACTACAAATTGGCGGATCGTATGCTCACGGGAATCGGAATCGAGTTGCGGGTGCTCAACGGTTCAGCAGTAGTCACGCGCGTTCAGGAAGGGTCCACTGCAGCACGCGCCGGTCTTCGTCCTGGTTTTGTGATCAAGAAAGTCGGCAGACGCTCGATGGATTCGCTGATCAGTGAATTTGAAAAACATCCGCTGTGGGGATCCATCATTCACGCCGAACTGCCTACCATCCTGGTCGCTGCGTTCATTAACGGTGACGCGGCGTCTTCCGTGCGGCTGAGTTACCTCGACGGAAGAAACCGGATGCGAATGGCCGAGATCAAACGTGAACATTTGCGGGGCGAAATGTCGGCGCCAATTGGTAACCTGCCTTCACTGTACACGGAATTCGAAGCGAAGCGTCTGCCGGGCGGCGTCGGTTACATTCGGTTCAATGCTTTTGTGCCGCCGTTAATGGAGAAGCTGTGTGGAGCTTTGCGCTCCATGAAGGACGCGCCGGGTATCGTTCTTGACTTGCGTGGCAATCAGGGTGGATTGCTGGGAATGGTTGGCGGACTGGCGGGATTACTTGAAACAAATCGGAGTTTTCTGGGAACGATGCGCACTCGTGACTCAGCGCTATCTTTGGTAGCCCTGCCGCAAGCTTCTCCCTACGCCAAACCGCTTGTCATTCTGGTTGATGGATCAACTCAGTCAGCGGGCGAAATGTTTGCGAGTGGTTTGCAGGAAACGGATCGGGCGCTGGTGGTCGGGGAAAAAACTGCCGGCAATACTTTGCCCTCGGCCATCAAAAAATTGCCCACAGGCGCAATCTTTCAGTATGGCTTCGCCGACTATGAAACTCACCACGGGAATCGCCTTGAAGGCGTCGGCGTCATCCCGGATGTGACTGTCTCGTTAACCCGCAAGAATCTGCTTCGGGGAAGCGATCCGCAACTAGCGGCAGCCTTGCGCCGCTTGCGCGAAAAGATTGCAGGAACGGACAAGCCTGTAGAACTGATCGCAGATGTTCAGTCTACCGCACCTGCGCGTTCGACTCCTCCCACAATAGTAACGATTATGGATCCGCCTCCGCCTCCTCCACCGATGGCGCGGCCAGTCGTAGTGGAAAATAAGAACGCCGACGGGCCTTCGGCGAAGTCAATTCTCGAAAAGTATCTGGCAGCGACCGGTGGCAAAGAAGCGTTCGACAAACTCAAAAACCGCGTCTCAATCGGTACCGTGGAGTTGACCGCTCTGGGGCTGAAGGGAACCGTTGAAGTGGTGGAGGACTCGACGAACCGCTCCAGCATGATTATCAACGCGCCCGGCCTGGGTGTTCTGCAAAAAACCTTCGATGGCAAGCGCGCATGGTTGCAAGACCCGCTACAGGGATTTATAAGATTCACGGGACTCGGTCTGGAAATAGCGCAAGACACTGCCATTTTCAATCGACAAGCGCGGTTCAAAGAGTCGCTTCAGTCCGCCGTGTTTATGGGAAAAGAGAAGCTGGCAGGCAATGATGTCTACGTCGTCCGCATGCGCTTTGATAAATGGTATTTTGACGCCGAAAGTGGACTGCTAGTGCGCAAGGATCATACTTACTACGGCGACTATCGTGAGGTGGATGGCGTAAAACTTCCCTTCAAGATACGCGAAGAAGTTTTCAGTGGTGCCGCGGCCGTTTACCAGCTTACCGAGATCAAACACAACGTAAAGATCGACGAGACAAAATTCTCCGAGTATCCTAGTTGCTTCACCAAACCATAGTTTGTGGATCAGTTAAAGAGGGAGCTTCAAGCGCTTGGACATCATCGAGAATGTTGAAGACTGGCGGAACCGTTATTCCCGCTGGCAACCGGGCGGTGACGGCGACGTAGACGATTCGTATCCTTTCGTGAAGAACAAGCGTGCCCCTTTTTCGCCCGCCCGGCGCGCGCTGCCAATGCTCAATCTCGCGCTAATCAGTTCAGCGGGCGCGTATATCGACGGGACCGAAGGCTTCGACCTCAATGCGGCTGAAGGCGATCTTAGCTTTAGAGAAATTCCCGTACAGGTTGAGCCCGAAGACATGCGTTACGCGACGCGTGGGTATGATCCGGCAGCAGTCAAAGCGGATCGCAATTCACTGATTCCACTGACGCGGCTTTTCGAGTTTGAGAACAACAGAGTCATCGGACAATTGAATCCAGTCTTTTGGAGTTGCTGCGGTTTTATTCCAAACGCGTCTCGGCTGGCTGACGAGACGATTCCCCGCCTGGTGGAAAGAATTACCAGATACGAAGTCCAGGCGGCGCTCTTAATACCTGCCTCGCGCCTCTGTCATCAGACAGTTTCGTTGATCGCCAGAGGATTGGAGCAGACTGGTATCCCTACGATGACGTTGGCAATAGACAAGGAAGTAATCGAAAGCGTCAGACCGCCGCGCGCAGCCCTCTACGATGGCGAGCCTGGCGCAGTCGCCGGACTTCCTAACTTCCCGGAACACCAACGTCGCATACTGGACGAAGCTCTGAGACTGATTGAGCCGATGGATCAACCCTCAGTACGTCAACTCGTGGTTGAATTGGAAAGCAAGGTGGAAGCCGCTCGCGGCGAACGCTGAAAAGGTCTGGCTTTAAGTAACGAATGACCAGAGTCAGAAAGCTCATTCTCTGCCTCATTCTCTTAATTGTACTAACCGCTCTCTATCTCCTCTTTTGGCCCGTCTCGGTTTCTCCCCAAGCGTGGAACCCTTCGCCACCCCCACCTTTGACGGGAACCTATCAACAGAATTCTTTGCTTGTGACTACCGAGCGGCTAGCGCTGGGAACCGACGATCCGAGTCCCGGCTACGGTTTCGCGCCTGAAGACGTCGCGCTCGACGCCACAGGCCGGATCTACACGGGCCTGGACGACGGTCGCATCATCCGACTGCAACCGGACGGCAGTAAACCGGAAGCCTTTGCCAACACGCACGGCCGCCCGCTCGGATTGGCTTTTGACAAGGCAGGCTCATTGATTGTTGCCGATGCAATCAAAGGCTTGCTGTCAGTTGCTCCCGATGGATCAGTAACAGTGCTAACAACCGAAGCGGATGGCTTGCCGTTCGGTTGTACGAACGATCTCGACATCGCTGCCGACGGCACAATTTACTTCACCGACGCGTCTTCAAAGTTTCCGCTTACCGAGTTCACCTCAGACATTCTCGAGCATGGACCAAACGGCCGACTCCTCGCTTACGATCCAAAAACGAAAACAACGCGGACGCTGCTCAGTCATCTTTGTTTCGCGAATGGCGTAGCCGTGAGCCCAAACCAGTCGTTCGTGCTGGTAGTGGAAACCGGTAAATATCGCGTCTATCGTGTCTGGCTAACTCCACCGGCCGGCGGTTCGTCGACTTCGAAGTGGGGTGCTGCGGAAATCTTTATCGACAACTTGCCGGCCTTTCCTGACGGAATTTCGTCTAACGGCAAAGACAGATTCTGGCTGGCGCTCGTCGCACCGCGCGACGCGATGCTTGACAAGCTGCTGCCGCATCCCTTTTTGAGAAAGGTTCTGGCGCGCTTCCCTAAGTTTCTGCAACCGGCACCGAAGCGATACAGCTTTGTGCTGGGTCTCGACGAAAACGGTCGGGTGGTCGACACCTGCAGGATGGTTCAGCGTCGTGCTACGCAGAGATTGCGAATGCAGTTGAGAGGAACGGTTGGCTTTACTTCGGTAGTATTGGTGAAAGCTCAGTCGGACGTTTCCGATTACTTAGGCAGTGAGGCGATTGAGTCAGGTAAACAATCAGACTCCCACCGGTTCATCAGTGACGATCTTAGTGATGGTTTGATTAATCTGATTGAAGTCGAATGGCTTGCCGATAATTCCATTGATCAATCCTTCGTCGCCCACCGGAGGAGTTGTGCCCGTTCCATAACCCGTGACCAGTACGACGTTCATCTCGGGCCAGCGTTTGCGGATTTCACGCGACGTTTCCCAGCCGTCCATTTCCGGCATCGCTAAATCAGTGAAAACGAGATCGCAATTGTTTACCGCCAGCATCTGCAGCGCGTTGTGGCCACTCTCGGCCAGCAACACGCGGTGTCCCATCACCTGAAGCATCTCGGCAAGGGTTTCCCTCACCGGTGACTCATCGTCGACGACCAATATCGACAGCGTTGGCACCTTAACCCACTCGGAAGTCCTCTCAGTCGCTTCCAACTCCGTAGCCACAGCAGGCAAATCAATAGTGAAGACCGTGCCACTTCCCATTTCTGACGTAACACTAATCAAACCTTCATGTCTCTCAATGATGCTGTAACTTACCGAAAGACCGAGTCCTGTTCCCTGCGCGCCCTTCGTCGAGAAGAATGGATCGAAAATCTTTTGTCTGACGTCCTCAGGCATTCCGGTGCCGGTGTCGGCAAACCTCAGGCTTAACCGGCCGTTTTCTTGCTGGCACCCGATTGAAAGTTGACCGCCATTCGGCATCGCGTCCACAGCGTTGACAATCAAATTAACAAACACCTCACGCAACTCTGAGGCGCTGCCATAAGTGAATTGACCCTTGTCCGCCTCCAGAAACACCTGATAGTCGAGCCCGCGCAGACGCGCCTCGTTCTGCCAACGCGTCCGGGTGATTTCAATCGCATCGTTCAGCAGGCTGGAAACGTCAAGCATTTCAAATTCTTTTGCCGGTGACTTACGAGCGAACGTTTGGATTCGACGCACAGTTGCAGCCGCGTCTTCAGCGGCAGTTTGGATAATCTCCACATTCCGCACCAGGGCTTCGTCCTGCGTTTGCCGGCGCAGCAATTGTGCGCGACCTAGAATCGCTGCGAGGGAGTTATTGAAGTCATGAGCCACACCAGAAGCCAGTTGCCCCAACGCACGCAGCTTGTCGGCCCGGGCGGCGCGCTCGCGCTCTTCTTTCTGCTCGGTAATATCGCGGGCAATTCCCAGCACACCGGTAATTCGTCCTTCAACGACGATCGGTGAGTTGTCGACGCGGGCGTAGCGTAAATTCCCGTCCCCGGAGAAATAACGCATCTCGTACGTTTGCGCCTCGCCGTTCAATGCAGCTCGCAGTCGCTCGCTGACCAGCTCCTGGTCACCCTCAAAAACAAGCTCAGCAACCGGTCGCCCAATCAACTCGTCGCGCTTCAAGCCCAGCGCAGCAATCGTCGCGCTGTTACTCCACTTGAATTGTCCGTCCATATCGACCGCGTAAATCGATTCGCGCGCGCTTTCCAGAATGTTTGTGAGCAGCGATTGGTGTTCGCGCGCGACGGCCTGAACTTTGCGCAGTTCGGAAAGGTCGCGAGCAGTACAAACTGCCGCCGTCACTATGCCCTGTTTGTCAACGACTGGTTCAATGGAAACCAGGATGGGTCGATTCAGTAGATCAGGTATCACTTCGATCGTTTGGCTCCGACCTTCTTCAAGCGCCTTTTCCACTACGCACACCGCGTTGGCCGAAGTGGTTCGCAGCACGTCGCAGCAACGCCGGCCCAACAAGCCGCGCGGGTGTGATCCCTCCATGGCGGCACCGGCCCGGTTGACGCGCTTTAGCCGTCCCGAACGATCGAAGATAAAGATGCCATCAGACATTGCGTCGAAAGTCGTTTCCCATTCCGACTTCGCTTTGGCAACCATTTCAAACAATTCTGCCTGGGCCATACCAGTTGCCAGGCGCTCCGCCACTGATTGCACGAGCGACAACTCATCATCAGTCCATTGCCGCAGCCTGTCGGTTTGGTGAATGCAGAGCACGCCTCTAAACAAGCCCTTGACGATAAGCGGGTAGGAGATTTGCGATTTAACGCTCGCCACTCGCGCATGCTCTCTGACGACGTCGCATACTTCCGCGGTGTTGTCCGTGTAATTGACGGTATCCGCGATCACCATCGGCTTGGTTAAACGCAACAACTGCTGGCCCACAGCGTCTTCATAATTCGCGTGGTAGAGGCCAATACTCTCAATGCCCGGCGCAAGATATTCATGCTTAACTGGAGAGATTGGGTTTTCCGGGTCGTAAAGATGCAGGTGGACCCGCGACGCTCCCAGGGCAATGCCGAGCTCGCGCGTGGCCGTGCTTAAAACTTCCGGCAAACTGAGCGAGGCTCGAATGGCCATCGTCACATTGTTGACCAGCACCTCGCGCTTCGACGTTGCTTCTGCTTTCTGAAAGAGCTCAGCCTGACGAATGGCAATGCCAGTTTGATCGGCAACCGCCTTTGCGAGGGCAACGTCGGAGCCGCTCCAGTTGCGCAGCTCTTTTGTGGTTGAAAGTGAAAATGCCGCAGTCACTTCGTCGCCGACGCGAATGGCAACGTACATAATCGAACGGACATTCGCTTTGGCTAGAATGCGCTCATAAAGTTCAGGGATACGAGGGTCGTTGGCCGCATCGTCAAACCGAAGCACGCCGTTGCTATCCAGCGACTCGATCAGCGTTTGCAAGTCTTTCAGTTCAAAGTCAGAAATCGCAGGCGCGACTCCATCAGCGAGATACTCCGCGGTTTTTGTGACCAGGCTTCGATCTTCGTCCTTGAGGAACAACGCGCACCGATCGGCGTTCAAATAAGACCCCAGCTCACGCACGGCCGTGTGAAAAATCTCGGAACTATCCAGCGAGCAGCGAATAGTCTGCGAGATGCGGTGAGTCATGGCCTCTCGCTGAGATTGCTGGGCAAGGGCCTCTTCAGATCGCTTGCGTTCGGTTAGATCGCGACCAACTCCCTGAACACCAACCGGCTGACCGTCCTGATAAATCAGTCGCGTGCTAACTTCCAATCGCACGCGCCGTTTGCCTTTGGTGATTATCTCGAGCTCATAAACCGTGGGAGTTTTTTCATCGGTCTTCTGCGCAATCATTCCCCGCGCGATATCCACATACTCAGGCGCCAGCACGTCGACAATATTCATGCGGAAAGCTTCTTCGCGAGAATAGCCGGTGATCTCTTCCCCGCTACGGTTGAGTGAAGTGAAGTTTCCAGTCAGGGTGTGCGTATAAATGATGTCGTTCGCGTTTTCAAACAGTTCGCGATATCTCTGTTCGTTCTCGCGTAAAGCTTCCTGCGCCTTACGATTTTCAGTGATGTCAGTCGCAACTCCAGTCACCCCTATCACAATGCCGTCTTCATTTGTGAGTGGAGAATAACGGGTATCAAACGCAAGTTCTCCGACTTCGACAACCTCCGAAAAAGTCTCGCCTAAAAGCGCACGACGAATGTTTGCGATAACTGCGGGATAGTCGCGGTACACATCGAACACCGACTGACCGACGACTTCGCCCGGTTTCAAGCCGAGCACTTTAAGTCCTTCGCCTTCTGATAGCGTGAAAATGCCATCCTGGTCTAAGGCGAAGATCACCAGCGACGCACTACCAATAACCATACGCAAACGCGCTTCGGTTTGCTGCAGGGCTTCGCGCCCATTTCGCAGCGCCGCCTCGGCAAGCTTCTGCTCGGTTACGTCGCGAATCACGCCACGGATGCCAGTGGGTTGTCGGTTGCGATCGCGTTCGATCGTGATGACGCCTTCGAGGTACCGACCGTTCTGTTCTGAATCCTTCAAATAATAAGTCGAGCGCAGTGGTGAATCGGAAGCAGCACGGCGTGTCTCTTCCACGTCGTGCGCGGCATCTGCTTCCCCGATCAAGCTGCTGAGGTGGGCGCCCACGATCTCTTCAGCAGGTTTACCGAAGAACGCGGCGCCGGCCCGGTTAATGCTGGTAATGTAGCCGTCCATGTCGCGCGTATAGATTATGTCAGCGGCGTCTTCCACAATCTCACGATAGTGCTTCTCTACGCGGCGCCGCTCTGCGAACCTAGCTACCTTCACCAGCAACTCTTCATTACGAAACGGAAAGTTTAGATAGTCATCCGCACCCGCAGTCAAACCTTCAATACTTTTTTCTAATGCATTGCGGTCGCCACTAAACAAAAGCACCGGAACGTTAGCGAAGCGCGTTTCTGCTTTGATTTGCCGGCAGAGCTCGATACCGCCGAGCATCGGCATGTTGACATCGCTAATCACTACATCCGGTTCAAAAGAGGCGACCAGGTCGAATGCGGCGGCGCCATCTGCGGCCGAACGAACTTCGTAACCTTCATTCTCGATCAAGTCGGTAAGCAGATCACAAATCTTCTGATCATCATCGGCGATCAGTACCCGACACTTTTCCGAAAAGGACGTCTTAATCATTTGATGGTGAATTTAGTCGTCACACCGTGGATGCAGCACGGCGAACTTCGAGCGTTGAGGGTAAGGAATCAGCAAATTCTAGAATCCGTTTTAATGAGGAGATACATTGAGAAGACTGCGCGCTAGACGGGTCAAACCCACCCAGTTTGAGTATAACAAAGTTGAAAACAATTTGTCATTGGATAATTGGCCCAGGAATAGGGACAATTATTGTGACAAAGCCCAGTTTTTGAGGTTGTTTAGGGGGCGGAGCGCTTGCGACCAGGATCGACATCCGTCGACTTGGCGAAGTAGCCAGGCCGGTAGTTAAGCTTCAGTTTTTGCTTCTTCAGTTCCGGATCTTTCCAGCACAGTGGGATCCGAAGCTTGGAATTCACGTGACTTGAAGTCGCGGCC
>JADMIO011485934.1_pt1 | contig 12656 bp, 10 predicted proteins | sample 8958161 | NCBI WGS metagenome assembly JADMIO01 (sample SAMN16585339, study PRJNA669376) | soil metagenome | isolation source: Crop rotation soil | place: USA: Cullars Rotation, Alabama | collected 2011 | reverse complement strand
GAGCGGTCGTCGCGCATCGTCAGATCGGCAGCGCCACCAGGTCGTGGCCCTCGGTGGCCACGATGCGGGCGCGCGTGAACTCGCCCACCTTCAGCTGCTTGGACACCTTCTCGGGCGGCAGCAGGCGCACCAGGCCGTCGATCTCCGGCGCGTCGGCGTAGGAGCGGCCGACGCCGCCCTTCCTGCCCAGCATCGGCGCCTTGTCCACCAGCACCTGCATCGTGGCGCCCACGCGGCGCTGCAGCTTGGCGGTGGACACCTCCTCGGCCACGGCCATGAAGCGCGCGCGGCGCTCCTCGCGCAGTGCCTGCGGCAGCTGGTCGGCCAGCTCGTTGGCGGTGGCGCCCTCCACCGGCGAGTAGGCGAAGCAACCGGCGCGGTCGATCTGCGCCTCGCGCACGAAGTCCAGCAGCGTGTCGAACTCCGCCTCCGTCTCGCCGGGGAAGCCGGCGATGAAGGTGCTGCGGATCACCAGCTCGGGGCACTTGGCGCGCCATTCCTGGATGCGCTCCAGCGTGCGCTCGCCGGTGCCGGGGCGCTTCATGCGCTTGAGCACGGCCGGGTGGGCGTGCTGGAACGGGATGTCGAGGTACGGCAGCACGCGGCCCGAGGCCATCAGGTCGATGACGTTGTCCACGTGCGGGTACGGGTACACGTAATGCAGCCGCACCCAGGCGCCGTACCTGGCGGCCAGGTCGCCCAGGCGTTCGCACAGGTCCAGCATGCGCGTCTTGACCGGCTTGCCTTCCCAGAAGCCGGTGCGGTACTGGATGTCGACGCCGTAGGCCGACGTGTCCTGGCTCACCACCAGCAGTTCCTTGACGCCCGCCTCGAACAGGCGCTGCGCCTCGCCCAGCACGTCGCCGATGGGCCGCGAGACCAGGTCGCCGCGCATGCTCGGGATGATGCAGAACGTGCAGCGGTGGTTGCAGCCCTCGCTGATCTTCAGGTAGGCGTAGTGGCGCGGCGTGAGCTTGATGCCCTGCGGCGGCACCAGGTCGACGAACGGGTCGTGCGGCTTGGGCACGTGCCGGTGCACCGCGTCCATCACTTCCTGCGTGGCATGGGGGCCGGTGACGGCCAGCACCTTGGGATGCACCTCGCGGATCAGGTTGTCGCCGCCCGCCTTGCCCGGCTTGGCGCCCAGGCAGCCGGTGACGATCACCTTGCCGTTCTCGGCCAGGGCCTCGCCGATCGCGTCCAGGCTTTCCTTGACCGCGTCGTCGATGAAGCCGCAGGTGTTGACCACCACCAGGTCGGCGCCCGAATAGCTCTTGCTGGTGCCGTAGCCCTCGGCGCGCAGCTGCGTCAGGATCAGCTCGGAATCGGTCAGCGCCTTGGGGCAGCCGAGCGAAACGAAGGCGATCGTCGGCTCCTTGGCGCCGGCCGGAGTTTCAGCAGTGGGGTAAGTCTTTGATTCCATTGGTCTTTCTTGCGGTGGAACCAGCCCACGGCGAACCCGTGATTGTAGTCCAGCGGCGCAATCCCGACCATCAGCCGCCCTGCCCGCCGCCCTCGTGCATCACCTGCGCATGCGACAGCAAGGCGAACAGCAGCGTGCCGCCCACGATGTTGCCAGCCAGCACGGGCAGCCCGAACCCGCCCACCGCCGCGCCGACCGACAGCTGGCCATGGGCGACCAGCAGCGCGCACTCCGCCGCGCCCGCCACGATGTGGCCGAATCCGCCGATGCCGATCAGGTAGGTCATCAGCGTGACGATGGCCACCTGGGAACTGCCCGCGGACGTGACCAGCCACACCATCGCCGCCATGAGGTAGCCGGCCACGATGGCGCCCAGCCCCAGCTCCAGCGGAGGGTGCGACACGGCCGCGTGCGCCACCTCCAGCATCGACGCCTGGATCGGCGCCGGCACGGCGAGCGTCCGCCCGGCGAACAGCGCGAACGCCACGGTGCCCACCAGGTTGCACGCGAGCACGATGGCCCACATCCGCGCGGCGCAGGCCAGCTTCAGCCAGCCCGGCCTGGCCAGCAGCGGCACGACCACCGTGATGGTGTTCTCGGTGAAGAGCTGCTGGCGCGACAGCACCACCATCAGGAACCCGACGGGATAGCCGAGCGCCGTGAGAAGCTCGCGCCACGCGCCCTGCGGCAGATGGCGCTGCAGCGCGCCCTGCGCCAGCAGCGAGAAGCCCATCGACATGCCGGCCGCGAGCCCCGACCAGACGAGCGACATCGGCGGCCGCGCGAGCTCCTGTTCCCCGAGCCGGCGCACGGCCTCGTAGATCACCGGCGTCTCGGGCGTCGTCTCCTCTTCCAGGGCGTCGGCCTTGGCGTGCAGGTCGTCGGGCATGCGCATCCTTCGCGGCAGCAGCGGCATCGCCCGGCCGCGGCAACCCGCACGCCCGGTCGGGCGCCGATCGCGTCGCGACGCGACGCGGACGCCACGGTCGTACCATGCGCGGGAACGCCCTCGTGAGACCCGCCATGTGCCGCAACATCAAGACCCTGTTCAACTTCGATCCGCCCGCCACCGAGATCGAGATCCGCGACGCCTCGCTGCAGTTCGTGCGCAAGCTCAGCGGGTTCACCGTGCCGTCGAAGGCGAACGAGGCGGCGTTCGAGCGCGCCGTCGAGGACGTGGCCGCGTCCGCGCGCGCGCTGATCGCCGCGATGGTGACGACGGCGCCGCCGCACGACCGGCAGGTCGAGGCCGCGAAGGCCAAGGCGCGCTCGGCGGCGCGTTTCGGGCGGTCCGGGTCGGGCTCCTGAGATCGCCGTCCGGGGCCCTACTTGCGGGTCGGCGGAAACCCCGGGATGGGGAACATGCCTTCGCCCGGCTTGGAGATCTGTTCCTGCATCTGCTCGAACAGCTTGCGGGACTGCTCGAGGTAGCTGCCCATCAGGTTCTGCATCATCGGCGCCTGGCCGCTCATGAACTTGGCCCAGCCGTCGGGCGTGAGCGCGGAGGCGTCGTACAGGCCCTTGCCGCCGTCGGCGAAGCGGGCCTGCATGTCGGCCAGCGCCGCCAGGTTCTTCTCGAGGTACGAACCCATCACGCCCTGCATCGCGTGGCCGTAGAAGCGGATGATCTGCGCCAGCATCTGGGTGTTGAACATCGGCATCCCGCCGGTCTCCTCCTCCAGGATGATCTGCAGCAGGATCGAGCGGGTGAGCTCGTCGCCGGTCTTGGCGTCGCGCACCTCGAAGGCGGCGCCCTCGAGCACCATCTTCTTGACGTCGGCCAGCGTGATGTACGAGCTGGTGAGCGTGTCGTAGAGACGGCGGTTGGGGTACTTCTTGAGGATGCGCAGGCCCTCGGGCGCTGCCGGATCGGCGCTGGCCTTGGTGGTGCGACGCGTCGTGACCATGGAGTTCCCCGTTGGATGGAATGAGTGCTCATCGATTCTAGAGGCCGGCCGCTGCGGTGCAGCAAGGGGATTCCCCGGCCGGCGGCGCGCAAGGTTTTCCCAGGGCCTGTACGCTGGCGACGCCCTCCTTCCTCCTTCGCCACGAGCCCCCCATGAGCACCGAACAACGCATCGAGCACGACGCCTGGGGCGACATCCCCGTCCCCGCCGGGCACCTGTGGGGCGCGCAGACCCAGCGCTCCATCGAGCACTTCGCCATCTCCACCGAGCGCATGCCGCCGGAACTGCTGCAGGCCCTGGCGCTGGTCAAGAGCGCGGCGGCCGCCGTCAACGGGCGCAGCGGCCGGCTGCCGGCCGACAAGGCGGACGCCATCGGGCGTGCCGCGGCCGAGGTGATCGAAGGCCGCTGGGAGGCGGAGTTCCCGCTGTCGGTCTGGCAGACGGGCTCGGGCACCCAGAGCAACATGAACATGAACGAGGTGCTCGCCAACCGCGCCTCGCAGCTGCTGGGCGGCCCGCTCGGCCTGAAACGCCTGGTGCATCCGAACGACGACGTCAACATGGGCCAGTCCTCCAACGACGTCTTTCCCACCGCCATGCACGTGGCCGCGGTGCAGGGCATCGCGCAGCACGTCATCCCCGCGCTGCAGGGCCTGCGCGCCACGCTGGACGCGAAGGCGCAGGCCTTCGCCGACATCGTCAAGATCGGCCGCACTCACCTGCAGGACGCGACGCCGCTGACGCTGGGCCAGGAGATCTCCGGCTGGGTGGCGCAGCTGGATCACGCCGAACGCGCGCTGGACGCGGCGCTGCCCGAGCTGCGCGAGCTGGCGCTGGGCGGTACGGCCGTGGGTACCGGGCTCAACACGCCGGCGGCGTTCGGCGCCGAGGTGGCGGCCGAGCTCGATCGCATGACGGGCCTGCGCTTCGTCACCGCGCCCAACAAGTTCGCCGCGCTCGCCGCGCACGACGCGATCGTGCGCGCGCACGGCGCGCTCAAGGCGCTGGCGGCGGCGCTCACCAAGATCGCCAACGACGTGCGCTGGCTCGCGAGCGGCCCGCGCAGCGGCCTGGGCGAGCTGCGGATCCCCGAGAACGAGCCGGGCAGCTCCATCATGCCGGGCAAGGTCAACCCCACGCAGTGCGAGGCGCTCACCATGCTGTGCTGCCAGGTGATCGGCAACGACGTGGCCGTGGCCATGGCGGGCGCCAGCGGCAACTTCGAGCTCAACGTCTACAAGCCGGTGATGATCCACAACCTGCTCCAGAGCGTGCGGCTGCTGGACGACGGCATGCGCAGCTTCGACAGGCACTGCGCGCAGGGCATCGAGCCGCAACGCGAACGCATCGCCGAACTGCTGCACGGCTCGCTGATGCTGGTGACCGCGCTGAACCCGCACATCGGCTACGACGCCGCGGCGCAGATCGCGCGCACCGCGCACGCCAGAAGCCTGACGCTGCGCGACGCCGCCATCGCCTCGGGCAAGCTCACCGGCGAGCAGTTCGACGCCTGGGTGCGCGCCGAGGACATGGTGCGGCCCGACTGAGGCTCGCACCCACGCAGGCGTCGGGCGTGACGCGCGCGGGCCCGGGGGCGCAATGCGCGCGCGCGGACGTCGGCAAACCTGACAACGCCGCAAGCCGCGCCCGGAGCGTCCACTCGCGCGCCAGGGCGCGCGCCCGCGTTCGGGCGATCGACCGATCAGCCTCGCACGCCATTTGCCCAACGGTGTCCACCCCGAGCCCAGCTCGACCGGAGACACCGCCATGGATGAACCGCGCCTCAGCCGTCGACGCCTGCTCACCGCGGGCGCCGTCATCGGCGCCGTGCCCGTCGCCACCGCCGCCGCCGCCGCGGCTCTGGGTGGACGCGACGTGCCGGACCGCGAGGGCCGGGCCAACGCGCCGGCGACCGTGGAGAACACGTCGGGCTGGACCTGGTTCACCGAGGCCGAGGCCGCCTTCGTCTCCGCCGCAGTGGGCCGCCTCATTCCCGCCGACGACCTCGGCCCCGGGGCCGTGGAGGCCGGCGTGCCCGTGTTCATCGACCGCCAGCTCGCGGGCCCGTACGGACGCGGCGAGCGCTGGTACATGCAAGGGCCGTGGGGCCCGGGCACGTCCACGCAGGGCTGGCAGACGCGCCTGACGCCCGCGGGCATGTACCGCGCAGCCATCAAGGCCATCGACGCCGACGTCGCGCGCGAGGGCAAGGCCGCCACGTTCGCCAGGCTCGCGGCTGCCGACCAGGACGCGTATCTCAAGGCCCTGGAGAGCGGCGACGCGAAGCTGGACGGCGTGGAGGCCAAGGATTTCTTCAAGCAGCTCCTGCAGAACACCCTCGAAGGCTTCTGGAGCGACCCGATCCACGGCGGCAACCGCGACATGGTGGGCTGGAAGCTGATCGGCTTTCCGGGCGCCCGCTACGACCATTCGGAGTTCGTCGGCAAGCACGGCGACAAGTACCCGCTGCCTCCGGTGGGCATCCGCGGCCGCGTCGAGTGGACGAGGAGCTGAGATGGCGCGCAAGCTTCCCCCGGTCGACGCGCTGCTGGTGGGCTTCGGCTGGACCGGCGCGATCATGGCGCAGGAGCTCACCGAGGCCGGCCTGAACGTGCTGGCCCTCGAGCGCGGCGCCTGGGCCGACACGTCGCGCGAGTTCGCCACCACGTTCGCGCAGGACGAGCTGCGCTACTACTGGCGCCACGACCTGTTCCAGGCCGCCGCGCACGACACCCAGACGATACGCAACGACGCCAGCCAGGTGGCGCTGCCGATGCGCAAGCTCGGCTCCTACCTGCCCGGCACCAACGTGGGCGGCGCCGGCGTGCACTGGAACGGCCAGACCTGGCGCTTCCTGCCGTCGGACTTCGTGGCGCGCAGCCACAACGTGCAGCGCTACGGCGCCGCGGCGATCCCCGACACGATGACCATCCAGGACTGGGGCATCACCTACGACGAACTCGAGCCGCACTACGACATGTTCGAGCGCGTGTGCGGCATCAGCGGCAAGGCGGGCAACCTGCGTGGCGAGATCCAGGCCGGCGGCAACCCGTTCGAGGGTCCGCGCCAGAACGAGTATCCCAACCCGCCGATGGCCATGAGCTGGCCACCGACGCTGTTCGCGGAGGCCGCGCGGGGGCTGGGCTTCCATCCGTTCCCCCAGCCGTCGGCCAACATGTCGCGCGCCTACGTGAACCCGTACGGCGTGCGGCTGGAAGCATGCACCTATTGCGGCTTCTGCGAGAAGTTCGCCTGCGGCAACTACTCCAAGGCCAGCGCGCAGACGACCATCCTGCCGGTGCTGATGAACAAGCCGAACTTCCGGCTGCGCACCGAATGCGAGGTGACCAAGGTCAACCTCGATTCCACCGGCAAGCGCGCGGTGAGCGTGACCTACGTGGACGCCTCGGGTGAGGAGTTCGAGCAGCCCGCCGAGCTCGTCGTGCTGTGCTCGTACATCCTCAACAACGTGCGCCTGATGCTGCTCTCGGGCATCGGCGCGCCCTACGACCCGCAGACGGGCCAGGGCGTGATCGGGAAGAACTACGCCTACCAGATCACCTCCTCGGTGAACCTGTTCTTCGACGACAAGATCCTCAACCCGTTCATCGGCGCCGGCGCCCACGGCATGCTCGTCGACGAGTGGAACGGCGACAACTTCGATCATTCCGGGCTGGGCTTCATCGGCGGCGGCTACGTCGGGGTGGTGCAGACCGGCGCCCGCCCGATCGAGACGCACCCCGTGCCCGAGGGCACGCCCAAGTGGGGCAGCGCGTTCAAGAAGGCCGTCGCCGCCAACTACCTCAAGACGATGAGCATCGCCACCCACGGCGCGGTGATGAGCCATCGCGGCAACTTCCTGGACCTGGACCCGACCTACCGCGACGTCTACGGCCGCCCGCTGCTGCGCATGACCTTTGACTTCACGGACAACGAGCACCGGATGTCGGACTACCTCACCGACCGCGCCATCGACATCGCCCGCGCCATGAAGCCGCGCGAGCTGGCCATCCATCGACGCCAGGGCAGCTGGGACGTGGTGCCCTACCAGACGACGCACAACACCGGCGGCGCCATCATGGGCAGCGATCCGGCCACCAGCGCGGTCAACAAGTACCTGCAGTCGTGGGACGTCTCCAACGTGTTCGTGATGGGCGCCAGCGCCTTTCCGCAGAACCCGGGCTACAACCCGACAGGCACCGTGGCCGCCCTCGCCTACCACTCGGCGGCCGCGATCACGCAGCGCTGGCTCAAGGCGCCCGGCGCGCTGGCCTAAAAAAGGAGCGCAGGGACATGCGAACCCATCCGCTCGTCGCGCTGGCCGTCGTCGCGGCCACCATCACCACCGTCGCCGCCGTGGGCCAGTCGATGCCGGTGCCGCCGCTGCAGCCGCTGAAGAAGGCGCACCACGCCGACGCGGCGCTCGACGCCCGTCCGGCCGCTTCCGCCGCCGTTCCCAAGTGGCTGATCGCGCCGGCGGCGTCCGCGGCCTCGGGCGTGGCGGCGGCGGCCAGCGCCGTGCAGCGTCCCGCCGCCGACGCATCGCCGGTCGAACGCGGCCGCTACCTCGCGGCGGCGGGCGACTGCGCCGGCTGCCACACCACCGAAGGCGGCGTGCCGTACGCCGGCGGCCGGCCCCTGGCCACGCCGTTCGGCACCGTGCTGTCGGCCAACCTCACCCCCGACGCCACCGGCCTGAAGGGCTGGAACGCCGACCAGTTCTACCGCGCCATGCACGAGGGCATCTCGGCCAACGGCGAGCACCTGTACCCGGCCTTCCCGTACAACTACTTCGCGCGCATGCCACGCACCGACACGGACGCACTGTTCGCGTTCCTGCAGTCGCTGCCGCCCGCGCCGCACAAGTTCGAGCGCAACCAGCTGTCCTTCCCCTTCAACATCCGCTCGCTGATGTCGGTGTGGAACCTGCTGTACCTCGACAAGGCCGAGTTCCGGCCCGACCCGGCGCACGACGCGCAGTGGAACCGCGGCGCCTACCTGGTGCAGGGCCCCGGCCACTGTGCGGCCTGCCACACGCCCAAGACGGTGCTGGGCGGTCCCAAGGGCGGCCACGACTTCCAGGGCGGCGCGTTCGGCACCTGGTTCGCGCCCGACCTGACGCCCAACGGCCGCACCGGCCTGGGCGGCTGGACGCGCGACGAGCTCGTGCAGTTCCTGCGCACCGGCCGCAACGCACATGCCCTGGCCACGGGCGAGATGGGCCTGGTGGTGCAGGACTCCACGTCGCTGCTGGCCGACGACGACCTGCAGGCCATCGCCACGTGGCTGGGCGACCGCGCCCCGTCGCCCGCGACCTCGATGACGCCACCCGACACCGCCGTCATGAAGGCCGGCGAGGCGATCTTCGTCGACCAGTGCTCGGCCTGCCACCTGATGCGCGGCCAGGGCCAGGTGCTCGCGTTCCCGCCGCTCGCGCGCTCGGCCAACCTGCAGCAGGCCGACCCGACCACCGCGGTGCACATCATCCTGGCGGGCGCGCAGGCCACGCCCACGCGCGCGCAGCCGACCGGGTTCACGATGCCGGCCTTCGCCTGGAAGCTGGACGACCGCCAAGTGGCCGCCGTCGCCACCTACGTGCGCAACCAGTGGGGCAACGCGGCCCCCGCGGTCACGTCCGACCAGGTGGCCCGGCTGCGCGACAAACTGGCGTTCGACGCCCATGCGGACGGGCACGCGAAGGCCACGCCGATGACGCGTCCCGGCCCCAACACGCTGGGCACGGCAGATACCGACAGCCGCGACAACGGCCCCGCGCCCGCCGGCGACGCCTCAGCCAGCGCGCCGTCGCCGTCGTCGCCGGGTGCGGAACCGGCGCGCACCCAGGGCCCCGGCTGAGGCCGCGCGTCAGCCCTGGGGCTGCAGCGTCTTGACCACGTGCTGCTCGTCGTGCTCGCCGGCCCCGTTGCTGGTCGAGTGGTTCTCGGCGCGCAGCGCCACGAGGCGGTCGCCCAGCACGGCGTAGGTAGTGCTCCAGTCGTCGACCGCGTCGAAGCTGACGACGATGAAGGCGCGCCCCTTGACGACGACGTGCGTCTCGCTGGCCAGCGGCGTGCCGTCGCCGGCGATCCACACCGACAACGTGCCGTCGAACTGCTTGACGTACTTGCGCTGCTCGGGCGGCAGCTTGTCGATGGGGATCGTGAAAGTCAGCATGCGCGCCGGCTTGCCGTCGCGGGCGTCGGCCTTCTCGCCCTTGAACTGCGCCTCCTCGAGGCGGCGTGCCAGTGCCGGCGCCGCGGATGTCATCGGCACGATCTCGCTCGAATCGAGCTTGCCGATCGCCCACACCGTCGGTGTCCTGGCCTTGGGGTCGCGCGCAAGCTGGCGCGACTCGGCTTCCATGCGTGCGAGCACGTCGCGGCCGTACAGCACCTGCAGGCCACGCGCGCCGTCCTCCACCCCGATGCTGGCCTGGCCCTGCTTCTCGACCAGGTCGCTGCCTTCGCCGTGCTTGCCGACCGTCCTGACGTCCAGCGTCGCCTTCAAGGGCGTCTGCGCCTGCAGGCGCGCGAGCGCGCCCTTCAGGTCGGCCAGGCCGTCGGCATGCGCCAGCGGCGCGGCGAGCAAGGTGGCGATAACGGAAAGGCGGCGTACGAGGTCGGGACGGATCATCGGAGGGACAGCGGGCGTGATGGAGGCCGCCATCGTACCGGGGGCGTGTGTCGCGATCGCGTCCGGAGGCGCGACGGCGCACCCCGCGCACATCGTCGATCAGATCGAAGCGCGGCGTCGACCACGGCCAGCCGCCTTCCCGCCGAACACGATGCTGCCGTGGCCATCACGCCGTTCCGACAGGTTCATGTCCTGCGGCGCTGTTGCCCGGCGCGCAGCCGGGCAACTGCGCCGGGCAAAACTCCCGACCCACGCGACACAGCCTCGCGTGACCCAGGAAATCGGCGAACAAAGAAAAAGCCCCGAACACTTTCGCGTTCGGGGCTCACTTGAATGTAGCAGCCTCTTCGCAGGCAGCTGCCAAATTCCTTCCTGGCCTCTTGTACCGGTACACCCTCTTGCGTGGTTTCCCGTGGGGCCTTGCCTTCACCCGCCATCAGGCGAATGCGACATGGATTTTGGTAGGCGCGATTGGACTCGAACCAACGACCCCCACCATGTCAAGGTGGTGCTCTAACCAGCTGAGCTACGCGCCTGCAAGACCGCTATTATGGCATGAGATTCAGGAGGCATACAAGTCCCCCCGCGTCAGCGGCACCGGCTGCGCATACGGGCGCCGGTCGGGGCGGCGCGACGCCAGGATCTGGTGGATGCCCGTGCCGCCCGATTCGAACTCCAGTGCGCTGGCGGCCATGTACAGCCGCCACACGCGATACGTGGCCTCGCTCACGTGCTGCACGGCCAGGTCGTGGTGGGACTCCAGCCGCGCCACCCAGTGCCGCAGCGTGCGCGCGTAGTGCTGGCGCAGGTTCTCGACGTCCTGGATCTCGAAGTGCGCGCGCTCCATGCCCGCCTGGATGCTGCTGACGCGATCGAGCTCGCCGTCGGGGAACACGTAGCGGTTGATGAACTCGGTGTCGACGCTGGGCTGCCAGCCGTCCTCCTCGTGCGTGATGCCGTGATTCAGGAACAGGCCGTTGGGCTTGAGCACGCGGTGCACGGTGGCGTGGTAGGTCGGCAGGTTGGCCAGGCCCACGTGCTCGAACATGCCGACGCTGGAGACCGTGTCGTAGACGCCTTCGCCCTCGAGCGCGCGGTAGTCGCGCAGTTCGACGGTGATGCGATCCTGCAGGCCCTCGGCGGCGATGCGCGCCCGGGCCTCGGCCAGCTGTTCCTGGCTGAGCGTGATGCCGTGGGCATGCACGCCGTAGTGCTTGGCGGCCCAGATCACCAGCGCGCCCCACCCGCAGCCGATGTCCAGGTGCCGCCCGCCGGGCTTGAGCCGCAGCTTGCGGCAGATGTGGTCGAGCTTGTTGGCCTGGGCCTGCTCCAGGCTGTCGTCGTCGGCGTGGAAGTACGCGCAGGAATACACCATGCGCTCGTCGAGGAACAGCTTGTAGAAATCGTTCGAGACGTCGTAGTGGTGCGCGATGGCGGCGCGGTCGCTCGCCGGCGAGTGGTCGTGCGTGAACTGCGTGGTGACCGGCACCTCGGCGGCCGGCGCGGCCTTGGCCGCCGGCGCGAACTTCAACCGCAGCGCGTCCAGCAGCAGCCCGACGCGCTCGCGCCCGCTGAGCGTCAGGTTCTGGAAGTGATGCTTGAGCCCGAGCGCCTCGTACAGGTCGCCCTCGACGTCGAGCAGGCCGCGGAAATACGCGTCGGCCAGGGGGATCGGGCCACGCTTGAGCACCAGGTCGCGCAGGACGCCCGGATCGCGCAGGATCAGCGTGTAGCGCGACGTGCCCTGGCCGAAGCTGTGCGTGACGCCGTTCCACAGCCGCAGCGCGGCGGCCGTGCGGATGGAGCCGAGGAGCCGGCGCGCCATGCGGTCGGCGACTTCGGTGATGCCTGGATCGACGTTGGTCGCGGGCACGGTCGTGGACGAGGAGCGAGCCATGGGTACTCCGGACGACGGGTTGGAAGACGGAACGGCAGGGCTGGAACGACGTCCGGACGCGCACCGAGCCGACGTGCCGGCCGGTCGCTCCAACGTCCAGAGCATCCTAGCGCGCAGCGAAATTTCCTGCAGGGACCGCGGGCTTCCCGCCGCCCGTGCTGCATCGTCGCCCCCCGCAGATGCGCGGACTCGTCCCCGGGCGTCGCCACGCACGGCCCGCCTTGCCCGGCCAGGCGCCCGTGCGCGCAACCGCAGGCGCACCACGCCGGCCATGTCGCGTCATGACGCGCCGTCCGGCAGGGCCGCGCGGATCAACGCCGGGAGCAGGAATGCGCTTCCAAGGACGATGAAGACGACGGTGATCCAGCGGGATTCGTCTCGACGAAGGGGGCCAGGGGCAGCGCGTCCGCGTTCGTCCACATCCACGGATTCTTCGCCACCCCGTGCCGACCAGCGTGAAAGCTTACCGCCGCCGCGCCGAATCCACGCCGCCCACCTTCGCCACCAGCCCCAGCACCTGGCCCAGCCGCTCGGCGCTGTCGATCTCCACGGTGAACGTCATGAACGCGCGGCGGTCGCCGATGCCCTTGGTGGACTGCGAGGCGACGCCGATGACGTTGACGCGCTGCTTGGCCAGCACGTCGGAGATGTCGCGCAGCAGGCCCTGGCGGTCCTGCGCTTCCACGACGATGTCCACCGCGTACACGTCCTTGCCCGGACGCGCCTCGCCGGCCTGCGCGCCCCATTCGACGGGGATGACGCGCTCGGGGTTGGTCTCGCACATGTGGCGGAAGTT
>JADMIO010814656.1_pt1 | contig 12656 bp, 9 predicted proteins | sample 8958161 | NCBI WGS metagenome assembly JADMIO01 (sample SAMN16585339, study PRJNA669376) | soil metagenome | isolation source: Crop rotation soil | place: USA: Cullars Rotation, Alabama | collected 2011 | reverse complement strand
CGACAACTTGTCCACGTGGAATTCTAAGCTTAGGATCCCAATGTGCTGGAAAGGTGACCGGTTTGTCTGTTGTGCGAATGTAAACGCGGCGCGCGGCGGAGAGCTTTCCGGTTGAATCCGCTATGGCAACGAAGGTGACAGGTCACAGGTCACGGGTGACAGGTCAACCACCTGTGACCTGTGATCCGTCACCCGTGACCTTCTTCAACACCGCGATCTGCCCCGCATGATAGAGGTTGTGCTGGATGACGCCATGGATGAGCACGTACGCGCTGTACTTCTTCCCCGGCACCGGTTTGTCGAGGTCATCGGCGTGCAGGCGCGCGACGGCGTCACAGACGCGGCTCTCGGCGTGATCGAGCTCTTCGAGCGCCGCGGACCAGACCGTGCGCGTCACGTCGGACCAATCCTCCTCCGTCGTCAGCTCGCGCTCCGAGCCGGCCAGCCGCTCCGACACGGCGTCCATCCAGGCGCGGACGTGCACGACGATCTCGAAGATACTGTGCGCGTTCGCGACCGGCCGCGCCCGCGCCTGCTCCTCGCCGACGCCCTCGAGCAGCTCGCGCAGCGACGGCCCATGCCATGCAGGGCCGCCGTATGCAGCGTTAAGCTGTTCGAGTAAACGTTCGATGGCTCTCATGCCGAGCATCATAGTTCTGTTGCTGGCGACGGCGCAGATGGAGCACGAGCATCACATGATGATGCACGGCGACGCCGTGAGCGCGCTGCTCATGCGCCAGACGTCCGGCACGGCCATGGATCCCGCCGCCGCGCCGATGCACATGACCATGACGCACCACGGCGACTGGATGCTGATGCTGCACGGCGCCGCGTTCGTGAACGGCGTCGTGCAGAGCGGCCCGCGCGGCGGCGACAAAGTCTTCTCGACGAATTGGGCGATGGGCTCGGCGCAGCGCCCGCTCGCCGGCGGCCAGTTGATGTTCCGCACGATGCTGAGCCTCGAGCCGCTGACGGTCGGGCACAAGTATCCGGAGCTCTTTCAAACGGGCGAGGAAGTGATCGACGGCCAGCACCCGCACGACTTTTTCATGGAGGTGGCCGCGGAGTACGCGCGCCCGCTGACGGCAAAGACGATCGGCTACGTCTACGCCGCGCCGTTCGGCGACCCGGCGCTCGGCCCCGTCGCCTACCCGCACCGCGCCTCGGCCGCGGAGATCCCGCAGGCCACGCTCAGCCATCACGTGCAGGACTCCACGCACATCGCCGGCAGCGTCGTCACCGTCGGCGCGCAGAGCGGGATGCTCGGCTACGCCGTGAGCGGCTTCCACGGCCGCGAGCCCGATTCGCACCGCTGGGACATCGACACCGGCAAGATCGACTCGTGGTCCGCGCGCGTGACGTTCGATCCGATGCCGAGCGTGACGGCGCAAGTCTCCACGGGTCACCTGACGCGCCCGGAGGCCCACGAGGCAGGAAACGTTCAGCGAACGACGGCGTCGGTGGCGTACAGCGGCGGCGGCTGGAACACGAGCCTGATCTACGGCCACAACGACAAGAGCGACGGCCCGTCGGCGAACGCCTGGGTCGCGGAGTCCGTCTTCAAATTCGCCGGCGCGAACTACCTCACCGGCCGCGGCGAGATCGTCGACAAGGACGAGCTGCTGGAGGGGAAGGTGGTGCGGGTGAAGGCGCTGACCCTAGGCTACTCGCGCGACGTGCGGCCGTACGCGGCGGTAGGGACGAACGTGACGGTGTATTCGATTCCGTCACGCATCAAGCCGGAGTACGGGAACAACCCGCGGGCGGTGTACCTGTTCGTGAGGCTACGAGGCGGCTGATGTGGCCGCGGGCATCGAATCGTAAGTTCTGCCATTGAGCAAACGGCCGGTTTTCTTCTTCCGCACGCCACCCCATTGTTTGAAGAAGAACGGCACGCCGGCCGTGTCGCATTGCTCTAGGATGGATTGAACCCATTCGAGCCGCATCGGGCGAGCGCGTGGCCCTGACTCCCCGCCGACGATCACCCAGGAGATGCCGGAGAGATCGATCGCGCCGAGCTCTTCGAGCAGCGGCTCGATCGAGAGAAATCGAACCGATACCGGACAATCGCGAAGGTTATCAATGCGCGGCAGACCGTGCTTACGATCCTCGACGCTCACTCCCCACCAGACGTTTGGAACGTCGGATGCTTGGCCAAGAAACGTGCGCATGCGCTCGGATCGCTTCGTCAGGACCTGGAACTGATGCCAATGTGCGCGCCGCATCGTCTCGCAAACGGAAGCGATGTAGTGATCCGGCACCTCCGCATGAAAAAGATCACTCATGGAGTTGACGAACACGCGCCGCGGCGATCGCCAAAGAAGCGGCTGTTGGAGCTTTTCGGGGACGAGACGGAGATCGAATCCCTGTTCGTATGGGTGTCCTGGGACGCCGCGGAACCGCTCCGCGAACGTCTCGGCATAACAGTGCTTGCAGCCGGGACTGATCTTCGTGCAGCCGCGGACCGGATTCCATGTGGCGTCGGTCCATTCGATCGAGGAGTTGTCGGACATCTTCAGAACATCCTTGTTTGAACTGCCGTTGATTGCCTGCAGATATCCCAGAAATGAGCCCCTAACTCGTGTCGGCTGAAAAACGCGAGATGGTACATCGGCGAGTGCTTCTCGTTTTTGATCACTTCCGTTGAAGCGACGCCGTGCCACCGATAGCCAATGCGTGCCATCGATTTCCCAAACTCGTCGACGAAGAAGTTTGCGAACGTTCGTCCAGAGATTCGTTGGCGCTCCCACTCATCACGCCAATTCGAATTGCCCAGGAACTCTCCGTATGATCCGCTCTCGCGTTCCCAATTTCGCTGCGCATCCATTCCTGAAGGAATGAGGATGAGAAAGTCGATCTTTCGTTCGCCGGCCGCCAGCCGGCTGATCGTGTTGAATTTCAGGTTGGCAACGTTAAAGGGATCCGCAAAGCAAAAGGAGAGTACTCGAAATTCGCGGGTGTGTTGAGGCACGTACGACAGGACCTTAGCGACGCTCTCGTTCGAATCACCTCGAACAAACTTCACATCCCGCGCCGTGTAATCACGCGCAACGCGTTTCTCCAGGGCGTCAGTCTTGGCATCGTCGAGTTCGCAGAAGATATAGCGATCGAAAGGATCGGAAATGCGCAGCGCCTGAAGCGGTGACGCCTCGACGATTCTCTTGCTGTCGCGGAGCCGTGCGCGGCCTGTGCCGGAATAGAGATCGATACAGACGCGGCATTCCCACTCATATTTCATGGAGCGTGCAAAAATTTGTTCGTAGCAGCGCACGAGGCGGTACTTTTCTTCTCCCCATTCGCCGACATCAGGCGTGAGCAAGCCATCGTCGGAAACAGCCTCGATTGGGTCCATGTCCGCAGGGTACTGCACACGAAGTTGTGCGACAAGGATCGAAGGACTAACTTGCCGCGACCAGATCCCCAACGCGTCGCGTCGTCTTGTACTCCGTAAGCAACCGCAGAATCTCCTCCCCCGTTGCCGGGGCGCGGAGCTGCGGGATGGCGCCGTGGGACTCGTAGGCGAGCGCGTTTTTCACCGCCAGCCACACCGAGATGCCGAGGAGGAGGGGGGGCTCGCCGACGGCTTTGCTGCCGCGGATGTTCACCGTGTTCGTGTCGTTGTCGATCGTGTTCACGTGGAACGCGGGGGGGAGGTCCTGGATGTTGGGGATCTTGTACGTCGTCGGGGAGTGCGACAGCAGCTCGCCGTCGGGGGCGTAGCGCAGCTCCTCCGTCGTCAGCCAGCCCATGCCCTGCACGAACGCGCCGGTGATCTGGCCGCGATCGATGCCGGGGTTGATCGACTTGCCGATGTCCATCAGCAGGTCGCTGCGCAGCACCTTCATCATCCCGGTGAAGCGGTCGATCTCCACCTCCGACACGGCGCAGCCCATCGTGAAGTAGAGGAACGGCGTGCCGCAGCCGCGGTCGGCGTCCCAATCCAGCCCCTTCGTCGCGTAGAAGCCGCGCTCGCCCAAGGAGACGCGCTCGAGGTGGCACATCTTGGCCAGCGCGGCGAAGGGAACGCGCTGCTGCGGCGCGCGGTCGTCGAAGATCTCGCCATCGCTGAACACGATACGATCGGCGGAGGGCTCGAGCCCGGCCGTGCGCGCGAAGTAGTCGGCGGCGACGCCGCACATGCGCGCGCGAATCTTGCGGCAGGCGTCGACGGCGGCGCCGCCGTTGAGGTCCGCGGCGCTCGACGCGGCCGTGGCCGAGGTGTTGTTGTTTTTCTCCGTCGACGTCGGCATGAGGATCACCTGCGCGACGTCGAGTCCGAGCTCGTCGGCCACGAGCTGGCGGATCTTCGTGTTCACCCCCTGGCCCATCTCCGTCGCGCCGGTCGACACCTGCACGGAGCCGTCGAGGTAGACGTTCACCAGCGCGTTCGCCTGGTTCAGAAACTTCGTGTTGAACGAGATCCCGAACTTCACCGCGCTGCAGGCCAGGCCGCGCAGGCGCGTCGGCGACGCCGCGTTGAATTCGTCGACCGCCTTGCGCCGCGCGCGGTAGTCCGACGACGCGGTGATCTCGCGGAAGAGACGCGGCAGGGTGTTGTTCGCCACCACCTGCCCGTACGGCGTGGTGTTGCGCTCGCCGATGCCGTAGCAGTTGCGGATGCGCACGTCGAGCGCGTCCTTGCCTAGGGCGACGGCGATGCACTCGAGGATGTTCTCGATGTTGATCACGCCCTGCGGGCCGCCGAAACCGCGGAAGGCGGTGTTCGGCGCGTGATTGGTGCGGCAGACGGTGCCGTGGATCTCGGCGTTCGGGAGGTAGTACGCGTTCTCCGCGTGCGTCAGAGCCCGGCCGAGCACCGACGTGGAGAGATCGGCGAAGGCGCCGCCATCGGAGTAGAAGTCGACGCGCAGGGCGGTGATGGCGCCGTCGTCGTCGAACGCCACCTTCCAGTCGTTCTGGAACGGATGGCGCCCGCCCGTCACGCGCATGTCGTCGTCCTTGTTGTAGACGAGCCGCGCCGGCCGCTTGGTCTTGTGCGCGACGAGCGCGGCGATCGCGGCGGGGTGCGTGGCCTGGCACTCCTTCCCGCCGAAGCCGCCGCCCATGCGCTTGGTCACGACGGTGACTTGGTTGATCTGCAGTCCGAGGAGGTGCGCGATGACGTGCTGCACCTCGGAGGGATTCTGAGTCGACGAGTGCACGACGACCTGGTCGAACTCGCCGGGCACGGCGATGGCGGCCTGCCCTTCGAGATAGAAGTGGTCTTGCCCGCCGTTGGTGAACTGTCCTTCGAGGATGTGCTTCGCGCTCGCGAACGCCGGCTCCACGTCGCCGCGGATGATGTGCATGGTCGAGCCGATGAACTGCTTGCGTTTTTTCGCCTCGTCGATGGTGAAGGCCGGCTCGAGCTTCTCGATGTCGACGGTGACGGCGAGCTTCGCCGCGCGCAGCGCCGCGCGCGATTCCGCGGCGATGACGACGATCGGCTGCCCGATGAACGTGACGACGTCCTCGGCCAGCAGCAGCTCGTCCTGGATGATCGGACCGAACTTGTTGTGGTGCAGGTCGCGATGGGTGAGCAACGCCACGACGCCGTCGATGCGCCGCGCGGCGTCGAGGTCGATCGCGCGGATGCGGCCGTGCGCGACGGGCGACCAGACGAAGTCGACGGCGAGCTCGCCGCGCGCGGGCGGCATGTCGTCGATGTAGACGGATTCGCCGCTGACGTGGCCGCGCGCGGAGTCGTGCGGGACGTTTCGCCCGACGCTGGTCACGCCAGCACCTCGTAGTAGAACTTCGGGAGGATGTTCTCGGCGAGTTGCGCGCGGTAGTCGGCGCCGCCGCGCACGTCGGAGATCGGCTTCACTTCGCCGCGGGCGATGCGGCCGGCCTCCTCGAACGTGCCGAGCGAGATGGCCTTCCCCGCCAGGAAGGCCTCGGTTTTCGGCAGGCGGACGACCGTCGGCGCGACGCCGCCGTAGGCGATCGTGGCGGAGTTGATGTGGCCGTCCGTCGTGCGCAGGCGGATGGCGGCGGTAAAGGCGCTGATGTCGAGATCCTTCCGCCGGCTGACCTTGTAGAGCTTCAGGACGTCGTGTCGTGTCATCCCGAGCCGCGAAGACGGCGAGGGACCCCCCGCGGCGGGGGATTCCTCGCTGCGCTCGGAATGACACGGCACGACGGGCACGCGGACGCGGGCGATGATCTCGTCCGGCTTGAGGTCGAACTTCTTGTATCCGAGGTAGTAGTCGCCGATGGCGACGGTCCGGGTGCCGGCGCTGCCGGCGAGCTCCAGCTCCGCGCCGGCGACGAAGAGATACGGCAGCGTGTCGCCGATCGGCGAGCCGTTGGCGATGTTGCCGGCCAGCGTCCCGGCGTTCTTGATCTGCGGCGAGCCGAAGATGTTGAGGATGCCGTAGAGCTCGGGGATTTTGTCCTTGATGAAGGCTTCGAACTTCGAGAGCGTGACGTTCGCGCCGACGAGCACGGCGTCGCCGTCGTCGCGCAGCTCGTCGAGCTCGCGGATCTTCGCCAGCGACAGCATGGCCGGCGCCGCGAAGTTGCGCTTGTTGATCCAGACGCCGACGTCAGTCGCGCCCTGCACGATCGTGCAGCCGGCGTGGTCGCGCTTGAAGCGAACCGCGTCGACAAGCGTCGTCGGAGCGAAGAAGTCGTCGACGCGCACCGGGTCGTCGTCGTCAAGCACTTGCGGATAGAGGTCGCGCAGTTTCTGCGATGGGGGCTGCGCGGTCAGCGCAGCCTTGAGAATCGGCTCGTAGCCGGTGCAGCGGCAGAGGTTTCCGGTCAGCCCGTCGCGTACCTGCTTTTCGTCGACCTTGTCGCACGTCTCGAAGAGCGCCGACATGGCCACGACAAACCCCGGCGTGCAGTAGCCGCACTGCGCGCCGTGGCAGGCCATCATCGACTGCTGTACGGCGTTCATCCCCAACCCTTCGACGGTGACGACGCTCGTGCCGTCGAGCTGGACGACCGAGAGGATGCAGGAGTTGACCGGGACGAAGTCGGCCTCGCCGCGGCGAATCAGGACCGTGCAGGCGCCGCAGTCACCTTCCTCGCAGACGATCTTCGTCCCGGTAGCGGCGGCGTCGTAGCGGAGGTAGTTCGCCAGCGTCGCGAATGCGGCGGCGCCGGCCACGCGGTGCTCGCGGCCGTTGACGAGGAAGCGGATGTGGGTACGCATTGAATCAGGGGGCAGAGCGCAGGGGGCGGGGCGCAGATGATGATGTCCTGGCGACGACCACCACCTGCGCCCTGCCTCCTGCGCTCCGCGCCCTCGTTAAAGTCTTACCAACCCGTTATACGTCTCCGGCCGGCGGTCGCGGAAGAACTGCCACGTGTGCCGCACCTCGCGGATCTTGTCGAAGTCGAGCTCCGCGGTGACGAGGGCATCCTCGTCCCGCTTGGCCATCGACAGGAACTGCCCGCGCGGATCGCAGAAGTAGCTCTGCCCGTAAAACTCGCCGATGTTCCACGGCCCTTCGTAGCCGACGCGGTTGATGGCGCCGACGAAGTAGCCGTTGGCGACGGCGTGCGCCGGCTGCTCGAGCTTCCAGAGGTACTCGGAGAGTCCGGCCACCGTGGCGGACGGATTGAACACGATCTCCGCGCCGTTCAACCCCAGCTCTCTCGCCCCCTCGGGGAAGTGGCGGTCGTAGCAGATGTAGACGCCCACCTTTCCGTACGCGGTGTCGAAGACCGGGTATCCGAGGTTGCCGGGGCGGAAGTAGTACTTCTCCCAGAAGCCCGGCGCGGTGTGGGGGATGTGGTTCTTGCGGTACTTGCCGAGGTAGGTGCCGTCGGCGTCGATCACGGCGGCGGTGTTGTAGTAGATGCCCGTGCCTTCCTCTTCGTAGATCGGCACGATGATCACCATCTTGTACTTCTTCGCGTACTCCTGCAGGAGTTGCGTGGTCGGGCCGTCGGGGATCTTCTCCACGGCGTCGTACCAGCGCGGGTTCTGCTCCGCGCAGAAGTAGGGGCCGGTGAAGATCTCCTGCATGCAGATGATCTGCACGCCTTCCTGCCCGGCCTGGTCGATGTACTTGAGCGTGCGCTCGATCTGGGCGTTGCGAATGGTCTCGATCGACTCGCTGACGTCGGCAGCGAGGGCAGTCTGGATCAAACCGCATTTCACGATTCGGGGCATTTTTCGTTTCTCCGATTTGGGCTCAGTGGTGATTATCTCACTGATTTTGGGGGGTGGCGGCGGCGCAACCGGCACTGGCGCCGGCGCAGGTTTTTTGCGAAAGAAGCTGGCGATCGCTGCGAGGAGGCGCCGGATCATGCCGTGGCCGGCTCCGCGAGCGTCGCGTGCGGCTGAAACGCCTTCATCAGCGCCCAATACAGGATCGCGGCGCTGCCGAAGCCGACGAACCAGGCGAACTCGTAGAGGATGCCGAGCGCCGGCACCCATCGTCCGACGACCGCCAGCACGCAGCCGAGGACCGTGGCCACGACGGCGCGCCAGTTCCAGCCGGCGGCGTATTCGTACACGCCGTCGGTCGTGTAGAGGTCGCGCAGGACGAGCTGCTTCCGGCGCAGCACCCAGTAGTCGACGATCAGCACGCCGGCGATCGAGCCGAGCGCGCCGGAGTAGGTGACGAGCCAGTCGAAGATGTAGCCCTTCGGGTCGGCGAGGAGCCGCCACGGCTGCATGACGATGCCGAGGATGCCGGTGATCAGGCCGCCGGTGCGGAACGAGATCCACTTCGGGAAGGCGTTGGCGAAGTCGTTCGCGGGCGAGACGACGTTCGCCGCGATGTTGACCGAGAGCGTGGCCACGACGACGGTGAACATCGAGACGGCGATGACGACGGGCGAAGTGAAGCGGCCGACGAGCCGGACCGGGTCCCACAGCTCGTTGAGGCTCGTGCCGGGATAGATGACGATCGCGGCGGAGGTGATGATCACGCCCATTGCCGCGAAGAGCGTCATCGTCGTCGGCAGCGCCACGCTCTGCCCGATGGCCTGCTCGCGCTGGCTGCGCCCGAAGCGGGTGAAGTCGGGCATGTTCAACGACAGCGTCGCCCAGAAGCCGATCATCGCCGTCAGCGACGGGATGAAGACGGGGTGGAACTCGGACCAGGAGTGGAACTTCCCCTTCTCGTTCAGCAGGTATCCGAGACCGTGTGCGCGCCAGACCGCCCAGCCGAGGAGCAGCGCCGTCATGACCAGGACGAACGGCGCGGCCCAGTTCTCCACGCGGCGCAGGAGGTCCATGCCGCGGTAGATGATCAGGATGTTGATGCCCCAGAAGAGGAAGAAGGAGATCCACTCGCCCGGCAGATGGCCGTTGATTTTCGAGCCGAACGTCAGCCAGCCGGGGAAGAGCGCGCCGAAAAACGTGTGCAGCGCCTGCCCGCCGATCCAGGCCTGGATGCCGAACCAGCCGCAGGCGACGACGGCGCGGCCTAGGGCCGGCAGGTTCGAGCCGAAGGTGCCGTAGCTGGCGCGGGCGAAGACGGGGAAGGGGATGCCGTACTTCGTGCCAGGATGCGAATTGAGCAGGATCGGGATGAGGACGATGCTGTTGCCGAGGAGGATGGTGATGAGCGCCTGCCACCAATTCATCCCGGCGGCGATGAGACCCGAGGAAAGCATGTACGTCGGGATGCAGTGCGCCATGGAGATCCAGAGCGCGGCGTAGTTGTAGGTCGTCCAGTTGCGCTGCGAGACCGGGACGGGCGCGAGGTCGTCGTTGTACAGCGGGCTCGTTTTGATCCTATCGAGCGATTGCAGCTCGACACGTCCGTCGTCGTGGTGAATCACTCCGTCCATGTGGGGGCCTCCGTCCGCCTGGCGTGGGCGACATTGTGCCAGAATCGCCGCGATGCGCGGGAGAGCGACGCGAGCAACCGTGGCGCTCGTCGCGTTCGTCGCGGCCGCGATCGTCTACGTGCCGGTCGCCCCCGCCGAGCTCGATCTCGAGCCCGATCTCTCCTTCCGCGCGGCGATGCACGACTTCTTCGCGCGCGGCGTGCAGTGGGGCGAAAACGCGGTGTCGCCGTACGGCCCGTGGGCGATCTTGCAGCGCGGTTACGACCGGCGGACGGATGCGGTGGTGCTGCTCGTCTCGGCGCTCCTCGCGGCGGTGTTTGCCTGGAGCGCGATGCGGATCGCGATCGACGCCGGCGCCAGTGCGGCCGCGGCGGCGATGGCGACGCTTGCGGCGCTCACGCTCGTGCCGCCGAACTACGATGCCTGCTTCACCGTGCTGGCGTTGCTCCTGGTGCTGTCGGCGCTGCTGCCGCCGTCGCTCCCGCGCGATGTACCGCTCGTGGGGGCGCTCGGCGTCGTGGCGTTGATCAAGTTCTCGCTGCTCGCCTTCGCGCTCTTCGCCGTGGTGATGACGATGGTCCTGCGCCGCCGCTGGGTCTACGGCGCGGTGTTCGCCGTCGTGTTGGGTTTTGCATGGCTGGCGGCGGGGCAGCGCCTCGATTCATTCCCGCCGTTTCTCCGCTGGGGCTTCGAAGTCGTGCGCGGCTACGCGGGAGCGATGGCGAGCGGCGACGAGGTGCCGCTCGCGGCGATCGGCGCGGCGGGCCTGGCGATCGTGGTCGCCGCGGTCGAGCGGAGCGCCGCGCGCTGGATGGTCTTCGCCGGCGCGCTCGCGTATCTGGCGAAGGTCGGCTACGTCCGCGGCGACGCCTCGCACGCGATCTCCGCCGACGCGCTCCTCGGGTTGTTCGCGCTCGTCTATCTCTTCATGCGCCGCGACCGCCTGCCGCGGGTCGTGATTGGCGTGGCGGCGGTGGCAGCCGCGGTGGTGATCACGGCGGCGATTCCGTCGTTCGCCGTCCGCGCCGGCAGGCAGTGGGCATGGCTGGAGGATCGCGCCGCGCGGTTGCGCGGACTGGAGCGCGACGCCGCCCGCCACTCCGGCGCCGCGCTCGTGCCCGCGGTCCGCGGAACGATCGACGCCTATCCGTGGGGTGCCGCCGCGCTGATCGTGCGCGGCATGCGCTACGCGCCGCGGCCGACGGTCGAGAGCTACATTGCCTGGACGCCGGCGCTGGCCGAACTGAACGCCGCGTTCTTGCGCGGACCGCGTGCGCCGGAATGGCTCTGGAGCGGCATCGGCAGCATCGATGGCCGCTATCCGCTGCTCGATGACGCGCCGTCGTGGTTGGAGATGCTGCGACGCTACGACGTCGCCGCCGTGGCGTCCGAGCATCTCCTCCTGCACAAGCGTGCCGCGCCGCGATCGATCGCCATCGTGCCGCTGACGACCGTCGCCGGAAACGACGTGGCCGTGCCGAACGAGCCGATGGTCTGGTGCTCGATCGAAGCGCGCCAGTCGCTCGCAGGCCGCCTCCGCGATCTCCTCGGAAGGCCGTCGCTGCTGACGCTGGAGATGACGACCGCCGCCGGCGTGCGGACGCGTTGGAAAGTCCCCCGCGCCATGCTCGCCGGCGGCTTCCTGGTCTCCCCCCAGGTCGCCGACGCCGCGGCGCTGTCGCGGCTTTTCGCCCGCGACAGCGCCGATCGGGTGACGCGCATTCGGCTGAACGGATGCGACGCCGTCGTCCGCTTCAGCGCCGTGCGCATCACAGCGAATTGAGGAACGCCGCCAGCGTGGCCTTGTCGCGCGCGTTCAGCGCGTTGTAGCGGTCGCGCGACGGCCGTCCTTGTCCGTCGTGCGCGAGGATGGCCTGCTCGAGCGTCGTGGCCCGGCCGTCGTGCAGGTACGTCGTCACGAAGCGCAGACCCCACAGCGGCGCGGTGCGCATCTCCGCCCCCTTCGCGTCGCCCATCTCCAACCCGTCGCCGAGCGCGCCCATGTCGTGGAGGAGATAGTCGGACCAGGGGTGATAGACCTTGTTGTCGAGCGCCGCGACGGGGCTCGGGCCCGTGCGCAGCGTCGCCACGTGGCACGACGCGCAGCCGATGCTGTTGAAGACGCCCTCGCCGTCGTTGACGTCGCGCGTGATCGCTCCGCGCCCCGGAGGCGCGAGCAGCGCCATGAACTGCGCCAGCGCGGCGACGCCGCTGCCGTCGTCGTTGATGCCCGGCGCCGGGTTGAATCGCAGCTCGCCGCAGTTGCCCTGCGGACAGTTCTCGTCCGGGAAGTCGGCGCTGGTGATGCCCATCTCGTTCAGATAGGCGTCGCCGGCGAACTGCACGAGCGACGGCACCTGCGACTTCCATCCGAACTTGCCGGCGGTCTTCATGCCGGCGCGGATGTTGTCGACCATGTTGACGCGCCCGGGCATCTCCGGCCGCGCCGCCAGGGCCGCGAAGGTGGCGTCGGGCGTGGCATCGACGAAGCCGAGGCCGAAGAGCGGCGTGGTGCGGCGGTGGACGACGATCGTCGCCGGCGGCGGCACGTTCTCGGGGCGGAACTGGTGCGTCGATCCGTCCACCGGGCCGATGGCGTGATCCTGCACCAGCGACCCGCCGAGGTTTGTGAGCGGATCGAAGGCGCCGCGGACGCGGCGCGCGAAGCGCGTGACGGTGCGCGTGCTGCCGCCGCCGACGGCGCCGGCGCTGTGGCACGCGACGCAGGAGCGCTCGTTGAATACCGGGCCGAGGCCTTCGTCCACGGTCTCGACCTCGGTGAAGTCATCGAGGCCGTCCTGGAAGGCCTCGAGCTCCGTGGGCGTGAGGCCGCGGAGCGGTCCGCCCGGGCCTTGCGGCTGCTGTGGTGGCGGCTGCGGGGGCTGCTGCTGCGGCGG
>JADMIO011525519.1_pt1 | contig 12658 bp, 6 predicted proteins | sample 8958161 | NCBI WGS metagenome assembly JADMIO01 (sample SAMN16585339, study PRJNA669376) | soil metagenome | isolation source: Crop rotation soil | place: USA: Cullars Rotation, Alabama | collected 2011 | reverse complement strand
CGCGACTTCAAGTCACGTGAATTCCAAGCTTCGGATCCCACTGTGCTGGAAAGCGGATGTCATTGTCACCTGTGGCGAGCGGCAGTATCACGATGAAAAGGAAGATCTGTTGCTTAATCCACAAGTGATTATCGAAGTGCTTTCGCCGAGCACAGCGGATTATGACCGGGAGGAGAAATTTGCGCGGTATCGCGAGATTGCAAGTCTGAAGGATTATGTGCCGGTTTCGCAACGCCGCCCGTATGTGGAGCACTTCATCCGGCAGGAACAGTTCCCCTGGGGCTTTGCTGTCGCATCTGAGCTGGGCGACAGCATTCATCTGACAGCCATCGAATGTGATCTGCCACTGGCGGAGATTTACGAGGAGATTAGTTTTTCAGTATTGCCGTTGTTTCGAGCGGTTGAGACAGAGGAATAACCCGGGTCTCGCCAACCCATTCTATGAATAACATGGAGTCAGCGATGGCGAAACACATTCTGTTTGTGCCAGCTCAAAGCTTCCAGATCGGGCCAGAGCAATTGTTCTTCGGGGCAGATAATAGGGCGGCTGTTGAGCGTTAGGACGCGACCAGGAAGATTACGACTGGCGGCTATTTGAGGAGACGTGAGCACTGTATACTTGGCTGTGATCGTGATCATTCCTTCGTCAAAAGTCCAATGGCAAAGTTTGCAAAGAGCCATTCCGTTACGCGGACTATCGTTGAAACTAACGCTCCATGGTTTGATATGCGCAGCATCAACAACAGTGTGCCCGTCGGCCGTCATCATACGCAAGCCGCAAACCGCACAACAATGATCGTAAGCAGTTACTACAGCCCGGCGGAATCCCTGATCACGCGCCGCTGGTCGCATCGCTTGTCCGACCAAAAGAGACACCGCCTCTTTTTGTTTCCTGGCTTGCTCAAGCAAGTTTTCGCTGTAGCTGTAAGCTTCGAGATTGATGATGCCTTGCTCCATCAACCCTGGACGTAACTCTGGCGCGAAATAGGTTTCAATCACAAGGGCACGAAGTTGCTCGCGTGGTTTCTCATCTTGCAATAGGTGATAAAGCTCCTCGTCCAGCTTTGCGCCAATCACCAATTCACGCAGTTGATTAACCGACCGTATTTGGGCGATCCCTTCGACAATCGCTTTCTTGCCGGGCTGCGGCTTCAAATGCCAGAAGCCATCGCTCTTGAGGTGAAAGAAGGGCAGAGCCAGATTGCCGCGTTGATCTGGCGGCATTACACGCGACCAATAGAGTGTGAACAATTCGCCTAAATCAGGAGTGACTTCAATGAGGTTATTGGAGACCGTTCCTTCTGCGATCAAGTCTAGCACGGCGAGCAAAAGTAATGGTTTATGTGGGGCGCGATAGCATGTGGTTACGGGCCAGCGGCTCTTGCTGGAATCGGAGTGGAGCTTGGCTAAACGTTCAAGATAGCTTTCGAGCTTTTTCATCAATTATCCGCTTCGATAAAACGAGGATGTGCTCTGCCTTGCAGGAAAGATTAGTCTCTTGAGGAGAGAAGCAAGTCATCCGCTTGAACTCTAAACTCAATCTTCCAGCAGCTTGCCTTGAAACACCGACTGGCCGGCGAGCGAAGTGTAAAACCCATAGAGGCTCAGGCCGAGGATGAGCAGAAGCGCGAAGATCGTGTTGCTGGCGTACCAGGCGGAGAAATCTGTTGTCAGCGCGTAAGTAAAACTCAGGAAGAAGAAGAGCTGCCACACCACCGCCGCGAGCAACCCGAAGCGGGCCGTCGTGAAGACCAGCGAGGCGATCAGGAGCATAATGCCGGGCAGTTCAAGCCACGAATGCGTAAAAAACAGGCTGTTGATAGAGAACCCGATCAGCCACATGACCGCCGCCGCCAGCCACTGCTTGCGCAGGAGGATGTAAAGCAGGAGCAGCAGAAAGAGGTAAGCCAGTCCGGCCGAGATGCTTGACACCAGATCATCGGCCAGAAAGTTCATTACCAGCACCCGAAATCCGCGTAACGTGTCGTAGTCCAGCCCGCTATTTGGCGGCTGAATTTTGCCGGCCCAGCGCGGCAATAGGTTCGCGAGGTAGATGCCCAGGGTATGAGTCAGTCCGAGCATCCCGCCGATCAAGACGTCGCGCCCGACCATTGGGTCGCGGAACTCTCCCGCCAGCAAGCGACTCCAGGAGATCAAGAGCTTCGGCCAGTAGCGGCGCGCATAAGGTTCAAGCGCGAGATAGACCAGCCAGATCAAGGCGGAAATCAAGAGCGCTCCGCGGACTGACTTGTAAAGGATCGTAAACTCCTGGACGGGCGAAGGCACGTGGTCGGCCCCGAAAAAGAAGCCGAACAGGACGACGGAGAAGACGAGGAAGGCGAGCTTGAAGGCACCTTTGCGGTCGCCTCGTCCCAGCCGCAGATTGCGCCGCGCGAGCAAGACTGCTCCGATCAGAATCGCGGCCAGCACTACGCTGAGCAGGACCACCGCCGCCCACGTCTTTTGACTGAATCCGACCTCTTCCTGCCGCAGCGGTTTAGTCCACGGGTAGATGAGTTGAAAGTAGACCGGGAGGCCGCGGTGGGCGGCGGCTTCAACGCGCAGCGGAATTTCAGGGTGATCCGGCATCGCCCCTTCCCATGCGGCCTGCGCGTCATAAGCCACTGGTGGAACCCACTTCGGTTCGGCGGTCTTGAACTTTACCGCGTCAAGTTCCGCCGCGGCAAACAGCGGCGCCCAGTCGGGCCGGGAGGCTGGCCCGGCTTGAGCGAGAAGCTGCGGCGGCACGCGGTAAAATTCCATCAGCCGCCCGCGCAGATCCAGCTCCACGTGCGTCAAGCCCGAAACGTGAAGCGGCGGGTCAGGAATATTGGCTTCTTCCAGGGTGAGCTTCTCCAGATAGCGCGGGCTTTGGCGGTACCAGAAATAAAGGACCGCCGGCTGACCGCTTAAGAGCCGGCGCCAGCGGCCGGGCGAGGAGTCGCGCTCCGTCGCATATTCGTAGTAGCCGGCCTCGAAGGAGAACTTGTAATCAGTGTCGATGGGCGCATCCGCGTAGCCGAGCTTCTTGATGATCTCGCGCGCTCGCTCGGCCAGGATTTCCGGCGGCTTTTCGAGCGGTACGTTACGGTGCATCATGACCTTACCCGAAAGAAGAACGAGGAACGAGAAGATCAACAAGACCCCCGCGAGACAAGCTATCGCGACTACAGGTCGCAGCGCGCCTTCGCCGCTCCGTGCCGCCGCGACCATCTCCGGCGAAGGCGTTTCGCCCGCCGCGAGCGCCGCCTGCAGCGGGTCGCCGCCGGGCAAGGCTGCGGCAACTTGGAGCGCCGAGGCGGGCCGCCGCTCCGGGGCGCGTTCCAGGCAGCGCATAATCACGCGCTCGACCAGCGGATCAATCTCTTTGATATAACTGGACGGGGTGGTGGGCGCGCTGCGCTCGTGGAGTTTGATCAGTTCGTCAATCGTCCTGGCTTCATAAACGCGCTTGCCGGTGAAGAGTTCATAGAGCACCAGGCCTAGAGCATAAAGATCACTTTTGACCGTCACCTCTTTGCCGGTCAATTGTTCGGGAGCCATGTAGGCCGGGGTGCCGGCCCGCACCTCATCGCCGCGCAAGCTTTCGGCCACCACCGCCAAGCCGAAGTCCGTGATGCGCGCTTTGCCGCGCCCGTCAAGCATGACGTTCGCTGGTTTCAGGTCGCGGTGCAACACACCTTGCTCGTGCGCTGCGGCGAGGCCGGCGCAAAGCTGGCGCGCGATCTCTAGTGCTTTATCCACGGGCAAGCGGCCGATGCGGCGCAGCAGCGAAGACAAATCTTCGCCGTCAATGAACTCCATGGAAAGAAAGTGATGGCTCCCCGCTTCGGTTTGGATTTCGCCGATGTCGTGCACGCGGCAGACCGCAGGGTGCGAGACCTGACGCGCCACGCGCACTTCGCTGTGAAAGCGCGCCAGCGCCGCGCCGTCGTGCGTCAGGGCTTCGGGCAAAAACTTGAGCGCCACCGTTTGACCGAGTTTGAGATCGTCCGCTTTGTAAACTTCGCCCATCCCGCCCTTGCCCAGCAAGCCCACGATCCGGTAACGGCCCGCGAGCACCATGCCCGGCACGAAGCGGCCTTGGTTGAAAGAGTCAGACGGGTATGACGGTGGAGACGGCCGGCGGTTCGCTACAGCATCTGGAGATGGGTGCGGATTGTCTTCGATGGCCCGGGTGGACGCCGAGGAAATGGCGAGCTGGGCGCCGCAAGCCGGGCAAAAGCTTCGGTCATCAAGGACGGGGCGCGAGCAAGTGGGGCATTGAATCATCGCAAGCTTCCCAAGATCTTTTGTCAGCAAACCATGACAGCAGGAGTCTTTGAGCGCGAGTCGGTCATTGAAGCGCGCGCGGGCTGCGCGAGATTGACTTTACTTGCCACGCTCGCGCTCAGCCGTCACAAGAATACAGTAGTGGGAAAGAGTTGCGTAAGCAAGAGAGTCACTTCTTCTCCGCCGAGGCGTGGCGCCGCAGTTCGTCGAACCAGTTCACGATCACATTAATCTGCCGCGGCGCTGAGCCTTCGGGAATCTTGACCATAATGAAGTGTTGGCCGTCCGGCGTGACGTCATACCCGGGGCGGTACAAGACCCAGGCGTAAGGCCCCTCGAAGAGCTGGACCGGCTTTTCAGCCGTAAACTGCGGGCTGGTTTTGACGGGAACGGCGAAGAGCTTCCTCCCGCTGCGGTAGAAAAGTTCTCTCCCGCTGCGCGCCCAGACCGGTGCTCCTCCCCCGTCAGTCGAAATCTGCACCTTGCCTCCCGGGCCGGGGTACGCCTGCACGTAGATTTCATCTCGGCCAGACTCGTTGGATTGATAGGCGAGCCAGTGGCCGTCGGGCGAGAATGCAGGAGAGTGCTCCAGATATGGCGTTTGCAGAAAAGGCTTAGGCTTGCGTTCGCCTTCCAGCGGTAGAATCCACAGGTCCATCCTGGTCTCAGGATGGTTTTCGGCAAAGGCGAGCACCTGACCATCCGGTGAGACAGATCCAGGGAATTTATCGTTCCCGCTGGTGAGGAGCGGCTGCTCCGCGCTGCTGCCGTCCGCCGCTTTCCAAAACAGGTCGTAGATCGGCCTTTCCAAAACGAAAACCATGTGCTTACCGTCCGGCGTCCAGACGGGGCTGAACTCCAGCGTCGGCCCGGAGGTCAGGCGGGAGAGTACGCCGCGATCCAATTCATAGACCCAGACATCGCTGCTCTTATTGCTGTCCTCAATCGTAACCGCCAAGCGCCGCCCGTCCGGCGAGAGCCTCGGATCGAAATAACCTTTCAGACGGTCGGTGAGAGGCCGCGCTACTCCCTGACGGTCTACGGAGACTAGCATGCGGTCGGGAGTCAAAGTGGAAGCTGGGACGTAAGCCAGCACTCCATTCTCAGAAATGCTGAACTGGGAATTGCCATTCGAACTGTGGGCTGGAATATCTTCCAGCACGGCCACAGGCGGGCCGGTCACCTTCAGACTGGCGAGATCAAAGGGCACCGCCATCATGGTCTTGGCTCGTGCATAGACTAGATGACCGGTCGGGACATAGCGCGCAAAGATGCCGCCCTCGATCAGGACTCGCCACTGCCGCGTTTCCAGCGAGAGCACAGCGATGCGCGCTTTCTCGATCGGGGTAGAGAAGGCCGTAAAGAGCACCGATTTCCCGTCGGGCAATACTTGCGGCCAGAAATGGCCCAACTCACCCTTCGATAAATCCGGCGAGGTCAACTTCTCCGGCGTGCCGCCGGAGGCCGAAACACGCCACAATCCGGTGTTATAGTTGAGCGTGAAGATAATCTTGTCATCGCGTCCCCAGCTTATCTGCCCCCACTGGGCATCGCACAAGACTTGTGGCTCTCCCCCATCCAAAGAAACTTTCTTGAGTTTGCCCTCGGCATTGAAGGCGACCCACTTCCCGTCGGGAGAAAAACAAGGGTTGGCGGCACCAACTGTACTTGGGATCGGTGTCACTTCGGGCCGATCCAATTGCCGCAGGTAAAGCTGCTCACGATCTGAACCACGCCTCGCCGTGAAGACCAGACGCGATCCATCGGGCGAAAGCGCCAGGAGTAAGTCGCCGTCGTCACTAAGCTCCTGCGTCGGTCCCAGACTAACTGAAAGGTGTAAAGGAACGTTGGGCGCCACTGAAGCAGGTCGCAGCCGCATCCAGCCGAGCACTACGGCCATCAGCACCGCCAGCCCAGCGAGCACCCAGGCCAACTCTCGCCACCGGCCAGCGGGCGGCGGCGCGATCGTCACGGCGCTGCCGATCAAAGAATCAGCGTTACCGGCGAGTATTTCTTCGATCTCGTTGCGTGCATCACCAATGTCGCGCAGGCGACGCTTGCGGTCGCGCTCCAGGCAGCGCCGCAAGAGCCTTCGCAAACTCGCTGGCGTGTCAGCCGGCAGCACGCTCCAACTGATTTCTGCGCGGAGCACCGCGGCCAGCATATCGGAGACCGTCTCGCCATCAAAAGGCGAGCTTCCAGTGAGCATTTCGTAGAGCACCATCCCAAAGGCCCAGATGTCGGTGCGCTTATCCACGGCTGTGCCGCGCGCCTGTTCGGGACTCATGTAGGCTGCCGTCCCCATGATGATGCCAGACTGAGTGGCTCGGTGGGTGAGTGTAGGTGAATTGGATAGATCAACGTTCCGAGGATTTTCTTCAAACGCTTTCGCCAGACCGAAGTCGAGCACTTTGACTGTGCCTTCGGGTGTGATTTTGATATTCGCCGGCTTGAGGTCGCGATGAATGACGCCGTGCTCGTGAGCATATTCGAGCGCTTCGGCAATCTGTTTCGCTAGGAGTAGCGCCTCGTCCCACGGGATCGGGCCGGCCTCAATGCGGTCGGCGAGCGTCGGCCCTTCGACCAATTCGAGCACCAGCGCGTAAACGTCCTGTGCTTCTTCAAAACCGTAGATGGCGGCGATGTTGGGGTGGTTGAGCGTCGCCAGCAGATGCGCTTCACGCTCAAAGCGCGCCAGGCGATCCGCGTCGCTGGCAAACGAGGCAGGCAGCACCTTGATCGCCACATCGCGCCCCAGCTTCGTATCGCTCGCGCGGTAAACCTCGCCCATCCCGCCCGCGCCGATGCGGGAGAGAATCCGGTAATGAGCGATCATGGTCTGGCTTGGCAAAGATTCCTTCATCGCGTTTCTTTCCACTTGAATCTTCGCTCGTTGAGCGTAGATCTCGATGCAGTTTTTATTACGCTTGAATTTTAGGTTTTAGATTTGCCGGTACAGTACGGGGAGCGTGAGCGACCTGTGCCTCCCAGATCAGGCCCACTGCCAGGGCGCAGGTCGCTCACGCTCCCCGTACTGTACCGATGTCGCGTGCTTTGATTTAAAATCTAAAATCAATCTTCCAGGAGCTTTTCATGGAACACCCGCTGCCCACCGAGCGACCGGTAGAAGCCATAGCCGCAAATGGCCGCAATAATGCTGACGACGAAGATCGTTCCATTGGCATACCAAGCGGAGAGATCAGAAGTAATCGGGGAGTAGAAAAGCAAATTCCCGCAGACTAAAAAGACGATTGCCACCAGCAATCCGTAACGCGTCAGGAGCACAATCATGGTCGCTACCCACAATCCTACTATATACCAATATACGATTGAGCTGACGGCCTGACTACCCAGCACCAGGGCAATCAGAATAAAGGTGAATAAGCACCAGGCCAGACCCAGGGCCAACCATTCCCGGCGCGAGATGATGGTCAGCAAAAGCAGCGCGAAGAGAAAGCACAAAGTCGTCGTCATAGATGACGGCAACTGTTCTAAAAACTCGCTCGCTAAACCGCTCAGTCCATGCAGTGTGTTCAAATGTAAAAGACCAGGGCTAGGTGCCAGTACAGGTTTGCCGATCCACGAGCTGAATAAGCCCAGGGTAATGTATACAGGAATGTAAAGCAGCGATAGACCGACGGCCGCTAATCCACCGATCAGGAGGTCACGGCCCACCAGCGGATCACGCACCTGGCCGGCCAGCAACCGGCTCCAGGCGATAATCCGGTGCGGCCACCGCCGACGTACATAAGGTTCGAGCGCAAGATAGAGCAGCCAGATGGTGCCTGACCGAAACAGCGCCCAAGCCACTGCCAGGAAGAAGTTGTGAAACTCCGCGGCCAACGGAACGTGATTAGCCAGCAGCGCCCAGTAGAGCAGATCAACCAAGAAGGCGCAGAGGGCTAGCCGGAAAGCCCCTTTGCGGTCTCCACGTCCGAGATGTAGATTCCGCCAGGCCAGCATCACTCCTACCAGAATCACCACCAGCAGCAAAATACTGTAAGGGAGCAATCGATTGTTTTGCCGTTCCGGCCCCAGGCGCCATGGCTTGGCCCACGGGCCGAGAAGCTCGAAGTAGACGGGCCGGCCGCGATAAGCCGCCGCTTCGATCCGCAGCGGAATCTGCGGCTGATTCGGGAACACGCCTTCCCAGGCCGCGCGGCTATCGCTGCTGACTTGCGGGAGCCACTTCGGCTCGGTCGGCTTGAAATTCGCCAGGTCCAGTCCCGCTTCGGTAAAGAGCAGCGACCAATCAGGGACCGGCGATAAGCCCGATTGTTCATCGAATTGAGGCGGCACGGCCTCCAGCGAGCGCAAACGCCCCTGCGGATCGAAGGTCATATTCGCCATCCCGGAGATCGTGAGCGGAGGATCCTCAGGTGACAGAAATTTGCCATTATACGGAACCAGATGACGCGGACTCTGGCGATACCAGAAATAGACCACCGTGGGTTGACCGACCGCCAACTTCCGCCAGCGGTCAGGTGATGCATCATGGTCTCTCACGTACTGCACTAAATCTTCGTCGCTCCCAAACCCGTACTCGCTGCCCGTCGGCGGATCGGTGTAACCCAATTTCCGGGCGACGGTCTTCGCGCGGTCAGTCAAAGCATCGGGCGGCTTCTCGAGTCCATAGATTGACATCTGCTCTTTGCCGGCACTGAGAACGACGAGCACCAGTCCAATGAGAACCGCCGCCAGACAAACCACAGCAACGGCTGGCCGCAGCGTACCTTCTTGCGGTGCGGCGGCGACCATCTCCGGCGAAGGAGTTTCGCCTGCCGCCAAGGCGGCGGCCAACGGATCGCCGCCAGGCAAGGCCGCGGCCACTTGAATCGCTGATGAAGGCCGCTTTTGCGGATCCTTATGCAGACAGTGCAGAATCGCGCGCTCGGCCAGAGGATCAATCTCCTTGACCAGGTTCGATGGATTGGTCGGCGTGCTCCGTTCCTGCAACCGCACCAACTCTGCCATCGTGTTGGCCTCGAACGCCCGCCTCCCCGTGAAGACTTCATAGAGCATCAAGCCGAGCGCATAAAGATCGCTTTGGATCGTGACGCCTTTGCCGGTTAATTGCTCCGGAGCCATATATGCCGGGGTGCCAGCAAACGTCTCATCACCGTAAACCTCTTCGGCCAATCCGGCTAAGCCAAAGTCGGTAATACGCACTTTGCCGCGTCCATCAATCATGACGTTGGCGGGCTTGAGGTCGCGGTGCAGCACGCCGTTATCGTGTGCCGCCTGAAGGCCCGCGCAAAGCTGGCGCGCAATCTCCACCGCCTTGTCCGCTGGCAGCCGTCCGATGCGCCGCAAGAGCGAAGACAGATCTTCGCCATCAATGAACTCCATCGAGATAAAGTGTTGTCCTTCGACCTCGCCGATGTCGTGCACGCGGCAGACGCTGGGATGAGTAATCTGACGAGCGATGCGCACTTCGCGGTGAAAACGCGCGAGCATTGCGGCATTCGTCGCCAGTCGGTCGGGCAGAAACTTGAGCGCGACACTGTGTTCGAGCTTGAGGTCTTCGGCCTGATAGACTTCGCCCATCCCGCCGCGCCCGAGCAGGCCGATGATGCGATAGCGACCTGCGAGGATCGTCCCCGGCACGAAGCGGGCCGCTTGGCGCGAGCCGGAGGATAAGAAGCGAGGCGGACTCGGAGCCGGCTCAAAACTGGGGCTGGTGCCTTTGGCCGTCGGTGGAGGGGAAGTCTCAGGTGATATTCTAGTAGGCACCGAAGCGTCACTCAGCGGCGTGCCGCAAGAAGGGCAAACGAAGGCATCAACAGGCAGGGAATGTGAGCAAGTGGAGCAGGTTGCCATAAAGCTCCTTTGGTGTTTACTGACCAGTCTTCAGGTCTTAGATCGCTTTTCAATTGAAGAGATGGAAGAACTCAACACAAAGGAACAAAGGGTCAAAGGTTCAAAGACGAACAAGGCTTGGCTGGCTTAGCTATTTTCCCAGCCGTCTTTGACCCTTTGTTCCTTTGTGTTTTCCATCTACTGATCTGAAAATCGACTTAAGTCTCCAATTTCACCCAATCCGTCGCGCCTCCACTACCGCTTGCAGCACTCGCTCAATCGCGACGCGGTGGCTCAGTCTAGGCTTATCTGGAAGAATATTCCATCCGGTGATGATCATAACCAGATCGTACTCCGGCAGCACGATCGGCATTTGGCCGCCAAAGCCTGACCCGGCCCACGCCAGCCGCGTGTTGTTCTCGCCATAATGAAAGAGCCACCATTTGAGGCCGTACTTTGCAGTGGGCGAAACGGAGATGGCGGGCGTCACGGACGCCTTGACCCAATCCGCTGTGACGATCTGCTTGCCTTCCCAGACGCCGTTTTTGAGAAAGAGATACCAGATCTTAGCCAGATCGTGTGGCCGTAAGTAAAGCCCGCCTTCGGTATCGGCTAGGCCTGAGGGAGAACGCTTCCAGAAATAATGCTTGATGCCGAGCGGGGCGAAGAGGTATTTCGCGGCGTACTCTTCGATGTCCTGCCTCGTGGCCACTCTGAAGATGTGCGCGAGCATCTGCGTCGCTCCGCTGTTGTAATTGAATCTCGTTCCCGGCTCTTCAATCATTGGGCGATCAATTGCAAACTGCACCCAATCAGCGCTCGCTTCCATCAGGCTCGCAGCATTATTCGGGTCGTTGTAAGGCAAGTCTTCCCGCCAATCAAATCCGGCGGCCATTGTCAGCAGATGCCGGACCGTGACGCGCCGCTTGCGTTCATCAACGTTAGCGATCTTTGCCGGGTCAAAGAATTTCAGAACGGGCGTCTCGAGATCCGGAAATTCTTTGCGCGCCGTGGCAACGCCGATGATGACCGAGGTGATCGTCTTAGTGACTGACTGCATCGTGTGCAGGTCGCCGCGCCGGTAGAAGGGGTGCCACCAGGGGTTGAAATAATTGTAAGGCCCCGACAGGTCGTGCGCGTTGAGCGGCCCCGGCTGCTTGGCCTCCGCGCCGTAGATTTTGTCGTAATCATTTTTGTACGCGCGGTCGTAGACCAGCTTCCCGTGCCGGATGACAAGCAGGCTGTCAATGTAGCCATACTTACCGCTCGCCAGATCCGCGTCAAGTTCAGCCAGTGCTTTGGCATCAAGCCCGACCGATTGCGGCGTGGCAGTGGGCCAGCTTTTGGTCGGCCATTGATTTTGCGCCCTGGCGCCGGCCACCAGGATGATGGCCACGAATGTAGCCGAGGCAGAATATCGAGTGCGCACAGGTTGCCTCCTTAAATGATGCGGCAGATGAATTCGATCTGCTCACTCTTCCAGCAGTTTGCCCGCAAACACCTTCTGCCCGCCCAGCGACGTGTAGCACGCGAAGGCGGCAAGCAAGAGCACGGCTACAAGCGGCACAATAGCCGTCCCCGCATACCACTGTGAGAAGTTGAGCGTGGCCGGAAAATTGCTCAGCGCGAAAAAGGCGAACCAGGCGCTGGCCAGCGTCACCAGCCCATAGCGCGTGAGGGTCACGACCGTCAACCCGGATGAGAGTAAAAGCTGAACTGCATTTTGCCAATCACTGGGGGCATATCCTACGACCAAGAAGAGGACGAAGAGACCCACGGCCAAAAAGTCGCGCCGCACCACCAGGCGGATCAGGAAGAGCAAAAAAAGGAACATCAGCGCAACGGCCACTGGCCACACAGCCATGAACACAAATTTGCTCGCCGCTAGGCGCGCGCTGCTCAGAGTTTCAAGCAGCGTGTCGTGAGATAAGCGGAAGACGATTGGCCCCGGGATCCTGCTCAGGAACAGAGGCAAGGGAGTCAAGAGTATTAAGATCCCGATTAAGATTCCGAAGAGCACATCCCGCCCCACCAGCGGATCACGAAAATTCCCGGCCAGCACCCGGCTCCACGAAATCAGCATGACCGGCCAGCGCCGCCTGACGTAAGGCTCCAGCCCGATGTATAGCATCCAGATCATGCTGGCGATCATGAAGCAAAAAGCCAGGTTGTTGATAATGACGCGCGAGCCAAGGAGCGTCGCGACCCAAAGGCCAAGAAAAACATAGGCCGTCAGCCTGAATGCCCCCTTGCGGTCGCTGCGGCCTTGACGCAGATTACGCCACGCCAACATGCCGCCGAGAGAAATCATGGCGAGTATCCAGATCGTGGTCGCCCAATCCATGACGGGGTTCATCCTTTGAATGGCTGTTCCGCGCTCAGGCGTGGCCCACGGGCCGATGACTTCAAAGTAGACCGGCCTGCCGCGCCAGGCGGCGGCTTCCACGCGTAGCGCCAGATTTGGTCGCTCAGGGAATGAGCCGATCCAGGCTGCCCGCGCATCAAAAGCATTTGGCGGCGTCCACTTCGGCTCCGCTTTCCAGCACATTGGGATCCTAAGCTTAGAATTCCACGTGGACAAGTTGTC
>JADMIO011127033.1_pt1 | contig 12658 bp, 14 predicted proteins | sample 8958161 | NCBI WGS metagenome assembly JADMIO01 (sample SAMN16585339, study PRJNA669376) | soil metagenome | isolation source: Crop rotation soil | place: USA: Cullars Rotation, Alabama | collected 2011 | reverse complement strand
CGGCGACGAAAGCGCCCACGAAAGTACATATGGCAATATTTCCAGCGATCGGGCCCGCTACTACAATGCTGGAATTGCCGCAGGGGGCGCGGTAGTTACTGTTTCTGCTCAGACAGAAAGGCTGGAGGAAGCCTTCGCCATCATTGATGACCACAATGGCGATGTGCGTACTTCCGGTTTCGAAGCCGAGGAAATAGATTCATCCGGCAGCAGCACGGGCGCCGCAGCAGACACAAACGAGCGCCGAATCCAGCTTCGGGGTGAAATGCTGCGTGCGGTAAAGCAGAGAGTAGAAAAAGGCGAGATTCGCCTGCGTAAGGATATCGTTACAGAAAACCAGACGATTTCTGTTCCAGTTACAAAGGAAGAAGTCGTGGTGGAACGGGTTTCGGCAGGCGAAGCAGAGCCCTTGTCGGGAAGCATTGGTGATGAAGGCGAAATCCGTGTGCCCGTATCAGAAGAACGCGTCAGCGTGGTGAAGGAGCCGGTTGTTACCGGAGAAGTACGAGTGCGTAAACGGGCAGTTCAGAATAGTCAACAGGTAACAGACACAGTTCGGCACGAAGAAGCCCGAGTTGAAAATGAGGGAGCGGTCGATGTGAAAGAAAAATCGACCGGCAAAACAGGAACCGGTCGCAAGAAGCCCGCAGCCTAGTGGATGTTTGACAATTCAAAGGAATGCCCACCCGCAGAGGTGGGCATTTACATTCTCAACCGCCGTTATCCAATCGGCGGCGGTGGCTGGATCAGTGCCCGAGTATAGTTATCTGGCCATTCAGAACCGGCAGCGATCCGGATTCTTGCAGCCAGGGACGCTCTGATCCTGAAAGGAATTTCTTCCACTCGACCAAGGCGCATCTCTACAAATCTGACAAATAAAAACCGGGTTTCTCGAACGCCCGTAATCTCCGACCACGGCACGAACAGCGGCGGATGCCAAGCTCGAAACAAAAGGAAGGGCACCATGAACAAGCCCGCAACGTCAGCGCCAACGGTGAGGGCGTTGTTATATTGCGAAAACCAGCGCATGCGAGCGCTTTGCATGTTCCACTTTTGACCTGTAAAAGTTCCCTGCAGGCGAAGGCGTTTTGCCAGCAGCCTCCATCCGCTGGTGACGGCAACCCAATAGGTCGAAAGTCCAGATGCTGACAAAGAAAAAAGGGAAGATGATAAAAGAGTTCTGGTTGATCCACTTGATCCATTTTTCCATTGTTTTACACGCTGGCCGCGCCCGTGGAGCCCAGCGGTAGGAAATACTGCGTTCCACGGATGGGTTCGCTCACGCGGCGAAGCAGCTCTTGCAGGTCAGTGTGGCGCTCAACGAAATCAATGTCGTTGGTGTTCACCACCAGCAGGTCTGAAGACGTGTAATGAAAAAAGAAGTGCTCGTAAGCCTTGACCACTTCTTCAAAGTAGTCATCGCTTACGGATGTCTCGCCTGAGGCATTTTTCTTGCGCAGGCGTTTCTTCAGCACGTCCGGCGAGGCCTGGAGGTAAATCACCAGGTCCGGCGCGGGAAGCTGCTCACGGAAGAGCTGATAATAGCGGTTATAAATCTCCAGCTCGGGATCGCTCAGGTTGATGTAGGCGAAAATCTTGTCTTTTTCAAAAATGTAGTCCGCGACAACGGTCTTGCGCGACTTAGGCCCTACCTCCAGCGCGCGCAATTGCTCAAAGCGCCGGACCAAGAAGGCGAATTGTGCCTGAAAACCTGCGCCGCGCTCGCCTTCATAAAACGCGCGCAGAAAAGGATTGTCTTCAGGCTCGATCACGCGCTGGGCGTTCAGCCGGTCCGCAATGATATTTGCCAGCGTGCTCTTGCCTACGCGGATGGGCCCTTCCACTGCTATATATTGTGGTGGTTCAAAAAGCTTGGCCATGTTTAACTGATAAACGCATCTCTAATGAACGAGTCACTGATAAAGTGTCACTGATAAAAGTGTCACTGGTAATCGATCGATCGCAAGTCGGCTGACTTGAACGCAGCATATATGGCAAACGGTCCGCTGGCAATGTGCAATCAGTTAACAGGCTGTGGAAAGCCGGAGCGCCGGGCGAAGAAGTGATTGATAGCCAAAGCGTTTCCGCGCAGGTTGCCGAGTGAAAGGAGCAGATAAAATTTGCTAATCGGGTAAATTGGCGTTTGGTAAATGTCCGGATCGAAGCTGCTTGTCTGGGATTGCACTTTGGATTTGCCAGCAGTCTTTAAATTGCATTGCGAAATTTGCGGTGCGGTTTCCAAGTGCGGCGCAGTGGCTCCGGCGCTCTTCAAATTACCCAATTACCAACTTACTCAATCACCAAATCTATCCCATGCTCTGGCCCTACATCACGTTAGCTTCCGCTGCTGCGGCCAGTTATGCCGGATACGCGACGATGGCTCCCACGTCGCAGCTCTACGGACGCACGCTCACGCATGGCGACGATCCTACTCAGATGGCGCTTACCTTCGACGATGGGCCTAATGATCCGCACACAATGCATTTGCTGGACGTTCTGGCCAGGCACAATGCCAAGGCGACGTTTTTTCTCATCGGCAAATATGTGCGGCAGCGCCCAGATATTGCCCGCGCCATTTTGGCCGCGGGACATGAGATTGGCAATCATACAGATAGCCATCCCAACCTGATTCTGGTTTCAGCGGCACGGCTGCGCCAGGAACTTGCCGATTGCAGCAAGTCACTGGAAGATGCTCTGGGACAGAAGGTCACACTTTTTCGGCCGCCTTTCGGTGGCCGCCGTCCCAATGTCCTGCAAACGAGCCGCCATTTGGGCCTTGATCCCGTCATGTGGTCGGTGACGGGCTATGACTGGAACGCGACATCAGCAGACCAGATTGTTCAAATAGTCCATCGGCAACTCGATTCCCGCCGTAAACCACAAGGAGAGATTGTCCTATTGCACGATGGTGGCCATCTGGTCTTGGGTACAGATCGGGGATTTACCGTCCAAGCTACCGGTAAGCTGCTGGAGCGCTATGCCGCTCAACGGTTTGTCACAGTTTCCGCTCTGGCAAAGACAACCCGAATGGGCATAGCACTAAAGAACTAGGGTGATTTTCTGCCATCGGCCAACTTCTGCCTCCTGCCAATGCCCGTATAATCAAAGATGTGCGCCGCTTACTCTGTTTTCTCGTGATCACGAGTTTTGCTGTTGGTTTGCATGCTTCTGTTCCTTCAGTGAACAGGTCCACTCCACTCAACCACAATGCAACCCAACCAATTGAGAGTTCAACAACGACTCTGGCTACGGAAATCACGGCCGCTCCTGCAACTGTTTCTTTTTACGACCAGTTTTATCCCAGAATGGCAACACACCAGGAACAGCCCAAGCCAGGCATGTTGCATTGGGTCGGGACATTGATCAAGAAAGGCCGCCAGAAGATAGCTCTGCTCTCGCCGCAAAAATTTTTCTAGAGATACCTCGCAGGATCAAAAACAATCCCAAAGTAAGCTGCCCTCGTTTTCAGCCACAAATGTTGTTTGCCCGAGCCGATTCGGCAGGTTGGAACCATTCCAAACAGGCCGGATGGAAAGATTCAACTTCTACGCCACATTCTGGTAGAGTGTTCTTGTCTTCTCTAACGGAGACTTCAAGATATGTGGCTTAAACGGCAACACGGAACCCGGGCGGACGCCCTGAAACAGTTGGGCAGCCTGGAGTCGGAGTTGATGGAACGTGTGTGGGACCGCGGAGAATTGAGCGTCCGCGATCTGCATCTGGAGTTCTCTCCCCGACTTGCCTATACCACGGTGATGACCACACTGGACCGTCTATACAAAAAAGGTTTGCTGACTCGCCGCAAAGTGGGCAAAGCTTTCCATTATGCCGCCGCCTTTACTCAGAAGGAATATCAGGAACTGCTTACGCAACATCTGTTTGGCATGGTGCTGACAGACGGAACGAACAATAACGCCGTGCTCTCCTGCTTTGTGGACGTTGTGGGCGACGCTGACAAAGAAATGCTGGACAAGCTTGACCAACTGGTGAAAGCCAAGCGACGCGCCCTGCGCCACACGGAATAAAGCGATGTTTTACTTGCTATCCATCTCTCTGTGTTGCGCGGTCTTCTTCATTGTCCTGGCAAGTACGTCCGCGCTGTGCATTTGGTGTGGCCGCCTTTTACGATTTTCAGCATTTTCACCTGCCCCAGCTATAGTCGCCAATCTGTTATTCACAATCCGCGTACTGCCGGTTCTCATGGCTTTGCTGGCGACCTTTGGATTCGTTCTTCCCGCTTTGCTGAAGTTTGAGCCGCGCTCCACCGGCGAACCGGTGGGCTGGCCATTACTTGCACTGGCGATTTTGGGAGGATGCGTGCTCCTAGTGATGTTGGTCCGCGCTGCAACAATCCTTAGGTCGACAAGGCGAGTTGCGGCGAACTGGCGCCGACGGTCTACGAAATTGCGCCTGGAAAGTGCCGACGTCCCGGTTTACTGTCTGGACGGCACTAATCCCGGTTCCGTACTTGCGGTCCTGGGCTTTCTTCGGCCAAAAATATTTGTGGCAAAGCAGATCGTGGATACGCTCACACCGGCTGAACTCATTGCGACCGTGGAACACGAACGCGCCCATGTAAATTCCTTTGACAATCTGAAGCAATTCGCTTTGAAGGTCACGCGCATCCCGCGTTGGCTGAGAGTCTCCGCCAAGTCTGATTCTGCCTGGACCAATGCTTCTGAAATAGCTGCCGACGAAGCTGCTCTTGCCTCTGGAATCTCTATTCTTGATCTCTCAGGGGCGTTGATTAAAGTAGCCAGCCTGAGCCGCCATGCTGTGGTCGGTGAGACCGTTGCCGCCTCGCACCTTGTGCCCCTGGGACCAGGATCAAGTTTGCAAGCACGAGTGGATCATCTCCAGAAAATTCTGGAATGCGATAATCCTGCCCTCCGCAGGGCTCCGCGCAGCCGCATAAAAAAGTTCGCTGTTCCGCTTGCGCTTGCTGTCATCGGCTATGCCACTTGCGTAAGTATGGTGCTTCCCTTGGTCCATGATGCCTTGGAAGCGCTTGTACGTTAGTCTCCGTCACTTCGCCCCTGACTGGACACCTGAAAACATCTCGCGAATAGCGGTTTTCTAAGTAAAATTAGAAGAGGAGCTTTTTAACATCAGGAGTCTTTGCAGCCGAACCTCTAGATTTTTTTGCATGAACCGATTTTTCAATGTGGCTGTATTTGTCGGTATGTTAGCGCTCTCTGCTGCTGCGTTTGCTGCCGATCCTACTCTGCTCAAGCCACCTCACGGCGCCACAGTGGCTATCGTGATGTTTGAAGATCTGCAATGCGCAGACTGCGCAAAGGTTTATCCTGTGGTACGGGAAACCGCTGAAGCCCATAAAATCCCAGTGGTGCTGCATGATTTCCCTTTGCCCATGCATAATTGGGCCTTTGAAGCGGCTGTGTGGGCGCGCTATTTCGATAAGACATCGCCAGAGAAGGGAAATGAGTTCCGTAAGTTTATCTACGTCAGCCAGACGCAAATCACGCGGGATAACCTGCTGCAATGGGTGCAGAAATTCGCGGCAGAGAACAAGATGGACATCCCCGCAGAAAACGATCCGGACGGCAAGTTATCGGCCCTTGTGAAAGCAGATTACTTGCTAGGACAGCGAATTGGAGTGGAACATACTCCCACAATCTGGGTTGTAAGTAATAGCGGAGTTTCACAGCCATTGGTGGAAGAAGTGAAAATCCGGGAGAAGCTGGAGCAGATGATCGATATGCTTACAAAACCGCAGCCCGCAGCAGCAGGCAAATTTGATTCCCCGGCAAAGGCAACAGTCCGCAAGAAAGACATTGTGAAAACCCCAAAGAAGGCAGGATGACCAGCAAAATGAATAACTTGGCAAGACGTTTTATTTCAATGGCTGCAGGACTCGTGCTTGCGCTTGCGCCAGCCGCTTCACGCGCAGCAGACGGTTCACAACTTAAGCCGCCGGCGGGCGCGCGCGTGGCCATTGTGATGTTTGAGGACCTGGAGTGTCCTGACTGCGCTCGAGCTTATCCGGTGGTGTGGGAAGCAGCGAAGAAGCACAACATTCCCGTAGTGCTGCATGACTTTCCGCTGCAACAGCATCCCTGGTCCTTTGATGCAGCAGTGTTTGCCCGCTACTTCGATACAAAATCAGAAAAGCTGGGCGACGACTTCCGTGGCTACATCTTCAAGAACCAGCCTCAGATCGATAAGTCCAACCTCCACCAATATGTCCAGAAGTTTGCCGATGACAATAAGACCCCACTTCCCTTTGTTGTGGACCCTGATGGGCAGCTCAAAGCCAAGATCCTGGCCGACCGCCAAATGGGAACGCAAATTGGCCTGCAACACACGCCTACTATCTTCGTTGTAGGCAACGGCGGCGCGGCAACTCCGGCAGTTGAAGTTGAAGACCGCACCAAGCTGGATCAGATTATTGAAGACATGCTGCAAAAAGCGCCCGCAGCCCCGGCGGCCAAGAAGCCTGCAGCGAAGAAAGCAGCAGCTAAGAAGGCTGCTAAGAAATAGCGCTTCTTCATCGAAATGCAACCATCGAAAAATACAAAAACGCCCTCATTTTTTTGAGGGCGTTTATTTTTTTGTCTCTAGTTGCTGATGTTCTTATTTGATCTTGCTTAACTCAGTCACCAGTTCTTCATAATCCGGCTCCTGGCCGAGCTCATAGGTCTTGGAGAATGCGATCTTTCCTTGTTTATCAACAATGAAAATGGCGCGGTCATTGATTCCGGGCAGAGGCTCACCCAGGCGCAGGATGCCAAACTGCTGCGCCGTACCGGCATGCGGCCAGTAGTCGCTCAGAAGTGGATATTCGAGCCAGCCAATCGACTTTTCCTGCCAGGCGAGATGGCTGTAAATTGAATCCGGGCTGATGCCCACGACCTGGGCATCATGTTCGGCGAACTTTGGCAGATACCTGCCGTACGCCGACATTTCATTCGTTCAAGTTGGGCTCCAGTCCAATGGGTAAAACGCCAGAACCACGTTCTTTTTGCCGCGAAGATCGCTGAGCTTGAATTTGTGCCTCTGTTTTCCCGTCACTGCGGGAAGCTCGATCTCCGGGGCCATCTCTCCGGCCTTCAAAGCTGCCATTCATTCCTCCACGTAATCTTTCCCTCCGGCTTACACTGCAAGCGCCGGGCCCTGCTCAGAAGCCATTCATTTTATCAGTGGTCAAATGATTTAAGACAGGGTAGCTTAGAAAACAGTGGAACCACCAGCGGCATCGAACCCGTTGTCAGACCTGCTATTTTTGGAAGTAACCGGGTGACCGGCAAAATGCGCGCCCTTTCACTAGGAGTGAAAATGCTGGGTTTGGGTACCTACAATTACGAACACTTTTCCCGCGAACTCTTTCATGATCTGGCCCGCAGTTCATTTTCCGGGCCTGGGCCGGGTGTGCAGGCGCCGGATTTCAAGAGCACGACTCTTGATGGCGAGACCGTTCGCTTAAGCGACTACGCCGGGAAAAAGAACGTTCTGTTGATTTTTGGTTCGGCAACTTGCCCCATGACCGCTGCCTCCATCGGCCACATCAATGAACTTTACGATCGCTTTCGCGGAGATGAAATTGAATTTATTTTTGTGTACGTACGGGAGGCCCATCCCGGCGAAGTGATTCCGGCGCATAAATCCATGCGCGAAAAAACTGAAGCGGCACGGCTGCTGCGGGATGAAGAAGATATGCACATGCCGATTCTGGTGGACGATCTGCGGGGTACCATTCATCGCAAGTACTCAAAACTGCCCAATCCGGCTTTCCTGATTGATAAATCTGGCCGCGTGGCTTTTCTCTCACTCTGGTCAAAGCCTGCTGGGCTTGGTGCGGCCATTCAGGAGTTGCTGGAAGCTCAGGAAGACCGCGGCGTGGACCACGTGGTGGTGCATGGCGGACAGGACCTGGATATGCCCATGCCATACAGCTCGTTGTATGCCTATCGGGCGCTGGAGCGCGGAGGGAAAGAGTCACTCAACGATTTTCGCCATGCCATGGGACTGCCCGCCCGGGTGGCGATGACGGCTTCCCATATTGCTCGACCTCTGCTCGATAATCCCGGGCGCGTCATGTCCATTGCCGCACTTGCAGCCGCGGTGCTGGCCGGCGGATTGTATGCCGGATTCGAATTGCGCAAACGGCGGCTAGGCACCCAACGAAATCCCTATCGTGCTTATGAACGAGAGAAAGTGCGCGATACGGAGACAGGGACAGATTACGGGGCGGTGGGGATCTAAAGAAACAATTGGTAATTGGGTAATTTGGTAAATGGGTAATTGAATGCAGCGCGGCTCAAGGCAATTTACCAAATTACAAAATTACTCAATTACCAAATCTACTTAAGTCCATCCGGCAAATCGCCCAATGGCCCGTCCAGTTCTCGATAAGCCCGTTTCACAAACACATCCAGGAAGTAATCTTTGAACGCGGCAGCTGTGTCAGCGTCTTTGATTCCTATTCTCGCGGCCAATTCAGCATTCTGCTTGTCCAATGCCTCCATGGTCTGCTGGGGTGTCATTCCCTTGGCCTTGTTCGCTTTCACTTGTCCAATAACTTCCCCGAACAGCGCGATGTTGCTATGCAGAAAATCAGTGTTCGTCTCGGCATCACCGTGGCCAGGAATGATCACGCTCGGCGCAAGCGCGGCAAACTTTTCTAAAGTCGCGAGCCACTCTGCCGGATAGGTTCCTCCGATGGCGAACGGGTAGGGACTCAGAAGAATGTCGCCGGCGATCAGAATTTTCTCTTTAGGCAGATATACATATGTATCGCCTGTGGTGATGGCCTGAGCATGAAGGACCTGAATCTCACGGCCGCCCATCAGGATCGCGATGGAACCAGAAAACGTCACATTGGGGTAGGTCTTGTGCAACGCGAGCTTCTGCGCAAGGAAATTGCGATCAACGGCCAGCCGCTCTTCTGCTGGCTTGATTCGTTCTGGAGGCGCATTTTTGGCCTTGGCAGCTGCAATCTGCTTTTCAAAGCCATCCAGGAACTGCGGCAGATCTTGCTTTAGGCCTTTATCGTTCCATCGCGGCTCAACGGTCTGCATGAGTTCGCGCGTCTTTTCATGCGTGATAATTTGAACCCCGGGAAAAGCTGCCAAATACGTCTGATTGCCGCCCCAGTGGTCCCAATGCCAGTGCGAGTTCACCAGGTAGCGCACGGGCTTGTCAGTAAGTTTGCGGATTTCCGCAAGAATTGTTGCTGCTGTTTCTGGGGTTGCACTGGAATCAAAAACCAGTACACCGTCGTCAGAAAGCACGGCGATCGAATTTCCGCTCAAGCCGACGTCTGCATATGGCGTCGTACTGAAAAGATAAATGCCCTCGGCAACTTTCTGGCCCGTGACCTTGCCGTAATCTTTGGCCGCACATGCAGGGACAAAATGCATGAAAGCCAGCAAAGCTATGATCGCGAGCGGCGAGCCAATACGGCGCATACTCCTGATGATGAGCATTGTGTAAGTAGACGAACATTTCCGGTTGAGGTGAGCACAGCCTTTCGCAAGGGACGAAATGAAGAGCCGGATTTCCTCCGTGTCTCTATTCCTCCGTGGGGGATTTGTTTTTGTTGTGGAAGCGCAACTAGATAGCGTTTGCGGCGGCCGCAATCGTCTGTTCGATATCGCTATCAGAATGCGCAGCGCTCATGAACATAGCTTCATATTGCGAGGGCGGCAAGTAGATGCCTTGTTCGAGCATGGCGCGATGGAACTTGCCGAAGGCCTGAGTATCTGATTTAGTGGCGGTGTCCCAATCGTAGACTTTGCCGGGCTGGAAGAACCATGTAAACATTGAACCCACGCGGTTTGCGGTGAGAGCGACACCTTTCTTTTGTGCCGCGTGCAGGACTCCATCTACCAGAGCGGCGCTGCTCTGCTCCAGTTTCTCGTAAATTTCTGGCTGATCGTTCAGTTCTTTCAGTGTTGCGATCCCCGCAGCCATCGCCAATGGATTGCCGGAGAGCGTTCCGGCCTGATACACGGGACCGAGGGGGGCGATCATATCCATGAGTTCCGCGCGGCCGCCGTAAGCGCCCACGGGCAAACCTCCTCCAATAATCTTGCCCAGCGTGGTGAGATCAGGTTTGATCTTGTAGAGCTCCTGCGCGCCGCCAAAGCTCAAGCGGAAGCCGGTCATCACTTCATCGAAAATCAGCACTGAGCCGTGTTCCGCCGTGGTCGAGTGCAGAAAATCCAGATAGCCTTTACCCGGCGGTACGCAGCCCATATTGCCGACTACAGGCTCCACGATCACGCAGGCAATTTGGCCTTTGAATTTAGTGAACGCCTCTTCGACGGCCTGCTGACTGTTGAATGGCAGCGCCAGGGTGAATTTCGCCTGCTCATCCAGCACGCCGGCAGAGCCCGGAATGCCCAGCGTTGCAACGCCCGAGCCGGCTTTTACCAGTAGAGAATCAGCGTGGCCATGGTAGCAGCCTTCAAACTTGATGATGTATTTGCGTCCGGTAAATGCGCGCGCCAGGCGGATAGCGGACATGGTAGCTTCTGTGCCTGAGCTGACAAAGCGGACCTTGTCCATGGAAGGAAACGCTTCAATCACCGCTTCAGCCAGCTCGGCTTCTGCCGGGGTGCATGCGCCAAAGCTGGCGCCATCTCGATTGGCTTTCTCCACGGCTTCCACCACGCTGGGGAACGCGTGCCCCAAAATCAGAGGTCCCCACGAGCCGACATAGTCAATATATTCGTTGCCATCGGCGTCCCAGATGCCCGAGCCTTTGCCGCGCACGATGTACGGCGGCTCGCCCCCGACGGCCTTAAAGGCACGCACAGGCGAATCGACGCCACCGGGGATGACCCGCGAGGCGCGTGAATGCAGTTCCTGGGACTTGGCTCTATGCTTCATCGTCTGCGACCGCGTTCGCCGAAAACTGGGTCTTGCTGCTTAAGTGTTTCGGGCATTCATCGGAACTCTTGAATATACCGCACTCGGAGCTGGCACGAGCTTATGGAGCGTGGCCGATGTTCACCATTTTTCGAAAATGGCTATCACAAGCCAGAGCGTAACGGCGCGTAATCAGAAATTTCGCAGGCGAGGGCGCCTGCGGTCCACGATCATCAAGGATTTAGATTAGCTTGACCGCCGACGGGTGAAGCTGATCAGGTTTGAGCCGTGCCTGCGAAGTTGCTGAGTGCCTCGACTCACGCCATTTACAGTTCTCCGGTAGCCGGAAGCAAGAGCGTTGCGCAGCTCACGGCCGGTCGAGGGAGTCAGCAACAGCGCAACGGTCGCGCCGACACCTATTCCCAGGAGAAGCCATCCCACAGCATTCGAAGTTTGATTTTGTTCAGGATTCCGGCCCATCTGCCATCCCGAACCATAGCGCGCGTACTCTCGCATGCTTCCTCCTTAGCCTTCCTGGCGATGACCCCCTGGATCGCAAACCACCTAATGTATTTAGAAAAGAGATGCCTCCATGGCGTTGTCCCCAAGTCCCAAATCGAGGGTGAATCGCTACCGAACGGCGGAGGTTACATGGGAAGCTGTATTTGAGGTAAAATTTTTAGTTCGTCTAAAGGCCGCTGCTCAACAGCAGGTTTGGCCGCCTGTTTCGCTGTATCCCGCAAGAGAGCAGGCAAGACTCACCAATCAGCAAATGCATTCAAGGAGAGAGTTCAACACATGGCAATTCCAGCGACCCAGATGCGTCCGGGGATGATTATCAAGCACAACAATGACCTTCATCTGGTCTTTACCGTGGAACACCGCACGCCCGGCAATTTGCGCGCCTTTATTCAGGCCAAGCTGCGCAACATCCGCACCGGCGCCATGTTTGAGCACCGCTTCCGCTCCAGTGATCCCATTGAGAAGATTACCGTGGACGAAATCCCCATGGAATTTCTTTACCAGGATGGCGACAGCTATTGCTTCATGAACACTGAGAATTATGAGCAAACACACCTGAGCAAAGACACGCTGGGCGATTCCGTCGATTACCTCACGCCGAACCTGCAGATCAAAGTTGAGTTTTACGATGGCAAGGCCGTTGGAATCGAACTGCCGCAGACAGTCACATTGACTGTGGTTGAGACCGAGCCGGGATTGAAGTCTGCCACGGCTTCCAGCGTGACCAAGCCGGCCAAAACGGAGACTGGATTGATCGTGCAGGTGCCGCCTTTCATCAATGAAGGCGAAAAAATCCGCGTAGACACCGCCGAGGGAGCGTATTTGTCGCGTGCATAGTTGAAACCTGCCATGCTGTATTGGGTGCGGGGTGGAGCAGGCCTTCAGGCCTGCGGAAATTTGGATATAACTAAAATCGGCTTTTAACCGCTGAGGTAAATTCAGCGGAGCAACAAAAGAATTTAAGAATAAACATCGGGGAATAAGCTCGAAAGCCATTTGTCGAAAAAATGCTCTTATCGCAGGGGCTGAAGCCCAGCATTTTTTGCAGTTGGTACGCAGGCCTGAAGGCCTGCTCCACCCCGCTGTCTTGAAGAGTGTTCATGATTGCCAAACGTTACATCGTTCGCGGACGTGTGCAGGGCGTAGGCTTCCGCTGGTTTGTTGACCATGAAGCGCGCTCACTGGGACTGTTCGGCTGGGTCAGGAACAACATTGACGGCACAGTGGAAACGCTGGCCATGGGCAGCGACCAGCAACATGCGGCCTTCGCCGGCAAATTGCGCCAGGGGCCGCGCGCCGCGCG
>JADMIO010852443.1_pt1 | contig 12661 bp, 14 predicted proteins | sample 8958161 | NCBI WGS metagenome assembly JADMIO01 (sample SAMN16585339, study PRJNA669376) | soil metagenome | isolation source: Crop rotation soil | place: USA: Cullars Rotation, Alabama | collected 2011 | reverse complement strand
CTTTCCCACTCGGCCGCGGCGCTCGCGGGCGAGGCGGCGCGGGGCGGCGTCGCGTCCTGCGCGCGGACCAGGCGCGAGGTTAGCCCCACCATGCCGGTCGCGCAGCACACCTTCAGAACCAACGAGCGATGACGCGGACGATCGGTCATGAAACTCCTGTGTGTCGAGGTCCGAGCACGCGCGCCTGCAGCGCCCCGTCACGCCGGGGCAAAGCGAAGCGCCGCCCCGGATCGGATTCGGTGGACTGCCGGCTACGCAACGGATCCGGGTGGCGCGGCGCACAGGTTCGCGCGCTATCCATGCCATTTGGCGCCGCTCTGCCCCGGCGTGATGGGACGGAGCTTATTGAAACTCAACGCGGCGCACTTGTTCGTTCCACTACTCACGGATGCTCGCGAACCGCGCCTCGCGCGTCCCGCCGGTCGGGACTTGCCCGATGGTGCCTTCCTGGGGGGCGGTGAGGATCACGTCGTAGATGTCGCCGGTCGCCTCGTTCTTGACCTTGATGTTCTGCCCGAACGACCCGCCCTCCATGGCCCGGCCGACGGTCTTCACGCGGACGCCGCCGCGGTCGAGCGTGACGGTGACGAACTGCCCGTTCTTGGCCAGCGGCACCGGGTCGACCAGTCGGCCGGTGAGGACGGTGCCGGGCTTGAGGTCGCGGCTGGCCTGCTGGCCGACCGACTGGGCGAGCGTCAGCCGCGGCTCGTCCGCGGTGCGCTCCACCAGCGTGCGCCGCTCGACCACGTCGCTGTCGCGGATGACCTGCCTCGGCGCCAGCGGCTTGTTCACGACCACCTGCGTCTCCCACGCCCGCGCCGTCGCGCCGATCGAGACCTTCTGCGTGCCGGTCTCGGCGACGACCAGCACGTCCCACGCTACGTCGCCCAGGTTCCGCACTCGCATCGGCTCCAGATTGAAGCGGAACTGCGGCTCGGCCAGGTTCAGGACACGCTCGTCCTTGGGGTTGAAGTTGATCTGCAACAGGTCCGGCGCGAGGTTGAGGCGGACCGCCAGGTCGTCCGTAAGGAGTTGCCGAAGGGATCGGACCGGCGTGCCGTCGGCGCTGGTCGCCACGTTGGCGCCGACAACGCCGGTGGGGCGGGTCGACGGGACGACGGCGGTCGGCGTGGACTTCGCCTCGGGGGCGGCGGCGACTTTCCCCTCGCGGGCGTCGATCCATTGGGCCAGGGCGTTCTTCGGGTCCGCCGGGGCGTCGCTCCGCGTGACCGTGCATTGCATCGGCCCCGCGAACCGTACGACGGCAAGGTTCACCCCCGCGTCGTGCAGCGTGCGCTTGACCTCGTCGAGCGAGACGGCCTGGTACGGCGCCTTGCCGTCGAAGCGGGCCAGCACCAGGTCCGCAACCGGCACGAACAGGGCGGCGTCGGCGTCGGCCCAGCGGCAGAGCTGTTTGAGCTTGACCTCCGGCCCGTAGATGGTCGCCTCGGCGCGGAGTTCCAACGTCGCGCCCGCCGTGAACCGCGCCGAGCCGGGCACGAACTTTTCCGCCGCCGGCTGCGCGTCGTCCGCCGGTTGTTCCGGCGCCCGCGCGGGCAACGACTCGGCGCCGTAGCCCCACTGGTGCATCAACGTCTGCGTTGCCCAGGCCATGATCGTCAGGATCACGAGCAGTTGGACCTTCTTCCGCATGCTGAGGGGACGGCCGTTTCCGTTCATAGTGGGCTCCGCGAGGGAGAGAGGTCGGGGAATGCAGGATTATGAATGACGAATGCAGAATGGAAGACTACGAGGAGACGGTCGGCGCCGTAGTTTTCATTCTGCATTCGTCATTCGTCATTTCCTCACGACCTTCTCAGGTTGCCGATGGTCTGCAGGGCCTGGTCGGCGGTCTGGATCGATTGGCTGTTTAGCTCGAAGGCGCGCTGGGTCTTGATGAGCGTGACCAGCTCCTTCACGGGGTCGACGTTGCTGGCCTCGAGGAAGCCTTGCAGGAGCTGGCCGGTGCCGCCCTCGCCGGGGATGTTCTCGGTCGGTCGCCCGGAGGCGTCCGTCTCGGTGTAGATGCTGCCGCCCTGGAGCTGCAGGCCCTGCGGGTTGATGAACTGCGTGAGCTTCAGGTCGCCGACCTTCCGCTTGACCGTTTGCCCGGCCTGGATGACGTCGATCCGCCCGCTCTGGCCGATCGTGATCTCGCTGGTGTTGGTCGGGATCGAGATCGGGGGGACCAGCTTGTAGCCGTCGCCCATGCCCAGCACTAAGTCGCCGTCCTTATTGACGAAGAAGTTGCCGTTGCGCGTGTACCCGACGCCGCCCCCGATCGAGTCCATGATCTTGACCTTGAAGAACCCCTGTCCCTGGATGCCGACGTCGAGCGGCCGGCCGGTGTTTTCGAGGCTGCCCTGTTCGAGGTCGAGCTGGCTGTTGCTGATCCGGGTGCCCAGGCCGACGAAGATGCCGGCGGGGGAGATGTCGCCGGCGGCGTTGACTGTGCCCGGCTGCTTGAGCGTCAGGTACATCAGGTCTTCGAAGTTCAACCGGCTCCGCTTGAACGCCGTCGTCTCCGCGTTGGCCAGGTTGTTGGCCACCACGTCGATCCGCGTCGACAAGGCCCGCAGCCCGGTGGCCGCGGAATGGAGAGCCGTAATTGCCATACGGCGCTTATCGGACTGCAAATTGGCGAAACTTGAAGTGGCGCAGAACCGTGAAGTGAATCACCCAGCGGCGCGCTGTGTTTTCGCGGGCGGCGCGACTACCACGTTCGGTAGCTGCGCGAGCCCGAGTTAGCGGCACCGATGCCGATTGCGATCGCGCCCACCACAACCAGCAATATCACGATCGACAGGACGATGTACCCGCAGATCAACCCCGCCAGCGCCATGCCGGCGCCGCCCCCGACATTCCGGCGGGCGCGCCCGCGCGCGATGTGACCGAAGATCACCGCCAGCAGAGCACACGGCACGCCGAGGCAGTAGAGCAACGTGGATGGTAACGCAACAATGCCCAGCACCAGCGAGGCGACCGCGAAGCCGCTGGGGGGTGTCCCGGCCCCGGCGTGCGCGTAGCCGCCATATGCCATCAGGGGGGCGGCAGGCTGCGGCACGGGCGCGGGTGGGACCGGCGGTAGGGGACCGGTTGGCGGCAGGATCCCACCCGAGTCCGACGCGCCCATGATGCCGGGGCCGGATCGGGCGGGCGCGTCCAGCCCGCGGTCGGTCATGTCCATCCAAGCCGACGCCATCTGCGCCGGCCCGAGGACGTCCGCCAGTTCGTCGAGCGTATCGGCCCGCTGCCACTCGGCCATGCCCTCGCGCCAGACCAGCGAATCGGCACGGAGCCCCTCGGCAGTGAGTTGCGACTTGGGAAATGGCCCCTTCTGCACGTCGCCGTCGGCAAAGTAGTAGTCCACGTCTGCCTCCCGCGATACACAGCAAGCCCGGCGCGACGCCCACGCGCCGGCCGAGATGGCACCGTGTGATTGTCACCAAGTCTGCGCGCAATTCAAATCACAGCATGACCGATTCGTACCTTGAGGACCCCGTCAACCGCTCTCCAGAAAGGGGGTGTCTGTTAAAATGGGGTAAATAAGAGGGATGCGGTGCGTTAAAATGGGTAAAGATTGTCACCCATCCTACCGATATACTTGGCGTCGCAAGTTATCTAGTTTAACAGGCGACGTGAAGGCGGTGGCAAGGAGGCCTCCGGTAGTTCAAAACGGGCGAGCCGCGCGTGAGTCAGCGGATGCCCCGACGGAGACGTGTCCATGGTCCGCGCCAACACCCATTTCTCCAACCTCTCGCAGCATTATGTTGAAGCCCTGACGGCGGGCGACCGTGAAATCGCTCGTCGGGTGATTGATACGGCTCTGGAGGACGGTTCCAGCGCCCACGAGCTGCTTAGCCAGCTCATTTGGCCGACGATGGAAAGCCTACAGGGGCTTTACCGCGAAGACCGCATCTCCATCAGCAGCCTGAACATGGCGACGCGGTTAAACCGCTCGATCACCGACCAACTCTGCGCCCGGCTCACGCGGGCGGCTTCCAACGGGAAAAAGGTCTTGATCTTCTGCGGCAACGACGAGCCGGAGGAACTCGGCGGCCAGATTTGCGCCGACCTATTCGAGTCCGATGGGTGGGAAGTGAAGTTCGCCGGTGGCGGAGTTCCGGAGGATGAAGTCCTTCAGCTCATCGGCAACGTCCGCCCGGACCTGCTGGTGATGTTCGGCACGCTGCCGAACGGTGTGCCGCAGGTCCGCAAGCTCATCGATTACCTCCGCGACGTGAACAGTTGTCCGGACATGCAGATCATGTGCTGTGGCGGCATTTACAAGCGGGCCGAGGGTCTGGCCGAGGAGATCGGTGCGGACTTGTACGCCCCGGACGCCGACGAGGCCGTCAGCGCCGCGAATCAGAACCCCAGCCGCCGCGCTACTGTGGACCAGCAGACCGTCGGCCGGATGCGCCGCATCCGCAAGGCTGCTGCCCGCAAAGGAGACCGCGGCGAGCGCACCGCCCCACTGGGATCCCCCAAGCCGAGCGACATCGTTGATGAAGCGCAAGTTGCCTGAATAGCTAACAATAAGAAACGCGATTTGCGGCCACCGAACATGGACCTTGGCCGGCGGTAGACGGAGTCGCCGCCGGCCGGGTCTTCGTTGGTAAGACGAACTTGTCGCGATACTACCTGCCCCTGCACATTACCGAGTGACGTAGATTGCAGTAAACGGCAGCCGCAAGTGTGATATACTGAACACGCCACCGACCGAACTCTACAGGCACGTCCAATAATAACGAGCGGCCTTCTTTAATGATTGACGGGGGAATTGGGGCGGGATAGAACTCCCAATCGTTCCAGATCGACCCGGCCGAATGCGGGACTTTAGTTTTTGGGCGGCCGGAATTGCTTTCTGGGGTAGAGTCGCGTCATGCCATGACGCGTCTGCGCCACCCGAACCGATCGAATCCACCCTCCCGCAGCCGCCCCGGCCGTTTTGCTGTGGCGAGATATGCCGTGCTGCGAGATATGACCTCCTCCGCAAATAGTTCGCCTGCTCTCCGCCTCCCTTGGGGAGTCCTTTTCTGCGCCGGCGCCTTCCTGTCCCTCGCCATCCTGGGCGTGACCAGCGCGGCCGAGCAACGGACGATGCCGACGACGCGTCCCGGTGTCGACGTGACCCTCGCCGATGCGACGCCGGCCATGACGTCGTATCATGCCCCGCCGGTCGCGACCGAGTTGCTCCGCCCGGTTGCCTCCTCCGCTGCTCCGACGGAATCCATCGCTACCGTTAATTCTTACGTTGCTCCTCGATTTGCCACCGGAAACGCCCAGACGCACGCGCGTACGCTGCGAATGATGGTGACCGCGTACTGCCCATGTGCGAAATGCTGCGGGCCGAACGCCCGGGGCGTCACCGCGAGCGGCCGGTCGGTCAGCTACAACGGCGGGCGATTCGTCGCCGCCGACACCAGCGTTCACCCCTTCGGCACCCGCCTTCAGATTCCCGGTTACGGCGCCGACCTGCCCGTCGAGGTCATCGACCGCGGCGGCGCGATCAAGGGCAACCGCCTCGACGTCTACTTCCCCACCCACGAGCAAGCCATCGAGTGGGGCCGCCAGTGGGTGAACGTGACGGTCGTCGAGTAATCCTCACGCCCATCTTAAACAGATACATGTCCGGACCGGGCCGGGGACGGCCTGGCTCTTGCCCCGACACCAACACGGCGCTCAGGCGAATCGCTGTTTTTTGTGACGATTGTGTATTCGGTCCGCGACCGTCTTCCCTCTCCCCTGTACGCGGGGAGAGGGCGGGGTGAGGGGGTTGCCCGCGTACAGGGGGAAACGGGACCAGAGGTGACGGCCGCCCAACTCAGGACTATTGGCGGATTGCGACGAGTCGTCCTTTGTGTCCGCGCCGTCGATTCCCGCTAAGATGCAAGGTGCATGCTGTTCCGCACTTCGAGAATCGCTGTCATCGCGGGCCTGTCATTGCTCACGTCGACATCTGTAACACGGGGCGCCTCCGTCCCCGAGGCCGAAATCGTCTATGAGAAGACCTTTGAGCGTCGGCCGGGCGCCGAGTGGTCGAAGACGGAGGTCGACGTCACGCCGCAAGGGCACCGAGCGTTCCTCGGCATGTTTGGCGGCGAGGGCGTGAGCCTGTCGCTGAAGGATTTGCCGAAGCACAGGTTCATCCGCGTCACGTTCAGCCTGCTGGTGATCAACACGATGGACGGCTCGCACAAGGAGTACGGCCCGGACGTGTGGGACGTCAGCCTGGAAGGCGGCCCGTCGCTCCTGCACACGACGTTCAACAACTGCGGCGCCCCCGACAATAACGAGCAAGCTTTCCCCGACGAGTTTCCCCAGCCGCCGGGACGGCCTTGGCCGGCCTTCACGGGCGCCGACGAGAAGCAGACGTTCGGCTACGCCAATTCCTGGGCGGGCCCGGATCGCACCCTCGACACCTCGTCGGTCTACAACCTCAGCTTCACGCTGCCGCACGCGGCCGAGGCGGCGACGTTCCGGTTTACGTCGTACAGCACGGAGGACAAGCGGAACGAATCGTGGGGGATCGAGCGGATCCGGGTCGAGACGGTCGCGGACGCCACCCCGCCGGGCGAGCCGGCCATGGAGCAGTCGTGGCGAGACCTGGCCGGCGCGGATCCGATGCGGGCGTTTCGCGCCAAGTGGGCGCTGGTCGCCGCGGGCGAACCGGCCAAGACGTTCCTGGAGCGGAAGCTCAAGGCCGATGCGGTTGATGCGATAGAAGTCGCGGCCTTGGTGGCCAAGCTCAGCGACGACCGCTTCGAGACGCGCGAGGCGGCAACAATGGCACTAATCGGCCTCGGGCTGCCGGCCGTTCCGGTTTTGAACAAGGCTTTGGATGAAGAGGAGTCCCCCGAAGCGATAGGCAGGATCAAACAAGCGGTCGCGTCAATCCGGCAGCAAGCCGACCGGGACCCCGACGCCCTCCGCCGCACGCGCGCCGCTCATGCCCTACGACTGATCGCCGGCGAGCCCTGCAAATTCACACCCCAACAGAACGGCGTGAAGTCCCCGACGCCGGCCACGACCGAGTGACTAGCGGGCCGGGCGGTCGCGTCAGTTGATGGTCGCGGCCATTTCATCCTGCTGCGCGGCGTCGTCGATCTCGACCTGCTCGGCACGCAGGAGGGCGCGCGTCTGGTAGTCGTGGCCGATCTGTTGGAATTCGACCTCGTAAGCTACCGACGGCGCGAACCACGTGCTGCGGACGACGCCGATCTCGCCGCGGCTCAGGAACAGCTCGGGGATGTCTTGGACGAGCCGCACATGATCGTTAACGTGGGGTTGACGCATCACATCCTCCTTAGGCTGGACGCCCTCGGGCGCAGAAGCGTACTCTTCACGTCGCTCGAAATAGTATCACTGCCGCCGCCTGCTGCCCATCGGGAACTTTGATGATTCCCGAAACTTAGCGCTATGCTTGCCGGGGACTCCAACAGCCTCAAGCACTCCAAAATGGTGATACGCCGCGATTTGCCGGCCAGGCGTAAGATGTGCCACGCATGACCGGGACCGCAAAAACTTTCACCCGCCGACTGCTCCGCTGGTACGACGGGGCACGCCGCGACCTTCCGTGGCGTGCCGACGCCACGACGGGTCGCGTCCCCAGTCCGTACCACGTGCTGGTCAGCGAGGCGATGCTGCAACAGACGCAGGTCGCGACGGTTATTCCCTACTTCCACCGCTTCATCGCACGCTTCCCAACGCTCGCCGACCTCGCGGCGGCCGATGAACAGGAGGTACTGCGGCTGTGGCAGGGGCTGGGCTATTACTCCCGCGCGCGGAACCTTTTAGCCGCGGCGCGAACGGTGGTTGGCGAGTGCGGCGGACAATTGCCGGATACCGTCGAGGGGCTGCTGGCACTCCCCGGCGTGGGGCGTTATACGGCCGGCGCGGTCGCGTCCATTGCGTTCGGCCGGCGGGCGCCGATCCTGGACGGCAATGTGACCCGCGTGCTCTGCCGTCTGGACCGCATCGAGTCGGACCCCCGTGAGCCGTCGACCCAGGCGTTGCTGTGGCAACGGGCGGAGGAAGTTATCCCGGCCAAGCGGGCCGGCGATTTTAACTCGGCGATGATGGAGCTGGGTGCAACTGTTTGCACGCCGCGCGCCCCGCGCTGCCTGACGTGCCCCGTCCGCGTCCACTGCGAGGCCGCGGCCGCCGGCGTGCAGGACCGCATCCCCACCCCGCGCAAGGCAAAGGCCACCCCGCTCTTTCACCGCCACGTCTATTGCGTGCGTCGCGACGACCGCTGGCTGATTGAGCAGCGTCCCGCCAAGGGCCGGTGGGCGGGGATGTGGCAGTTTGTTACAGCCGAGGCGACGGACGGGCTAGCGCGGCAAATCGGTCGCAAGAGCCTGGTCCGCATCGGCGACGTCAGCCACGCCTTGACGCACCGCCGATATCACTTTGCCGTATTCACCTGCGACGCGCACACCGAATTCGCCAGCGACCATTCCCGGCCACGAAAGTGGGTCACGCTCGACGAGCTGTCGAACTACCCGCTTCCCCGCCCGCACATCAAAATCGCCGGCATGCTCGCGTCCCTCCCCAAGGATTAAACGAGCGACAAATCGGCATGCGCAACCGCCGGCCTGCCCGCTTCAGCGGCCAGAGACACGCCACAGGTTGGTTCATCGCATCCCACTCGCGATCGTCCGGATCTCGGGCACCTCGATCACGCGCACCCCGCACGCCGGATGGTCTACCGCGTGCACGAGCGTATCAATCATCTGCCCGACCTTCACCAGCCCCAGCCTTTGCACCGCCGGCCGTTGCGACGGGATGAGCGATAGAAACCAGTAGAACGGCAGGATCAGGTACGGCCAACGGTGCCCCGGCCCGAGCACGTACCACGGCCGGACGATCGTGGCGTCCAACCCGCTATCGCGAAGGATCTCCTCGCACCGCGAGCGGACCTCGATGTACGCCTTCATGACCGGGGCCGGGTGGGCGACGCTGACGTAGACGAAGTGTTGCACGCCCGCCTCCACGGCCGCCGACACCGACGCCTCCAGGGCCGGCAGGTCGATCGTCCGGAACTGCTCGGCCTTGCGCGGGCTGGGGTGCGGCACGCCGACCAGGTGAACGACCGTGTCGGCCGGCCTCACCTGCGCGGCAAACGAGTCCCGGTCCAGTGCGTTACCCCGCACGACCGCGGCGCGAGGGTCGAGCTTCCCCTCCGACCCCGCCCGCACCAGCGCCCGCACGGCGTGCCCCCGCCCCAGCAACGCCGGGATGAGCCGGGCTCCCATGTACCCACTGCCGCCAGTGACGAACACATCACGCGACCGGCCCGGCGACGTCCCAATCCCAGTTTGCGTCGTCATCGCGCCCGATCCCTTCCCCGCGCCGCGCCGAAATCCGCGTCACAAAGCTGACTTCTTCCGGCCAGCCGGGCGGCTTCTGGCGTGTGGCACGACTCCGATTGGTGATAGTAACGCCGAGCAACGGCGGGGACGAGACGCCGCCGCGCGTTCTGGTAAACTGAAACTCCGTCGGCGCGATGCCGGCCTTTGAACGTTGGTCCGTTATGGCGCCAATACAAACGCACCTTGATGCCCTGATGGCAGCGGCGCCCGGCGCGAAGCCGGTGTTCCTCGAAGCCACTGATTGGTTCTATGACGTCCCTTGGGAGGAGATCGAGCCGATCGAGAATCGTTTTCGCGAAAAAGCGTCGCGCACGCGTCCATGCTTTTCCGGTACTCCCAGCTTCGTCGCAGGTCGATCGGCGCCACTCGGAGCCGCAATAAGTCTGGGACAGCGACCGCTGAACGTCAGGTCGTTCCGCGGCTCAGGAGCACGTCGTGCGATGCGGCGGCGACTGTCCAATCTCGTGACCGTGGCGTCGCTGCTGCTGTGCGTGGCCGCGGGCACGCTATGGGTACGGAGCCTTGGGCATTTCGAGCAGGTCAGCATCTGGCATGCCCGCTGGCCGAGGGCGGACGACGCTCGGACGCTCTTTGTCGGCTTCTCCTGGTATTCGAACACGCTGCGGCTGGAGGTGATCCGTCAGCGGTTCGGCACGTCGCACTTTCAAGCCTGGACCGCGCAGCAGCGGGACGTTTTTCGGCGCGGCAGCCCGCCGGGAATGCGCTGGAGCTTTGGCGGCGACAACGTGACCTGGGCTATGAACGGCTATCCGCCCGGCTTTGCCGCCGAGCGTACGCCGTACGGGAGTGGTCCGATCAGGTCTGGCCATCGCTGGGTGCTGGCGGTGCGCCCGTGGTTGCCGACAATGCTGACGGCGGTGTTGCCCGCGATCTGGTTACGCCGGCATGGCAAGGCGCGACGCGCGCGGCGGAAGGGGTTGTGCCCGACATGTGGCTACGACCTGCGTGCCACGCCCGACCGCTGTCCCGAGTGTGGTACGGTGCAAGCAGCGACGCCGGCACCCGCCGCATAACAAAACATCGCACTGGACCGGGGCCAGGACGGTCCCTGTGATTCGAACGCTGGTCGTCGGCCCCGGCCAGTGAATGTTGGTCCGTTAGTCGGCAGAGCATGTGGCCACCTCGAAGCTCCAACTCCGCTCGATGCATCGCCTCGGCGGGGCCGGCGCGCATGAGCGGTTTACGTACGACTTCGTCGTGGACGGTGTATCGCTCGCCGATGCTTTGGACGTGCGAAGATTCGACCTCGTCGGATGCTTCGACGTCATGGACAACAAGTGGAACACTCACGCGGCGAAGGCGCTGCTGCTGAAGGAGGCGCCCGACGTCGCGCCCGACCGCGTGATGATCTACGTGTGTCCGGAATGCGCGGACTTGGGTTGTGGAGCCTTCACTGTTCGTGTGACGAGCACCGACGACGAGTTCGTCTGGTCCGACTTTCGGTACGAGAACAACTATGATCCGGAGATGACGCAGCCTCGGGGTGACGTCGGACCGTTCCGCTTTGCGGCCAGCGACTACCGATCGGCACTCCGCGGCGTCGCGGCTGCCGACTAACCAAACACTGCACTGAACCGGGGCCAGGACGGTCCTTGTGAACTGAACGCTGGTCGGCGGCCCGGGCCATTGAACGTTGGTCCGTCATGCGGCTCCGGAGCGGAATAAAGCGATGAAAGCAATAGACGCCATTCGGATCGTCCTGAAGTTCAGCGACATGGGCATGAAGTACCTGGGCTCGATGGGCGACGCTCCGCTCCTGCGCCCCGGGCCGTGGGGAGGGAATCATGCGATGTGGATCGCCGGGCACCTGACGGTGGTCGAAGGCCGCCTGCATCAGATGCTGCATGGGGTGCCCAATCCCGTCGCAAGATGGCAGCCGCTGTTCGACTGGGGCAGTGAGCCGGTTGACGACCCGGCGGCTTATCCGCCGTTCGAGGAAGTGCTGCGCAAGTTCAAGGAACTGCGGGAACGGACGCACGCATTCCTCGATGAGGTCGGCGATGCGGGCCTGGATCAGCCGACGAAGTGTCAGCCGCCGGGGTTCAGCGGAATGGGGACGGTGGGCTCGGCGATCACCGTCATCGCCGGCCACGCGATCGGCCACCTCGGCGGGCTGACCGTCGTCCGAGCCGCCGCCGGAAAGCAGCGTTTGTTCGTCCCCTCGGATGAACTTCGCGCGTTCTGACGAAGTCGGCGTAACGGCCGCACAACGTCCGTCCGTTACGCGGCGCAGGGAGCAACACTGCAATGTCAGCAGAACTCGATCTACGACGCTCCGCCCGGCTGATCGTTCTCGATCCACGCGGTCGACTGCTCCTGTTTCGTTACCATGATGAACACAAACCCCCGTTTTGGTCCACGGCGGGCGGAGAACTCCAGGATGGAGAGGACTATCGCGCCGCGGCGCGGCGTGAACTCCAAGAGGAGACCGGCTTCACCTTCGCGGTCGGTCCATTGCTTCGTGAACGAGAAGAGGTGTACGCCATTGCCCGTTCCACGCCGGCACGCTGGGTGGAGCAGTACTTCCTGGTTGAGTGCGATCGAGCTGACGCACCGAATCACGCCAACTGGACTGAGGAGGAGCGCACGACCATTCAAGATTGGAAATGGTGGAGTCTGGCCGAGATGCGTGAACAGCCCGCGTCATTCCTGCCCCGTTGGCTGGGCGACCTTCTCGAAAAGACCTTGATTCGCACCGGTAAGCGATCGGCCGGTGAATCCTAACCACGTCCCCTAACGGACGGGCCGGGCACAACGGTTCGTGTAATTCGAAAGCGGCTCAGCACCCGGCCGGGCCGTTGAATGTTGATCCGTTAGGCGTCGCGGCCGTCCAGCATGTTTAATGAAGTGAACAAGTTCGCGACCAACGCGGAATTTCGCATCGACTCGTTCGACGGCTCCCGGCTGGTCCTCATCGGTAGCTTCGACCTGTGCTACTACCACGACGTAGAGCTTACCTTCACCGAGGTATCGTTCATCCGCTGCCCGACTTATCTCCGGGAACCGCAGTTCCGTGAGGCGGGTAAGACGGAAGGCGGCACGCGTTTCGAGATCAAGACCGAAGAAGGTGCGTTCGAGATCGTCGCTGAGAGCGCGGTGGTCGCGGCGGGCAAAGTCTATCACTACGATCGCGGGAGCCAGCTTCAACCCGGCGAGCGTATCGCGCCGTGGGTCAAGCGAAGCGACGCATAACCAGCCGCTGAACGTTGGTCCGTTGAACTAAACCGCTGCGCGGTGGGCGCACGCGTGTCCGTCCCTTCCAC
>JADMIO012610980.1_pt1 | contig 12662 bp, 10 predicted proteins | sample 8958161 | NCBI WGS metagenome assembly JADMIO01 (sample SAMN16585339, study PRJNA669376) | soil metagenome | isolation source: Crop rotation soil | place: USA: Cullars Rotation, Alabama | collected 2011 | reverse complement strand
GTAGGCATGGCGCTCCAGCCGCCATGTCCGGCAATTTTGTCTTGCAGTTCAGGGCTGGCGATAACCAGTCCACAGCGCATGCCGGCGAGTCCGTAGATTTTGGAAAAGGTACGAAGGACGATCACGTCTTTGCCGGCTTTGACGAGGTCGAGAGCGGTAACGCCATCAGAAAAGTGGATATAAGCTTCATCGACCATGACAATCGATCCGGCGGGCTTATGCGCGACCAGGTACTCGATATCGTCGTGGCTGGTCATGGTTCCGGTGGGATTGTTGGGAGTGCATATATATAAGAGGCCGGCGTCGGGGGCCTGGGCGAGCATGGCCTTCACGTCGTGTGCGTAGGACTTCGTAAGAGGAACTTTGACGACGCGGGTTCCAGAGAAGGGGCAGGCCATCATACCGAGTTCATATCCGGGATCGGCTGTGACGTAGCTCTTCTTTGCAGAGGTGAGAGTGAAGACCGAGTAAGTCAAAGGATTGCTGGAGCCAGCGTAGGTGCGGACCCAGTCCGATTGCAGGCCGTTCTGCTGAGCGAAGAGCTGTTCGAGCTTCTGGGTATGGCTGTCGTCGTAGCGTCCGCCGTCGGCGACGATGGCTTGGGCAGCTTTACGGGCAGCGGCGCAGGGTCCGAGGGGATTCTCATTGGAGTCGATGCGCACTGCGCCCAAGGGATATCCATCCCACCTCGCGTTCACGCGCATGGGTTCGTGCACGATGCGAAAGGCGGCAGCGGCGGAAGCAGCGGCGGCAGAGAGTTGCAGGAATGAGCGGCGCGAGAAGGTGGAGTCGGTTGGCATAGAGGCCTCGCTGAGTCGGTACATGATACGCCGACGGGCTCATTGGCGTTAGTCGTTGGTTATGCGCCAGGTTTCGAGAGGGCTACTGGCGCGCAAACCATCGGGCCTCCTGCGCTTGCTGAGGCGGCAAAGCGCCTGTAGCATAGAAGATCCGAACATTCTTCAGGAGAAATCATGGCTACCGACATTTTGACTAAGCCGATTATCGGGGGAACCGCGAGCCGGACCCGGATTTACAACAACTTCATTGATGGCGAGTGGGTAGAGGCCTCGACAGGCGAGACGTTCGAAAACCGGAACCCAGCGGACACGCGGGACGTGGTTGGAATTTTCCAGAAGTCCGGCAAGGCTGATGTGGATGCGGCGGTTGCAGCCGCGAAGAGGGCGTTCGCGAAGTGGCGACTGGTGCCGGCTCCCCGGCGTGCCGAAATCGTGTTTCGCGCGGCGGAAATGCTGATGGAGCGCAAGGAAGAATATTCGCGCGACATGACGCGCGAGATGGGCAAGATTCTGAAGGAGACACGCGGCGACGTGCAGGAGGCCATCGACGCTTCCTATTACAACGCAGGCGAAGGCCGACGGCTGTTCGGGCCGACGGTTCCGTCGGAGTTGCCGAACAAATTCGCGATGGCCGTACGTCAGCCCATCGGGGTCTGCGGGATGATTACGCCTTGGAACTTCCCCATGGCGATTCCGTCATGGAAGCTGCTGCCCGCGATCGTTTGCGGAAATACATGCGTGATCAAGCCGGCACAGGATACGCCGCTTTCGACGTTCAACCTGGTGCGCACGCTGGTGGATGCGGGCGTCCCCAAGGGCGTCATTAATATTGTGACTGGATTTGGATCGTCGGTCGGAACTCCGATGACCGAGCACCCGGATGTGAAGGCGATTTCGCTGACAGGGTCGAGCGAAGTCGGACGCATTGTCGGACAGACAGCGGCGAAGAGCTTTAAGCATTGCTCGCTGGAACTGGGCGGCAAGAATCCGATGATCGTGCTGGATGATGCTAACCTCGATCTCGCCATTGAGGGCGGATTGTGGGGAGGCTTCGGGACCACGGGGCAGCGCTGCACGGCGACTAGTCGCATCATCGTCCAGAAGGGTGTTTACGCGGAGTTCATCGAGCGCTACGTGGAGCGCGCCAAGGGCCTGAAGATCGGCAACGGACTGGATGAGACCGTGGACATGGGGCCGGCGGTGAACGAGAACCAGCTGAAGGGCGACCTGAACTACGTCGATATTGCGAAGGCCGAGGGCGCCAAACTGAAGTGCGGCGGGCATCGACTGGATTCGGGCGACTACCAGTACGGCTACTTCATAGAGCCGACGGTGTTCGTGGATGTGGATCCGAAGATGCGGATTGCGCAAGAAGAGGTGTTCGGTCCGGTAGTGTCGATCATTCCATGTAATGATCTGGAAGATGCGATTCAGATTGCGAACAACATCGAGTACGGATTGTCGTCGGCGCTCTACACGCGCGATGTCAACCGTGCGTTCGCCGCGATGCGCGACCTGGAGGCCGGCATTACATACATCAACGCGCCCACGATCGGAGCGGAAGTGCATCTCCCGTTTGGCGGCGTGAAAGCCACAGGCAATGGCCACCGCGAGGGCGGAATCGGAGCCATCGACTTCTACACCGAATGGAAGGCGGTTTACGTGGACTACTCCGACAAGTTGCAGAGGGCGCAGATCGACCGACCGGAGTAGGACAGATCAAGAATCAAGCGGGGGCCCCATCCGAGCTGGATTTGCTCGGGTGGGGCTTTTCAATTGCGACCGAGGCACATCTGGCAGCGGTTCTCTTCGAAACAACTGAATATTACGAAGTGGAGATCATGCGTCTCCTGCTATCGTTTCAAGCCCCAAGGCACAAGCTAAGGCTAGTGCCGGCAGTAGATGTGCGACTCTGACCCCTGAACAAAATCCCACCCGAGCAAAACCGGCTCGGATGGGGCACCCCAAGGTACAATTGTTTCGAGAGTTGCTTATGCCTGTCACCCAAACACGCGAAATCAGCGCTGCTTCCCGGCTTGAGAATGTCCGCTACGCCATCCGCGACCTTGCTTGTGTTGCCGCCGAAGTGGGCAAGCAGGGACACACCATCCTTCCGTTGAACATCGGCGATCCGATCAACTTTGATTTTGCGACTCCGCCGCACTTGATCGAGGCGGTCTATAAGGCGATGCGCGATGGGAAGAACGGATATGCACCTTCGTCGGGGATTCCGGTGGCGCTCGAAGCAGTGCGGGCGGAAGCGGCGCGCAAAGGCATCACCAACATTCAGGATGTATTCATCACCACCGGAGTCAGCGAGAGCGTGGAGATCTGCATGACCGCGCTGCTCAATCCGGGGGAGGATTTGCTGACACCGTGTCCGGACTATCCTCTTTACTCGGCGGTCCTGGCGAAACTGGACATCGGGTTGAATGCTTATTACCTGAACGAAGAAGATGGCTGGCAGCCGGATCTCGACGACATTAAGCACAAGCTAACGCCGCGTACGCGGGGGATTGTGCTCATCAATCCGAATAATCCCACGGGGTCGGTGTGCACGCGGCGAATGCTTGAGGACATTGCCGAACTAGCGCGACGGCACAACCTGGTGATCTTTGCGGATGAGATTTACGACAAGCTGATCCTGGATGATGACGAGCACATCTCGCTGGCGTCGGTGGCTCCGGATGTTCCGGTCGTGACCTTCGGGGGTTTGTCGAAGAACTATCTCGCTCCTGGATGGCGAATTGGATGGGCCATCGTGAGCGGGGATGCAGCGATGGTAGGGCCGTACGTCGAAGGCATCAACAAGCTGTTGCGGGCACGGTTGTGTGCGAATCATCCCGAGCAGTATGCGATTCCGGCGGCGCTCAATGGATCGCAGGATCACCTTATTGAAGTTCTGAAGAAGATGCGCAGCCGGCGCGACCTGACGATGCAGTGGTGCAATTCGACCCCGCGAGTGAGTTGCGTGTCGCCGCGAGGAGCGTTTTATGCGTATCCGCGGCTGGATATTCCCGAAGGCGATGATATTTTCGTGAAAGAACTGCTGCTACAGAAGCATGTGTTGGTGGTGCATGGTTCAGGCTTTGGGCAGAAACCGGGGACGAAGCACTTCCGTATTGTGTTTCTGCCGGATGAGGCGACGCTGACCGAGGCTTACGCGAGCATTGCGGACTTCATGCGCGAACGGTATGGAAAAGCGCTTGATCGTTGAGCAGAATGAAAAAGCCGAACGCGCGAATCATTTTCAAACCGCACGAAATGCGACTCCGCTCTAATCGTGATTGATATCCATTGCCATCTGCTGCCTGAAGTTGATGACGGTCCCAAGTCGTGGGATGTGTCCGAAGAAATGTGCCGCATGGCCGCGGCGGACGGCATCGAGCATATCGTCACCACTCCTCACGCCAACGATCGCTACAGCTATGACCGTGAATACATGGCGGACGTCTTGGCTCGGCTGCGCGAGCGGGTGGGGCCCACTCCAAGCTTGAGCCTGGGGTGCGATTTCCACCTTTCCTACGAGAACATGCAGGACGCGCTCGTCCATCCCGCGCGCTACACCATCGAAGGAACAAACTACCTGCTGGTCGAGTTCAGCAACTACAGTATTCCCGCGCCGCTGGACGAGTTCCTGAACACCATGGGTGCGACTGGCATTACGCCGATTATTACGCATCCGGAAAGAAACCCGATTTTGCAGAAGACTCCGGAGCGAATCTTGCAGTGGGTGGAGCTGGGATGCGCGGTGCAAGTGACGGCCGGAGTGATCACAGGACTCTGGGGCGATCGAACCTGGCGGGCAGCGAAGTGGCTATTCGAGCGAGAGGCAGTACACATTATTGCCAGCGATGCACACGACACGCAGCACCGAATTCCGAATCTTTCGCGGGCGCGAGATGCCGCGGAAGAGTTCTGCGAAGCCAGCGTGGCCACAATGCTGGTGGACGATAATCCGCGTGCAGTGATCGAAGGGAAGCCGCTACCCTACTATCCCAAGCCGGTGATGAAGAGATAGGTGAAGATTCACTGCTGCGGAGGAGTCATCCCGTCCCCCACCGATTCCTTGGGAGCGGACGGACCTGCAACCGGCGCCGTGGTCATGGCGCTTTCAGGATTCAGCAGATGCTGGTGGTCGGGGCCCAGTCCGAGCTTGATGAGAGCGCGGGAATCGGGCGTCACTTTAGTCTGCCATCCGTTATCCGACTGAAACTTTTCCATTGCCTGCTGGCTGGTCTGGTCCCAAGTGCCGGAGGCCTCGCCCTGCATATAGCCATCGCGAATCAGGGCCTCCTGGATTTCGCGGGCGCGCGCCGAATCAATATTCTGCTGGCCACGTTTTCGGGACGCGTGGTGAGATTTCCTTCCCCGCGAAGAGGTCTTCTTGGCGGAGGATTTCTTTGTAGAGGAACTCGTCTTTGCGTGAGTGGAAGAAACCGCGGTCTTCTTGGGTGTAGTTTTCTTGGTCGCGGTGGTGGCGTGCGCGAGAGCGGTCGAAAGCGACAGAGCGCAAACCGCAACTAACACCTTCGATGACATTTTCGAAACTAAAACCAAAACTCACCTCAAAAACAAAATCCCGGGAAAGCAGTTCCGGGGATTATGGAATGCCTTTGGTAGGCAATCCGGGACCGGCACAGTCTATATGATGCGCCCCGAAATGGGGAGTGCACAGTCCCGGAGGTACCCAAATCAGGTTACGGAAGTGTTCCCGCCAGGAAACTGGTTCCGGGCTGCCCGCCACGCTGCCGCACCAGGAAGACAACATCCTGACCGCTCTTCAGTTCGCGAGAGATGCGAGAGAAATCATCTTCGCTATTGACCGGCCGCTTGTTGATTTCAAGAATCACGTCTCCGCGAGTGAGGCCGGTGTCTTCGGCGAAAGATCCCGCCTTCACATCCTGCACGATAACACCCTTGCCAGCGGGAATATTCAACCGGTCAGCGATCTCCGGAGTGAGGGCACGCACGGTAACTCCGAGCTTGCTCTCCTTCGGTCCTTCTTCGGCGTTGCTCTCGTCCTCGTCGCCCAGGCGAGATGCGAAGAGCTTGGCGCGATCCGCTACGACCACGGTGTTCTCCTGCTTCTTGCCGTTGCGAATTACACCCATCGTGACTTTGCTGCCGGGCTTGCGGCTGGCGATCTCAGCCACGAGCTCGTCTCCGTTCTTCACGGCCTTGCCGTCCACCGAAATGACGGTGTCCCCAACCTTGAGCCCACCTTGATCTGCCGGGCTTCCGGGAACTACGTTGGCGATGGTCACGCCGGAGTTGACGCCATAGACGCGCGCGATTGCAGGGTTCTCCTGCTGGTTGAACTCAATGCCGATAGACCCGCGCGAGACACGGTGGTCGGGACCGATCAGCTGGTTGTAAACCTGGGTAACGGTGTTCGAAGGGAGGGCGAAGCCGACGCCCGCGTAGGAGCTGGTTTCGGTAAGGATGGCAGTGTTAATGCCAATGACTTCCCCGTTCATGTTAACGAGAGGGCCACCCGAGTTACCGGGGTTGATGGCCGCGTCCGTCTGAATGAAAGATTGGAATTGGCGACCGGGGACGATGTTACGTCCTGTCGCGGAAACGATACCTGCTGTGACTGTAGCGTTCAAGCCGAATGGGCTGCCCACGGCGAGAACCCAATCGCCGACTTGCATGCTGTCAGAATTGCCAAGCTTTGCGACTGGCAACGGCTTGCTCATGTCGATTTTGATGACGGCTAAATCGGTTTCCTGGTCGGTGCCGACTACTTTGGCATCGTGCTGAACACCGGGAGGATCGTCTTGCAACTTCACTTGCACGCGATCGGCTTTCTCGACCACGTGCCGATTGGTTACGATGTAACCTTTCGAATCGACGATAACGCCGGATCCGAGAGATCGTTCGCGAATCGCGCCGGGGTTGCCACCACCCGAACCACCCTGTCCACCTTGCCCTCCGAAAAACTTGTCAAAGAAGTCGTCGAAGGGACTTCCATTGTCGTCGTCCCCGGGCCCGCCTGGGACGTTCCCACCCCTGCGGCGATGGGGATTCTTGATGGTGGATTCTGTATTGATGTTGACGACGCTGGGCTCCAGTTGCTTCGCGATCTGCGAGAACTGGTTGGAAAGCTGTTGCGGAGACGGAACCGTGAGAGGAGTTGCGTCGGCGGAGGAGTTCTTTCGTCCTTCCTGCCCTTTGACTCCATAAGAGATGATGGTTCCGATCAGGATGCCGACAGCTAGCGTGGCCAAGATGGTGAGGGTGTACGCGAGGCGATTGGCCTTCAGGCGTCCCCAAAATGCGCTTCCGCGCGAGTCCATAAACGCAATTCCTCCGAAATCCTAATTCCTTAGGATTATACCTTCTCGACTAGAACGTAGAAAATTAAGGCGGGTCGCAATCCATCCTCAATGTTTAGACGCGTGAGGGGGATAAAATGTTGCAGAACAAAGGTTTTTCGAAGATTGAGGCAGCAGGCGCAGCTCACTGATAGGTCTGAGGCGATGGTCCGGGCCTGGAAGCTGAACGCATGGCATGAGAACTTCGGAGACCGGGAGCAAAGATCATGGGAACGGAATCAATCGCGGGGAAGGTGGCAATCGTCACTGGGGCAAACGGGGGACTCGGCACCAGCGTGACGGAAATGTTGCTGGCCGGTGGTGCCACCGTTGTAGGCGTTGCGCGGAAAATTGAACCGTCACAATTTAGCGCTCCCGGCTTTCGCGCGCTTCCGGCGGAGTTGTCGACTGCAGCGGGGGCGCACGGAATGGCAGCGGCCGTCATGGCAGAATTCAAGCGGATCGACATTGTCGTCCATACCGTGGGAGGGTTTGCCGGCGGAGCATCGATCGTGGAGATGAAGGAAGAGACCTTGGAGGAGATGCTCGCCATCAACTTGAAGAGCACGTTTCACCTGATGCGAGCCGTGCTTCCTGCGATGAGACAGAGTGGTGGCGGGAGAATCGTTGCGATTGGCAGTCGCGCAGCCGTCGATCCGGGTCCGGGCGTCGGAGCTTACAGTGCCTCCAAGGCGGCGATGGTTTCCCTGATGAAAACTGTGGCTCTCGAAAACAAAGATGCAGGGATCACGGCAAATGTGATCCTGCCGGGAACGATTGATACTCCTACTAATCGCAAATACATGCCGAAGGCGAACTTTGGAAACTGGGTCCAACCGAAAAACATTGCAAGCCTGATTTCTTGGCTGGTCGGCGATGCCGGCAAAGACGTGACAGGGGCAGCCATCCCGGTCTATGGCAACGACGCGTAACTATCACTTCCACTGGATGATTTTCACTTCCGCACAAGCGTTCAAATAGTCGGCGACAAGGTTGACTGGGATCGGACCGTATTCCGCCGATACAGCATCACGGATTTCGCCAACGGAACGCTTCCCATCTATGAAGTTCACAATCTCGTACGCGTAGAGCTCGGATTGGTCGCTCACTTTGAGGAGAGCGGTCGCGTCCGGATTCAGCAACTTGATTTTGTCGTAACGCTCCTTTCCGAGACGAGCGAGAAGGACGTTGTCGTTTTGGTAGGTGAGCGGTCCGAATTCGCCGATGCGAATGGGGACGCGCTTGGCGTCGGGATCGGAGGTCCAGGGCGATGTAGGATCGGTTCCAGTTGCACCGCGGCTTTTCGCTGCATTGTCGATCCAACTTTGGAGGGTTGCAGACTGGTTGTTCAGGGCCTTCGTTTGCTCGGCGTCGGATCCGGAAGCGCCTCCGGCGAAATTTACAAGCGAGTGAAGGACCGCGGTCTCACGTTGCGTGGCTTGTGCAAGAAGATTGCGCGCCTCATACCACCCAGTGCCTGCCTCGAACTGAGAATCGTTGATCAGTCGCTCGGCGGCGATGAAAGAATCAAGTAGACGCTGCTGGGATTGGGCAGTGATGAATGGCATCATTCGCGGCAACTGTGAGGCGTCGAGAGTCGCGTAGGTGTATCCGGCAGCGGCTCCGAGAAGCGCCACACGGCGTAGCTTGGTCGCGTCAATCTGGCTCAAGCTGTCGTGATCGGTATGGATGTAAATGTCGGGCCAATCACGCAAGTAAAGCGATGGAACGGCGATGGTCGAGGAGTCGTAGTCGTCGTGATCGCTTCCGGCGGCATAGGGAGTGACATCCGCGATGAGCGCGTTGCGAGTGCCGGCATCGCCGGCATCCGTCTCAACGATGCCGGAGCCAGCATCGGCTTCCCCACTGGCATAGGATGTGGCGGCTTTGGAAATAACCTCCAGAAAAGCGGAACCGATATCAGTGACGAAGCTGGGAAGAGACCACGGAGTCGCGGAGACGTGAAAGACAGATTTGTTTTTGAACGGGTCGCCGCCAACCATGTCCATGTGGATGTCGGCGCGAAGGCTCTTTCGAATCTCAGGGTGGGAAGCGAGGAGGGCCATGGTGCCTTCGACTTCGGGACCCCAAACAAAGCGTAACGTGCGCTTAGGGCGTGGCAAGACGCCGGACGCGGTGAGATGTGCAAGAACGCGAGCCGCTTCAAGAATCGTGACGCACCCGCTGCCGTTGTCGTTTGCGCCGGGACGTTCGTGATCGAGGTGGCAGCTGTAAACGATCTCTCCCGCTGCGGGATCGGATCCGGGGATTGTGCCGGTGACAACGGTCCAGTGACCTGGTCCGACGCCGGCTTTGACATGGGCGCTAAGCACGATAGATTCGCCATTCTTCAGCCGCGTACGAAAAGCTTGCGCAGTCTCTCTAGAAACCATGAAGCTGAATCCCGCGGGACCTCGGGCGTTCAGGTGCCCCCAGCGGATCAAGGTTGGATCGAGGCCTGCCCATGCGGTGACTTGGTTGGGCATGTCGCTGATAATTCCGGCAGCGCCGAATTTTCCGATAGCCATTTCCTGGACGCGGGCGAGAACTCCGTCGGCGAGGACGATCTTTCCGCGAATATCTTTCGTGGAATAGTCAGCTTCTGCGGTCCCGGTACCCACATCGACCAATTGAGTCTCAACGTCAGCGGACTGGCTATAGTCGGCGAGGCGTATGGGCTCGGTTTTCATGTCAGCCACCAAGCGATGCTGGGGGCGCATTTCCCATAGAACTCCCTCTTCTGGCGTCCAACTCAGATACGAGCGCATGAGGCCGTAGGTCTTGGTTCCGTCGATAGAGAACTGCTCGGAGTGAGCGTCGGCGAGCCCATATTCTTTTGCGCGCTGCAGAACAAACCCGGCCGCCTGGTCATAACCAGGTGTGGCAGGCACGCGATGAAGTCCGGTAAGGAAGCGGAGATTTTCGTAGGGAACGGCTCCGCTGGATTCCTCGACCAAACCACGCCACTGCGTGGACGAGAGGAAGGGCTCTTGAGCGAGTGCAAAGGTGGCGACAAGTGGCAAAAGCAGACGGGCGAGACGCGATGTTCTCATTTGATGGAGAGCATAGCACCTCACGCGTCCGGTGCTTGCGCTAGCTCTTTTTGCTGTGAGCGCGCCTGGTACGACGGGCACGAGGCGCGGCCTGCTTGGCGTGGCGCGAGAGTGCGCGATGCGATGCGCCAGCTCTGCCTTCGCGCTTGAGTGCGCGCGTTGTAGCTTGCGAGCGCTTACGCGAAGGACGACTCTTCTTACTGGAGCCGCTGGTCTTCTGTTTTCGCGCCGACGGAGTGCCCTTGGGTGCCGGTGGCAACTTCACTCCGGCTTTTCGGGCTTTGGAAAGTCCGATGGCGATCGCCTGTTTCGAGGAGCGGACTCCATGTTTGCCTTCCCTGACGTGCTCGATCTCTTCGCGCACGAATTCTCCCGCTTGGGTGCTGGGCGCCTTGCCTTCACGAGCATCCTGACGAGCGCGTCGCAGCGTTTCTTTCTCCGGCATTAGAGCACCTCCTAGTTTTTCCCGAGAGTACGACATGGAGAATGCGATTCCAATCCGTTGGACAGGGTACGACTCGTTGGGCGACGGGGTAATCGATTGATCTCGAGGACGCATATTGCGAAAGTTCGCCAACCTTGACGAAACAATGTGACATCCAAGGGGCAACTAGGTGCGGTGGAAAACCGTCCCCGGATCATGCTGAAAGTTGCATTTTTTGGGGACGGTATGAGATTCGTGACGAGCTACTTGGGACCTTCCAGGTTCTGAAGGGTCAGGTCTACAACGGCACTCTGCGTAGAGTATGCAAAGAGTGAAGAGTAAGTCATAAATTTCTCTGCCGCTTCAGCGTCGATGGATCCTTCTTCGAAATTGCGGCAAACTTCCATCCCGGTCGCGACCCCCGCCCAGAAGACAACCTCCTCCATGCTGACCTCTTGACGAGGATTTTCGGGGAAACTACAGATTTCAGATACAGACTCCCGCACTTCGTTGGGCGTGAGCTCGTGTACACGGTCCATCAGCGACATCATGTCGATAATGCGCGAGAACGCCTGATAATTCTGAAATGTTGTTTCGCGATTCATGGAGAAGCCTTTCATCCAAGGTCCCGGACATTTCAACCGTAGTCCTCGATCTAAGCAAGTGGTATCCCCTCAACCGCGTAAGTACTTAGGGACCATCCTGTAGGTCAGGCAGCCTCCCCGGCAGTGTGCACGAAGGTGGAGTTGGTGGCGCGCAGGCAATAGGTTTGGACATCTTCTGCTCCCCATGAGTACTTGTAGGGCTCTTGTCCGCGCAGAAAATCCACCGATCCCTTGCCGAGGCGAATGGCGTCTTCAATGGCTGCTCGAAAGACCTGAGTTCCGGGGCTGTAGGAGCTATAGTCGGGGTTGAAGCCGTGAAGATAAAGGAGAGCGGAATCCTTTTCGAACATGGTGTAGAGAGCCGCAATCATTTGATCTTCGAGAAAGAGCCCATAAAGGCGAAGGACACCTTGGGCAAGCAATGCTGGAGCGGCTCTGCGATGGAACTCCCGGACGTCTGAATCGGACAGTACCCCTGTTTCACCTTGCTCCTGCCATCGCGAGGCGTGCAGCCGGAACATGCTTTCCAGCATGGGAAGTAAATTGGCTGGAGTAGCTAAGTCGACTCGGAAAGTCCCTGCCTGTGTGAGACGGTTGCGCGAGTTGCGCAAATTTGCCCGCTTGTGTGCCGGAACCACTCCTCTCAGATCTTCTGCGGCGCCAAGACAAAGCGCTGGGCAGACGTCGTGCGGATGCACAGTAGTGCCGTTCTGAAGTTTTAACAGCGTGGACCTCCGATGAAGGTCAGTGAGCTCGAGCCGATCCCAACCGGAGATTTCCTGCGCGATGCAGGTCAAGAAGACTGCGAGCACTTCCCTCTCGCAATAGGGGTCGATTAAGGCATCAAGGTAGTCGGAGACACCCCCGCCCATGATGGCGAGTACGCGTTCAGAGCCACGGGTGTAAATGAGCAGAGGGAATATTCCGACCAGCATGTGATTGCAACGAATCTCAATCAAGAACGGGGTAGAAGGTAGAAAAATTTCAATCCACGGAATCAGCCATTGAGGCCGCTGAAAAGTCGTGGCATTCGGGCATCGGTTCCAAAGAACTTGCCATTCGGAGGCAAGCTCGCGAATGTCGTGTTCGTGGCTAAGGAGGCGGTGAGTAAATCGCTCGTGGACACTCAACTCAGGACCTCGGCTTCAACTGGAAACTGAGTGGTCGCGACGCGACGATAGAAGTCCAAGTGTTGAGCGGTCATCCGATCTGCGGAAAAGCGGAGTTCGGCCTGGCGGCGACAGTAGGCCGGATCAATGGAGTCTACGTGGGAAATGGCCTCTGCCATTTGCTCGACTGAGTGCACTAGGAATCCAGTGCGACCGTGCTCGACGATTTCGGCGAGGGCGCCCGAAGGGAACGCGATCACGGGCGTGCCGCAGGACAAAGCTTCCATAGCGACAAGCGAACTGGTCTCGGGAGCGAGGCTGGGGATCAGGAGACAGGTGGCATCGGAGAGC
>JADMIO011000856.1_pt1 | contig 12662 bp, 12 predicted proteins | sample 8958161 | NCBI WGS metagenome assembly JADMIO01 (sample SAMN16585339, study PRJNA669376) | soil metagenome | isolation source: Crop rotation soil | place: USA: Cullars Rotation, Alabama | collected 2011 | reverse complement strand
CGAAATAGGCGATGTCCAGGGCCTTGAAGCCGTCGAAGGACACCATCAGTTCTTCCACCTGCAGGATGCGCTTGCTCATGCGGTCTCCTGTACGGCCGCCGCGACGGTGATGGGAGAGGGTTCGCGCCGGGAGCCCGCCGCGCCGGAGTCCGATTGCGGTTTGGGCGCGGCCTTGCGCGGCTTCAGTTTCGCGAAAACGCCCACGGCGCCTTGCGGAAAGAAAAGCACCACGATGATGAAGAGCACCCCGAGGAAATACAGCCAGGAACCGGGGAAATGGCTGGTCAGGAAGCTGTAGGCGAGGCTGACGCCGATGGCGCCGAGGATGGGTCCGCCCAAGGTGCCGCGTCCGCCCACGGCGGCCCACACGATCATTTCCAGGGAAGCCTTCACGTCCATGCGTCCGGGGGTGATGATGCCGGTCTGGGGAACGTAGAGGATGCCGCCGATGGCGGCCAGCAGGGCGGCCGCGCAGAACACGAAAATCTTGTAGCGCGTGACCGGAAAGCCGGTGAAGCGCAGGCGGTGTTCGCTGTCCCGTATGGCCACCAGCACCTTGCCCAGCTTGGAGCCCACCACGAAACGGGAGGCGAAATACGCGCCCGCCAACACGATGGCGGTGAGGATGTACAGCCCGCGCTTGGAGGACGGCTCCGCCAGGTTCATGCCCAGCAGGGTCTTGAAATCCGTCAGGCCGTTGGTCCCGCCCAGCATGGTTTCGTTGCGCAGGAAGATGAGCCACATCGCCAGGGCCAACGCCTGGGTGATGATGGAGAAGTACACGCCCTTGATGCGGCTGCGGAAGGCGAAAAATCCGAAGACGAAGGCGAAGGCCACGGGCACGGCCAGGGCCAGCGCCACGGCCACGGGGAAATGGCGGAAGGGTTCCCAGAACAGCGGCAGTTCCTTGACCTGGTTCCACACCATGAAATCCGGCAGGGCGCTGCCGTACACGCTCTGGGTCCCGGTCTTGAGGAGCATGTGCATGCCGATGCAATAGCCGCCCAGGCAGAAGAACACGGCCTGGCACAGGGACATGATTCCCGTGTAGCCCCAGATGAGATCGATGCCCAACGCGGCCAGGGCGAAACAGTAATACCGCCCGAACAGGTTGAGATTGAGATCGGAGACCACGCCGAAGACGTTGAGGATGGGAATGACCACCACGGCGAGGACCGTCAGGATCAGGGCCGTGCGCTCTTGGCGCGCGAAAAGTCCGAACGTTCCGGACCCACCGGCCGCTCCGGCGGCGGAAGCGATCGTATCAGGTGTCTTCATTCCTGCCTTTCGCCGGGAAAAGTCCCGAGGGCTTGTTCTGTAGGAAGAAGATCACCAATCCCAGGAGGACCACCTTGGCGTATACGCTTTGCAGAAAAGGTTCCAGGAACTTGTTCAGGGTGCCGATGCCCATGCCTGAGATGACCGTGCCGGCGAGCTTGCCCACGCCGCCGGTCACCACCACCATGAAGGAGTCGACGATGTAATTCTGGCCCATGCTCGGATCCACGTTGCCGATCTGGGTCAACGCGCAACCGGCGACGCCGGCGATGCCGGTTCCCAGGCCGAAGGTGAGCGCGTCCACGCGGCGGGTGGCGATGCCCAGACAGGAGCTCATGGAACGGTTCTGGGTCACGGCGCGGATCTTGGTGCCCAGGCTGGTGCGGTAGAAGGCCAGGCTCACCGCGGCCACGATCAGGGCCGTGAGGAAGATGATGAAGATGCGGTTGAAAGGCAGCACCACCTGCGGGAAGATTTCCCAGCCCCGGGCCAGCAGGGCGGGTGTGGAGACCGCGGTGAGATCGCCGAACAGGCTGCGGGCGGACTGGATGAGCAACAGGCTCAGGCCCCAGGTCGCCAGCAGGGTTTCCAAGGGGCGGCCGTACAGGCGCTTGATGATGGTCATCTCCACCAGCATGCCGATGCCGCCCGCGGCCAGGAAGCTCAGAGGCAGGGACAAGGGCAGGAACCAGTCGAAATAGGCGGCGGGCAGGTATTTCTGGAAGGCGCCCTGGATCAGGAAGGTGGCGTAGGCGCCGATCATCATGAATTCCCCGTGCGCCATGTTGATGACGCCCATCAGTCCGAAGATGATGGCGAGCCCCAAGGCCATGAGGATGAGGATGGATCCCAGGCTGAGCCCCGTGAATACATTCTGGACCGCGCCGGTGAAGCTTTGGAAGGACTCGATGGCGTGGATGGCCTTGTCCACCGCCTTGCGCACGTTTTCGTCCGGTTCCGCGGGCGAGGCCGTGGCCATCATGGCCTTGAGCTCCGGCAGCACGTTGACCGAATGGATTTCGCCCAGCTTCGCGGCGGCGGCGATGCGCTCGGCGGGATCGGCGGATTTCAGGTCGATGCGGGCCAGGGCCTCGTCGATCAATTGGATGACGCCGGGATCCTTCTCGGCCGCGCGGGCGGTCTTGAGCAAGGGGATGTTGGCCGGGTCGCCGGTTTCGCCCAGGCCCAGCGCCGCGGATTTGCGCTTCAGCCGGTCATGGCTCTTGAGGTCCATCGCCGTGAGCACGGGCTGTATCAGCGTGCGCACTTCGCGATCGGTTTCCAGTTCCACCAGATCGACGAGCTTGGCGAAGGCTGGCTTGCCCTCCGCGGTCTTGAGCGCCTCCATGGGCAGGACCTTCATCAAAGGCACCCAGGTTTCGTTGTCGCGTTCTTCCTCGGCGCCGCCGATGATGAGCATTTTGCCCGCGGCTCCGGCTTCCGGGCCGGTGTATTCGTACACGTTGCCCTTGAACAGGTTCTGGTACAATCCCTGCAGGCCTTCCTCTCCGGAGGCGAGCAGGGCCTTGACCGTTTCGGTGCGGGTGTCGGGATTGAAAAGCAGGGTGTCGAGCAGGGTCTGGGGCGTCTGGGGTGAAGAAAGCGGCAACGCGCCATCCTTCACCGCGGAAGCCGCGGCCCCGGTCTCGTCGGTCTCGGCCCCAGCGCGGAGCGGGGCGAGTGTCAATAGCGCCGCCCCGATGAGGGGGAGGATGGAAAGGCGAAGCATTCGTTTCCCTTGCGGGACGCCCGCCCCCTCCGTTCGGAAGAGGGCGGGAAGCCGCGGTTTGGTGAGCATGCCGGCGTTCCGGATCGGAGCCGCCGGCTTCGGTCTGATTACTTACCGGCCTTGGTGTAGGTGCCTTCGTGTTCCACGTGATCGCAGCCCTTGTCGGGGCTGGTGTAGATGGACCAGGGTTCCGGAGCCACGAGGCCCTTGGACTTCCACACGACCTTGAACTGTCCGTCCTTCTTGATCTCGCCGATCAGCACGGGCTTGTGGAGATGGTGGTTCTTCTCATCCATCTTGACCATGCCGCCCGGGGCCTGGAAGGTGAGACCGTAGGCGGCCTTGCGGACCGCGGCCACGTCGAAGCTCTTGGCCTTGGCGGCGGCGGCGGCCCAGATGTTGACGCTGATGTAAGCGGCTTCCATCGGGTCATCGGTCACGCGCTTGTCGCCGCCGGGGAGGTTGTTCTTCTTGGCGAAGGCCTTGAAGTTCTTGACGAAAGTCTGGTTCGAGGGAACCTTGACCGACTGGTAGTAGTTCCAGGCGGCGAGATGGCCGACCAGGTACTGCGTATCCATGGCGCGCAGTTCGTCTTCGGCTACGGAGTAGGCCATGATCGGGCACATCGCGGAGGTCAGGCCCTGGTTCGCGAATTCCTTGTAGAAAGGAACGTTCGAATCGCCGTTGATGGTGGACAGCACGGCAGCCTTGCCGCCGGCGGCGAATTTCTTGATCTTGCCGACGATGGTCTGGTAGTCCTGGTGATGGAACGGGGTATACTCTTCCTCGATGTTGGCGGCGGGCACGCCCTTGGCCAGCAGGAACGCGCGCAGGATCTTGTTGGCGGTGCGCGGGAACACGTAGTCCGTGCCCAGCAGGTAGAACTTCTTGAACTCCCCGCCTTCCTTGCTCATCAGGTATTCCGCGGAGGGAATCAGCTGCTGGTTGGGGGTGGCGCCGGTGTAGAACACCGACTTGGAGCACTCTTCGCCTTCGTACTGTACGGGGTAGAACAGGAGCGCGTCGGCGCCTTCATAGACGGGAAGCACGGACTTGCGGGACACCGAGGTCCAGCAGCCGAAGGTCACCGCGACCTTGTCCACGGACACGAGCTGCTTCGCCTTTTCCGCGAAGAGATCCCAATCCGAAGCGGGATCGACGACCACGGTTTCGATCTTCTTGCCGTTCACGCCGCCCTTGGCGTTCAGCTCTTCGACGGCCATGGTCACGACGTCCTTCAAGGACACTTCGGAAATGGCCATGGTGCCGCTCAAGGAGTGCAGAATGCCCACCTTGACGATTTCTTGCGCCTTGACCGGCGTTTCGGCCGGGGCATAGGAATAAGCGGCCAGACCCAGCGCCAAAGCGCCAAGGCCCTTGCGGGCGCCCTGGAAAAAGATCTGCGAATGATTCGTCATAGATACTCCTCTCCGAGATTTCGGTTTAGTGGACTTCGCATGGGAAAGCAATTCAAGTGCCACCATAGGGGGTGGCCAGGTTTTATCAGGAACAGGGAAAATTGCGGCAGGTGCGCCACTTAGTGACAAATTCGACCCAATTTGTCGACATTTTATAACAAAAAGTTAAAGTGTAACGTAAATGTCCAAAATCCGCCTGGATGGAAAATTGCTTTGCATTTCCGCGAGTCAAAAATGGACAAGATTGGCATGAATTCCATCGTAGTGGAAAGGGAAGGGGAGTCCTCGCGGCTGATCCGCTGCCTGGGATATCCCCCGATCAAGTTCATCAACCCGCGCCCGCAACATGGCTGCTGCCAGGTTTTCGTCTCCAATTACGGAGGCGGCTTGGTGGATGGGGATGCCATCCGCATGAAGGTGGAGTGCCTTCCCGGCGCCAGAATGTACCTGGGCACCCAATCGAGCACGAAGATCTATAAGAGTGGAGCGAAGGGCGGCTCGCTCCAGGAAACGATTGGCACGGTTCATGCAAACGCCTTGGCCGTGGTCTGCCCGGACCCGGTGGTCCCGTTCGCGGGCAGCCGTTACCGGCAGTCGCAAACCTGGGAGGTGCATCCCGAGGCGGATTTGATCCTCTTCGATTGGCTGCAGCCCGGACGCGTCGCCCGGGGAGAGGTTTTCGCGTACAGTGGGTTGCGGTCCGAACTGAGGATCACGCGCCCGGGAGGGGCTCCGATTCTGTCGGAGCGGTTCGGCCTGGAGCCGGAAACCCAGGATCCCTATCGGTGCGGGCACTTCGGGGCCTTCCGATCCTTTCTTTGCGTGTACCTGATCGGTCCGCGCGCCCTCAAGCTCGCCGCGTCCCTGGAGGAAGGCATGCTGGGGTTGAACAAGGCGGGCCGGGATTTGCGCACGGAGGGCATCCGCGCCCAAGCCGGCGGCGTAGGAGCCGACGGCACCGACACCTCGGTCTGGGTCGGGGTGGGGAAAAGGGACGATGAAGGCTGCATGGTCCGCGCGATGGGCGGGGAACGGCGGGACTTGCAGCCGTTGCACGATATGATTTTCGCGGCCTTGTCGGACGCGGCCTGGTTGGGTTTCAACCCATGGCATAGGAGGTGGTGAATGCGGCTCTCGCCGAAGGAAATCGAAAAACTGATGCTTCACGGCGCCGGATTCCTGGCGCAGAAGCGCCTCTGGCGCGGCATCCTGCTGAATTATCCCGAGGCCGTCGCCTTGATCGCATGCCAGTTGCTGGAGTTCATCCGCGACGGCGAAAGCGTGGTGGTGCTGATGGACAAGGGCAAGAACATCCTGGGACGCAGCCAGGTCCTGCCCGCGGTGGCGGACATGGTCGATGAGGTCCAGGTGGAAGGCACCTTCCCCGACGGGACCAAGCTGGTCACGGTGCATCATCCCATCTGCACGGACAAGGGAACCTGGGCCCTGTACGGATCCGGCCTGGAAGGGACGGCCTTCCCGGGGAGGCCCATTCCTGCGCCGCCTTTGTCGGACCCGTCTCCGGGCGGGTACCTCCTCCGTTCCGAACCCATCCTGCTCAACGCGGATCGCAGCGCCATCGAAATGGAGGTGGCCAACCTCGGCGATCGCCCCATCCAGGTGGGATCGCATTATCCCTTCTTCGAGACCAATTCCTCGCTCCGCTTCGATCGGGCCAAGGCCGTGGATCTGCGTCTGGACATTCCCAGCGGGACGGCCGTGCGCTTCGAGCCGGGGGAGACCAAGACCGTGCGCCTGATACCCCTGGCGGGAGAGCGCATCGTATACGGCGGCAACGGACTGATATCCGGCGCCCTGGACGGCAAGAACCGGGAGACGGCCCTGGCGCGCGCGCGCGATCTCGGTTTCGTTTCGAAAGGAAACCCATGAGCCTTCCCATCGACAGACAAGCCTATGCGGACATGTACGGCCCCACCGCGGGGGATCGCGTGCGCCTGGGCGACACCGCCCTGGTGATCGAAGTGGAGAAGGATCATACCGTTTACGGCGAGGAGTGCAAGTTCGGCGGCGGAAAGGTGTTGCGCGACGGCCAGGGCCAGACCGCGGGCGCGCCGCAATCGTCCGTCCTGGACCTGTTGATCACCAACGCCCTGGTGCTGGACTATACCGGCGTCTACAAGGCGGATCTGGGCATCAAGGGCGGACGCATCCGCGGCATCGGCAAGGCGGGCAATCCGCATATCATGCCGGGCGTGGATCCGGACATGATCGTCGGGCCCACCACGGAAGTGATCGCGGGCGAAGGCCTGATCGTGACCGCGGGCGGAATCGATTCCCACATCCACTTCATCTGCCCCCAGCAGATCGGCGAGGCCCTGGCCTCGGGCGTCACCACCATGCTGGGAGGGGGTACCGGGCCCGCTACGGGCACCAACGCCACCACCTGCACGCCGGGAGCCGCCAATCTCGAGATGATGTTGCGCGCCACCGACGCCTATCCCCTCAACTTCGGCTTCCTGGGCAAGGGCAACTCCTCCCTGCCCGGCGGCCTCACCGAGCAGATCGAAGGCGGCGCCATCGGCCTCAAGCTGCACGAAGACTGGGGCACCACCCCGGCCGCCATCGACGCCTGCCTGGCCATCGCGGAAGAGCACGACGTGCAGGTCGCCATCCACACGGACACGCTCAACGAATCCGGCTTCGTGGAGGCCACCATCGCGGCCTTCAAGGGCCGCGTCATCCACAGTTTCCATACCGAGGGCGCGGGCGGCGGCCATGCCCCGGATATCATCAAGGTCTGCGGGTTGCCCAACGTGCTGCCCTCGTCCACCAATCCCACCCGTCCCTTCACCGTCAACACCCTGGCCGAGCACCTGGACATGCTGATGGTCTGCCATCATCTGGACAAGAACATCCCCGAGGACGTGGCCTTCGCCGAAAGCCGCATCCGCGGCGAGACCATCGCCGCCGAGGACATCCTCCACGACATGGGAGCCATCTCCATGATGTCCTCGGACTCGCAGGCCATGGGCCGCGTGGGCGAGGTCATCACCCGCACCTGGCAGACCGCCCACAAGATGAAAGTCCAGCGCGGGCCGCTCCCGGAGGACGATGGGCCCGATGGAAGCCCCGCCAAGACCGGCGCCGACAACTTCCGGGCCAAGCGCTACATCGCCAAGTACACCATCAACCCGGCCGTGGCCCACGGCATATCGGATGAGGTCGGGAGCATCGAGGTCGGCAAGCTCGCGGACCTGGTCCTTTGGAAGCCGGCCTTCTTCGGAGCCAAGCCGGAGATGATCCTCAAGGGCGGCTATATCGTGCAGGCGCAGATGGGCGATCCGAACGCCTCCATCCCCACGCCCCAGCCCTACCACTCGCGGCCCATGTTCGGGTCCATGGGCGGCGCGGTGGGCCTGACGTCCCTGGCCTTCGTTTCCAAGGCGTCCCTGCGGCGCGTGCGCGATCAATACGGGCTCTCCAAGAACGTCGTGGCCGTGAAGGGGTGCCGGAACATTTCCAAGGCGGACATGCGCCTCAACTCCGCGACTCCGGACATCCAGGTCGATCCGGAAACCTACGTGGTCAAGGCCGACGGCGTGGCGCTCACCTGCGAACCGGCCTCGTCCCTGCCCCTCGCGCAACTCTATTCCCTGTTCTGATCGGACCGGGCGAATGAAGGCATGCGCGGATAAAGGAATCTGAAGTGGCGCTCGAAACCCTGCATTTGATGCAATTGGCGGACGCGTGCTTTCCGTCGGGCGGCTTCGCGTTTTCCAATGGCCTGGAAAGCCTGGCCAAGCTGGGTTTCGTCAAGCGGATGGAGGATTTCCGGCAATACCTGGAATGCCATCTCGATCAGATCACCTCCGCGGAGATGCCCTTCCTCAACTCCGCTTTCGAAACCGCGCTGACGGACCAATCCGGATTCGCCGACGTCGTCCGCGAATGGGATGCGTGGCTGTTCCTGCCTTCGCAGCGTAAGGGCAGCCTGGCCCAGGGCCAGGCCTGGTCGCGCGCCATGGAGGAAGCCTACGCCAGTCCGGCCATCCGCGGCCTCCGCCCCTGGTTCCTGCGGGAGACGTTACCCCTGCATTTCCTGATGGTCCTCGCCGCCACGCTGAAGGCCGCGGACGTTTCCCGGGCGGACGGGCAAAGCCTGCTCCTGCACATGGCCTTGCGGGATCAGCTCGGCGCCGCCGTACGTCTCGGCCTGCTCGGTTCCCTCCAGGCCCAGAAGCTGCACCACGAATTCATCCGCGTCGGCGAAGACCATCGCCGCCGTCGCGAGGATTGGGACCATGGGCTTGCCGTGCGATCCGCGCCCATGATCGATCTCGCGCAGGCGAGCCATCCGAACCTATATTCCAAACTGTTCCAAAGCTGAAGCCGGGAGAACCGATGAAAATCACGCCCATCCGCTCCGAAAAGGAGCATGACCATTCCCACGGGGAAGCAGCCCCGCATTCCCATGGCGGCCTGTCGCACAGCCACAGCCACGGCGGACACGGACATTCCCACGAGCCCATGGAATCCCCCGGGGAATACCGTCTCCGCGAGCTCGCGCTTCCGGACAGGGATTTCACCAAGCGATCCTTCACCATCGGCATCGGCGGACCCGTCGGTTCGGGCAAGACGGCGCTCACCCTGGCCCTGTGCCGGCATTTGCGCGAGGCCTACAGCCTGGGCGTGGTGACCAACGATATCTTCACCCGCGAGGACGGAGAGTTCCTGATCCGCAACGAAGCCTTGACCGCGGATCGCATCCTGGCCGTCGAAACCGGCGGTTGCCCGCATGCGGCCATCCGCGAGGACGTCTCCTTGAACGTGGCGGCTCTGGAGCGGCTGATGGAGCGCTTCCAAGGCGGCATCGACCTTCTGTTCGTCGAGAGCGGCGGCGACAATCTGGCCGCCCATTTCGGACGCGAGCTGGCCGACTTCACCATCTATGTCATCGACGTTTCCGGCGGGGACAAGATCCCCCGCAAGGGCGGCCCGGGAATCACGCAAAGCGATCTCCTCGTCATCAACAAGACCGATCTCGCCCCGTTGGTGGGCGCGGACCTGGAGGTGATGCGCCGCGACTCCCTGAAGATGCGCGGCGAGGGGCCTTTTCTTTTCTCCCAGGTCAAATCCGGCCTGGGGGTGCCCGAAATCGCGGACCATATCCTCAAGGCCTGGAACGGCACGCGTTCGCGGTCTTAAGAGCCGCAGCCGTCGAGATCAACCCCATCGTTCATAACTATAGGAGACCCGAATGAAATCAACCCTAGCCCTTCTGTCCGCCCTTTGCCTGGCGGTTCTGGCCCGGCCCGCGAGCGCCCACCACCTTCGCGCCGACATGGATCCGGCATACCTCGTTTTCTGGTCGGGAGTCGCTCCCAAGTCCGCGTCCGGCATCATGTCCGTTACGGCTGCGCGGGACTTTTGGAGCAAGGCTTTCGTGTCCAAGTACAGAATTGTCGGCGGTTCCGTGCCGAGCCTCCACTTCTAAAAGCCGGCGCCGCACGTCTCCTGACTCCCCTTCATTGCTTTCCTCATTTCACAGGGTGATATGAGGTGCATCTCCATGCACACCTTGCGAACCCGCCTGACAAGGTTGTTGCTAACAAAAAGGGGGGTGAGTGTGACAAATAAGGGGTGGGTGTAGGTTTTTTGTCATTATATGACAGTGTTGCGCTCGCTTTGGCAAAGGTTGTTATGACAAATCGGCATGGGTTTGGGTTGGAAGCGCTATTTCAGGGAATAGAGGCCAATTCAAACCCTATGTCCCAATCTGGCATAAAGATTGATATATCGTCGCTCCATGCAACCTTGCCAGTCCGGGAAGGAAAAATGAGGAGTAAGAATGTTTAAATCGAATTCGTTACCAATGGCCTTGACGGTCTTGGGTCTGAGCGCCGCCGCATCCTTTGCCGAAGTCAAGCTGGGCGAGAATCTGTCGATGTCGGGTTTCCTCGATATGTCGACCTATGGATCCGCGAACGACGATGACGCGACCCTGTCGGCGTCCTTCGATCAACTCGAGATCGACTTCATGCTCAAGTACGGAAACTTTTCCGGCCGGGCCGATATCAATGCGCTGCCCTCCAGCACCAATCCTTCCGTCCCTCCCGGCGGCAGCGTATTCCTGGAACAGGGTTACGTATCCGCTTTGCTCGTCGAAGGCCTGAGCGTGAGCATGGGTAAGTTCCTGAGCAGTTCCGGATTCGAAGCGGCCGAACCCACGGGTCTTTACCAGTACTCGGTATCCAAGCTCCTGAGCGGCTATGCCGGCCCGACCTATGGCGGCTACCAGAACGGTTTGAACCTGGCTTATGCCATGCCCAAATTCGCCTTGTACGGCTCGGTGGTGACCAGCGTCTGGGGTTCGGATTTGGATTACAAGACCCCGGGTTTCGAAGCCCAGGTTGCCGTAATGCCCGTGGAAGGCGTTACCGCCAAGGCGACCTTCCTCCATGAGATCTATGACGATACCTCCGCCTTCCATCATGACAGCCAGTCCGAAGCCAACGTGTGGGCCATGTACGCCAAGGGTGCCATCACCGTGGCCGCCGAATACAGCCACCTCTTCAACTGGGGCGCCACGGAACAGACCGGCATGGGTTACCTGGCCATGGCCAACTTCAAGGCCACCGACAAGCTCGCGTTCACCCTCCGTTACAGCGGCATCAAGCTCGAGGATGCGGATGACCCGGATTCCGAAGTCACCTTCAGCCCCAGCTTCGCCATCGCAGGCAACTGGTTGGTGTTGGCCGAAGTCCGCCGCAACATCGACGCCGAGACGACCGACTACGGCGCCGAAAGCACTTTCTCCTTTTAAGTTGGATTTAGAGCCTAAGGGATGTCGTTTATTGCCATCTCTTAGGCTGTTATGGCTTATTTTGTCAATATAAGCAAAGTCGATTTTTACAATAAACCGATTTTTTAACGATTATCGGTGAAATGGGGCAAATCTGTAAACCTGGCATGGGGATTGATGTATTCAGGAGCAAACCGGCGGGACCGGTGTTAGGCCAAGGCATTAAATCATTCCAGTTCACAGGAAACGGCCTTGGAATGGGAAATTTTTAGTCCATTTAACCTCAGCCACGAGAATCAGGGCAGGGTTGGGTTCCGAGGGGAGCCTTCAAACTGAGGTGTTTCTTCCGGTCACCGCCGCGGCCATTAGCCGCACGGGGCCGGGGGGTGTAGGTTTGTGTCAGTCAATCGGAGGCAAAGGAGACCGAATATGAAGATGATCGTCGCATACATCAAACCTTTCAAACTGGACGAGGTGAAAGCCGCCGTTCAGGAAATGGGTGTCACCGGCATGTCCGTGACCGAGGTCAAGGGATTCGGGCGCCAGAAAGGCCATACCGAGCTCTACCGCGGAAGCGAGTACCATACCGACTTCATCCCCAAGGTGAAGCTGGAAATGGTCGTGACCGATGAATTGGTGGAAAAGGCGATCGCCGCCATTTCCGAAAAGGGCCGCACCGGCAAAATCGGTGACGGTAAGATCTTCGTGCTCCAGGTCGAGAGCGCCCTGCGTATCCGCACCGGCGAAACCGGCAACGAAGTTCTCTAACTTCCGCTGATCAGGTTGGATCCCATGGCTTCCGCCCTGGGGTCCAAGCCTATCCGCCTTCGGATCCTTCCCCGCCCGAATACGCTTTTCTGCGCGAATACGGCAGACCTTGATGATGCATTTGGTAGGCCAGTTTGGAACGTGCCGCCAACAGATACACCCGATATTCTTCGCTGCGATAATCGCGGTAGGTCCATTCGAAAGGGAAGAAGTTCCCGTCCTGGAAATACAGGGTCGGCTCGACGAATATCCCGTCCCGGATATAAACCCGGTGGCGTTGGTCCTTGGTGGTGGCCAGAAAAAACTGGCCCAGGGTCATGTATCCCGGGTCGAGATTGATCCTGCGAATGCCCTCCAGGGACAAGCTTTGCTCGAGCTCATTGGTGAACCGCTTGATGTCCACCAGGCCCTCCCGGTCGATCAGGGGCTCGTAGGAAACGAAGCTTCTCCAGGGCGTTTCGCCCAATTCGTCGGAATAATACCGGGTCCAGGTGAAAGGGATGGGGGACATGACCTCCTCCTCCACACCGAATTTCGCGCCCAGGATTAGCCGCGCCCGTTTGAGGATTTCTGGTTCGGCGGCCAGCAATCCGACCACCAATTTGACCTTTGCCGGGAATTTATAAGCGCCCAAGGGCCGACTCCTGCGAACTGGGGAAATGTTTGGGAAAAATGGGCCAAATATGGTAAATTTGCAATTCCCTTT
>JADMIO011421336.1_pt1 | contig 12664 bp, 8 predicted proteins | sample 8958161 | NCBI WGS metagenome assembly JADMIO01 (sample SAMN16585339, study PRJNA669376) | soil metagenome | isolation source: Crop rotation soil | place: USA: Cullars Rotation, Alabama | collected 2011 | reverse complement strand
TCTTCCGATCTATACATCCCGGAGTAATCTGACGGGTATCAGTGGAGATTTTGGCACCATTAATATAAATATCGTAGAGTGTTTCAATGGGAGTATACATGTGAAAATGTGTAAGGTTAAAGAGTAAATTTAAAAAGGTTACTACTGAATGCCAGCTCTGTGGCTATAATAATAAACTTTATTCATTACGCTCAATCAAATTGTTTCTTATTTCGTTAGGTTTAAGAAATCTATCGGGGAAGCGGCCGGATAGACAAAATTAACGGATTATTCTTCAACGATGCGAATGAAATATACCCTCTGCTTTTTCTTCTTTATTTCAATATGCATCCGTTTCAGGAGCGAGGCGCAACAATCGTGGTTCAGAATGGACTCTGCCATTGCGGTTTCATCCAAAGGTGCTAATTTATTAAATCCCTGGGCAGGAGGACTTAATGCTCCGCAATTTCTAAAAATGCATCTCAATAATGATGAGATTGAAGACCTTGTAGTTTTTGACCGGACAAACAGCAAAATATCAACTTTTACAGCTGCTGTTTCCCCGGTAGATCCTGCAAAAAAAGTATTTCTTCATGCTCCATACTACGAAATGCTCTTTCCAAAGATGGATAATTGGATGATCCTGGCCGATTACAACGGCGATGGACTGAAAGATCTTTTTGCAAGTACTTCGTTGGGAGTAACAGTTTACCGGCAGGAAAAAACGGGAAATGCCTGGTCGTGGAAACTGGTCCGTTCGGCTCTCAATACCAAAGGTTTTTCAGGCAATATCAATCTTCAGGTATCCGGTACAGACATTCCCGGCATCATTGACATCGACGGGGACGGGGATCTGGACATTCTCACTTTTGATTTTTCCGGTACTTACGTCGAACTGCATCAGAATCTGAGTATGGAAAGATATGGCGTTCCTGATAGCCTGGGGCAAGCTACGAACCCTGTTTTTTTTAGAAATGGAGATTGTTGGGGAAATTTTCACAAAGGAGATAGCGAAGGTTTTGTTCTGGGGGACGATTGTGGCGTTGTAGATAATTCCGGAGGTAGGGTCATGCATGCCGGAAATTCGATTTTACTGCACGATCTGAATGGCGATGGAAAAAGAGACTTGCTGGCCGGGCATGTAAGCAATGAGCACATCTCGTTTTTAAAGAATTCTGCCGATGGTTTGATCGCCAATTTTACCAGTTTTACCAATACATATCCGTCCGTTGATCCGGTCGGTTTTTATATTTTCCCGGCTGCATTTATGGAAGATATGGATTTTGACGGGGTGGATGATCTGATCATAGCGCCAAGCGTTTCTACAAATGATGCAAATCTTGTGGATTTTAAATCGTCCGCCTGGCTATATCATAATGCGGGGGCATCAACTAATGTCAATTTAAAACTTCAGCAAAAGAATTTCTTACAGGATCAAATGCTGGATGTGGGCGAGAATGCCGCTCCTTCTTTCTTTGATGTCGACGGCGATGGTGATCTGGATATGGTGATCGGAACTGGCGGAAGGCAAATTAACAATGTGTTTAAAGGTGGTTTATGGCTCTTGACAAACGTAGGAAATGCCAAAGAGCCCAAATTTGAACTTACATCCGAAAATTATCTCGACATTCCGGCGTCGCTTTCCTTATATAACATCAAACCGCAATGGGCAGATTTCAATGGTGATGGAATTCCCGATCTGGGTTTTGCAGCCACGTCTACCACTGCTTTAAAACCGGAATACAGATATATTCCCAACAAAGGACCTGCTAACGGTCCGATTCAGTTAAACCCTGCCGACGCCGTACTTTTAACAATGCCGACAGAATCTCAAATAGGGGATTCACCGTTTTTTTATGATTCGGATGGTGATGGTGACCTGGATTTACTGGTCGGAAAACCACAGGGGAATATTTATTATTATACTAATACAGGCACGAACAAACAATTTACATTTCATCTGGAAACCAGTGTTTTTGCCTGTGTTTCGGTGAGTTTTGAAGGCAGGTTTTCCCAACCTACAGTTGCAGATTTTGATCTGGATGGTCGTCCTGATCTTTTAACAGTTGATCATACTGGTTCAATCCGCTTGTTTCACGGTGCAGCATGGGGCGAATGGACAAAGCGGGATAGTTTGTTGGTGGAACAGAATGGTAAACCAGATGCACCTATATTGGGAAATTATCTGACCGCTGCTATCGGGGATTTTAACAGCGACGGGAAGCCCGATGTTTCGGTAGGGAGTAATGCCGGGGGCCTCCGGTTATTTACCAATATTTTGCCAATCACGATAACTGGCGCAGAACCTCCCCTTGAAAACACTGTAAAAATATATCCAAACCCTGCGGATGATTACGTCACGATTCTTTCCTCGAGAAAAGCCTTATTGCGTGTGTTTAATGCAGGTGGACAATCTTTGCTTCAGAACGTACAAATCAATGCAAATCGTGAAAAGGTAATTTCAACCTTAAATTGGACACCAGGACTTTATTTACTGGAACTGAAAAGTGGTGAAGCTAAAACGGTTAAGAAAATTGTGGTACGGTAAAGGGAAGTTTAAGACTTATCAAGTATTGTGGAACCAGGGCGTTAATTTTGATTGCATTTTTTGTAATATTGAGTTACGATTTTTGTTATAAATTTACATTAACTATGATTGAAATAGTCCAAAATTATAAAGAACTCAAAAAGCAGATGGGGGCTTTAATTACAAAATCAGGATATAGGAATTCTTTTATTGCTGAGAAAATAGGTATACAGCCTACATTATTTTCAGTAAAAAAACAGCGTGGTAGCTGGACAGACGATGAAATAGAAAAAATACTTTCCATAATTGAAAATGAAGATTTAGAGGATTTTTACTTGGGAAAGGTAATGGAAGCAGTTGAAAAGGAAAACGAATATATGACCGCTTCGGATTTAAAGAGCGCTATGGGATGGAAGTAATTGCTTCAAAGCGCTTTTTAAAAGAGTTGAGAAAATGTCCCTCCAATATTCAGGTGCAAATCAAAAATTTTATAACAATAGCCGAAACTGAGGTTAATATTGAAAATATGCCCGATATGAAAAAGATGTCAGGATATAAAGACTATTATAGGGTTCGGGTTGGAAGCTGGCGGATAGGAATAAAATTGGAATCCGGAATTGTTCAGCTATTATACCTTCTTACTGTTCAACCCAGAGGAGACGTTTATAAAACTTTCCCACCAAAATGAAGAAGATAATAGCTTCTTGATAATGCTTTAAACAGGAATAATTCAAATATTTTACTACAAAATTACAAATTGAATTAATTGCAAGTAGATACTTATTGTCAGTTACTTAACTGATATTGTGATTTACATTTCACTTTCCGGGACAGTAAAATCAGGGAATTTTAATATTTAACCAGTACGGTACAGGATGCACCGTTACCTATACCGTGGCAATTTACGGATTGGTTGATTTTGCGAAAAAGTCATTTCAAGCCGAAACACTAACAATTTAACCTCATGCAAGCTCTTTTAGGCGTACTTTTTCATTTCATTGGTGGTTTTGCTTCCGGTAGTTTTTACATTCCCTATAAAAAAGTTGAAGGCTGGGCCTGGGAATCCTATTGGATTGTCGGTGGTCTTTTTTCCTGGCTCATTGTTCCGCCACTTGCGGCCTATCTCACTATTCCCGGTTTCACGGAAATAATCGCCCATACCAATGGAGGGATTTTGCTGGTCACCTATTTTTTCGGGGTTTTATGGGGAATCGGCGGCCTTACCTATGGCTTGGGAGTAAGATATCTGGGTGTTTCGCTGGGTAGTTCTATTATTTTAGGTTTGTGTTCTGTTTTTGGTGCATTAATTCCTTCGGTTTACTATCAGTTTAATCCAAAACCAGGTAAAGATTCTATTTCTGATTTGTTCAGCAACAGCTGGGGACAAATGGTTTTGCTGGGACTTTTGGTTTGTGTTATCGGCATTGTTATATGTGGTAAGGCTGGTTCGATGAAGGATAATGATCTGAAAAAAAGTGGTTATAAAGCCGATGATAAAACGGAATTCAAAATAGGTTTGGGCTTAACGGTTTCTATTATTTCAGGTGTATTAAGCGCTTGCTTTGCATTTGGGATTGATGCCGGAAAGGTGATGGCAGAAGAGGCAAACGCTGTCTGGAAGGCTGCAAATCCCGGAGACGGTGAATTTCTTTTTCAAAATAATGTGACCTATGTAGTGATTTTATTAGGTGGCCTTACAACAAATTTTATCTGGTGTATGATGCTGAATGCGCGTAACAAAACCTTTAGTAATTATACGGATTCACGCACACCGCTGCTTTCTAACTACATATTCTCTGCCCTTGCCGGAACCACCTGGTTTCTTCAGTTTTTCTTCTACGGAATGGGCGAAAGCAAGTTGGGCAACGGGCCAAGTTCCTGGATACTTCACATGGCGTTCATTATACTGGTAGCCAATTCATGGGGATTGATTTTAAAAGAGTGGAACGGAATTACAAAAAAGACATTGACCACGATCATCGCAGGTATTCTTGTCATCGTTTTATCTGTTCTGATCGTTGGATATGGGAATTATTTGAGAGAATAGAAATCATGATGTTATGACGAAGAAAATAAACTTTCCGGTTTTCCTGATCATTTTTCTTATAACACTGTCTTGCCAAAAAAAGAACAATAACGATCGTAACACCATGGCCCAGGATTCAACTCAAAAGGAAGGTTCGTTTGGTTATGATCTGGCTTTCCTCCAAAAACATAAGCCGGTAATTCTGCTCACTGCGCCGGATGACAAAAAGTCCCAGGTCATCGTTATTGCCGAATATCAGGGAAGGGTTATGACAAGTACCGCTGATGGAGACGCCGGGAATAGTTATGGCTGGATCAATTACGACCTGATTTCCACCGGCCATTTTCAACCTCATATGAATGCTTTTGGCGGAGAAGAGCGTTTCTGGCTGTCGCCGGAAGGAGGTCAGTTTTCAGTTTTTTTCAAAAAAGGTCAAAAATTTGATTTCGAAAACTGGCAGACGCCTGCGCTAATTGATACGGTCGCTTTTAAAATGGTGCAATCCGACTCATCTTCGGCAGGTTTTCAGGTGCATGCGGTAATTGAGAATTACAGTGGAACCACTTTCAATGTGGAAATAGACCGTGAAATTTCTGTTCTGGACAAAAAATCAATTCTTGAAGGACTCAATATTACTTCTTTGGGTAATTGTAAATCAATTGCTTACGAGTCAGTTAATTCGATTATGAACAAAGGTGCTGCATGGAAAACGGAAACGGGGACTTTGGGGATCTGGCTTCTTGGAATGTTCCGGCCCTCTGAAAAAACGATGATCGTTGCTCCTTTCACTTCCTCACATTCACAGGAGCCTTTAATCACAGATGACTATTTCGGTAAAATTCCTGCCGACAGATTTATCGTCAGGGATTCGGCAGTTTTCTTAAAAGCTGACGGCAAATACCGTAGCAAAATCGGAATATCACCGCGTTCGGCGAGGAATGTGGCAGGAAGTTATGATGCTGAAAAAGGAATTCTGACCATCATTCAATACGATCTGGATCCGGACGGAAAATATTTGAAATCGAGTTGGGAAATCCATAAAAACCCATATTCCGGTGATGCACTGAATGTATATAACGACGGTAAACTAAGCGATGGCACACAAATGGGGCCGTTTTATGAACTGGAATCTAGTTCTTCTACACAAATCTTAAAACAAGGCGAAAAACTAACGCATCGTCAGCGGACTTATCATTTTGAAGGAGACAAAGCTGCGCTCAGCCAAATCTCAAAAAAAGTCCTGGGAATAAATATTGACCAAATCGTAGAATTTTTTTGATAAAAGCATGATAGCGCAGGACAGTTGAGGTATAAACTATCTTCATATTTACATGCCAATTGTAAGATTTAATTGGATGTATTGAAGTGCTGGTAATTTGTATCAATATAAACTTCATTCTGCATTTTCGTGAAGCAAACAGATTTTTTGCAGGATAATTACCCCTTCACCCGCTGGCAGCAGTTTTGTGAAGGAGATAAAAGTGCGTTTGCTGAAATGGCAGAAGAGAATTATACGGCACTTTATCACTACGGAACGCGCTTCACTACTGACAAGGATTTAATCAAAGATTGCATACAGGATCTACTGCTCGAAGTTTGGGAAAAGCGGGAATCCTTGACCTACATCATTGCAATCAAGCCCTATCTGTTTCAATCATTAAGAAATAATCTCATCCGCAGAATTAAGAGACAGGCTGTTTTTACAGGTATTTCTCAAAATGACGACGATATGGTCGGAGAGATTTCACCTGAACTGAGCCTGATTTTATCCGAATCGGACCAATTGACCAGCAACCGGCTCCGGCACGGAATAGAACTTCTGCCAAAAAGGCAACGTGAAGCCTTATACCTTAAATATTACGAAAATCTTTCCTACGAGGAAATCGCCGAAGTCATGGGGCTTCAACGTCAGGCGGTTGCCAATTATCTTCAATACGGCATTCAAAAGCTTCGGGAATATTGGCAATATAATGCCATTTTACTGACATTAATTCTGAATTTTCTTTGTGTGTAAATGCAGATTGAAATTTTTTTGAAAATAAACTAAATATTTTCAATGTCATGGGTACTATTTATTTGAAATGTACTCATCGTATCAGAAGCAAATAATTTGACAATTCCATGAATAATTATAATGACTTCGATGTGAAAGATTGGCTGGAAGATCCAAAATTTCAAAATTGGGTTTACAGAGGAGAATCGGATTGGTTCTGGCATACTTTCATTGAAAATACTCCCTCCCAGCATGAAAATATTGAACAGGCAAAAAACATTTTGCTGTCTGTTCGCGGAGACTTGGATTCCATTTCTGAACAGGAAATAAAATCCAGAGTTTCTAAAATGCTTGGTTCTATCGCGGAAGCAGATAAGGATGTAAAAAATCCCTGGTGGAAGGGCAAATGGTTGCAGGTTGCGGCCGTAATGTTGCTGACAGCAGGCCTGGCGGGATATTATTGGGAAAACATCTTTCCGGTGCAGCAGCCATATTATGTGATGCGCAAACAGTTGAAGGGAACCGATATGAATGAGGTGGTTAACAATAGCGGGAAAATCAAACTGGTGAACCTGCCGGACGGAAGTTCGGTGGTTTTGAAAGAAAATGCCCGTATCAGCTATCCCAGCACATTTGCAGGTGACAAGAGGGAAGTCTACTTATTGGGAGAAGCCTTTTTTGAAGTTGACAAAAATCCTGAGCAGCCATTTTATGTTTATGCGGGAGAAATGATAACCCGCGTTACCGGAACCAGTTTTAGTGTACAGGCCAATGAAATGGACAAAGAAGTCAAACTCGTCGTCAAAACGGGAATTGTAGAAGTTTCTGCGTTGGATCCTAATGCCCTGTTTAGAATGAATTCTAAAAACGAAAGAACAACATTGAATCCAAATCAGCAGATTACATTGAATAGAGAGGATTTGGGAATGAAAACCAGGAATCTCCAGACTCCTGTTCTGATTAACTTACCCATTGAGTCAGAAGCATTTTCATTCAAAAGAACACCATTAAAAGAAGCGTTCGAAATGTTGGCGGAGACTTATGGTGTAGAAATAACTTTTGATAGAAAAGTTACACTCGGCTGTACAATTACCGCCAAACTCGGAGATGAGCCCGTTTATGAAAAGCTTGAAATGATTTGTGCCGCCGTAAATGCAAGATATGAGTCAAGGAATGGAATCATTACGGTGTTTTCCAATGGATGCAAGGGACAGTAACCAAATAGATTTTAGCTATATCAAACAGACCAAAAGCCTATGAACCAGAAAGTTTCCGCTACAACGAAGCTGCCGATGCTTTAAAATTTTCACCCTCAATTTGACAATGTGAATTAATACACTACGACCGCCCCAGGCGGACGGTGAGAAGCTCATGATAATTTGTCTGCCATCATTAAACCACATTAATTATGCAAAAACGTCGACGACCAGACGAAATTCTGATTAAACTCAGGAGGATCACAGTGTTACAGTTTATTTTTTCTTTGCTTTTTATTGGCATTTCATTTGCTAATGACCTCCGTGCACAGGAAGTTTTGAATCAACGTATATCGATATCGGTATCGGATATGGAGGTTGAAAAAGTGTTGGAAAAAATAGAAAACGAAGCAAAAGTACGCTTTGTTTATAGTCACGAAATAATTCGTGCAAGCCGGAAAGTTACTTTCAATAATCAGAATGAACGGCTTGAAACAGTTTTGGAAAACCTGCTGAATCCTCTGGATATTTCTTACGAAGTTTCAAAAAGAAAAACCATTTTACTAAAACGCGGAGCCGGGAAAAAGGGGCTGGAAGAAACAGGAAATCTGCGGAAAAGCGTACAGGGAAAGACTGAAACAACTGCTTCTCTGGCAGATAAAACGGTAAAAGGGAAAATTACAGACGAAAAAGGTGAACCGCTGCCCGGCGTAAGCGTAGTTGTTAAAGGAACTACTCAAGGAGCCACCACAAACACGGAAGGGACTTATCAACTGATTGTTACGGACGATTCTCCCGTGCTGATTTTCAGTTTTGTAGGATACATAAGCCAGGAAATCCCGCTCGGTAATGTGTCTGTTTTGGATGTTACTCTTAAAGTAGACGAAAAGGCATTAGAGGAAGTAGTGGTTGTGGGCTTTGGTGAACAAAAAAAGGTTTCGGTAACCGGTGCCGTTTCATCCATCAGCAGTGAAGCGTTACAACAAAATTCTTCTGCAAGCCTGGCAAATGCATTATCTGGCCGGCTTCCCGGTCTGACATCCATACAATCCGGCGGAGGGCAACCCGGACGAGATGATGCTACCATGTATCTGCGTGGTGCCGCAACTACAAATGGAAAAGGGCCGCTGATTTTGATAGATGGCGTTCCGAGGGATAACATCCGTACCCTGGACGCTAATGAAATTGCCTCTGTTTCGATTTTAAAAGACGCTTCTGCGACGGCGGTTTTTGGTGTGAGAGGGGCAAATGGTGTAATCCTCATTACTACAAAACGTGGTGTTGCAGGTAAAACCGAGTTGAGTATCAATGCCGAACAGAGTTATACTTCATTCACACATGAACCGGAACGTCTGCATTCTCTGGAATACATGGCTTTAAGGAATGAAGCTTCGAAGAATGATGGCATTACACCACTTCCTTTCGACCAGGCGACCATGGATAAATATGCCAATCCGCTGGCTGGCCTGGATCCCAATGCACCCGATTATGCCCGGCAGGCAGCATTAAGGAATTATATGTATCCCGATCACGACTATTACCGTGAATACATTTCCCGTTATGCGCCGCAAACAAGGGTAAATATGAATGTAAGTGGAGGTACTGACAAGGTTTCGTATTTTGTAAATGGTGCGTATCTGCATCAGGGCGGAAACCTCAATACTCAGCCCAAATCGGTACTTGGCTATGATCCTTCTTCCAAAATGGATCGTTACAATTTCAGGGCGAATATTGATTATAAGGTTACAAATTCTCTAAAAGCGTTCCTGAACATTGGTAGTTACATTGAGCAGGTCAACATGCCAGCCGCCTGGTTGTATGGAAATGATACCAACTGGATGATGCGTGATTTGCTGTATCAGGCACAAACCATTCTCCCCATTACACCTGGTCCGGTTACTATTGACGGATTTGGCGTTGCACCCGGACAAATTGTGGATCCTGGTTATATGGACCGTTCGGCGTTTGAGATCATGAACCGTTTTGGGTACCGTAACGAAGTACGTTCGAACCTGAACGCTTCTTATGGAATGGAATGGGATTTGGGCAACACGGTTACCAAAGGTCTGAGCATAAAGGGAATGATTTCTTACGATTCCAAAGCTACCACCGCCATGCAGGGAAGTAAGTCGGAACGGTTGTACCTGGCGGAGGTAAATGCAGTTACCAATACATTGAGTTACGCTGTGAAACGCTCGGATGAAACATTGCTTTCATTGAACAAAGCGGCAGATTCCCGTTATAATATCAACATGCAGGGTTCTCTTAATTACTCCCGTTTGTTTGGAGGGAAGCACGATGTGGGCGGAATGATCCTGGCACAGCGCGACAACTGGGAATCGGTTGCTGGTGAAATTCCGTACAACGTTCTTGGGGTAGCTGCCCGGGCTACTTATGGTTATGATGGACGTTATCTGGCTGAGGTAAATATGGGATACAACGGCTCCGAACAGTTTGCCCCTAGTAAACGTTTCGGATTTTTTCCTGCCGTTTCTGCCGGTTGGGTTGTTAGTAATGAGAACTTCCTCAAAAACAGCAGCATCATTACCAACCTGAAACTCAGAGGCTCATATGGAAAAGTAGGTAATGATATTTTGGGAGCAACCCGAGAAACGAGCCCAAGATTTTTGTACCAGAGTAATATCACAATGGGACCTGGTTCACTACCAAGCCTTGGGTTGGGACAGGGAATAACACAAGGACTTTTAGGAAATCCCAACATTACATGGGAAGTAGCCAAGAAACAAAACTATGGTGTTGACCTTCAATTAATCAGGGATTTGAGCATTTCCGTTGATGTTTTCAAAGAGAAACGCAGCAATATTCTTATTTCCAGAGGCACTGTTCCTGAGTTTCAGGGGGTCCCGCTAGGAAACATTCCAAAGGTCAACATGGGACTGGTGGATAACAAGGGTTACGAAATCGAACTGATTTATAATAAAGCGATTGCCAAAGACCTGACGGTTATGGTACGGGGAAATTACGGATATAACCGCAATGTGGTGAAATTTATGGATGAATCGATTCGGGATGAGTCTTATGCTTACAGATATCGCAGTGCAGGTTTTTCACTGAATCAGGCATGGGGTTATAAAATTGATTACAGCAATGGTAACGGATATTTCAATTCCAAGGAAGAACTGGATACGTATCTTTCCAAAACAACATACGGTTTTGGGGAGCCGCGGGTAGGCGATTTCAAATATGTTGATCTCAATAAAGATGGCATCATCAATGATAAAGATCAGTCGCCGATTGGTTACTCCAATATTCCCCGGGTAACTTATGGTCTCTCACTGACTGTGGATTACAAGGGTTTCGACTTCACGACTTTCTTTCAGGGTGTCGGCAAATATTCGAGCAATTACGCTCAGCAAGGTGTGTATGAATACATTATCCGCGGGACCTATTTCGATTATCACAAAAATGCCTGGACACCGGAACGCTATGCCAACGGAGACAAAATCACTTACCCGGCTCTGAGCACCCACAGCAATACCAATCATACAGCCAATGATTTCTTTATCATGAACCGGTCATTTACCCGATTGAAGAATATTGTTTTGGGTTATACACTGCCAAAAGAATCTCTGAAACTGATTGGGGTTCAGAAGTTAAGAGTATATGTAAGTGCGCAAAACCTGATCACCTGGGATCATTTACGTATGAACCATCTTGATCCTGAAAACGACGACTCACTGGGTTATCCTGTAACCAAAATGTTAAACTTTGGTTTAAACCTCACTTTCTAATCCGAACTGAAATTATGAAAATAAAATACGTAGCATTCTCATTAACAGTATTGATGCTGGCAATGGGTTCCTGCAAAAATACGCTGGACATGGCACCGGACGGAAAGCTGACCATGGATCAGATTTTTGAGGATAATAATAAAGTAGGTGCTTTTCTCAACAGCTGTTATGCCAATATTCCTGTTAAAGGAACAAGGTATTTTTTCTGGAGCAGAGGGCCGGTCGACTGGAGTGACGAAGCGTGGGATACGGATGCCGAGGCAGAATCATGGATTATGTCGGGACGGATGTACAATGGCGATGCGTCAGCGGGCAATCATCCGGTCACCAACATTAGCAGTGATGCGGGTAACGGAGATTATTGGGGTAGATACTGGGCTGCGATCCGGAACTGCACCATTTTTATCAGCCACATTGACGCAGCTACCGTGAAAAGTCCTGCCGAGAGAAATCGATGGAAAGCAGAAGCACATTTACTCAGAGCCTATTATTACTCCGAACTGCTTAAATGGTTCGGTGCTGCATTGCCTATTGAACGCGAAGCTTATGAATTTTCAGATGACTTTTCCGGAGTAAAAAAAGAGAGTTATTATGATGTTGTTAAGTTCATTATTGAAGATTGCGACATAGCTCTGGGAACGGCCGAATTACCCTGGCGAATCACCACGGATGCAGAAGCCGGCCGCGTAAGCAAAGCGTTGGCAGAAGCTGTAAAATCCAAGATGATCCTGTTTGCCGCCAGTCCGCTTTATAATGACGGAGCCGATCATTGGCAGGAGGCTTATACGATTAACAAAACTTCTCTTGAAAACCTTAAGAAGAACGGCTATGAGCTGTACAATAAAGTTAATTTGCCTCAAACATACCTTTCTGCTGACGCTTACCTGGGGCCTGATAAAAATGTAAAAACGGCTCTTTACAACGAATATTTCACCCAGACGATGACTTACACCGCCGCGCCGGTGGACAGGGAAACAATCTTTCAAAGCAGGGAAAATCAGGGGAATATTTGGGATATCGATGGTATAGGATCTCAGGATGGATATAAATCAGGTACATGTCCGTCTCAGGAACTGGTTGATTCTTATGAAACCATGGATGGAAAACCCGTGCTGAATCTGGCAAATCCTTACTCGGATGAGAAACATTTACAGCCAAATTATAATGCTGCGAACACCATGTATAATGCAA
>JADMIO010001423.1_pt1 | contig 12666 bp, 9 predicted proteins | sample 8958161 | NCBI WGS metagenome assembly JADMIO01 (sample SAMN16585339, study PRJNA669376) | soil metagenome | isolation source: Crop rotation soil | place: USA: Cullars Rotation, Alabama | collected 2011 | reverse complement strand
CCTGGAATTCTGTCAAATATTACCTTAAGAATGGCAGCAAGAGGAAATGCAAGAAACAAACCCGCAACGCCCCACATTTCGCCAAACAGGATAAGCACAAGAATTGCAACAAGAGGATTTAGATTTATTCTCGATCCGATCACATAAGGCGCTACCACGTTGGAATCGATGATATGGATCACCCACAGCGCAGCGAGTGCAGTAAAGGGTTGCCATGTTGTAGTGGTTGTCAATAAAGCGACCAGTAATGCAACAATTGACCCAACGATCATACCGAGATAAGGAATGATGCAAAGCACCGCTATACCGAAACCAAGGACGACCGGGTAGCCAATACCAAGGAAGTACAAGACAACCGCATTCACAAAACCGATAATGATGATATCGAGAAACTGGCCAAACACATATCCTTTTATCACGAGGTTCAGGTTTTCCAGTGTTTCATCAATATCCGTTCTGTCGGCCCTGTAAAAAACTTTATAGAAGAATTCGAGGAAGAAATGCCGGTAATACAAAAGAAAGAAAACATAGAGAGGCACCATAAAAAGATTGATCAGCAAAACGGGAAGTTCACTGATTATATTGGAAAGAAGGTTTCCTGAATTATTTTCCAATTCACCTAGTTGTTGCTGGATCTTATCGGCTACGACTGTCTTCTTGAGATGAAATCGTTCGGCCGCAAAATCCCTGACTGACCTGAAGATCGAATCCAGTTTATCGGATAGCTGAGGTGCGTGAGTAATGAATGAACTAATTTGATTGAAAAGCACGTAAACAAGAAACCCGAGAAAAATTGTTGTAATGAAAATGGTGGAGAAAGAAGCGAGGCCTTTCCCAAACCCCCATTTTTCAAGTCTCATACAAAATGGAAAAAGCATCACGGCAAAGATGATCGCAAACAACATCGGCACCAACACAGCCTTTAAATAATACAAGCAGGTGACCAACAAGACAATGACAATAAAGATGCAGGCCAGCCGAAAGATGTGGGAAGATCTTGGTTCGTTACTCATATTATATCATACACTAATCAAATATGCAGCCAAATTCAATCGTGGGAATCGCCCCGATTTTTCGAAAAATACGCGTTAGTCAGTGAAATCTGCGAGACCTATCCCGGCGAAGATTAAACGGTACACCGTCCTTTACCACGTAGTCACGAACGGCGCAAAGAGTCAAAGAGTTTATCTCCGTGTAATTTCGTGTACTCCGAGTCTCTCCGTCGGATCGCGCCGCTTTCTGTATATATTCTTAAAGGATCTGTGCTCATCTGTGAAATCTGTGAGACCTATCCCGGCGAAGATTAAACGGTACACCATCCTTTACCACGTAGTCACGAACGGCGCAAAGAGTCAAAGAGTTTATCTCCGTGTAATTTCGTGTACTCCGAGTCTCTCCGTCGGATCGCGCCGCTTTCTGTATATATTCTTAAAGGATCTGTGCTCATCTGTGAAATCTGTGAGACCTATCCCGGCGAAGATTAAACGGTACACCGTCCTTTACCGCGGAGTCACGAATGGCGCAAAGAGTCAAAGAGTTTATCCCCGTGTAATTCCGTATACTCCTGGTGTCCTGGATCGCGCCGCTTTTCTGTATATATATTCTTACGGGATCTGTGCTCATCTGTGAAATCTGTGAGACCTATCCTGCGAATTCCACTGATCCACTCATAAGTATTTCTTAACTTCATCCTCTTCACATATTCTGTTCACTAAAAACTTCTAATATGCGCTTTGCCAAAAACATTTTATTGGTCGCGTTCCTTGCGTTAGCAGTAACAACACAAGCACAAACCAACAGTCTACCTCCGATAATAGACCGCGAACTATTCTTTGGTCCACCAGTGATCGCCGGCGGCCAGCTTTCACCCGACGGAAAGTATATGTCGTTTTTGAAAACTTACAAAGGCACAATGAATGTTTGGGTAAAAGATGCAAGTGCGCCATTTGAATCAGCGCATCCTCTAACAGCAGATACTTTGCGACCAATCAGGAGTTACTTCTGGTCGAGAGATGGAAAATATATCCTGTACGTGCAGGACAAAGGTGGTGATGAGAATTTTAATGTCTATGCGGTAAACCCTTCAGAAAAACCCGCAGCTGGCCTGGACATCCCTGTCAACAGGGCGCTTACTGATTACAAAGGGGTACGCACCTTTATTTACTCAATACCCAAGTCTGATCCTGACGCATTGTATATCGGCCTGAATGATCGCGACAAGAAATGGCACGACCTGTATAAACTAAAAATTTCTACCGGTGAAAAAACATTGCTTCGCCAGAACAGCGATAAGGACCGCATCACCGGTTGGATATTTGACTGGAATGATAAACTTCGCCTGGCCACCCGTTCCAATGAAGATGGAAGCAATGACCTTTTGCGTGTAGATGACAAAGAATTAATTCCGATCTATCATACGGGCCCCTTTGAAGAATTTGATTCGTATGCGTTCGATAAAGACAATAAACAATTTTACATCGCAACCAACAAAGGTGATGACCGGGATCTGAAACAACTGGTATTGTTGGATCCCGTTTCGATGAAGGAGACATTTGTCGAGAAAGATCCAAAAAATCGTGTTGATTTTGGAAATGCAAGCTTTTCAGATGTTACGAGAAGCCTTATTAATACGTCTTATACCGATGAAAAAGAAATGATCTATTGGAAGGACAAACAATTTGAGGCAGACTACAAGATAATCGAGAAAGAGTTGCCTGGTCTATTGCTCAATTTCACTTCATCAACAGCCGATGAGAATCTCTGGTTACTGAGCGCATACAGTGACACAGATCCGGGGGCTGCCTACCTTTTTGATCGCAAAACGAAAAAATTAAGTTTTCAGTATCGCCCGCGGCCGGATATACCGGTAAAGTCACTGGCACCGATGAAAGCGATCAAATACAAATCTTCAGACGGTTTGGAAATACCGGCCTATTTGGTTTTGCCGAAAGGTGTTCCTGCAAAAAATCTTCCAATGGTGGCATTTCCTCATGGTGGCCCGTGGGGAAGAGATGAGTGGGGCTATAATTCATTCGCTCAATTTCTGGCGAATCGTGGTTATGCCGTATTGATGCCGAACTTTAGAGCATCTACTGGTTATGGAAAAAAATTTTTGGATGCGGGTAACAGGCAATGGGGAGATAAAATGCAGGATGATATTACCTGGGGAATAAAATACCTGATCAGCGAAGGTATTGTTGATGAAAAGCATGTTGGCATCATGGGCGGATCGTATGGTGGCTATGCAACACTGGCCGGCGTTGCATTCACTCCTGACGTTTACGCTGCGGCTGTATCGATCGTAGGCCCTTCCAATCTTATCACATTGTTGAATTCTATTCCGCCTTATTGGGAATCTATCCGCAAGCTATTTTATTTACGCATGGGTGACCCCAATACAGACGAAGGGAAAAAACAACTCGAAAGACAATCGCCGTTGAATTCTGCAGACAAAATAAAAACGCCACTGCTCGTTGCACAGGGTGCGAATGATCCAAGAGTTAATAAAGCCGAATCGGAACAAATAGTTAATGCGTTGCGCAAAAGAAATTTTGCAGTTGAATATATTCTTGCTCCGGATGAAGGACATGGATTTGCGAGACCAGTGAACAATATGGCGATGCTTGCAGCGGCAGAAAAATTTTTAGCGACTTACCTGGGCGGTCGCTACCAGGAAAGCATGACGCCTGAAGTGGAAAAAAGATTAAGCGAAATCAAAGTAGACGTAAAAAAAGCCTTTTAAATTTTTCAAAGCTTGGTTCGCTTTCGGTCATTATAATTTTTTTTATGCAGCACTAGTTCCCGGCAGTATAACGATTTGGTTCACGATTTGCACGTTCCAGTATTGCAGAACAATTATGGTTTTTGCATCACTATGGAATAAAAGCAGGGCGCTAAGAATAGCAAAATGGAGTTTGAAAAAATTATTGGCATTGTTTCCGGATCGCTCACATCCATCTCAATGCTTCCGCAATTCGCTAAACTGATCAGGACAAAGGCCAGTGAAAATATTTCCATGGGAATGTTGATCGTTCTTTTAGCCGGTGTAGCAGGCTGGACCTGGTACGGCTTCCTGAAGACTGATTGGATCATCATAGCCACCAATGCGTTTGCCTTTCTCATCAATTTTGTAACGATGATATTGTCGGTAAGGTACCGACGCGGGTAAACGTTGGGGCAACGCTTGCACTTCTTATCCTAGTTATGTTTCGCAATATATTGGTTAATGAGGCAAGCGATCATGTTGCCAAATTTCAACAATTCTGCCCGTGAAAAAATATATGCCGGGGCAGTGATATACATATCTATTATTTCTCTCCAGTCAGCGGAATGATAAAAATTAAAATCAAGCCAGCACCTGTTTTCATCATCCGGCACGATCAGCGCCGTTCCCACACATGAATAGAGTGTATTCTTTTGAAGGGGTTCATTACTGAAGCAGATCCAGATACTATATTTTGTCTCGCTGATCTTTTCGTCGCTCTTGATTACAAATTCCACCATGACTTTTATCAAATCAAATTTGAATCCCTCTTTTAATGAGGTAAATATTACCCAATTCACCTTTATTACCACGGGTCAGTTGTGTACAAATGCATGGCATAGGCTTTGTAAATTTCTAAGAAAATAAATCTTATGGCACAAACTAAATCAAACGGTCGTCATTCGACGAGGAGCAACGTGAAAACCCAAACCGCAGCGGGAGCGGGGAATACCCAGCTGGAGAAATTTTTCCATGATTCGTTAAAAGATATCTATTGGGCCGAGAAGCATTTAGTGAAAGCGCTTGGTAAGATGCAGAAGGCGGCTACCACAGATGAATTGAAGAGTGCAATAGAAGAACACATAGGTCAGACCGAAGAACACGTGGAAAGGCTGGAACAGGTGTTTGAAATATTTGGTAAAAAACCACAGGCAAAGAAATGTGAAGCGATGGAGGGCCTGACCAAGGAGGGAGAAAGCATTGTAGAAGAAACGGAGGATGGAAGCATGACCCGTGACGCAGGGATCATTCTTGCTGCCCAAAAAGTAGAACATTATGAGATCGCCACTTACGGAACGCTTCGGCAGTTGGCCATTACTATGGGACAAGACCAAATTGCGGAAATACTTTCACAAACGCTGGAGGAAGAAAAGCAAACGGACGAGGGCCTTACCCGTATCGCGGAAAACAATATCAATTGGGAAGCAGAACAGGAACCAGCTGAAGAAGAAAAGTAACGAAATAGTTAATTATCCGACTCAGAAAATAGAATCCCACGATCGTGGGATTTTATTTTTTAGCCATAAAATTCCAGCAACCACTAATCAGAATAATTCATATCAAGGGTAGATTAACCGCAAGGCCCGGGACTTTTTAATATGCGCTTGAGTTTTGATGGAGATTTAGATGGGCATTATTGTATGTCCGCTGAAGATCCAGCGTTCTTTGTTGGGTTTTTAAATTCTCTTTTGAACCACAACCTGAGCCACCTGCTCAACTTTTTCTTTTGCCTGGTCAAAAAACCCGGAGAGGAATAGTTTTTAATAAGATAAGGCACCAGCACTTTTCCGAACCATCCTGCCCTGGCGCTGGCTATCTTCTCAAAGATTTTTTTGATTATGAGGTCCGAATTGAGAGTGAGCAATAAGCTTATGCCGTTCCGCATTGTAAATTTTCTTACGTGTGACCTGATCTCGGAAAGAGGTTTTACCTGCAATTTGATCTCATCTATGTCTGCCCTGATCAATTTTTTTTGCTCTGTAAGCAATTGCTGTAATTTTTCTTTCTCGGTGATCAACTCTTTATATGCCTTGAACGACCTGCTCATAGCAATGGTTCCCACTTTCTTCCTGTAAATAATATGCCATTAAAAATTTGCTCGTTTGGTATTTAAAAGATCAACCGTTGAGCTTGTTACATTTGTCGCATAGGAATGATGGCAAATTTTGTCCTTGTGGCATACTATTTTCAATTAGGTTACCATGGCAAAGCAAGGCCCCATTATTATTGTCGAGGATGATGAAGAGGATGAAGAAATCTTTACGGACATCCTGGAAGAATTGCATATCTCCAATAAGATAATCTGGTTTGCTGACGCCGGGTCAGCGTTAGAGTACTTAAGAACCACGAGTGAACAACCCTTCATTATTTTCAGTGATGTGAATTTACCGCGACAAAACGGGATCGACTTCAAAAGGCAGATCGATGAAGATGACCACTTGCGTAAGAAAAGCATTCCTTTTATTTTCTATTCAACTTTTATCAGCCAGGAATTTGTAAACGAAGCCTACACGAAAATGACCGTCCAGGGTTTTTTCAAAAAGGGCACCAGCTACAAAGAGATCAAAAACGATATCAAAATGATCGTTGAGTACTGGAAAATTTGCAAGCACCCAAATACAGGTGAAGATCTGGTTCCCTGACCGATCAAAAGCAATCTTCCCGCAAGGAATTTAATCACCATGTGGAAAGAAGCAATGAAAAGTAGCGCCATCGCCGGGAATGCTTTCAGCGGTCATAAAACCACCATGCATTTCCATGATCTTTTTGCAAATGGCAAGGCCGACACCTGAACCCTTGTACTTAGTTGTTTCATGCAACTGGTAAAACATCTCAAATATCTTTTCTGACTCCTCCTGGTGAAATCCAATGCCGTTGTCTGCAATTGTAATAACGGAGTAGCGGGAATTTTTTACAACACCTTCGTTAATGAGGCCTTCCCCATTTTCGAGTTCCCGGCATGTAATATTTATTTTATGATCTTTATCTGCATTGCGGAATTTAATGGAATTGTCGAGAAGATTATGGAACAAGAGGGAAAGTAATGAAGCATGACCACTCACGGAAGGTAGATGGTCGCAATTGATGTCAATGGGCGGATGATTGAGTTTACTGGTGAAATCGCCAATCACAGCTTGTAGAATTTTATTCAAATCAACATTCGCCTCCTTAATGCCGGTCTCGTGCAATTTTGAAAACGACATCAGGTCCTCAGTAAGCAATTTCATTTTTTGTACAGCGCCCTGTGCCCTTCTCAGGTTGGCGCGGCTGGAATTGGACAAATTGCGGGCATCCTGTGTTACGATCATCTCAAGGCTAATGTAGAGATGTCTCAGTGTTTCCCGGTAATTGCCGCCGATAATGGTGGTGAACGTCTTTAACTCAGAGTTCAATGAATTCAGTTCCCTGTTCATGGCGAACAAAGAGTTGTTGAGATCCGTTACATGAGTATCCCTTTCTTCAAGCTCACTTGTTCGCTCCAATACTTGCTGTTCGAGTGATGCGTTGAATTGACGAAGCCGCTCCTCGCTTTCACGCAGTGCTTCCTCGGCTTTTCTTCGCTCTATCATATCAGCAGCCATCCTTACAAGCAGATCAATGAAATACAATTCACGGTCACTCGGGCGCCGATGTTTTTTAAAATGCGTAGTAACCACTCCAAGGATCCTTCCTGAATGGGAGACCAGCGGAGTGGATTGTGCAGAAACTATTCCTTCCAGTACGTGCAATTTTAATGAACCACCAGGATCTCCGCCATCCAGTACATCAAACTCAATAAAAGCCCTTCCAATGTTTCTTAATGCCATTCCGCAGGATGTGTTTGATGTAGCATCCACAAACTGGAAATAGCTGGCAAAACTTTTTTTAAATCCTTTGCTGATCACCAGTTCCATTTGTTGTGTTTCGTTATTCAGTACATGCACCATTCCTGCATCTGCTTTTGTGATAGCCATAGCAGCATTCAATACTTTGCGGAAATGGTGCTCTATCGTGTCTTCCGAAATAAGTTTGCCCGCAAGCTCCGTGAGTAGCCGCATATTGGCGAGATCTGTGGCAAGCAGTGTTTCGGCTTGCTGGGCATCTTCGAGTAAATTGTATGCGGCGCGGCGCGCTTCATCCAGTTCCCGGTTCAGTTTTATTAGTTCTTCAGCAGGAGATGTCACTTCACCGCTAGTAGTATTAGCCGTTACTATTCTTAGGGATTTTTTTTTACTTGCACCCGAATCAACAGGGGCGAAAAGAAAATTTATATGATGCAGTGATTCAAACATTGTTATCCTTTTCCTCCTTTTCAAATTCAAGAGGGTAACGGGCTGGCTCGCCCAGCCGCTGGCAAAGTTCATTAATTTCTTTCTTCAATTCTATCATTCTCGATTCACGGCTGACCATCGCCTTGTTGAACCTGGCTAACTCTTCCAGGTTTTGCCGCAGATGTTCTTCAGTTTCCTTCCTGGTAGTAATGTCAACAAATGTGATCACCACCCCATTGATCCGGTCTTCCGCTGTGCGGTACGGCGATATACGCATCAGGAAGGCTTTTTTCCCTTCCGCCGTACTCACCTCTTTTTCCACCGTTGTCAGTTTGTCCAATACAGTTTCCGCATCATGTGCCAGGTTGAGATCTCCCAATTTGTTAGTGATATCACTCAAGCGCCTGCCATAGTCCGCAGGGATGAGGTTGAATATTCGTCTTGTCGCAGGAGTAAACAGTGCCACACGGAGACTTCTGTCCAGGAAAATTGTTCCTATATCCGATGAGTTGATCAGGTTCTGAAGATTATTGCTGCTGAGGGTCGTTTCTTCGACCTTCACTTTTAATTCCTGGTTTACTGTTCGCAACTCTTCATTGATGGATTGAAGTTCCTCCTTACTTGTCTCCAGCTCTTCGGCCGTGGACCGTAGCTCTTCATTCATTGCCTGCAATTCCTCGTTGGATGCTTTTAGTTCTTCCTTTTGGAATTCGTGCTGTTCGTTTGATGAACGCAGTTGCGCTTTCAACCGGGTAAGCTCTTCTTCAAGGTGCCTTGCAACCGGTTCATCCGAAGCAAGCAATACTTCCTCCTGTTTGTGATCGCCAACGGATGTTTCAAACAGTACCAAAATAAATCCTCTCGCTGTATCACCGGCACGCAACACGGGGCGCACATGAATATTGATAGTTTCTGGTTCTTTATCAATCGTTATTTTCAAACCTCTTGCTTCCACCGCCGATTGCCGTTGAACCGCCTGGTATAGTGCGGACCGGAGCTCAAGTCTAAGCTCGGGTTTTATAAGCTTTAAAAGATTTTTAGAAGGCTCGCCCCCGCCAATTTGTAAATAACGGCCGGCGCGTTCGGAAATATGAACAATGTCATATTCCTCATTCACTACAATAGAAGGTGGCGCATACTGTTCCACCAACTGCTGATGCAGATCGCCAAATGAAATGCGCTCAAGCACTTTATTTTCCTGTTCGGATGGTAAAGTTATAATCGGCTTATCAATTCGAAAATGTGGAACCGACTCTGGTATCGGGTAAGCTCTCGGTGTTGCCTGCCGGCTTTGAAAAAGATGATTCTCCCTGTCATAGACGGCATAGAGATCTGTGGCTCCATCAACCGATTCAGAAGTTCCTAAAAAAAGAAAGCCGCCGGGTTTAAGTGCAAAATGGAAGGTTTCTGCCACGCGTTCCTGCGCTGTATTATTTAAATAGATCATTACATTCCGGCAACTGATCATGTCGAGATGAGAGAATGGCGGGTCCTTCAAAAAATTATGATTGGCAAACATGACGGTTTCCCTCACCTCTCTGCGGATCTGGTAGTCGTCTCCCTCTTTGGTGAAAAAGCGTCGCAATCTTTCCGGTGAAACATCGGCAAGATCATTGATGCTATACAATCCCTGCCTGGCTTCGTTGATGGCCTGCTCATCAATATCGGTAGCAAAGATCTGGACCTTCGGAGCATCCACCACGCCACTTGTTTTTTCAGCGCAAAGGATCGCGAGGGAATAAGCTTCTTCGCCGGTAGCGCAGCCCGCTACCCAGATCCTTACCTGCTGTTCGGAGTTTTTTCCTTTGAACAACAACGGCAATATTTGGTCCTCGACTATCTCAAAAGCTTTCTTATCGCGAAAGAAATTAGTGACCGATATCAGCAGATCTTTCAGCAACGCATGTATCTCATCCGGGTTTTGATAGATATAAGCGACGTAGGATGGCAAATCGGGCAGGTCATGTATATTGATGCGCCGCTCAATTCTCCGCAATAACGTCGGGCGTTTGTAATTAGAAAAATCGTGGCCCGTTCGCACTTTGAGTTCGTTAAACAGTTGCCTCAATGCCTGCTGCTGATCCTGCGGACGTTTCTCCGCATCCTCCGTGATCACCACCTTGCCGAGATTATTTTTGTACGCGATGATCTTGGCGGGAATGTCAGATACGTTCAAGACTTCATCTACCAGCCCGGTGGCGATAGCGTTGCGTGGCATTTCATTGAACTCGGCTTCTCTTGGGTTCTGCACGAAAGTGGCCCCGCCTTTTTCTTTCACACGTTTCAAACCCATCGAACCGTTGGCACCGGTACCTGATAAGATCACAGCTATTGCTTTGCTGCCATGTTCTTCTGCAAGCGTTCTGAAAAAAATATCTACAGGGGCACGCCGGTCCTCCAATTGTGTATTGGGCGTCACAATGATATAACCGTCGGACATGGTGAGATGCTGATTCGGCGGAACAACATACACGTTGTTCGGAGCGACTCTCACTTTTTCATTGACTTGTGTCACGGGCATTTTCGCAGTTGCCTGCAACACCTGCGCAAGATGGCTGTCGTGGTCGGGCGACATATGTAAAATCACGACGTAGGCGATCCCCGAATTGGCCGGCACATTCTGAAAAAAATTCTGGAAAGCCTGTATACCGCCGGCAGATGCGCCGATGCCCGTGATCAGGAAATCCTCGGTCGGCGCGATGTTAGCAGTGCCGACGCGGGCCCGTTCATTTTTATTTGCCTTTGCCATCTTTTTTTTTGACAATTATAAACTTTATTTTTCAGCGACGACATTGTCAGCCTGCACCTCTTTCTCAAGGGCGTCCTTGCTCAATTGCTCGTGTGCCATTACAGCGTCTCGCACGAGTTGCGATCTATCACCTGCCTGTTTTGCTTTTTTGAAAAAAAGAGCTGCGAGCTGTGGTTGATTGGCCTCGGCATAGTGATCACCGAGATGATTTAATAAAATAATGGTCTCATCCATACCGCGTATGGCGTTATACAAATAATCTTCCACTTTTTCGGTTAATGATGCCATTAACGCATCAACAGTATATGCATGGCCGGTATGGCAACGATATCGCACAAGATCACCATTGTACAATCTCGACAACACCCCGTGACATTCCGGGCAAGTGAAAGGCCTGAGTTCCCCAAAATTCATCAGGCCTTTTTCAAGTGCATTTTCCTCGGCGGCGATCTCAATTTCCTTTTTTGTCTGTTCATCTTTCATAACGCCAGATTTTTCAGTAAGCGGTTCTTTACATATCCTGACAAGCAATGAAGCCATTTCTGAAACAGGAACACTGTGGTCCACTTTCACCTGGCGCATCGCATTCCGCGGCATTGAAGAAACCTCCGCATCCAGCGGATCCTGGACTATCGCGATACCGCCATATTGCTTTACCGTCCACAGTCCTGCTGTACCATCATCCAATGCACCGGATAAGATCACGCCGACAACACGATTGGTGTAAGTATAAGCTGCCGAACGAAACAACGGATCAATCGCGGGACGAAACCGGTTCTCTTTTGGTCCACGTGTTATTCGCACCTTGCCGTTCCTGATAAGCAAGTGATGATCGGGTCGTGAAACATAAATGCGGTTCGGTTTTATATCTTCGCCATTGTAAGCATGTGCAGCGTAAATTTTATTGATACGGTTGAGCACCTGTGGCAGAATGCCAGGAACGTCGGGACTCATATGCCAAACAATAAAAATGGAGGCATTGAGATCGGCTGGCAGTCCCCGCAAAATTTTTTTCAGTGCTTCGAATCCACCGGATGAAGCACCGATAACAATGATACGCTGGCCTTCAATAACACCGTTATCGCCACGCTTTTTGTCCTGGTTATTAAAATTACCTTCTCCCATCTTCACTTTTTAAATAATGAACAGATCAACTACCAGGTCATATGCAGTAATTGAGCCATATTCAAAAGTATTACTTGCTGCTTACGAACCGTCTCAACCTGTTTAATTTCTCCAATCGCTTTCTTACAAACGCAAAGGATTTGATGCGGCCGATGACGATAAGTTTCACTGATTAAGATCCTGGCTAAATTGCTTCAGTTGGAGTGATGACCAGGGAAAAACCCGGCAACAGTTTGCAAAAGGCTTGCGTATATGTAATTCCTCCGCAGAGTAGGATATTAAAGGTAGCGAAGCTTTTCAAATATGTAATTTTCTTTCTTGCCCTCTATCCGCAGTTTACCAGACGATGGTACATATGTAACGTTTTGACCAATTGTGCACGCAAAAAGTTTTTTTGCACAACGCTGTCCGTGAAGCTTAAATTATCTAGATTGCACTACCGTCTGGTTTTTTCTCCATTCGAGTACTATGTAAGAGCTCATTCCTTACTCTTATTACATTCCCGACTTAATTGTTGATAAAGAAAGAGGCCGTTAGGATTTAGCAACACGCATTGAACGAAAGTTTCGATTTGTACCCTATGCTGCTGGAGTTCGAGTTGATATTGATTTGTCTAACTAAGAATTATTTTTTATGAAATCATTTAAGCCACCATACGATCACGGTCATCCGCGTGACACAGGAGATCGTCGCAAAACAAGAATAACTAAAGCGAAAGGTGAAAAAACGATGAACAATCCCAAAAAGTTAAGCCCCATAGAAAACGAGATCGGGATGAT
>JADMIO012720445.1_pt1 | contig 12668 bp, 6 predicted proteins | sample 8958161 | NCBI WGS metagenome assembly JADMIO01 (sample SAMN16585339, study PRJNA669376) | soil metagenome | isolation source: Crop rotation soil | place: USA: Cullars Rotation, Alabama | collected 2011 | reverse complement strand
CGCGACAACTTGTCCACGTGGAATTCTAAGCTTAGGATCCCAATGTGCTGGAAATTTGCCGCACAGCTAGAGGAACGACGGTCGGCGCGCGCCGACGGGCCGCTCGCAGTGCAGTCCGCGGCGGACACGCGTGTCCCTCTTCCCCGCCGATACCATGTCGCAGTCTCAGTCAATCCGAGCCTAAGCGGCGTCTTCCGGTCGACGGATTTCGGTGGCCAATGGACGTCGATGGGTCCATCGCCGCCGCTTTCCGCACTTCCATTTATCTTCGGCGCGATCGCCGCGCACCCTTTCAACAGTAACGTCGTTTATCTCCGGACACGCGCAGCCTCCTACGAGTGCCAGCGGCTGTCTGACGAGCACGGTGCCCGCGTATCCGGGGGCAAAACCACCAACAACGGAGTCAGCTTCGCACAGCGGTACGCGTTGAACACCGTTGTTCCAGCTCGCATGCTCTTCGAGATCGGGGGAGCGATCTACGAGTCCTACGACAAGGGCGATCTATTCACCAATGTCGGCTCCGCCGGCAACGCCGTTAACGCCATCGCTTATGGTGGCCGAGCAACCGGCGTCGCCAACCCGACGTGTTCTATCTGGGCGCCAATTCCGCGCTCGTATGTGGTGAGGATGCGACTGATAGAGAGGCACCGGATATTGAGCGGAGCATTTCAACGAGGCTGTGCCGGCGCAGGCAATGCGTGTTAGCGGCCTCCGCCACCGTAACGCGAGCTGAAGCCGCAGCTCGCAGATCTCGGCGGCGCCGAGTTTCGTACTTCGGTGCCGTATCCGCGACCGTGGATAGCACCTTCCGCGCGCGATGCCTTCCTAGTCGCCTCCCTTCGGCGCTTCCCGACCGTTCGGCGGTCCGCACGCCACAGAGCATGCCGCCGCTGGAAAAAGCCGATATGCTGATGGCATCCCGTAATGTACTTGCCGTAGTTCATCGCCTGTCGATCTCACTTGGGTTGCTTGGTGCCGCCGTACGTCGAGCCAGCGGTCCCTGACTAGCCGGTCGCTGACTAGCCACTAGGCACCGAGATCCGGCGCAACCCGAGGTCCCGTGGCACGCTCATTTTCAAGTACCGCCGTTCGGTGGGCGGCGGCGTTCGTCGTCCTTTTGTTCTCGCTGTGCGCGTCGGCGGTTACGCAGCCGCCGGCCTACGTGTTCTCCGGCCCGCTGCTGCCGCTCCTTCTGCAGATGCCGGAGAACTCGTGGCTGGTCGCGAACGCCAACGTTTACAGCAGCGTCTGGACGCCGCCCGAGCTGGAGCCGCTCGCCGGCGGCGCGCCCGCGTCGCCTTCCAGGATCATCGCCGCGTGGAGCGGCTTCGGATGGGACAGTAACCGCGGCGATCTCATCCTCTTCGGCGGCGGGCACGCCAACTATCCCGGCAACGACGTCTATCGCTGGCGGTCGAGCAGCCTGTTGTGGGAACGCGCGTCGCTGCCGAGCGAGATCCTCACCGATCCGCTCCTCGGCCAGATCGCCATCGATGGCGTCGACAGCGCGCCGATCTCGTCGCATACCTACGATAACAACCTGTTCCTGCCGATCGCGGATCGCCTCCTCACGTGGGGCGGCGCGGCGTACAACAGCGGTGGCCCGTTCGTCAAACCGCTCGAGTCGGATCCCGCACACCAGACGCGCCTGACCGGACCCTATCTCTTCGACCCGAGCCGCGCCGACGGCAACAAGGTCGGGGGCACGACGGGCTCGCACGTGCAACGCGTGTCGCCGCACCCGGAGGTGGTCGGCGGCGGCATGTGGCAGAACCGCGACATCCATTTCTGGCTCTCGGGTCGCCCGCTGCCCGGCACTCACGTCGACGGCTGCACCGGTTACGCGACGGAGAACGGTGTCGACGTCGTCTACGTCGCGTCGGCCAATCGCGGATCGACGCAGCTCAACCTGTATCGATATCAGCTGACCAGCGTCGCGCAGCCCTCCGCCGATCAGATCGCGCAAATCGGCGTGTACGCGGTCGGCATCACCGGGCAGACGACGTGCGCCTACGACCCGGTACACAAGCTCTTCGTGCGCACGGGCAGCAATGCGACACCGTTCCAGTTCTGGGACGTGTCGCTAGCCGGGCCGAGCAACGTCGACCAGAGCGTTCAGGTCAACGCGTCCATCGCGGCGTTGCAAAACTGGATGAACGCCAACGGCATCAACATCCAGAACTGCGCGCTCGAATACGACCCCGTGCGCGGCACCTTCCCGCTCTGGTGCGGCGCTGCGATCGTGTGGGAGCTCACGCCGCCTTCTTCCGGCAACACGATCACCGGCTGGAGCATCGTCCAGCGCCCGCTTCCGCAGCAGCCCGTGCCTCCCGGCGACATTCAGACGGGCGTGCTCGGCAAGTGGCGGTACGCGCCGTATTACGACGTGTTCGTCGGGTTGCAGGACATCAACGATGGCGACGTGTGGATCTACAAGCCGAGCGGCTGGGTGCAACCGGTTCCGTCGGGCGACGCGTTGCCGGTCGTGAGCATCACGTCGCCGGTCGCGCACAGCCAGCTCGCGGGCCAGGCGACGGTGACGCTGGCGGCCGACGCGACCGATTCCGACGGGACGATCGCGCGCGTCGAGTACTACGTGAACAACGTGCGCGTCGGACAGGCAGTGACGCCGCCGTATACGGTGATGTTCACGCCATCGGCGACGGGAAGCTACAGCGCCGTCGCGATCGCAATCGACAATGCGGGCGGCATGAGCGCGTCGGCGCCGGTCGCCTTTTCCGTCGGTTCGCCGAGCTATCAAGGCTACCTCGACGTCGCCGACTGCAACGTCATCGCCGGATGGGCGTGGGATCGCGGACAGCCGACGACACCCATCGAGGTCACGATCGCGAGCGACGGAACCACGATCGGTACCGTGCAGGCGAACGTCGCGCGCCCCGATCTCGTCGGGGCGGGCATCGGCGACGGCAATCACGGTTTCGTATTCACGACGCCGACCGCGATCAAGGACGGGATCACGCATACGATCTCCGTGCAATTCGATCGCAGCGGCACGAGCCTCAGCTCTTCGCCCCGGCTGATCGCGTGTGGCACGGTCGCGCCGCCGCTCGGGCCCTCGAATCTCAACGCGATCGCCATCTCGACGTCTCAGATCGCGTTGTCGTGGATCGACAACAGCAACAACGAGAGTGGCTTCCGTATCGAGCGCAGGACCGGCACGATCGGCACGTATGCGCCGATCGCGAACCTCGCAGCGAACGCGACGAGCTATACCGATTCGCAGCTCTCGGCTTCCACGACGTATTACTACCGCGTGTTCGCGACCAACGCCGTCGATTCGCAGGTGTCGAACGAGGCGAGCGCGACCACGCTTTCGCAACCGCCGAGTTATCAGGGCTATCTCGACGCCGCCGATTGCAACGCCATCGCCGGATGGGCCTGGGATCGGGGACAGCCGAACACGCCGATCAACGTCGAGATCCTGAGCGACGGCGCGATCGTCGCGATGCTCCTCGCCAACGTTTCGCGAACGGATCTCGCGTCGGCGGGGATCGGCAACGGCGTTCACGGTTTCGTCTTGGTCACGCCGAGCTCGCTCAAGGACGGCGCGACGCATTCGATCAGCGCGCGTTTCGCCGGCACGTCGACTGCGCTGTCGCTGTCGCCGAGAACCATCGTGTGCGGAACGGCCGGCGCGCCGGCGGCCCCCTCGAACCTCGTCGCGACGGCGAGTTCCACGTCTCAGATCGCGCTGTCGTGGACCGATAACAGCAACAACGAAACCGGCTTTCGCATCGAACGCAAGACGGGCGCGAGCGGAACGTACGCGACAATCGCGACGGTCGCGGCGAACACCACGACCTACGCTGATTCGCAACTCGCGGCATCGACGACGTACTTCTATCGCGTGTTCGCCACCAACGGCGCCGATTCGGCCGCATCGAACGAGGCGAGCGCGACGACGCTCGCGCAGCCTCCGAGTTATCAGGGCTATCTCGACGCCGCCGACTGCAACGCGGTCGCCGGGTGGGCGTGGGATCGCGGTCAGCCGAACACGCCGATCAACGTCGATGTCCAGAGCGACGGCACGACCATCGCCACGGTGCTCGCGAGCGTCTCGCGCCCGGATCTCGCGACCGCCGGCATCGGCAACGGCGTGCACGCGTTCAACGTCGCGACGCCGAGCGCGGTCAAGGACGGTGCGACGCATTCGATCAACGTGAGATTCGCCGGCACGAGCACGGCGTTGTCGTCGTCGCCGAAGACGATCCTCTGCGGAACGGTAACCGCGCCCGTGGCGCCTTCGAATCTCATCGCCACCGCGACGTCGACGTCGCAGATCGCGCTGTCGTGGAGCGACAACAGCGCCAATGAGACGAGCTTCCGCGTCGAGCGCAAGACCGGCGCGGCAGGAACGTATGCGCCCGTGGCGACCGTCGGCGCGAACACGACTTCGTACACCGACGCGCAGCTCGCGCCGTCGACCACGTATTTCTATCGCGTGTTCGCGACCAACGGCACCGATTCCGCCGCGTCGAACGAGGCGAGCGCGACGACGCTCGCGCTGCCGCCGAGCTATCAGGGCTACTTCGACGTCGCCGACTGCAACGTCCTCGCCGGATGGGCATGGGACCAGGTGCGGCCGAACACGCCGATCAGCGTCGACATCTACAGCGACGGCGTGCAGATCGCGACCGCCGTCGCCGACGTGTCGCGGCCCGATCTCGCTGCAGCCGGCTTCGGCAATGGCGCGCACGGCTTCGTGCTCGCGACGCCGAACGCGGTGAAGGACGGCGCGAGCCACGCGATCGACGCGCGCTTCGGCGGCACGTCGACGCGCCTCACCGCGTCGCCGCGATCGCTCTTGTGTCAGGCCGCGAACGCGCCGGCCGCTCCGTCGAATCTCGCGGCTGCGGAGAATCCCGCATCCACGGTGACGCTCACGTGGAACGACAACAGCAACAACGAGGGCAGCTTCCGCGTCGAGCGCAAGTTCGGCGCGAACGGGACGTATTCGGCGATCCGCACCGTCGCAGCGAATTTCACGAGCGACGTGGATCAGCCGGTGCCGCCGTCCACGACGATCTACTATCGTGTGTTCGCGACCAACGGACTCGATTCGGCGCCTTCAAACGAAGCAAGCCTCACGTCACTGCCGGGCAGCGCGTCGAGCTATCAAGGCTACGTGGATGCTGCCGATTGCAACGCCGTCAGCGGCTGGGGCTGGGTCCCCGCGTTCGGGGCGGCGGCGGTGAACGTCGACGTGTACAGCGACGGCACGCGGATCGGATCCACCGTCGCCAACCTCTTCCGTGCCGATCTCGCGAACGCCGGCATCGGCAACGGCGCACATGCCTATGTCTTCGCCATGCCCTCGTACCTTCGAGACGGTACCGCGCACTCGATCGACGTGCGCTTTGGCGGCTCGAGCACGTCGCTCGTATCGTCGCCGCGCTCGATCACCTGCGCAGCGACCGTCGCGCCCGCCGCTCCGTCCAACCTCACCGCGGTGCAGACGTCGTCGACCCAGATCACGTTGACGTGGACCGACAACAGCAACAACGAGGGGAGCTTCCGAGTCGAGCGCAAGGTCGGGGCGAGCGGGACGTATGCCGCGCTGGCGACGCTGCCCGCGAACACGACCACCACGATCGACAACGCCTTCCCGCCGTCGACCACCGTGTACTACCACGTCCTCGCCAGCAACGGTCTCGACTCCGCACCCTCGAATGAAGTGTCGCTGACGACGCCTGCCTCGACCACGCTCGCCAACTACCAGGGCGAGCACGAGGCTGCCGACTGCACCGCCATCACCGGTTGGGCCTGGTATTCGAGCTTCCCGAACACACCGATCAACGTCGACATTTACGCCGACGGCACGCAGATCGCCACCGTGTTCGCCAACGTGAGCCGTCCCGACCTCGTCACCCGCAACATCGGCGATGGCATCCACGGCTTCACCTTCGCGACGCCGGCTTCGTTGAAGGATGGCGTGAATCATTCGATCCAGGTTCGCTTCGGCGGCACGTCGACTGCGTTGTCGCTGTCGCCACGGACCATCAACTGCGCGGGCGCCACCGCGCCTGCTGCGCCCACCAACCTCACCGCGGTGCAGACGTCGTCGACCCAGATCACGTTGACGTGGACCGACAACAGCAACAACGAGGGGAGCTTCCGAGTCGAGCGCAAGGTCGGGGCGAGCGGGACGTATGCCGCGCTGGCGACGCTGCCCGCGAACACGACCACCACGATCGACAACGCCTTCCCGCCGTCGACCACCGTGTACTACCACGTCCTCGCCAGCAACGGTCTCGACTCCGCACCCTCGAATGAAGTGTCGCTGACGACGCCTGCCTCGACCACGCTCGCCAACTACCAGGGCGAGCACGAGGCTGCCGACTGCACCGCCATCACCGGTTGGGCCTGGTATTCGAGCTTCCCGAACACACCGATCAACGTCGACATTTACGCCGACGGCACGCAGATCGCCACCGTGTTCGCCAACGTGAACCGTCCCGACCTCGTCACCCGCAACATCGGCGACGGCATCCACGGCTTCACCCTTAGCACCCCGGCATCGCTCAAGGACGGCGCCACGCACGCCGTCCAAGCGCGCTTTGGGAGCACCGCCGTCGCGCTCGCATCGTCGCCTCGCTCGGTCACCTGCAGCGCAGCCCCGGGCGGCGGCGGCGGCTGAATACGTCCGCTTCTTCGCTCAGCGCGTAGTTCGGAATACGACTGCGGCCCGAGCGCTCTCGCTCGCGCCATCCGGTCGCGTCCTTGCTACCATGTAAGCGATGTTGCGACTTGCGCTTCTGCTCGCACTGGCGTTCGCAACCGTTACGGCGCGCGCGTCGTTCCCCTCGTTCGCCATCGAAGAGCTGTACTCGAACGCCGACGGCACGGTGCAGTTCATCGTGTTGCGCGAGACGCAAGGCATGAACGGTCAAAACGCGCTCGCCGGCCGTACGCTCGCGGTCACGCACGCAGGCGTCACGAAGTCGCTTACGTTCCCGTCCGATCTGCCTTCGAGCGACACCGCGGGCAAGCGCGTGCTGCTCGCGACGCCTGCGTTCTCGGGTGTCCTCGCCTCGGCGAGCGAGCTCAAGGCGTTCGGCGAGCCGATCGTGCCGATCCCGCCTGTCGAGCCGATCGAGCCCCCGGCCACGAGCGATCCGCCCATCCCGGACTTCGTGATCCCGCCGCGCTTTCTCGCCACCGACGGAGCGACGGTCGACTTTGCGGGTGCAGACCGCCTCACGTACGACGCGCTCCCCACCGACGGTACCAAGTCGCTCCTGGCGAGCGGCACGCGCGCGGACAACGTCGCGATCGATTTCGCCGGCCGCCGCGCACGTGTTCCGATGACCACGGTAACGGTCGTCGAATACCGCAACGCCTCGCTCGATCACTATTTCGTGAGCGCTCTCGCTCCCGATATCGACGCGCTCGATTCGGGGCGTACGCCCGGCTGGACCCGCACGGGATTGTCGTTCAAGGCGTGGCCCGCAGCGGACCTGAACGTGAACCCGGTCTGCCGGTTCTACATTCCTCCGCAGCGGGGCAATTCTCATTTCATCTCCGCGTCGCCCGACGAGTGCGCGAACGTTCTCGACAGGACGCGCAGCGATCCGAACTACAGCGGCTACGTCTACGAATCGCCGAACGTCTTCTACATTGCCTTGCCCGATGTCGCGACCGGCGCGTGCCCCGTCGGCACGACGCCCGTGTACCGGCTTTTCGACAATCGAGTCGACGCGAATCACCGATACGCCGCGGATCGCGCCGCGCGCACGGACATGCTCGCGCACGGCTACATCGCCGAGGGCTACGGCCCCGATGCGGTCGCCATGTGCGCACCGCAGTAGCGCAATCCCCGCGCGCGAAGTCGTGTCCGCGAAGCATGCGGAACGATTGACGCGCCCACGTTTGCAATCCGCGGCAACTTTTGCCGACGTGGGCGGCGTGTGCGCGCACCTCGCACGCCGCACGTCGCCACATGCGGGCTCCGCGCCGACCGGAACGACGCTTGCTTCGCACAGGCTCTCGCCTCCTCGCTTCCCGAGTCGCCAGCCAAAATGACAGCCATGCGCAAGTCTCGCATAACGCCTGCCGACGCAGCGTGTTCCCCGATGCCGAGCGCGCCGCCGATGCCGCTCAGTGAAAGCGGCGAAGCGAGGCGGCGATTCCTGATCGAGACGGGCGCCGTCACCACATTCGCGGCAACGACGCTTGCCGCGTCGCGCGTGAGCGTCGCAGCGACCGCGGAGCGCGTGGTCGAGCGCGACGCGAGCACATCCGCCGCTGCTGCGCAATCCAGCGTCGACGTACGCCTCACCATCAACGATCGCGAGATGGCGTTCACGCTCGATCCGCGCGTGACGCTCCTCGATCTGCTGCGCGAGCACGCCGGTCTCACGGGGACCAAGAAAGGCTGCGACCACGGCCAGTGCGGCGCGTGCACCGTGCTCGTCGAAGGCCGTCGCGAGAATTCGTGTCTTTCACTGGCGGCGAGCCACGACGGCCATCGAATCACGACAGTCGAGGGCCTCGCGCGAGGCGACACGCTGCATCCGGTGCAGGCCGCGTTCCTCGCGCACGATGCATTCCAGTGCGGTTACTGCACGCCGGGACAGATCTGCTCGGCAGTCGCGCTGGGCTCCGAGCTGGCCGCGGGCACCGTGAGCGCGGTCACTGCGGACGTCACGCAGGCCGGTGCGCCGCCGCTCACCGACGACGAGATCCGCGAGCGCATGAGCGGGAACATCTGCCGTTGCGGCGCGTACGTGAACATCGTGGCGGCGGTGCGCGAGAGCGCCGGCAAAACCGGCACACGAACATGACTCCGTTCACCTACACGCGCGCGACGCAGGTCGACGCAGCGATCGGCGAGGCCGCATCGCCGAACACGAAGTACCTCGCCGGCGGGACCAATCTCCTCGACCTCATGAAGAGCTACGTCGAGCAGCCGGCGCGCCTCGTCGACATCAACCGGTTGCCGCTCGCGACGATCGAGGAGCGCGCCGACGGCGGGATCCGCATCGGCGCGCTCGCGCGGAACAGCGACACCGCGAATCATGCGCTCGTTCGCGCGCGCTACCCGCTCCTCACCCAGGCGCTTCTCGCGGGCGCGTCGCCGCAGCTTCGCAACATGGCGAGCGCTGGCGGCAACCTGATGCAGCGCACGCGGTGCTATTACTTCATGGATCCCGCGTTCCCGATGTGCAACAAGCGCGTCCCGGGCTCCGGATGCGCGGCGCGCGAAGGGTTCAATCGAATCCACGCGATCCTCGGCGCGAGCGATGCGTGCATCGCGGCCCATCCGTCGGACATGGCGCCGGCGCTCGTCGCGCTCGAGGCGGTGGTGCGCGTGCGCGGCGCGCGGGGCGAGCGCACGATCCCGATGGCCGATTTCCATCGATTGCCGGGCGACACGCCCGAGCGCGACACGAACCTCGAGCCCGGCGAGCTCATTACCGCAGTCGACCTGCCGCCGCCGAAGTTCGGACGCAACGTGCATTACCTCAAGGTGCGCGACCGCGCGAGCTACGCGTTCGCGCTCGTGTCGGTCGCGGCAGCAGTATCGAAGCGCGACGGCAAGGTCGACGACGCGCGCATCGTGCTGGGCGGCGTCGCGCACAAGCCGTGGCGCGCGCGCGAAGCCGAGCAAGCGCTCGTCGGCAAGCCGCTCGACGCGACGTCGCTCGTCGCGGCCGCGCGCGAAGCGGTGCGCGGCGCGACGCCATTCCAGCACAACGCGTTCAAGGTCGAGCTCGCGCAGCGTTCGATCGCTCGCGCGGTCCGAATCGCAGGAGCCGCGGCGTGAGCGCCGCACGGCCGTCCGAAAGGCGCTCGCCGCCTCCGACCGGGAGGGGGAAGGCGTCCGCGCAGCGAACAGGCCTCGGGGGAGTTTCATTCACCGAGCGCCGCACGGCCGTCCGAAGGCGCTCGCCGCGTACCACCAAGAGCCGGAAGGCGCCCGCCAGCGGACGTCGCTCAGGGGGGATGACGCCGTGACCGGAAGCGTCGGACGCCCGCTCGATCGCACCGACGGCGTGGCGAAAGTGACGGGGCGCGCACGCTACGCCGCCGAGTTCGAGGTTCCCGGCGTCACATACGCGGTCATGGTGCAGAGCACGATCCCGAGCGGGCGCATCGCGAAGCTCGACACCGCCGCTGCCGAGCACGCGCCGGGGGTGATCCTGGTGCTCACGCACGAGAATGCGCAACGACTGCCGGAGAAGGGGCTCGCCGCGGTCAATCCGCCCGCGGGACGCGTGCTCACGCTGCTGCAGGACGACGCGATCCATTACAACGGCCAGCCGATCGCGGTCGTCGTTGCCGACACCTTCGAGCGCGCGGTGGACGGCGCAGCGCGCGTGCGCGTGGCGTACGACGTCGCGCCCGCCGTGCTTCGCTTCGAGACCGCGAAGGCGCAACGCTACGCGCCCAAGAAGGCGGGCGTGGTCGCGACCGACGCGAGCTGGGGCGCGGTCGACGAAGGCTTCGCGCGCGCAACGAAGCGCGTCGACGCGACGTACACGACGCCCATGGAGCACCACAACCCGATCGAGCCTCACGCGACGATCGCCGCGTGGAAAGGCGACAAGCTCACGCTTTACGATGCGACGCAGTACATCAGCGGAGTGAAGCAGACGGTCGCGAAGACCCTCGGCATCCCGCCCGACAACGTGCGCGTCGTGTCGAAGTACGTGGGCGGCGGCTTCGGATGCAAAGGGTCGGTTTGGTCGCACGTGGTGCTCGCCGCGATGGCCGCGCAGAAGGCCAATCGGCCGGTGAAGCTCGTCGTCGCGCGTCCGCAGATGTTCGGGCCCGTGGGCGGGCGACCTCGCACCGAGCAGCACATCGTGCTCGGCGCCGCGGACGACGGTCGTCTCGCCGCGCTTCGCCACGACGTCGTCTCGCACACTTCGCAGATCGAGGATTTCACCGAGCCGTCGGCGGCGCCGACGCGCGTGCTGTACGCGTGCCCGAACGCATCGACGACGCACCGTCTCGTCAAGCTCAACGTCGGCACGCCGACGTTCCAGCGCGCGCCCGGCGAAGCGACGGGAACGTTCGCGCTCGAGGTCGCGATGGACGAGCTCGCGTACGCGCTCGGAATGGATCCGCTCGAATTGCGGCTTCGCAACTACGCCGATCGCGAGCCCGAGTCGGGCAAGCCGTGGTCTCAGAAGTCGCTGCGCGAATGCTATGCGCAGGCGGCCGAGCGCTTCGGATGGTCGCGCCGCAACCCCGCGCCGCGCTCGATGCGCGACGGCAACGCGCTCGTCGGGTGGGGCGTCGCCACGGCGACCTATCCCGCGCATCGCCAGCCGGCGTCCGCGTCGGCGCGGATCATGCCCGACGGCACCGCGCTCGTGCGATCCGGCACGCAGGACATCGGCACCGGCACGTACACCATCATGACGCAGGTCGCCGCGGACGCGCTCGGTCTCCCGGTCGAGCGCGTTCGCTTCGACCTGGGCGACACCGCTTTCCCGCAAGCGCCGGTGTCGGGCGGCTCGATGACCGCGGCGAGCGTGTCTGCCGCCGTGCACGCCGCGTGCGCGAACCTTCGCGACAGGCTCGTCTCGATGGCGGTGGCCGATCGCGCGTCGCCGCTCCATCGGCTCGCGCCGGACGACATCGCGTTCGACGACGGCGTGTTCCGCGCGAAGAGCGATCCCGCGAAGCGCGAGAGCCTCGCCGCGATCGTCGCGCGCAGAAACGAGCCCGTCGAGGCGATGGGCGACGCGAAGCCCGGAGAGGACGACAAGTCCTTCGCGATGCATTCGTTCGGCGCGGTGTTCACCGAAGTCCGCGTCGATCCCGAGCTCGGCACGATCCGCGTTCCCCGCATCGTCGCCACGTACGACGTCGGTCGCCTGCTCAACGCGAAGACCGCCTCGAGCCAGCTCGAAGGCGGCATCGTGTGGGGCGTGAGCCTCGCGCTCTTCGAGGACAGCGTGCTCGACGAGCGCTTCGGACGCTTCGTCAACGGCAACCTCGCCGAGTACCACGTGCCCGTCAACGCCGACATCGGCGCGATCGACGTGAGCTTCATCGGCGAGCCCGACCCGCAGATCGGCCCGCTCGGCGCGCGGGGCATCGGCGAGATCGGCATCACCGGCGCTTCAGGCGCGGTCGCGAACGCGGTGTACCACGCCACCGGCAAGCGCATCCGCGACCTTCCGATCACGCTCGACAAGCTCCTCTGAGGGCTCCTCCGGCCCTGCCACGCGCGTTCATTGACACTGCCGGTGCGAGCGGCGACGATGCGCGTCGTTCCCCTGCTGCCGACGCACCGATGCGCTTCGCACGATGCACGCGCTGATCGTCGCCGCGCGCACGGTTCACTTCGGCTCCGCGATCCTCGTCTTCGGCGAGTTCGTGCTGGCGCTCTTCGTCGCCGCGCCCGTGTGGCGTGCGACGAGCGAATCGGGCGCCGCGCTTCGTCGCGCGCTGCTGCGGCACGTGCTCGTCGTCTCGACGTGGGCGCTCGCGGCGAGCGTCGTCTCCGCGCTCGCGTGGCTCGCCGGCGAAGCGTCGACGATGAGCGGCAAGCCGCTCTCGCAGGCCATCGCCGACGGCACGCTCCTGGTGGTGCTGCGCGGCACGCTCTTCGGGCGGATCACCGCGTGGCGGTTGGGGCTCGCGCTCGCGCTCGGCGCCGCGCTCGTCGCGATCGCGCGTAGCGGGGAAAG
>JADMIO010879534.1_pt1 | contig 12669 bp, 8 predicted proteins | sample 8958161 | NCBI WGS metagenome assembly JADMIO01 (sample SAMN16585339, study PRJNA669376) | soil metagenome | isolation source: Crop rotation soil | place: USA: Cullars Rotation, Alabama | collected 2011 | reverse complement strand
GCCAGGCAGGACCGGCCGTTAATGAGCCTCATACAAGCCGCGGCTGCGCTTTCGGTGATTTCGACAATGACGGCGACGTCGATGTCCTGATCATGAATATGAACGAGCCGCCGTCCCTGCTGCGGAACGACTACGCGGGGCTGAATCACTGGCTAAAAGTCAAAACCGTGGGGGTGAAGTCGAATCGTACCGGCCTCGGAACGCGCGTTGTTGTGACCGCCGGCGCCGACCGACAGGCGCAGGCCGTGCTGAGCGAAACCAGCTACTACTCACACGATGATTTGCGACTCCATTTTGGCCTGGGCGAGAACAAAAAGGCTGACAGAGTCGAAGTCTACTGGCCGAGTGGACAGGTGGATGTGCTTAAGGACGTAACCGCCAATCAGCTGATAACGGTGCGAGAAGGTGAACAAAGACGTTCAACGCAGAGGCGCAGAGTCGCGGAGGCGCAGAGATAGCGTCTCTGCGTCTCTGCGTAGCAAGGTTTAAACTTCTTGTTTTTTGAGCAAGAAATTCATGCCGCTAGTAGCACGAAGTCAGTCTCTCGAAATATGAGTGCTGTCGACATGACCTCGTGGCCTTTCTTGGTAGCGCGATAATAGTAGGTTTTAGGCACCTTGAATACGAGGCCGTGGGCGCGCAGAAGCCGAAGTTGCCGGCTCGTGCGCGCCGAAGCCTTCTTCCTGGCTCTTTCGTCGTCTTCGCAGTTCGGATAGAGATGCCTGCGCAAGTCCTCGTTTCTGAGTCCTTGCAGTTGGTTCTCGCCGCGCAGGACAGCGCGAAACAGCTCGGTTTCCTGCGTGGTGATTGGACGTAATGCACGGTAGCTTAGTCCGTTGAGTTCGATGCGACGGCTGACGTCATCCAGGATTTTTCGCGATGGCGTTCTTTCTCCAACTACAGCGAGCGCCTCGAGATAGCGCCCATTGGCTGCGCGCGAAGCCTCCGCGCGCCTGCGAAGATCAGCGATCCCTTTTCTCATCGGCAGACATTTGACGACGGTTTCTGCCGCACTTTTAATGTGACGCCGAACGCGAAATCTCTTCGGATTGTTAATCGTCGTCTCGACTCGCAAGACCGAGCCTGCTTTGTCGTACATCTTGATCGAATTCTCCTCGACCCAGTGTTTGACTCGCACCCCTTCGATCCGGCGCTCGAACGAACTTTTGCATTCCCCGCTGAACCGAGCGTTGGTCCGACGTCCGAGGAAGCGCATGACATCGTTGCAACTAAAGTGTTCGATCGCGTGATGAGCCAGCGCCGGATAGACTTCCGCCAGACTTGCGCGGTCGCGAAACAAGACATCGGTGGCGTACTCGCCTTGCCGAATCGTCCAATAATAAGGATGCAAGACTACTTTTGCCTTTTTGCTCAGCCACGGATTGACGCGCTTGGCAAAAGCCGACAACACCGGCGCCAGATTCATCTTACTCAGCGAATCAGATATTGCCTGCGCCCGCTTCAAATCGCTGATTTCGGTAAAACAATTCTCTACCTGGGTGTACTTGATTCCGGCGCGATCCATTTGACGGGCAAGCCATTCGCGGCCATTGACACAGACCTGAATCGTGAACGGGAACCAGCTTTGCAATCTCACGTGCATCAACCCAAAATCTCGATCCAGATAATAAAAGTAGTAGTGTTGGCATTTGCGCAGTTCCCAATTCAAGAGCAGATGCTTACTCTCACGATCGCTGCGTAGGCCGAAAGAATGACAGGGCTCGACACAAGACAAGACGCAGATAAGCCCTTCATCGACCGGATTGTTCGCCATCAACTCGCGCACATAGCCTTCTTTGCTAATCGAAGGAGACGGCAAATAGTGATAGGGTCGCCCATTTTCCTCGGCAACTTGTTCCGCATGCCACTTGATCCGCTTTGTAAACATCTCGGCAAATCGTCGGAACTCTTTGTTGAGTATCTTTTGCGAAGACAAGAAACGCTCCATCCCTCCGATATGACAAATGGAAAGAATCTGGCCCCGGAACAACATGCGATCAAAACCTGATATAGTACCGACGATGCGGTCTCTGTACCGCTCAATAAAACGCTCCACGATGACCCTCCTTATGATTGCTTAGTCACAACCATTGTGGAGGAGTTTTCGTGGAGCGTCATCTATTTTTGGTTGCGGCTATGCCGCGCTGTGCCTCTGCGTTGAATCTGTCTACTTGATTCGTACCTTAACCGTATTCGACGGCTTTCCATCAACCGTCATTATCAAATCAACCTCTCCTCGCCCCGCCAGCGATAACGGGATCTGGAAATTGGCTTGATCGAGTCCGACAAACGTTGGGTGCGCACCCGAAAAGCTCGGCGTCACCGGTGTGCCGCCGAGCGAGATCGATGGCAGCGCAGAGGCGAATCGGAAGTTCGTTCCGAACAACATAACGAACGAACCCGCATCGAGTGGGTTCGACGATCCATCAGGGTTGCCGACAAAGATGTTGAAATTCGTCCCATTGGTTGACGCCATTGCCGCCGGCGCTCCGGTGCCGGTGGAGTTTGCGGTGAAAATTGCCACTGCTGTGGGAGCCACGGTGACCGTTCCCTGCGAGACTTTGCCGTCCTTCGCAACTATCACCACTGTAGCAGTCCCGGGCAACGTGCCGGGCGGAATGAGCAAATTGACCTGGTTGGGCGAGACAAAAAACTGCCCGGCCAGAACGCCGTTTACAAATGCCGAAGTGCCATCGAGATTGGTCGGCAGCGGGACTGTGGTTCCCCGCAAGGTCTGCGAGGCAAAGCTCGTGCCGAACACGGCAGCAATACCTTCGGGAGAGACTGTCGGCCCGAACCTGGCAGCATCGACGGTGGTGGCAGCGACTGTGTTTATGTTTGCCTGCTGGGCAACAACAACGGCGATTGGCAAGGACCTCAGTCCGCTGTTGGTTCGCGCCTGAATAAAGAGAGTGCCCGGATTTGCCTGCAACGAAGCTGGGACCGTAGCAGAAAGTTGCCCGGTAACCGGGTCGAAACCGGTCATCGCCAACTGGTCATTAATAAGAATCACGGTACCGGCATCGAGTCCGGACCCGGAAAAAGTGAGCGTCGAAAGCAGGCCGCCCGCTTGCAAGACATGGCTCGAAGCAAGTTGAAGTGTCGGTGCAACGCTAAAACTAGTCAGCTGGCCTCGAATCACTCCGCCAGGATTAATCGCAGTGTGTATGTTCACATAGAAGCCGGTTGGATTCGCAAGCAACCGCCGGAAGACCGGAAGCGTGGCCGCAGTAATTTCTACGGGAATGCTTATCGTGCCCTTTCCACTCGGAGCTATGAAGAGGTTGTTGGCACTGAGTCCCGTATTTATCACCACCGGGCCGGCCACACCCTTTACTTGCTCGTGGATGTGCAGGCCGTTGAACCGCACTTCGCCATTAAAATTAAAGTTGACCGTGAAGGTCACAGTCCCGCCGATTACCTCTCCCAGGGCATTCCTTCTCACGTTGACCGTAATCGTTCCCGTTCCAATGCCGTTTTCGGTAGTTAAGTTAGGCGCAGGCACCTCTTCCTGTGTGTTCATCTCGACAGACAGGGCTATGGTCTCGCTGAAATTCCTGATCTGACCGCGAATCGCGCCGCCAGGGTTCGCGGATGTGTGGAGATTAACGTAAAAGCCGCCGGGATTGGCAAGAAGCCTTCCCAGCAATGCGGAATTGGTCACAATGGCTGTCAGGTTGATCGAGCCTACGCCGGTTGGAAAGTCTAATATCGCACCGCTGAGGCCTGGATCGATGACGATCGGACCGTTGGCCGTCGCAGGAGCTTCATGGATGTGATGGCCGGTAATTGTAACGCCGCTCGGAAAACTAAAGCTGGTCAGAAAATTGACGATCGCCCCTGTGATGTTACCCGAAGAATCGCGGGTGACGTTTATCGTAAGCTGTGTGGTCCCCTTCGCACCCGCCGGGGTCGCAGGCGAGGGATTGACCTCCGCCGCCGCTGTCAACGGCACCGTAGCCGTTATTGTTTCGGCCTTAACTGACGGAGACAGCGCCAGCACAGCCAGCGCGACCAGTACTGCGGTTAATCCTCCTGTCTTTTTCATCGCCTTCTTCCTTTCATGAGATGTGTGTATGAGAGAGAGGGTGGGGACAGGCCGCAACTGGATGATCAATCCAGCATAGGCCCGCGCAACAGCGCACGGGAAGATCAAAATCAACTATCCGGCATCGATCCTCTCAGCACCTGAAGGACAGGTGAAACGTGATGTGTTGCTTGGATGTCTTCAGCGGTCCACGTTGGAGCAGTCGCAGAACCACCGCATCCGATTATACCTGTTACTTGATGCCGATTACCACTGTGTTTGCTTCCTTGCCGTCCGCCGTGAAAACAACATTGACAGTACCCCGACCTGCAAGCGTGGGCGAGATACTGATATTGGCCTGATCCAGTCCCACAAACGGTGGAGAAGGGCCGGCATACGATACCGGCGCGCCGACACCACCAATCGTTGCTGTCACAGCCGACAGTGCGCTTCGGAAGCGGAAACCGGTGCCATAGAGAATAAGGAACACCTGGTCTGTGCTCGGTCCGAGATCGATTGGAATCGGTACGAATTGATTTGTCGCCTGATCAAACCGTACAATACCCTCGAAGCCGCTGCTTCCGTCCCCCCGCACGCGAAAAACCAGCGCAGCGGCGAGGGTATTGCCGGCTGATGGAGTAGCCAGAAAAATTCCGGGCGAGACCGCCTCGATCTGGACCGTGCCTTGAGCAATCGGTTGATTGCCACGCACGACCCTGACCGTTGCCGTCCCCGTAGCGGAATCGCCCGGAATCTCGAAGTTAACCTGTGCCGGCGAGACGAAGAACAACGATGCCACACGCTCGTTATTGCCGCTGTCCGTGACTCGTATTTGCGTATCCAATAACGTCTGGGGCAGCGGTAGGCCGGTCGCGGAGGCGGTCCCCGATGCCAGGCCGTTTTGAGCAAAGCCCGCGACAATTGAGTTCGGAGTCACAGGCTTCGCCTGGAAGCTCGCTGCCGAAACTGTCACAAGCGCGATAGGCGTCGGAGTCGGCGTCGGTGTCGCTGCCGGCTGCGTGCTTGCCGACGTCGTATAGATCGCATCGCCGAGTTGGGTATTGTCGTTGTTCGCAGCGTTTCCTGCGACAAAGAACCTCACCCTGCCAACGCTCGCCGCTGGAGCCTGCCACTTGAACGTCCAGCTTCCTGTGCCGGAACCAGTCGGGTTGGCACCTCCCGTCGTGTGCTCGACGTAAAAGCGTTGATTACCCGAAATTCCCGACGTTATGAGCTGGGTCCGCGCCGGCTCAGTCAGAATGACAGACCCCGCCGCATTCCCCGCGTCATCGATTGCCGTAGCCTGAAAGCCGAAAGCCGTCCGGCCGCCCTGCGTCAGAGTTACGGTAAGCGCAACCTCCGCGTTCGGCGTATAGTTTGCCGGCAGGCCCGCAATGCTGAACTGCCCGGTCGGGGCAGGTCCAGAAAAATGACAGGCCGTGCAATCCAATTCGCCAGGTGCGCCTGTGTACCCGGGATCCGGTCCCGTCCTATACGCCAGAGCTAGTCCACCAGACAATCCAAAGATCACAAAAAACGCAGCGAAGATAGCGATTAACGCTATTTTGCTAAACTGCTTCATTCCTTCCTTCTCCAAATCCCACGATAGACAAAAAACTACCGGAGCATTCCTCCTTCGTTCAGATTCGGTTCCGCCTATCTGAGATTCGACTGGAGGGCGACCGGGTCTTCCAGCAGTCCCCTCCATTATAACCTCTGGCAAACCTTGTTCCACTTGCTCAGATTTCAAGGCCCATTGAGTATGAAAAGGTTATAGGCTAGGCGGGATTCTCGAGGTGGCCCATCTGTCACGATTTGGGCCATTCGGGGTGACATCTCCGACACCGAGCGTTTCGGTGGTAGTTGCAGCAGGCCGACCGTAAGGGAGGGCAAGCATGCCCGCGCTTACGCTTGGGCTACTGCAACTACCGCCGACTACCGACAACCGGCACGCGTCGGTGGGAGTTGCAGCAGCCCGACCGTAAGGGAGGGCAAGCATGCCCGCGCTTACGCCTGGGCTACTGCAGCTACCACTCACTACCGACTACCGACAACCGACGCGCGTCTTCGTTTCAAGTGGCCTGATCAAGCCCTTTTACCGGTGCGTGCCTGAAATGAACTGACGCCTGCACCGATGATTGCCATCTCATCGCTGGTCGACACAACTTCAAGCGACGAACCCTGGAGAGGACTCATCTTGACCATATCGTGAAGAAAGAGATCGAGCAAATTTAGCTGAATGAAATGCGCATTGGGTCCCGAAATAAAGAACTTTCCCGGACCCTCCAAATGTATGCTAGTCGCTGTGGCTGCTGCGAGCGCGCGATGCCAAAGTCTGACGAAGGTCGCGCAGCGCATATCCCCTTCCGCCGCCAGCGAGAAGATTTCATCCGGTTCGAGATCCATAAAGCGCAATCTCATTGCGCGTTCACCCATGATCCCTTCCAGGTGTCCGGCACCACCGCAGCGGCAGAACTGCTCCTTGGCATCAAGCGTCACAACGGAGTGACCGCCCTCCCACACACCGGGCGCCTGTGGGTACCGACCAAATCCGATGCCGCTGCCGATTGTCCACGCGCGGATGAGCTTGTCGAGCTGACCGCGCGTGGCCGCGATGCCGGCAGCCATGACATCCGCGTCATTTACAATCTCCACAGGAGTGTCAGGCCCGGACTGACCGAGAAGGTAACGAAGCGCCTCACCGAGAACCTTGCCCTTCATCTGTGGCAGATTTGGCGACTCCTCTATCACTCCCTCGTGAATGATGCCGGGAAATCCAACCCCCACTGCACCCACATCGCTGCCCGCCCGAACGATATCAATTTCAAGACGGATCCGTTCCACGATCTCTTCGGCAGGCATCTCAACAAGCGAGTCGCTTTCATCCGAGTGAGCGGGAAACCTGTGAATTTCGCCGACGAGCTCGTTATTTTCGACCAGACCTGCAGCGATGTGCTCGGCTGCAATGACGCCAATCGTTCGCATAGTCTCCTTCACTCCGCAACCGCACTCCGCATTACGCAATCAATTCAGTCGCGATAGTTTATTCAACCCGTTGAACGCCGCTGCCTTGTAGCACTCGGCCAGCGTTGGATAGTTAAAAACCGTATTGACAAAATAGTCCATCGTTCCCTTGAGGCTCAAAACAGCCTGTCCGATATGAAGAATCTCGGATGCCCCTTCACCGATAATATGAACTCCGAGTAGTTCTCTTGTCTCACGATTGAAGATCAGTTTTAGTCGACCGGTCGTGTCGCCACGAATCTGTCCGCGCGCGATTTCACGATAATAAGCAACTCCAACCTCATACGGCACGTCGTCCTCCGTCAGCTGCTCTTCGTTCTTGCCGACGAAGGAGATCTCCGGAATCGTATAGATACAAAATGGATAATTCGATGGATCGGAATGAACCTTTGCACCAAATGCGTTTCCGACGGCAAGGCGGCCCTGCTCCATCGAAACCGATGCGAGCGAAGGAAAACCGATCACGTCGCCGACGGCGAAAATGTTGTCGGTCTTCGTCCGATAGTCATGATCGACCGTGATTCTGCCTCGCGAGTCGGCATCGAGGCCCGCTGCCGCAAGATTCAGGTCGTCGACATTGCCCTGTCTGCCTACCGAGTAGAGCAAGGCGTCGCCCGATACTTTCTTTTTGCTCGCGAGATTCGCAATGACCGCGCCGTCGGGGCCTTCCTCGACGCTCGAGACCTCTTCACCGAGTCGAAGCGTCACGCGGCTGTCACGCAGGTGATAACAGAGCGCCTCGATCATCTCCGAGTCCGCAAACTCGAGCAGCTTGGGCCTCTTCTCGATCAGAATCACCCGGACTCCGAGCGCAGCGAACATCGAGGCGTATTCGGCTCCGATAACGCCGCCGCCGACGACGATCAACGTCTTTGGTATCTCGGGAAGATTGAGCATCGAGTCGCTCGAGATGATGGTGCGGTTGTTGAGGGGAACCTCGGCGCTCACCGCGGGCCGTGTACCTGATGCAATTATGATGAATTCGGATTCGTAGTCCGACTGGTTGAGAGTGCTTGTGACGTGAAGGTGGTGAGGGTCAGTGAAACTCGCGGTCCCGGAAATAAGATCGATTCCGTTGCGTGAGAGCTGCGCGCGAGTCACATCAATCTCAGTCTTGATCACATGCTGAATCCGGAACGAGAGATCAGCCATCGTGATCTTCTCCTTCACGCGATAGTTCATGCCATAGATGCTCTGGTACTGGTAGCCCGAGAGGTGCATTACGGCTTCGCGCATCGTCTTGCTCGGGATCGTTCCAGTGTTTATGCAGGCGCCGCCAACGAACTCGCGCTTCTCGATCACGGCCACACGCTTCCCGAACTTCGCGCCCTGAATGGCCGCTCGCTGTCCGGCGGGGCCGGAACCTATAATCACAAGATCGTATTTCTCCATAGCCGACCTGGATCGTGAATCGTTAACGCGAGGTGCGCGAGGCCGGAGAAGTCCGCTGCGCAAGCATCCAGGTCATCAACTCGGGTTCTGCATAGGCGCGATCCCAGGAGTTGTGCCCGACACCTTCATATTCCGTGTATTTGACATCACCGCCCGCCGCCTTCAGAGCCTCATTCATCTTGCGCGATTCGTCAGGTGGCACGGCCGGGTCAGCGCTGCCGTGAAAGATCCAGACGGGAGTCTGCCCGATTTTTTCCGCCGCAGCACGATAAGGGTCCTTTCCCTCTGGGACAGGCTCCGCAGCGGGGACCGCACGCGCGGCGGGCGGGCGAATACCGCCGCAGACTGGGGCGAGCGCGGCAAACTTGCCGGGATTTTTGGAGGCGAGGCTCCATGTGCCGTAACCACCCATCGAGATGCCGGTCAGGTATAATCGCTGCGGATCACCGTTGAACTCCTTGACCGACTGAGCGAGCGCAGCCATCGCCTGCGCCTCCATTTCTTCTTCAGGCCACCAGCGAGTCTTCCGACACTGCGGAAAGACAATGACAGCGGGAAAGCGCGCCGAGTAGCGACGAATCGCGGTCCCTACGCCGACTTCAGTCTGGACCAGACCGTCGTCGCCTCGCTCACCTGCGCCATGTAGAAAAAGAACCACTGGCCATTTCTCGTTCTTCGACCAATTGTTGGGGACGTAAACCTGGTAGCGGTAGATGACCTGGTTAACCGTGACTGTACGATCGAGAAAGCCCGTTTCGGAAGCGCGCGTTGCGCTGACTGACGCCGAGCCGGACAAACCCAGCAGTGCGACGAGCATCACATTGCGAACTCGCATTGTCGATTCACGCTCCTTAATCAAAAGATATCCCGCAAAGACTAACGCGTTTAACGCAAAGGCGCAAAGGCGCAAAGACCCAACGTTGCGCCTTTGCGCCCTTGCGCCCTTGCGTTGAATGATTCCCCTATTGACATCCGATAGGTAAACCCCCATGCTGGTCCTATCGAGAAACGAGAGGAGGGGAACGATGGGAAAGAGGAAGACAGACATGTTGCAGGGGATGCTCGAGCTGCTGCTCTTGCGAGTGCTGCGGCACGGTCCTTTGAACGGCTGGGACATTATGCAACGCATCCAGCTTGTCTCGGGTAGTGTATTCACCGTTATTCCGGGATCGCTTTACCCGGCGCTCCACCGGCTGGAGACTCGGGGGCTCGTCGCAGCCGAGTGGGGCGCGTCGGAGAACAACCGGCGCGCGAAGTTCTACAAGCTGACCGAGGCCGGTAAGAAACAGCTGGATGCGGAGCGGCGCACCTGGAGGCGGTTTGCAGGGGCAGTCGAGTTGATCCTGCGCAAAGCCTGATCACATATCGCAATGAAAGAAGGCTGGAATGCTGAGCAGATTGAAGACGGCGCTTGGGGCGCTGCTAAACCGGTCGCAAGCAGAGCGTGAGCTCGACGAGGAATTGCGCTACCACATAGAGCAACAGACCGAACAGAACATCCGGCTGGGAATGGATCCGGAGGAGGCGCGCCACGCGGCTCTCCGGGGCTTCGGCGGCGTGGAGCAGACCAAAGAGCGAAGCCGCGATGCTCGCGGAGTAAGGTGGCTTGAAGATCTTTGGCAGGACCTGGGCTACGGCGTGCGAATGCTGATGAGGAATCCGGGCTTCACTCTGGCGGCAGTGATCAGTCTCGCGCTGGGCGTTGGTGCGACCACGGCCGTATTTAGCGTGGTCTATGCCACGTTGTTGAAACCTCTTCCGTATCCTGAAGCGGAACGCATCTATAGCGTCGAGGTCGTCGTCCCTGAGCGGCGCGACCTCGTCTCGAGCCTCCCGGGACGCATCCAGGATTACCGCGAGTGGCACAAGGCAACGGCGTTTTCAGCGGTCGCCGCCTTGCGGCCCGGAGGATGGAATCTGACCGGCAATGGCGAACCGGAGAGAGTAGGTGGCGCGCAGGTCTCCGCGAACTTCTTTGAGTTCCTCGGCGTCGCTCCAGCGTCAGGTCGCGGATTTGTTCCGGAAGAGGAAGTACCCGGCGCCGACAGGGTGATTGTAATCAGCGACGCGCTGTGGAGACGTCGTTACAGAGCTGATCCCAACCTCGTCGGCAGAACCGTCGAGCTGAACGGCCAGAATCATGTGGTGGTGGGAATTGCAGCTCCTTCTCTGCTGGTTCCGACAGGCATCCAGCTTCACAGTACGCTCGGCTTCGCTCCACGAATTGATATTTGGAAACCTATCGCGCCAACGAAAGCCGAACTGGAAGAAGAAAACTGGAATACCGGTCTTCTTGTGAAGCTAAAGGCCACTGAAAGTCCCGAACATGGACGGCAGCAACTTGAAACGCTTCTGAACGCCTCCATCCCGCCAGGGATGAATATCTCACTCCTCCCCCGACTTGTGCCCATTCGAGAAGTATATTCGGGAAGGTTCCGGCTTCGGCTCCTCCTGGTCTTCGCAGCGTCGGCGATACTGCTTCTGACAGCCTGCACCACTCTTGCGAATCTGCTGCTTGCGAGAGCTGCCGGTCGAAGCAGCGAGTTTGCAATTCGAACTGCGCTTGGAGCCGGGCGCCTTCGACTCCTGGCGCAAGTGCTGACAGAGAGCGCCACGCTGGCGATGGCTGGAGGTTTTGCGGGCATCGCAGTCGCTTATTTGACGGCTGGATTGCTCGCCGCATACGACCCTGCCGCGGAGAGGCTGCTCGGCGGTTCGGCTTTGAGCCTGCCGGTCCTCCTATTTGCTATGATGATCGCTCTCCTGACCGGCATTGTCTGCGGACTTGTGCCCGCCTGGCGCGCATCCCGGGCAGATCCTGCGCAGGCTCTGAGGGAAGGAATCAGAAGTGTGTCGGGCGGCAAGGCTGCGCGCTTGAGATTCGCTTTAGTCTCGATCCAGATAGCGCTCGGAACGGCGTTACTCACCTCCGCCGGATTACTACTCCACAGTTTCATCCGACTGTCGCATGTTGACCGCGGTTATGCGGTGGAACGGGCGCTGGCTCTCGACCTGCCCCTTCCTGGACAGAGTTACCCAACTTTTGAAAAGCGGGCCGCTTTCTTTCGGCAACTGACGGAAAACATTCGAGGTCTCCCTGGCGTCGAGGCAGTTGGAAGCATCAGCGATCTGCCGGCGGTGGGAACCTCCTCGAGCCAGACAATCTTTTACGAGACGGACACCGATTTCCAGAGCGTTGTGCTCCAGCGGCCGGTGGCCGGGCAACGAAGCGCCTCACCCGGGTACTTTTCGTCAAGCTTGACCGCCTTGAAGGCCGGTCGTTTCTTCACTGAGCAGGATCAGACTCCGGTTGGAGTGATCAGCGAATCTCTCGCAAGAAGACTATGGCCAAATGAACCACTGCCTGGCGTCATCGGGCGCGCCATCCGTGAAGGTGGAGTAAGTGGACCATTGACTGTCATCGTGGGAGTTGTGGAGGATATCAGGCCTGGCTCAGTGGAACGCGAACTGCCGCCTCAGCTCTACCGGCCCAATCACCAGCGCGATAGTGGCAGGATGAGTGTCGTAGTGCGGACCTCAGGGGACCCGGCTGCCCTGGCATCCGCCGTGCGCTCGGAAGTAAGGAAATTGGCCCCGAACCTTCCGATCGCAGCTATGCGGACGATGAATGAGATCGTCTCCGCGTCGATCGCGCAAAGGCGTTTCGAGATGTTGCTCACTTCGGCATTCGCCCTGGTAGCGCTACTGCTGGGCGTGATCGGTGTGTATGGTGTTGTCAGTTACTCCGTGACTCATCGCACGCGGGACATAGGACTCAGGATGGCGCTGGGCGCCACGCCGCACGATGTGCTGCGTTGGGTCCTCAAACACGGATTGCGGTCCGTGTTTATCGGCATCTTCGCAGGCCTTTGTGGCGCCGTGATCATCGCGACATCCCTCCGTCACCTGCTGTTTGCCATAGCACCAGCCGACCCGCTCTCGCTTGTGACGGTTGTGCTAATTCTTCTGTGCACATCTATGCTGGCATGCTATTTCCCCGCCCGTCGTGCGGCGGGATTGAACCCGGCGGATTTGCTCAGGAATCAGTGAGGGCAAACGGACCGTGGGTTGAAGCCCACGGCTAAAGTCAGTCGCCGCTATCGCGGCGGTTATTGCCGGCTAAGCCGGCACCTGGAGTTTGGACATTTCGGTCACGCGCCAAGTCTGGAGCAACGGTGGTCGGTACAGTACCGCGAGCGGTAGCGACCGGGTCATCTCCCTCAGGG
>JADMIO011246974.1_pt1 | contig 12670 bp, 8 predicted proteins | sample 8958161 | NCBI WGS metagenome assembly JADMIO01 (sample SAMN16585339, study PRJNA669376) | soil metagenome | isolation source: Crop rotation soil | place: USA: Cullars Rotation, Alabama | collected 2011 | reverse complement strand
GGTGCCGGAGGTGCGCTGCCCGCCGGTTCGGCGCGGTACCGGCTCAATGGTTTCCGCCTATGGTACACTTGGCAATATATCGACGCGGTGCGGAAAATGGTCAAAGGACCGCTGGTGATCAAAGGTATTCTGGACCCGGAAGACGCCAAGCTGGCGATCGAGCACGGCGCGGACGCCATCATCGTGTCCAATCACGGCGGGCGCTCGATGGACTATGGTCCCTCGTCGCTGGAGGTCCTGCCGGAGATCGTGGCGGCGGTAAACGGCCGGATTCCCGTCCTGTTCGACAGCGGCATCCGTCGCGGCACCGACATCTTCAAGGCGCTGGCACTGGGGGCGAGCGCCGTCATGATCGGACGCACCACGCGGTGGGGCCTTGCGGCATTCGGCGGCGCGGGCGCACAGCGGCTGATCGAGATGCTGCAGCAGGAACTGGTTCAGGTGGCCGCGGCGTGCGGATGCGCCAAACTGTCGGACATCGGCAAGACGATGGTCAAGGCCAACTTTGTCTGAGCCCGCGTAAGCGAAGGCTGCGGACCGGGTGTCTCTATACGCCAATGACGACATCATGGGTGCGACGTTTCCGTGCCGACGGGATTTGTCTGGCATGCGGAAGCATGGTCTATTTGCCGTCGCCAATTGAGAGGCCGGCGAATGTCGAAATATCAGAGGTATTTGGCGGCCATAATAACCGTCTATTTCGGCGGCATAATCCTATTTTGGCTCTACGGGAATCCGGAAAGTTTCGGGCTTTTTGAGCGGACACAGGGCGTTCCCGCGGTATGGGGCCTTTGGATGCGTCAGCCCTACGCGCACGCACCGCTCCCTTTCGCCGACCTGGCCGGCATATTCAGCTGGCGGGAATGCTATTTGAAGGGGATCGATGTCGCGCTGCATAACCCGTGTGACATCATTCCCCGGGGGCCCGCAAATTATTCGCCGGTTGTTTGGCAATTGCCAATGGAGTGGATGGGCCTGAGAAATCCCATCCCGGCGGCGATCGTCCTGGATTTCGTCTTTCTGGTCATGGTGCTTTGTCTGTTCCAGCCGCAAAATTATCGCGGCCTGGCGATTGCCGTCCTCGCCGCCGTCTCTCCGCCGGTATTCTACGCGCTCGAGCGGACCAACCTGGATATCGTGATATTCATCTTGATCGTCGGTGCCATGCTCTTGCCGCAGCGAAAGGCCTGGTCGCGGCTCATATTCTATCTCTGCGCCCTGGCGGCGGGCTTGTTGAAGCTTTATCCGTTTGCGCTGCTTGTCAATCTGATCAGAGAACCGCTTCAACGCTTTCTTGTTCTCTCCCTTCTGAGTTTGGCTGTCATCGGCGTTTTCCTCAGTGACCATTGGGCTTTCTTCACGCATCTTGCGCTGCCCCCCGAACAAGTCAGCGGAATGTTTGGCGGGAGGATCTTTTCAAAAGGGCTTCAGGAATATCTTGGCCTCCCAAATGCCGGCCGCATCGCTTTTTATGGATTTTCCTGCCTCATCGCCGCGACGGTTTCCATAATGATCGCCACGAGGGTTAGGGACGATCTGCATTTCCGAAACGGGTTTGACCGTGCAAGCAGTCTGTTCTTGTGCGGAGCCATAACCATATTGGCATGTTTCTTTTCCGGCCTGAGCATCTATTATCGCGCGATATTTCTCCTGCCTGCTCTCGCCGGTCTGCTGTCGCTGCAGCTTTCATTCCCTGGCGCCGCCATGCAGAGGCTGTTGCGTCTGGCGGTGCTGGTGACGATTCTCTGCCTGTATGGCGACCGGATACGCGCCTTGGGGATGGCGCTTGTCCGCCCCGGACTGATCGAGCCTTCCTCCTCTTTTGGCGCGGTTTTTTCCACCGCTATTTTGCTGGTCAAAGAGTCATTTTGGTGGGTGGAGACAACAATTCTTGCGGGAATTGTTTTGGCCATGCTGAGTCATTTTCCCACCGGCCGGGAATTTCTCAATTTTTCGATATTCCGAAAGCGCGGCGCGGTTTCAGTTTAGTGCGGCATCAACCCGATAAAGGGCATATTTGGGGCCGCTCGAGATCAGTTTTGCGCGCCGCGTCAGCGTTGCCCGCGATAGCGGCCTGATCGACAGAAAGAAAAGCGGCGGAACGGGCCGTCCCGCTTTGATTTCTGAATCCATAAGAGCTTCTATCCGGCTGAGCCGGTTGCGAAGCTCCAACGCATCACAGGTGGGATCAAACTCGTGCTGCAATGCATAATATGCCGAATAGGCAGGCACCGCTCCGATCGGCTGCTGTCCATGGATGGCGTATAAGTCCGCTACGAAGCGGGTGTCTTGGAATGCGGCCATCGCGGCAATATGCTGCAAGGATGGCGAGCGCCGGTCATAAATGCTCTGAATACCGCCGCTTTCCGACTGGCATTCGGACTGCATGACGATTGCCGGCACCGGCAAGGAGACTATCTCCCGGATCAGTTTGTCGCTTTCGAGTGATTGTGAGTGCCATTGTGCCGCGATCGCAACCTGCTTGGACACGAAAGCAGCCGCCACCAGCGTGACGATTATCGCTGTTCTTTTCCCTTGCATCAGCTGCACGTCAAGGCCGGCAAACAACATCAATGCTACCGCGATCGGCATTCGCACATCGACATAAGATCCGGAGGCCAAGTTTGGAGGAAGTATGAAATACAGCGCCGTGAGACCCACTATGCCGGGCAGGAACGACGAAACCAGGCGCGTCCGGGCGCACAACAGAAGCAGCAAAATCAAGCACAAAGCCCCGGCGACGAAGGCGGCATCGCCCGCCATGCTTGCCGAGCTCAGCGATTTCAGGATCCCGGATAGTTTTGCGGAAAAATAGTAAGGATCGTAACGCAAGGGACTTCGGTCGCCGGTGGGCATGCTGAGAAAGAGAAGAGCCGCCGGAACCATCTCCAACAGCCGCAGAAATGCCGCATGCCAGCTGATCCGCCGCTGGAGCAGCGCGGCAAGAGCGAAGCCGGCCGACATTGTGGTGTAAATGCCGAAATCGAACACATGGCAAAACAGCAACAGGATTGCGAAAGCGCTGCCAGCCAGGAAGCCCGCAAATGGGGGGCGGTGTTCAAATTCGAGGCGGGCGGCGAGGGCCCAAGGCACCAGCGCCAGGCCAAAGGCGTAGGAGAAAAAGCCCAGGATGGCGACCAGATTGTAGAGCACCAGCCCGCAAGCGAGCGGCACTATGCTCCACCGTCCCGTCGCGACGCGGTTCAAGACGCTCACCCCTGAAAGTGTAAGGATCAAGGTCAGCGAAAAATATAGTCTGCCCACGTTTTCGGGCGAGGCAACAAAGCTGAGCGCGAGTCCGATTACATCAAATGCTATGTTGGGAAGGAAAAACGTGTCCAGATGGTAGAAGGGCGATCCTTTCCCCAACAAATCGCGGAGCACGCCAATGCGCGCTTCGTGGGCGGGCGCGTCGAGCAGCAGCAAATGCGGCGCGAGCCAGACGGGGAGTATGGCGAACACCGCCACCATCGCGCCGGCGGCGGCAAGGTATTTGCCCGGCCAAGAATTTGTGCCGGCGGTTGTCGGTTGCCTCATGGCAGTGCGGCCGTTCTCGATAGGAGGGGCATTTCGGCGATGAACAACATCGTCGCCCGGAATGCGGAGTCCATGAGATTTACCCTCTTATGCGCGGTCCCGGGGCGCTGTCCGTGATTGCTCAAAAACCGCGCAGACAGTGCGCCATGATGTCGACTAGGAAGCTGGCCAGGAATCAGCCTGCGATTCAACCATAGGAATGGAAGAACAGCTCCGCAATCCCTTCGAGAGTCCGCCACGGATGCAAGGATGTGGCCGGCAATTTTGGGCAAACATTCAGCAATTTTGAGAAACGCCATCGCGTGACAATCCGCCAATGATCAAACACCCCGCGCGCGCATGTTCAAAAAGCAGGGTAATCAACGGGATACAGGCAAAGCCGCAGGCGATGCCGGCGCGGCCTACCAGTCGACCACCGAGCCGTCATCGGCATCGAATTGCGGCAGATAGGGCCGGGGCTCTCCGACCTGGGCGCGCAATTTGTTCTCGTCGATGGTGATGCCCAGACCCGGTTCGGTCAGCAGCGGGCGGTAGCCTTTGGAAACCGGGGGCAGGGGTTTGGCCAGCAGGTCGGCATATTCATTGTCGCCGCGCTCCTGGATCAGGAAGTTCGGAATCGAAGCGGCGATCTGCATGCTGGCCGCCAGCGAGCAAGGGCCTTGCGGATTGTGCGGCGCTATCGGCGCATAATAGGCCTCGGCCATGCCGGCGATGATTTTCAATTCGGTGATGCCCCCGGCATAGCAGACATCCGGCTGCAGGATCATGGCCGCTTTTTTCTCCAATATTTCCTTGAAGCCCCATTTGGTGAAAATGCGTTCTCCGGTCGCCAGCGGCACATGGGTCTTTTTGGCAAGCTCGGCCATCACATCGACATTCAGGGCCTGTACCACCTCCTCATAGAACCAGGGATTGTACGGCTCCAGCGCCGCCATCAGCCGGATGGCGGTGGTCGGCTGCACCGCGCCATGGAATTCGACGCCGATGTCCATACTGGGTCCCATCCGCTTGCGCAGATCGGCGAAACGCTCCACCACCTCGGCGACATATTTGTCGCCTTCATTATATTTTGTGGGGGCGCGGCCTGCGACATCGCGCAATCCCACCTTCATGGCATTGACGCCGTTCGCCGGATTGGGCTGGCCATAGACGCGGATACGGTCGCGGGTGGGGCCGCCCAATAGCCTATGGACCGGCAGGTTGTAGACCTTGCCGGTAATGTCCCACAGCGCCTGGTCGATCCCCGAGGAGATCGCCGTCTTCACCGGACCGCCGCGATAGAAGGCGCCGCGATGGATCGCCTGCCAGTGGAACACCACACGGGTGGGATCTTGGCCGATCAGGTAATGGCCGACCTCCAGCGCGCCTGCGGCGCAGGCCTTGGCATCGTCCTTCAGCATCTCGCCCCAGCCGGTGATGCCGGCATCGGTGGAGATTTTCACAAACACCCAGGAATTTTTCAGGACGAAAGTTTCGATCTTGGTGACGCGGATTTTCTCGCGCGAACCCAGCGCGGCGCTTTGGGCCCGGGCCGGCAGGGCGGCGCCGTTCAGACCGAACAAGGCGGCCGGTCCCAGCAGGCCGGCGAGTGTGTGGCGACGGTTGAGCATGCGGCATCCTCCTCCAGCGAGAAAGCGAGCTAGCCACCGATTCCACCCTCGCTGTCCAGCCGGCCTGGGCGCTCTCGCAGAGTGAGAGCAAGGGTCGCGGAACCAAGGGAATTGTTGCATCATCGCGGTCCGATCCAGGGGGAGGAAACCGGCATGATCGAGAATCCGCCATTGCTCACCATCCATCGCGGCCATCGCCGGCCGGACCGTGTGCTGATCGAGGCTTTCCGGGGCACACTCACCTCGCATCTGGTCGATGCCATGGAAGGACGTGGTGCTGTGGATTGGCGTATCAAGCCGCTCGATCCCGTCAATGCAAGCTTTGCCGGCCCGGCGCTGACCGCGCATGCCTATCCCGCCGACTTTTATGGCGTGGCCGGTGCGGCGATGGAGGCGGAACCGGGCGATGTGATCATGTGCAGCAACGAGGGCTATACCGGCACGGCGGTGATCGGCGATTTGGCGGCGGGCGCGATGCGCAACAAGGGCGTCGCGGCCTTTGTCACCGATGGGTTGGCGCGCGACCGGGCCGGAATCGTGGCGGCGGGACTGCCGCTGTTCGCCATGGGCATCGTGCCCAATTCTCCCGCCAGCAGTGGGCCTGGACAGGTCGGCGCGCCCGTAATGCTGGGCGGTGTTCGCGTCTGTTCGGGCGATATCGTGGTGGGCGATGCCGACGGTGTGGTGGTGATTCCCCTTGATCAGGCCGAGACGGTGCTGGCGCGTCTGCGCACCGTGCAGGCCGCCGAAAAGGCGGCGGAAGAGGCCGTGAAGGCGGGCGCCACCAGCATGCCGTCTTGGCATGAAATTCACCGCCAGGCGCGGATCATTCAATCTTGAGCGCCGGCCGCTTTCGCAGGTCCAGTGGATCGGCTCACCCGCCAGGCGGGCACCGCGTCAGCTCTTCGGTTCCACCTTATAGAGGTGGGACGCGCCTTCCGCATGCAGATTAAAACTTCCCAGCGCTCCAGGCCTTATCGTTATCTTGGTGCCCGGCTTGAACCGCGCCCTTTGGGTACCATCGGTATTGACCTGATGCCAGGTCTGGCCGTTCTGTAAAGTGATCAAGAACGCATTGTTCGCGTCGTACGCCACCGACGCCAGGGAGGAAACCGCCACCGGTGTCGCGCTGCCCGTCAGGATCTGCATGAAACTGGCTTTGCGTTGCGCCGGCGCGACGGCCGCCATGGGTTGAGGATTTGCGCCGGGCACGGCAATGGCGGGAGCGGGAATGGCGGAGGTGATGGGGGGAACCAGCCGCTGCTGATAGTCCGGTGCGGGGGCCAATCCCAGCTTGGCGCGCATGAGTTGTTGGGCGCCATAGGTGCATTCCAGCCAGGTGCGGTCGTCCGGAAAGGCGCCGCAGCGTTGCATCGCCGCCATCACCTCGTCTCGGGTGTCGGCGAAGGCCGGCCGGGATAAAAGCGTCAAAATAGCGGTTGCGAATAGAGTCCGTCTGTCCATGACTGCTCCATGACCGGACGGCCAGAATAGCGGCGGGGCGCGGAGTGGATCAAGCTCACCCCCGGGGTCGCAAGCCCGTATAGTGGGGCGGGGACTGACTTGAAGAGACCGGCGAGCCGGACGAGATTGCGAAAGGATCACTGACATGACCAACACCCGCCGCAAGTTTCTGCACAGTGCCGGCGCGTCGCTGGGCGTTCTTGCCTTTGCCGGTCAAGGTGCGCTGGGAAAGGGAGCAATCGTCAAATCTCCCAACGGCAAGCCGCTGGCCGGGGTGTTTCCCATCGGCTGGACACCGTGCAAGCCCGACAACCGCTTGGATGCCGACGCCATGGTCAAGCAGCAACAATTCCTCAACCGCGGCAAGGTTGCCGGAATGGCCTGGCCGCAAAATGCCAGTGGCTGGCAAAGCCTGACCCAAGAGGAATGGCATACCGGCGCGGAAGCGCTGGCATCGGTCAAGGGCGACACCGCTTTGGTGCTGGGGGTGCAGACCGCGGGTTTCAATGTCGCCGCTTCCCAGGCCTATTGCAAGAAGGCCAAGAGCCTGAACGCGGACGGCATCATTTCACTGGTTCCGCCCGACAGTAGCCGCACCGAGGCGGCCGCCTATTTCAAGGCGCTATCCGATGCCAGCGGCCTGCCGATCATGGTCCAGGCCGTGGGCAATGTCAGTGTCGAGGATCTGGTTGCGCTGGCGGCTTCGGTCCCCGCGATCATGGCGGTGAAAGACGAGGCCGGCGATCCGCTGGAGCGGGCGCCGGAACTGCTGCAGAAAACCGGCGGCAGGATAGAGGATTTTTCCGGCGGCGGCGGCATGTCATTCTTCCCCGAACTGGAGTTGGGTTTCTTGGGGACCTGTCCCTATGCCGGCTTGGCGGATGTTTTGCAGGCTTGCTTCAATTCCTACCGGGCGGAGCGCAAGCGCGAGGCTTACGATATTTTCGGACGCTTCCTCGCCTTCAATGCGCTGCCCCATGCCAATGACTATGTGATGAAGGCGCGCGGCGTCTTCGCGGAAGATGCGGTCATGCGCTCTAATCCGCCCGCCCCTGGCGCGCCCGCCGGCCGCCGCGGCCAGATCACCGAGGCGCACAAGGCCGAAATACGATTGGCGTTGGACAGCTATCTCAAGCCGTTCCTGGTGGCTTAGAACAAGGAACGGACATCGAAAAAGGCGAGGCAAGCGAGTAGGCGTTTACGCGGCGGCTCTTCCCGAAGCCTTGTTCCTCGTCAAGACCGGTCCGCTTTTCCATCCCAATTCGCGGCTGATCTGATCCGCCGCCGCCCGGACATCTTCGGTCAGGGCTTGCATGCGCCTGTCATTCATATATTGCGCGGCGCTGGAAACGCTGATGGCGGCCTTGATTTTCCCGGTGGCATCGCGAACCGGCGCGGCGACGCAGCGAATGCGATCCTCATTCTCTTCCAGGTCGAAGGCGAAGCCGTGCTTGGCATAGTCGCGCATGCGCTTCATCCAGGCGCTCTCCGACACTTTGTACCGCTGTCCGCTGCCGTTTTCGCACCGATAGAAATCCCGCAATTGCGCTTCGTCTTGGTCCAGAAGCAAGGCCTTGCCCAGGCCGGTAGAGCGCAAAGGTTGAAGTTCGCCGACCCGTGAACTGATTTCCACCCGGCGGCCGCCCGGAATTTTGTCCAGATACAGAGCCCTTGTGCCATCCAGGACGCCGAGATGCACCGTATCGCCGGTTTGGGCGGCAAGCTTTTCCAGATGATCTCTGGCCACGCGCGGGATGTTCAATTGCACCCGGGCTTGATAACCGAGCTCCAGCGACTTGGGACCCAGCCCATAGCCGCTTCTGGGAACGAAGGTCAGGTAGCGCTTTTCGACCAGGGTGGCGGCCAGCCGGTGGGCGGTGCTGCGATTCAATTTCAAACTGGCGGCAAGCTCGGCCAGGCTGGTCACCCCGGATGCCACCGCTTCCAAGACATCAAGCCCGCGGACCAGGGTTTGGCTTCCCGACCAGCTCTTGGCTCGGGGCGCTTTCTTGGACCTCGACCCATTCAGCATGGGACGGTTTTTTACTTTTGCGACGGTGGCAGATTGCATGGTCTGGCGCTGACGATCCGCTGTGGCGATGGGTGGAGAATGGCACCCTGTGTAACAGGTCCCGCCGCATATCTCAATATGTGATACTATCGCCTACAGGCTTGTTTGCCGGCCGCCGGCGGCACGGGCTGGCGGTTTTGGCAAGCCCAGCAGGACCGGAAGAACGCACAGCGCCACGATGGCGATCATCGCTCCCGGGATGATGGCCAAGCCGCTTTGCTCGGTCAGAAGCTGGGCGGCATAAGGCGCCAGCCCGCCAAAGATGGCGGTTGCCGAGGTCGCGCCCAAGGCCAGGCCCGTGACGCGCCCTTCCCCGGGAAATTGTTCTGCCGTCGCGATGGCGCCAACCGCGCTGACCGCGCCGGCCAGGCATGCCAGCAACAAGGCTCCGATCAAGGCGTGGAAGACAACGCCGCTGGCCATCAGCCCGAACAGGAACAGTGGCAGGAACACGCCGCACCCGCCCAAAAACAGCAAGACGGTCTTTCGCCCCAGCCGGTCTGACAAGGCGCCGGTAACCGGCGTGACCAAAATGACGGCAATCGCGGCAAGGGTGGAAAGTTGCAGTGCCTGGCCTTCGCTGAACTTCCCCGTCGATGTCAGGAATACCGGCACATAGGTGATCCCGACATAATAGGTGATTGAACCCAAGGCCGAAATGGCGAAGGCCCGCAAGATGCCCGCGCGATGATTGGTGAGAGAAAACCGCAGGGGACTTGGCGGCACCGTTCCATCCGCCTGTTGGCGCAAAAAGTCCGGCGATTCTTCCATGGTCGAACGGGCAATCCACACGCTGGCCGCCAGGCCGGCGCCGACCAGGAACGGGATGCGCCATCCCCAGCTTTCCAGCTCGGCGGGGGCCAGCCAATTGACGGTGAGGGAGGAAACACCGACAGCCAACAGGCCGCCCATTTCGCTGGCGGCGGCGGCCCAGGATGCGACCAGGCCGCGCCGGTTTTGCGGCGCACCTTCCAGCAGATAGGCGACAACCACATTATATTCGCCTCCCACCGAGAACCCCATGGCACAACGCAGAAGGAAGAGCAGCCAGCCCGCCGCGCTGCCTGCCTGTGCGTGGGTCGGCAACAAAGCGGTACCCAGCATCGCCGCCGTCATCACGGCCACGGACAGAAGCAAAGTCCGGCGGCGCCCGAGTCGATCTCCGATATGGCCGAACGCAACCGCTCCCAGCGGACGCAGGAAATAGGCGATGGCAAATCCTGCCAGGGCGGTGAGCAGCGCGGTGCGCCCGGCGCCAAAAAACACCCGCGACAGCACGGTGGAAAAATAAAGATAGAGGGTGAAATCGTACCATTCCACGATGGTGGAAAAGGCCGCGATCGCGATCGAGGCGCGGGACACGTTCTTTTCTGGTCCCGCCGTCACGCCGGACTTCCGAATAGCGGCCGGCGCCGCCGGCAGGGATGCGGCGGTTGCATTGCGAAAAGTTCCTTTATTTCCTAACGGCTTGACACGGTGTCTTGCTCTGTTTGAATCGCCAAACCGAGCGTAACATAGCGCTGATAAAAGGCGGCCGGTCTTTGGGGAAACTGGGAATCACGACAGCGGCGGTTGGGGTGGTGTTTGCCGCCACGATGCTGGGCGCCGGCGCGTTTTGGCTGAATGGGGCGTCCAGCCAGCGGCGGGTGGATTTCAACCGCGATATCCGGCCGATTTTCAACAGCCAGTGCATGGCCTGTCATGGCGGTGTGAAACAGGCCAGCAATGTCTCTTTTTCTTATCGCGAGCAGGCGCTGGGCAAAGGCAAATCCGGACGCCCCACTATCCTGCCCGGCAATCCCGGCGGTTCGGAACTTATAAGACGCATCACATCCAGCGACCCCGAGGTGCGCATGCCGTTGCACGGCGCGCCCCTGCCGGCAGTCCAAGTCGCCCTGTTGCGGCAATGGATCAAGGAAGGCGCGGTGTGGGAAAATTACTGGGCATTTGTTGCGCCCAAACCGCAACAATTGCCTGCCGTGCACAACGGCGGATGGGCGCGCCAGCCGTTGGACCGCTTTGTCCTGGCGCGCCTGGAAGCGGAAAAGCTTTCGCCATCCGTGGCAGCGGATAATGCGGAACTGCTGCGCCGAGTCTCGCTGGACCTAACGGGCTTGCCTCCCACGCCAGAAGAGCAGGCGGCGTTTCTCGCCGACACATCCAAGGACGCTTACGAGAAACAAGTGGACCGGCTGCTGGCATCGCCGCGCTATGGCGAACGCTGGGCGTCGCTGTGGCTGGACCTCGCCCGCTATGGCGACACCAAGGGCTTTGAGAAAGACCATAGCCGCCCGGTTTGGCCCTATCGCGATTGGGTGATCGACGCGCTGAACAAAAACCTGCCTTATGATCAGTTCGTGATCAAACAGCTGGCAGGCGATTTGCTGCCCAATGCCGGCTTCGAGGACAGAATCGCCTCAGCTTTCCATCGCCAGACGGCGGCCAATGACGAAGGCGGCACCGATGACGAGGAATTCCGCCTGCAGGCTGTGATGGACCGGGTCTCCACCACCTGGTCGGTGCTCAACGGCATCACCATGAATTGCGTGCAGTGCCATTCCCATCCTTACGATCCCATTCGTCATACCGATTATTACAAGTCGCTGGCTTTCTTCAACACCGCGCGCGATGCCGACATCGCCTTCGACAGGGCGCTGACCGACGATTGGCCGGTGCTGAACGTGCCTAAGGACAAATCGCTGTATGGCGAAGCTGACCGGCTGCAGCGCGAGGCCGAAGGCCTGCGCAACGGGATCGTCGATGCCAGCCGGGAGGCCGAAAGCCGCGCCGCATGGAAACCATTGCCGATCAAAAGCGGTGCGGTCAGCGCGGTCCTGGCGCTGGAGCGGGTGTTGGCGCTGCCGGAAAACCAAGACCAGAAACGCCAAACCCCATTGCGGGCGGAGCTGGCGAAAGCAAAGACAAAGACGGTGCAGGCGGCTTTCCGCCTCCATGACGGCATGGCGGAGCAGACCGGCACGGTGCCGATGAATTCGGTGTTCGAGTTCACCATAGCGGCCGAGCTGCCGCAACTGACGGCATTGCGCCTGGAAGTACCGCCCGCCGACCCCGCCAAGGCGCGGCATTCCCCGGAGAAGGGCTTTGTCGCAAACCGCATCGATGCCTGGCTGGAGCAAGGCGGCAAGTCCGAAAAGATCGCTTTCCGCCTGCTGGCGCCGGATTCCATGGTGGATGTGGAAGGCAATATCGCCCGCATGCTGCGCAACGCCGCCAAACCGGGTCCGGTGATGCCGCGGCTGGCCGAAAACAGCGGCTTCATGGCCGATCCGGTCCTGTTCCGCACCAAATGGGTGGTTGCGGTGCCGGAGGCGCCGTTGAAACTGGCGCCGGGCGCCAGCCTGAAACTGCAACTGACCCATAGCGAGCTGATCAACGCCGCCTCCTCGTCGGTGCCGCGGCTTCGCGTCTCGGCCAGCGGCGATCCGCGCTGGACGGCGCTGGCGGGCTCGCCGCAGATCGAACGGCAATTCACAAGGCTGGAGCAGATAGCGCGCCGGCTGAAGGAGATTCCCAGCATCGCCCTGCCGGTGATGATGGAACAGCCTTCCTATGAGCGTAGGCCCACCCTGGAATTCGAACGCGGCAGTTTTCTCACCCAGACCGGTCCCGATCTGGAAGCGGACACGCCGTCTTTGTTTCCCAAGCTGCCCGCCCGCGGCCCACGCAACCGGCTGACCCTGGCGCGCTGGTTCTTCGCGCCCGACCAGCCGCTGACGGCGCGGGTGGCGGTGAACCGCGCCTGGGAGCAACTGTTCGGCACCGGCCTGGTCGAGACTCTGGAAGATTTCGGCAGCGCCGGTGAACTGCCCTCGCATCCGCAATTGCTGGATTGGCTGGCCTTGCATTTCCAGAACGACCTGCACTGGAATATGAAGGCGCTGATCCGCGAGATCGTGACCAGCGCCACCTATCGCCAGACCGGGCGCACCACGCCGGTGTTGAGGGCAAAAGATCCCCGCAACCGGCT
>JADMIO011449880.1_pt1 | contig 12671 bp, 11 predicted proteins | sample 8958161 | NCBI WGS metagenome assembly JADMIO01 (sample SAMN16585339, study PRJNA669376) | soil metagenome | isolation source: Crop rotation soil | place: USA: Cullars Rotation, Alabama | collected 2011 | reverse complement strand
AAGTATAATTTCCGGCAATTCGTACTTCATACAGAGGTAGAGTTTCTCCATGGTATTACGCTTCATATGCGGGCATTCGTTGCATGCACAAGTATTGTTGGGTGGTGCCGGAATGAACAGCTTCCCGGGATTAGCAAGTTCCATTTGGTGGATGATCCCCGGTTCGGTCACCACAATAAATTCTTTGGCAGGATTGGTCTTGGTATAGGTCAATAATCCACTGGTGGATCCGATATAATCGGCGATGTCCAGGATGCTGGCTTCGCATTCGGGATGAGCGATCAGTTTGGCATCGGGATGTTGAACCTGGAGACGGGAAATTTTTTCAAGGGAAAAAATTTCATGCACCATACAGGTTCCGTTCCACAGAATGAGTTTTCGGCCCGTCTTCTTTTGAAGGTAAGCACCCAGGTTACGATCCGGCGCGAAGATGACTTCTTTGTCTTTGGGAATGCTGTTGATCACGTGCACTGCATTGGTAGAAGTGCAGCAGATATCCGTGAGGGTCTTTAGTTCCGCCGAGCAATTAATATAAGAGACCACGACTGCGCCGGGATGTTGGTCTTTGAATTTTTTAAAGAGCGGTGCCGGGCATGAATCTGCCAACGAACAACCTGCCCTTAAATCCGGCAATACTACTTTCCTGGATGGGGAAAGAATCTTTGCTGTCTCCGCCATAAAATGGACTCCTGCAAACACAATCATATCTGCTTTGGTCGAAGCAGCCTGTTGAGAAAGCCCTAAACTATCTCCAATGAAATCAGCTACATCCTGGATTTCAGAATCCTGGTAATAATGAGCCAGGATGATGGCATTTTTCTCCTTCTTGAGTTTCTGTATTTCCGCCACCAGATCCAGTGATGGATCGATCTCTACATCCAGGAATCCCTGTGTAGCCAATGGCTTTGTGTCTAAAGTTGCTGTGGTCATCTTTGTAGTCTGGTCCAACAAAATTACTCCTTAATTAGTTGCCTGTGGAGCTTAGCCTCTGAGAAGGTCCTTCAGTTCAACATCGTTTATTGACGGCCAACTTTGCAAACTTCTATTGGATTAGGTGTAGAACGAAATTATTTTGATGGATTTGAAAAAAATTGGGTTTTGGGGTAATGTTTGGGGGTGCTCGAGACACTTATAGGTAGAGATAAGTTTTCGCCGAAATCTAATTTTGGATCTCGGCCCTCCCGAGGTATTTTGTTCCCGACCCTTTCCTACCAATCTTACACCGCTACGCGGCTAAGAAAATACTTTCTCACTCTCTCACTTTCTCACTTTCTCACTCTCTCACTCTCTTGCCTCCAACAAAAACACCACCGGCACCTTATGCACCTCCGGCCATCCCATCTTCTTCCAGTCACCCACCGTTTTAGTTTTGACAAAACCACTTTCACCTCCCATATTCGCAGCAATGCAAAACCTGGTCTTGGCATGTAACTGATGCTCCACCGCCTCCATGACCTGCATATTTCTATAAGGAGTTTCAATCCAGATTTGCGTTGCCCTATCCCGGTTACTTCGTTGTTCCAGTTCACGCAATTGCTTTCCCAGTTCATCCTTTTTGGCACTGAGATATCCATGAAACATAAAACGCTGTCCATCCATCCCGGAAGCCATCAACGCCATAAATAAACTCGATGGTCCTGACATCGGGATCACCTCAATGCCCATTCGATGCGCAGCCGCCACATATCCTGAACCTGGATCCGCAATCGCAGGCAATCCAGCTTCTGATAAAATGCCCATATCATTTCCTTTCAGCAAAGGAGCTAATGCTTCCTTCAATACGGACTCATTGGGAACGGATTCTGGCATCTCAGTGATATGCAATTCATCAATCTTGCGGGCTGGTTTACTCAGACTGATCATTCGTCGCGAAGTCCTTGCTTTTTCCACAATAAAATAATCCAACCGGTGAAGGACACGGATCACCTCGTCAGAAATCCCGTGCAGATTACCTTCCGTAATGGGGGAAGGCAGGAGAAACAACCTCCCGTGCTGTTGAGTCATATTAATATCTTTGGCCCTCTAAATGTAACTGGTGGATTCGACATATACGATTCGGATAGATGCTTTTGAAGGGCCGTTTGACCTGCTCCTTTTTTTCATTGAGCGTGATGAACTGGACATCTATGATATTCCTATAGCCCGCATCACGGATGACTTCCTGGCGTATGTGCATACCATGGAAAATCTAAACATTGACCTGGCTTCTGAATTTATTTTAGTGGCCGCTACCCTGATGCGCATCAAGGCTAAAATGCTGATTCCCCGCAAGGAACTCGATGAGCAGGGCAATGAAATTGACCCACGGGAAGAGCTTATCCAGCGTCTGTTGGAATACAAATCCTATAAGGAAGCCACAGACGAATTGCGCCTCCGTGAAGAAACCCGTTCGATGGCGTTTCCGCGCGGAAATGTGGAAGTAGAACTCTCCGCACTGGCAGAAGAAGCCCTGGCAGATGCTGAGCTCGAAAGCCTGACCCTGTACAAGTTGCTTCAGGCCTTTAAGCGTGTGATGGAGCGATATGACGAAGCTCGTCGCAATCCTGTTCACACCATTGTTCAGTTCACGTACACCATCCAGGACGAACAAAATCAGATCATTAGCAAAATGGTCTTCAAGCCAAGGCTTGACTTCCTGGACATTTTTGCGGCCAGCGAAAGCCGGATCCATGCGATCATTACCTTCCTCGCCTTACTGGAAATGATCAACAACCAGGTGGTCAGGATCCTGGCCGGGGAGGGACTCAATAATTTCTGGATCGAACCTATGCTCCAGCCTGAGTCAGCTTCCGGAGAAGAAGAATAATCTTGGAAAATCTTCGCAGCCGGTCTTCTTTTCTCAGGGTTATATTGCTATCTTTGCGCCACATTTTAACCCATAGTTAGACTATAACTACAAGTATATCAATCAATTATGAACGTCGGTACGATTAAGCAGATCATTGGCCCGGTAGTGGATGTGAGTTTCGCTGGAGCAGGTAGTCAAATCCCGGATATTCTCAACGCCTTGGAAATCACACGCCCTTCCGGTGAGAAGGTCCTCCTGGAAGTTCAACAACACCTTGGAGAAGACAGCGTGCGCGCAGTGGCCATGGATAGTACGGACGGCCTCATGAGAGGTATGCAGGTAGTTGATACGGGTAAGAATATCACTATGCCGGTCGGAGAACAAATTAAAGGCCGACTCTTTAATGTGGTGGGAGAAGCCATCGACGGTATCGGTCCGGTCGTGAAGGATGAAAAATCCTACCCCATCCACCGTAAGCCACCTACTTACGAAGAACTTTCCACCAGTAAAGAAATCCTTTATACCGGGATTAAAGTCATCGACCTGATTGAGCCTTATTCCAAGGGTGGTAAGATCGGGTTGTTCGGGGGTGCCGGTGTAGGCAAGACCGTATTGATCATGGAATTGATCAACAACATTGCCAAAGGATATGCAGGTATTTCTGTGTTTGCCGGTGTGGGAGAACGCACCCGCGAAGGAAATGACCTCCTCCGTGAAATGATTGAATCGGGCGTTATCAAATATGGCGACGAATTCAAAGAAAGCATGGAACATGGCGGATGGGATCTGAGCAAAGTCAACATGACGGAACTTGGAAAATCACAAGCCACCCTCGTATTCGGTCAGATGAACGAACCTCCTGGTGCACGTGCACGGGTAGCACTTTCCGGTCTTACCGTTGCTGAATATTATCGCGATGGTGACCTGAGTGATCCTGCCGGAGGACGTGACATCCTTTTCTTTATTGACAATATCTTCCGTTTCACCCAGGCAGGTTCTGAAGTATCTGCGCTGTTGGGTCGTATGCCTTCTGCCGTAGGTTACCAGCCTACCCTCGCCACTGAAATGGGGGTCATGCAGGAACGGATTACTTCTACCAAGCGTGGTTCGATCACTTCTGTACAGGCGGTATATGTACCTGCGGATGACTTGACGGACCCTGCTCCTGCTACTACGTTTGCTCACCTTGATGCAACGACGGTATTGAGCAGAAAGATTGCAGCACTCGGGATTTATCCTGCTGTAGATCCGTTGGATTCAACTTCCCGGATCCTCGATCCGCTGATCATTGGTGATGATCACTATAATACTGCCCAGGCTGTGAAAGGAATCCTTCAGCGCTACAATGAGCTTCAGGATATCATTGCGATCCTCGGTCTGGAAGAACTTTCCGAAGAAGATCGCCGGGTCGTTCACCGCGCTCGTCGGGTACAACGTTTCCTCTCTCAACCATTCCACGTGGCTGAGCAATTTACCGGCAAGCCAGGTGCCCTGGTGCCTATCGAAGAAACCATTCGCGGATTTAAGATGATCCTGAATGGTGAAGTCGATCAGTACCCGGAAGCTGCTTTCAACCTGAAAGGAAATATTGATGAAGTGATCGCGGAAGGAAATAAAATGCTTGCCGAATCCGGTAATTAATTCTTCAATCCAAGCCCGTTATGAATCTCGTCATTCTTACTCCGGATAAGGAAATTTTCCACGGCAAAGTATCTTCTGTCAATGTCCCTGCCATCGATGGCCGGTTCCAGGTCCTCAAAGGCCACGCACCGATTGTCGCTGCATTAGGCAAAGGCGAAGTACGCTATCAGCTGACCAAAGGAGAAAAGAAATCCATTAAGATCGAGCAGGGGTTTATTGAAGTGTTGCGGGATGAGATTTCATTGCTGGTGACGGGAGTGATCGAGTGATCGAGTGATCGAGTGATCGAGTGATCGAGTGATTGAGTGACCCAGTGATCTGGTGATAGGACTGTAGGACTATTTACGACTCACCACTGTTTACTGTTTACTGCTTACTGCTTACTAATTTCTTCAACTTCTTCTCCCTCATCCACACATACTGGGCTTCACTCTTTGCCACAAACCATCCATAGTATCCATCCAGGAATCCAAAACGGATCACATAGGATGCGATAAAACGACCTAATGGTTTGACAAATCTCCGGTAAGGATTGGTACGCTTCCCATTGGCAAACAACGCCTCTGCCGCCCGTTCACTATGCCGTTCATTGGTTTTACGCCTGCTTTCAAAACTCACATCCGCCAGGTGCATCAAATCTCCTTTCAGCCTTCCGATCCGTGCATCTTTTTCTGGCATCATCACATCATGCGGATCCTGACCTGTAATCTTTACTTTCCTTCTATCAAATAATCGAATCTTTCGATCGGGATACCAACTGCCATGATGTATCCAACGATCACCAAGTTTATTCTTTCGGTTGTTATAATAACCGTCATATGCATTCGAACTCCTGGCCTGTAAAATGGAATGACGAAGTTCATCACTGAGATACTCATCCGCATCAATACAAAACACCCAGTCATTTGATGCTTTCGCTACCAGACGTTTTTTTTGTTCCACATATGAACCAAAAGCATGCTGCTCCACACGCGCTCCATGCGCTTTACCAATTTCTACTGTGCGGTCTGTTGAAAAACTATCCAGCATGAAAAGTTCATCCCCGATTCCCCGGACAGAATCCAGGCAACGCGGCAGATTCGATTCCTCATTGTACGTCATGATGACCACGGACAATGCAGGAATGGTGGAAGTCGGCATGTGGGTGTTAATGTCGGCTATGGAATATTGAGTTTAAACCCAACACTATGGACATTTTCGATGGACAGCGAAGGATCATCGCTGAGATATTTTCGAAGCCGGCTGATAAATACATCGAGACTGCGTCCATAGAAATAATCATCCTTTCCCCAGATGTCTTCGAGTATATCCGAACGCCGAATCACCTGGTTGGGGCGCTTAGCGAGATAATACAGAATATCAGCTTCCCGCTGAGTTAATCCCTTGGACGTTCCATTAGCGGCTAATTCCAGATTGGAATAATCAAACGAAAACTTGCCGATACTGAGTGATTCCTTAGGAGCTTCTTCGATGATCTTCTTGCGTCGAAGGAATACCTCAATCCGCATTTTTAATTCTTCGAAACTATAAGGCTTGGTGACATAATCATCACCCCCCAGGAGGAAGCCTTCCATTTTATCTTCCATCATCGATTTGGCCGTGAGGAAAATAATCGGGATGTGTTTGCTGACACCACGGATCTTACGCGCCAGTTCAAAACCATCGAGCTGCGGCAACATGACGTCGAGCAGGCACAGGTCAAATTCACTTTTCTTAAACGTCGCCCAGGCATCCTTTCCATTCACACAATGGGTGACCTGGTAGGATTCCATTTCCAGCTGGTCTTTTGTAATAAAGCTTAAAGACTCATCATCTTCAACATAAAGAATTTTGGCTTTCATTCAGTTTGTATTGGCAAATGAAACGAGAAATTACTCCCCTCTCCAAGGGCACTCTGCACCCGGATATCACCTCCAAGCATACGCAGAATTTTCCGAACATAATGCAAACCCAGTCCAAAGCCTTTAATATCATGGACGTTTCCCGAAGGCACCCGGTAAAATTTCTTAAACAAATGCTTCTGGTGCACGGGTGCAATCCCGATACCCCGATCCACAATACTCACTTTCAATGTCCCATTCTCCTCCATCGATATAATATCAATGGGCTGGTCTGCCGGAGAATACTTAACAGCATTATCGATCAGGTTGTTGATGACATTCCTTAAATGTGAACGATCGCCCTGCAGAACCGAATGTTTGGCGTTGTAGATCCGGTTAAAAACCCTGCCCTCAATCCCGGATTCGGCTGCTTTACTGTCCAATACTTCATCCAGCAATTGATGCATATCCACCGTTTCCGATTTTAGCTTAAACTCACTGGACTCCAGCCTGGCGACATTCAATAATTTTTCCACCTGCTGATTGAGTCGCTGGTATTGTGAGCGGATCAATTCGGTATAGCGGTTTAACCGGTCATCATGCTGAATGACTGGTTGTTTGGACAAAAAGTCACTGGAGAGCTGAATGGATGTCAAAGGAGTCTTAAACTCATGCGTCATGTTGTTGATAAAATCACGCTGCATCTCCGAATACCTGCGCTGATTCAGAATGACCAGGATCGCATAGACAAAGAAAGCCAGCGTAAACGCGGCAATCATGGACATCATCAGGATCATACTTGAACTGGTCGTAGGATCTTCGTCACGCGAAGGAAATTTGACTCCGAAATAATATTGGAATTCATTATAGGTCGGCAACTTGCCAATTCCTTTAGCCGGCTTTTCAGGATCCAGAATATTGTAATGATTGCCGTATAACATGACATTGTTGGCGCAATCATAAATACCGTACTCAAACTCGGTATACTTTCCTAAAGAACTGAATTCCTGCAACAGGAAATATTCCAGTGCATTGGCATCAATGACATCATTGAAGTTGACGATGTAATAATTGGGAGTAATACGCTTGATGATTTCTTTAGCTGGCAACGTGGAGCCATTATACTCTGCCATTTTCTCCGCCACTTTCATGAGTGCAATGGTAGTGGTCTGGTGAAATGATTGTGATTCATGCGTCTTGCGCTGCACCAGCCAATAGGCCTGCATGGCAATGATGCTGAGGATGGCAATACCACCGAGAAGGATGACCCACCTGATATTAAACGTTTTCATCGCTCGCAAAGGTAATCGGTCTCTAGCATCCTGAGGATCAATGGCTTTTAACAATATGCTAATGTTTAGAGCCTCAGGTTGCCGGTTCAGATGATAGATTACAGGTGAATCGCAACTTTCGAGGTTGATCTAAACCTCTTCCGCTTTCATCGAATATCAGTCGATGAGCGAAAAGGGCTAATTAGCTTTAGAAGCGAAAGCCTCACACCTGATTTCATCATCAATACTCACTATTATGAAAAAAATTTTACCTGTCTTAGCATTTCTCCTGCTGGCTATTCCTACTCTAAACAGCCAGGCTCCTTCTCTTCCGCCAAGTGGTGACAACAATAAAGCCATCGTCACCCAATACATTGGTAATGCTTCTAAAATTACGGTGACCTATAGCAGTCCCAATGTTCATGCACCGGATGGCTCTGACCGTACGGGAAAAATATGGGGAACCACCGTTGCCCACTACGGCATGGTCAAACAAGGATTTGGTCTGGACAATCCTTCTCCCTGGCGAGCCGGAGCCAATGAAAGCACCACCATCGAGTTTTCTACGGATGTGATGATCGATGGTCAACACCTGGCAGCCGGTACATATGGCCTTTTCCTGATGCTGCAGGAATCAGGACCGTGGTCGTGGATTTTTTCCAAAAACACCTCCGGTTGGGGAAGCTATTATTATGATGAAAAAGAAGATGTGCTGAGAGTTCCGACCACACCCATGGATCATCCATACACGGAATGGTTGTCCTACAATTTTACCGATCGCGAAACCGATCATGCTACACTGGAGCTGCAATGGGAATTAAAAGCTATTCCCATGCACGTTACGGTACCTAACATTAAGGATATCTATATAGCCCAACTCGAAAAAGAATTCCAGGGGTCGACTAGTTTCACTGCCGCCAATTTCACCAATGCTGCGCAGTGGCTGTTAAATGAAGATTATAATCTGCCAAAAGCTTTGGAATGGGTCAACCGGGGCATGGAAGGATTTTTTGGACGCAAGGATTTCAATACACTGACGACCAAAGCCCAAATTCTCCTGAAAATGGGTAAGACGGAAGAAGCCATGGCCAGCATTGACCAGGCAATCCTGATGCCGGATGCCACGCCTACCCAGATCCATCAATTAGGTAGAAACCTGATGGGACTAGGGAAAAAGGAAGAAGCCTTCAAAATCTTCAAGGCTAATTATGATATGAATAAAGGCGTCTGGCCAACCAATGTAGGGATGGCACGAGGGCTATCTTCCCTGGGCCGATATGATGAAGCGCTGAAATATGCCACAGCTGCTTTGGCACAGGCACCGGATGAAAACAACAAGTCCAATGTGACTAAAATGATTGAAAAGCTAAAGGCAAAGCAGGACGTCAACTGATGTCGGTAAGAAAAGGCGCGGATCTCCCGCGCCTTTTCTTTTAGTGTTAGTCGATAATGCTGACCTTTTCATCAGGTACCATGTTAAATTAGTGTACTTTGTATCGCATAGTACCTCAAACAATAACTATATTTGACCTATGAAAATCGATAACATGAAGGCTCAGATGCGCAAAGGTGTCCTGGACATGTGCATTTTATCCCTCCTGTCGTCCGAAGCAATGTACACTTCAGACATCATTGACAAGCTGAAAAACAGTCAGTTAGTCGTCGTGGAAGGAACGCTGTACCCCTTGCTCACCCGACTGAAAAACGCCGGTTACCTCGAATACTTTTGGATGGAATCCAATTCGGGACCGCCCAGGAAATATTTTAAGATCACCGGCCCGGGACTGGCTTTCCTTCAGGAATTGAAGGAATCCTGGAAAGAAATTAACGAAGCTGTCTCACTCACCACAAACCACGTCATCCATGAATAAGACCATCAATGTCAACCTCGGAGGTTATGCCTTCACGATCGATGAAGATGCTTTTGAAACTGCACATCGCTATCTCACCACCCTCGCACGCCATTTTGGTTCCGGCGAAGGAGCAACGGAGATCATGCAGGATATTGAAAACCGCATGGGAGAACTGATCAACCGCAATAAGGGATCCAGGACCATAGTCAGCAAACTGGATGTGGTCGAAGCTATTGCCATCCTGGGATCACCTGAAGAATTGAAGGATGTCGATTTCACCGAACCGATCGCTAAATCCAATCCTAAAACTTCTTCTTCTTTCCAGTTCAAAACCGGCAAGCGCTTGTACCGTGATCCGGATGACAAAATCATCGGTGGGGTATGTTCAGGATTAGCCGCTTATTTCGGAATTCATGATACCGTGTGGGTGAGGTTAGGATTCGTCCTGCTGGCCATGGCCGGAGGTGCTAGTGTACTAATCTACTGCGTCCTCCTGGCGATTGTTCCAAAAGCCAAAACAGTTTCTGACCGCCTGGAAATGATGGGAGAACCTACCAACGTCAACAACATCGCTAAGATGGTTAAGGAAGAAATCGAAGAGATCAGTGATAAGCTGCACGATAAATTCGGTGACAAATTTGGCCACAAAGGAAAACCATGGTCCTATAAAAAGAAACAACGCGAGGATGACCAGGATCAAACCATGACCTCCGGTTTCAGTTGGGATTGGAAATCAAAATCCACCCCACCCTCCCCATACAAATCGAAAGATTTCGTCTGATAAACAACAAGTCCAGAATTACTTTTCATTTTTAGTGAGCAGTTGAGGTGTTGTACGCAGCACCTCTTTTTTGCGTGGCTCACTACAAGTAGAGCATTGAACACCGTGCATTAGGCAGAGAGAATATCCGAATGCCTAAGCCTTTTGCTTTCCTCCCTTTGCCCTTCCTCCTTTCCTCCCTTCCGTCTTTCCACCTTTCTCGTGTTGAGCGCTCCAACCCTGCTCTATGCCCTATGCCCTCAGCTAACTACCTTCGCCCTATGAACGCCCTCGAGGAGATCCAGAAACGCAAGACCTTCGGCATTGTTTCCCACCCGGATGCCGGTAAAACCACCCTGACTGAAAAGCTCCTTCTCTTTGGCGGTGCCATCCAGGTCGCCGGCGCGGTCAAGTCTAATAAGATCAAAAAACACGCGACTTCAGATTTTATGGAAATCGAACGTCAGCGTGGTATCTCAGTAGCCACCTCGGTCATGGCCTTTCCATATCGCGATCACCAGGTGAATATTCTTGATACCCCGGGCCACAAAGACTTCGCAGAGGATACTTTCCGCACGCTCACCGCAGTCGATAGCGTCATCGTAGTCATCGATGTAGCAAAAGGCGTGGAAGAACAAACCGAAAAGCTGGTGAAGGTGTGCCGTATGCGCCATACCCCGATCATCGTCTTCATCAACAAACTGGATCGGGAAGGACTGGATGCATTTGATCTGTTAGACGAAATCGAAAAAAAATTAGGCATTAATGTTACGCCTTTAAGCTGGCCAATCGGGATGGGACAACGCTTTCAGGGCGTGTATAATATTTATGAAAAAAGACTGGTCCTGTTTCGCCCTCATCAAAAGCAGGAAGAAGATGAGATCATTGAGATCAACGATATCCAGGACCACCGGCTTGATCAGCATGTCGGAGAACGCCAGGCGAATGAATTGAGAACAGAATTGGATACGGTCCTGAATGTTTATCCGGCGTTTGATCGAAAGGACTATTTAGCCGGACAGGTATCCCCTGTTTTCTTTGGCAGTGCGATCAACAATTTTGGTGTCAAAGAATTGTTGGATTGCTTTATCGACATCGCACCTGCACCACTGCCGCGTGAAACGGAAGAACGTGAAGTCAAACCAGAAGAGGATGTGTTCAGTGGTTTTGTGTTTAAGATCCATGCGAATATTGATCCTCGCCATCGCGACCGAATCGCCTTTCTCCGCGTATGCTCCGGAAAATTTGAACGCAACACTTATTACTACCATGTGCGGCAGGAACGAGAAATGAAATTCTCCAATCCAACTTCATTCATGGCCGCCAAAAAGGAAGTCATTGACGATGCCTGGCCAGGCGATATCGTTGGATTATATGATTCAGGCAATTTCAATATTGGTGATTCACTGACGGAAGGAGAGAAATTGCATTTCAAAGGTATCCCGCGATTTTCACCGGAAATGTTTCGTCGTGTGATCAACAAGGATCCGATGAAAACTAAACAACTCAACAAAGGCCTCGATCAACTGATGGACGAAGGAGTTGCGCAAATGTTTGTCAAGGAAATCAATAACGATAAAATCATCGGTACGGTCGGTGCACTGCAATTTGATGTCATACAATATCGTCTCGAGCATGAGTACGGAGCCAAATGTGATTACGAACCGCTGAGTATTCACAAAGCATGCTGGATTGAAGCGGACAAGCCTGAAACACTGAACGCATTTATCTCCAGAAAGAAAAAAGACATCGCATACGATACTTCTCAAAAACCTGTCTTCCTGGCGGAATCTGCCTGGGTGCTCAAAATGACACAGGAAACGTTTCCCGACATCCGCTTTCATTTCACCTCGGAATTCTAAGCACGGGCAGGTTCAACTAACTTTCCTTCTATTTTGTTTATTGACCATTCACTGCTAATTTTAGAATCTATCTCTCTCACAGGTTAAATCAAACATTATGGCGATTTATGGAAATTCAGGTCAGCAAGGCCGCGGACAGGTATTCGGTTCCCGGAGAAGAAACATCGGTGGCGGGCTGATCATCGCTGTGATCATGGCGGGTTTTGCGCTGTGCAAATACTACTCCCAGTCTCAGTTCAACGATGTCACCGGTGTGACACAGCATATCAGCATAACACCTGAACAGGAAATTGAACTCGGCATCCAGAGTACGCCAGCGATGATGGAACAATTCGGTGGACTGCATCCGGATGAAAATGCTCAACGTCTCGTGAAGCAAATCGGTCAGCGGGTAGTAGCCAACAGCGATGCTAAAAACACACCATACCAATATGATTTTCATTTGCTCAATGATCCTGACGTCATCAATGCATTTGCACTTCCTGGCGGACAGGTCTTTATTACGGCCGCTTTATTTAACAAACTCCAGGATGAAGATCAGTTAGCCGGTGTATTCGGTCATGAGATTGGTCACGTGGTGGCCCGTCATGGAGCGGAACGAATCGCCAAAGAAGAACTTACACAAGGTCTGACAGGCGCAGCGGTGATTGCGTCCGGTGACTACAATACTGCCCAG
>JADMIO011210389.1_pt1 | contig 12672 bp, 9 predicted proteins | sample 8958161 | NCBI WGS metagenome assembly JADMIO01 (sample SAMN16585339, study PRJNA669376) | soil metagenome | isolation source: Crop rotation soil | place: USA: Cullars Rotation, Alabama | collected 2011 | reverse complement strand
CTGGGCCCGCCTCGACCCGGACGTGAAGCGCAACATCGAGAACCGCTCCGACGCCCCTCTCACCGCGTTGCTGATCGGCTGCCCGGCGGACACGGGCTATGAGCCGATGGAGTGGGCCTAGTGGGCGACCCCGCCGCGGGGCCGCCGCTCGTCCTGGCGGCGGACGACGACCTGCACATCCTGGAGCTGGTCCGCCTCGTGCTCGAGCAGGACGGATATGACGTGCTGACGGCGCACAACGGCACGGACGCGCTGGAGCTCGCCCGCCAGCGCGCCCCGCGAGTCTGCCTGCTCGACGCGATGATGCCGGGCCTCGACGGCTTCGAGGTGGCGCGCCGGCTCGCCGAGGACGAGCGCACCGCGAAGATCCCGGTGCTCCTGCTCACCGCGAAGGAGCCGAACGAGGTCGCGGCCGAGGGTTTCTCGGTCGGCGCCGCCGACTACCTGCAGAAGCCGTTCCGGCCCGGCGCGCTGCGTGCGCGCGTGCGCGCCGTGCTCGAAGCGGGTTAGCAACCGCGTAGCGGCCGGGTCACCCGAACGGCCGACCCCATCCACCGTTCGGTGGACGAAATCGGGCCCTAGCACCATCCGGCTGGGCGATCCTGGGCCGAAACGCACGTGCCGAGACTCTTGGCATGAGCTCCGATGGCCAGGCAGAGTTCCTGATCTTCGCCCAGGTCGGGGCCGCGCTCGGCGCGCTGTGCCTGCTCCCGGTGGTGGTGGGCAGGCTCCTGGGCCTCGCCCGCGGAGAGGGCAGGCGCACCTACACCGACCCCGCCGGGATCGTCCAGCGCGACTTCCCGGGTTCGGCCTACCGCGTGCGGGCCGCCGAGCGGATCCGGGTGCGCAGCCTGGAGCGCGAGGCGATCCGGTCGAGGAAGGCCTCCCGGCGCGCGTCCGCGCTGCGGGAGCTGCGCGAGCTCGGCCACCAGCAGTCGGTGACGACGATGCTGGTCGCCGTCCACGACCCGAACGACTCGGTGCGCAGCGAGGCCGCCGAGGGCATCGCCGCCCTCGCTGACCCCGAGGCGGTCGAGCCGCTCGTCCACGCCGTTGCGACCCGCTCGCGCCGCGCCGCGAGCGCGCGCGCCGCGATCATCGGCCTCGGGCCGGCCGCGATCCCAGAGCTGCGCCGCCTCGAGACCGAGTCGGCCGACCCGGAGATGCGCCGGATCGCCGCCACCCTCGAGCACGCGATCGCATGACCCGCTTCCGCGGCTCCGAGGGCGACCGCGAGCGCGCCGACGGGGTGATCCGCGAGGTCTGCGAGGAATTCGACGCATCGCTGGAGGCGGCCGCCAACGGTTCCGTTGCCGCCAGGTACGCGGCGGTCCCTTCCTGGTGGGCGTTGGCGAACGCCCCGGGCGCAGCCGCGCGAGAGAGCTCCGAGCTGCCCTCCTGGTGCATCGACGCCGTGACCGCGCGGCGGCTGCTCGCGGAGATCCGGGAGCCGCACTCCGGGAGCGGGCGGTGACCTTCGCCGAAGGCGAGCCGCTCGTCCTGATCGCGGACGACGACCCCGACATCCGCGCGCTCGTCGGCTTCCGCCTCGAGCGCGCCGGCTGCGACGTGATGCGCGCCGCCGACGGGGAGGAGGCGCTGCGCCTCGCCGAGCAGCGCACGCCGGACATCTGCGTGCTCGACGTGATGATGCCCAAGCTCGACGGACTCGGCGTGACCCGCGCCCTGCGCGGGCAGTCGGCGACCGAGAGCGTCCCGGTCCTGCTCCTGACCGCCCGAGCCGGCGACGAGGACGTGGCGCGCGGCCTGGACGCCGGCGCCGACGACTACCTGCGCAAGCCGTTCAGCCCGCAGGAGCTCGCCGAGCGGGTCGAGCAAGTCCTCGGTCGCGACGGCGTATAGCGGCCCATCCGCCTCCCGAGTGGAGTAGCTTCGACGCGTAAGCGCTAGATCGCGAGGGATGGCGCCGGTGCTGCAGCGAATCCAATTCGATCCGATCTCCGCCGACGCAGCGCGGCAGAGGACCCAGGTCCTCGCGATCACCGCGGTCGGGCTGCTGGCGGTCTTCGGCGTTCGCTTCGCGTCGCAGAACCCGAACGACGCGATCGGCTACATGTTCGTCCTGCCGGTCGCCTTCGCGGCCCTGTACCTGGGGGTGCGCTGGGGGATCGCCGCGGCCGTCGCCGCGATCGCGCTGGTCGGCATCTGGTCACTCGTGACCGACAACCCGGTGCCCGTGTGGGGGTTCCTCTCCCGCGCGCTGGCGCTGTTCCCGATCGCGATCTTGGTCGGCGAGGTCGCGAACCGCCTGCGCACCGCCGTCGCATCCAGCCGCGAGGCGGAGCAGAAGCTGAAGACCGTGGTCGACACGGTGCTCGAGGGCTTCATCGAGATGGACGCCGAGGGTCGGATCACCGAGATGAACGAGGAGGCCGAGAAGATCTTCGGCTGGGCGCGCGGGGAGGCGCTCGGGAGGGACCTCGCGCTCACCCTGCTGCCTCCCGAGCGTCGCGACGAGTTCCGCGGCGCCCTGGAGACGACGCTGGCCGGTGGCGACGCGGCGCTCTTCGGCACCTGGCACGACCAATGGACGGCACTGCGCAGCGACGGCGGCACGGTCACCGTCGAGTGGCTCGTCGCTCCTGTGTGCCAGCACGGGGTCTGGACCTTCCCGGTGTGGGTCTTCGACGTCACCGGCCGCGTCCGCGAGGACGAGGCGCGGGCGCAGCTCGCCTCGATCGTCGAGCACGCCCAGGAGGCCTTCGTGATGACGAACGCCGACGGGATCATCCAGGCCTGGAACCCGAAGGCGACGACGACCTTCGGCTGGACGGCCGAGGAGGCGATCGGCCGGCCGATCGCCGAGACGATCATCCCCGAGCCGTTTCGGGGGCCCTACAAGGACGGCCTGCGGCGGTTCGTCGAGAACGGGGACCGATCCGGGATCGACGACCGGATCGAGGTCGAGGGCCTGCACAGGCTCGGCCACACCTTCCCGATCGAGCTCGCGATCTCCGCCGTCGAGACGGAGGAGGGCTGGCGCTTCCACGCGTTCATGCACGACATCAGCGCGCGGCGCCGCGAGGACAGCGAGCGCAGCCGGATGGCGTCGATCGTCGAGGCCTCGGCCGACGCGATCTTCAGCTACGCGCTCGAGGGCATCGTGACCAGCTGGAACCGCGGCGCCGAGCGCCTCTACGGGTACTCGGCGGCCGAGATGGTCGGCACCGACATCGCCAGGATCGTGCCGCCCGACCGGCCCCGCGACGTGGACCGGATCATCAGCTACGTGAAGCGCGGGGAGCGGCTCGAGAACTACGAGACCGTCCGCGTCGAGAAGGGGGGGCGGCTGATCGACGTCTCGCTCACGGTCTCACCGGTCCGCGACGAGACCGGGCGCATCGTCGAGGCCGCCGTCACCGCCCGCGACATCTCCGAGCGCAAGCGCCACGACGCCTACCGGCAAGCCCAGCACCAGGCGACGCGGCTCCTCGCGGAGACCGCCGACCCCGCCGACGCGATCGGCGAGCTGCTCGAGATCCTCGCCCGCGCGGTCGGCTGGCCCTGCGGGGCGATCTGGTACCGCGATGGGGACGACCGCCGGATGCGCTGCGTCGACACCTGGCACACGCCGGAGCTCGCCGAGAACCTCTGCCCGTTCAGGCCCGGCGAGCTGCTCGAGCTCGACGAGCCCCCCGAGCGCCGCATCACCTGGGAGCAGATCGGCGACCCCGGCACCGTGATCCCCGGGGCCGGCGCCGCGCTCGCGGCGGGGATCGGCACCGTGCTCTGGGTTCCGGTCGCGATCGAGGGGACGCTGCTCGGGGCTGTGCAGCTGATGACGCGCCGCCACCTCGACCGCGACGAGCCCGCGATCGCGATGACGAGCGCGGTCTCCAGCCTGCTCACCGAGCTCCTGCGCCGCCGTCACGCCGAGGCCGAGGCCGAGCGGCTGAAGGACGAGTTCTTCGGGATGGTCTCGCACGAGATGCGCACCCCGCTCACGTCGATCATCGGCTACACCGAGCTCCTGGGCGACTTCGAGGCCGAGAGTCTCTCCGAGCAGGGCCGCGGGTTCCTCGAGGTGATCGAGCGCAACGCCCGCCGCGAGATGCGGCTGGTGGGCGACCTGCTCGCGCTGGTGCGGATCGAGGCCGGCAGCTTCAGCGTCGAGCCCGAGATGATCGAGATCACGTCCGTCGCGCGGGCCTCGATCGACGCTGCCTCCCCGCGCGCCGAGGCGGAGAAGGTGAAGCTGGCCGCGCGGCTCGAGGAGATCCCGAGTTCGCTCGGCGACCCGCACCGCCTCGGCCAGGTGGTCGACAACCTGCTCTCGAACGCGATCAAGTTCACGCCCGAGCAGGGCGAGGTGGAGCTGCGCCTGCGGCGCGACGGGGACGTCGCCATCGTCGAGGTCGCGGATACCGGGATCGGCATCCCGGAGGACGAGCAGGAGAAGCTCTTCGAGCGCCTCTACCGGGCGTCGAGCGCGACCGACCGGCACATCCCGGGCCTCGGCCTCGGCCTCACGATCACGAAGGCGATCGTCGAGGCTCACGACGGCCGGATCTCGGTCGAGAGCGAGGTCGGCGCGGGCACGACCTTCCGCGTCGAGATCCCGCTCCGCGGGGTGGAGGCCGACGAGGCGGGGGAGTCCGCGGAGGCGGCGCCGGGGACGATCGAAGCGGCGCTCTAGCGCCCCCTGGCGCGGTAAGCTCGCGCCGTTGACCGGGAATGGGGTAGAGGACGCGACGATCCTCGTCGCGGACGACGATCAGGACATCCTGAATCTCGTCTGCTTCCGCTTGGAGCAGGTCGGCTTCGACGTGGTGCGCGCCTCTGACGGCGCGGAGGCGGTGCGCCTCGCGAGCGAGCACCGGCCGGCGCTGTGCGTGCTCGACGTGCAGATGCCGGAGATGTCCGGCTACGAGGCGGTCGAGCAGCTGAAGGCCGACGAGGGCCTGCGCGACGTGCCGATCATCCTGCTGACCGCCTCGGTGCAGGAGCGCGACATGGCCCGCGGCTACGAGGTCGGCGCGGACGACTACATGCGAAAGCCGTTCAACCCGCGGGAGCTGCAGGCGCGGATCGAGAAGCTGCTCCAGCGCCGCTGAGGTCGCTTCCGACGCGCTCGAGCTCGCGGGCGCGCTCCGGCATGTCGAGGCGCATCAGGACCTCGCGACCGAGCTCGAGGTAGTCGCGACCCCGGTCGGGGCGGTAGTCGAGGATCGGGATCGCGCGCTCGGCCGACTCGGCGTAGGCGATCGACTGCCTGATCACGGTCTCGAAGAGCTTCTCGCCGAACTCCTCGGTCAGGATCTCGCGGGTCTGGCGCGCGTGCTTCGTGCGCATGTTGGCGATGTTGAGGACGACGCCGAGCAGCTCCAGGTCCGGGTTGAGCGTCTCCCGCGCGAGCCCGACGACCTCCATCGCCTGCTCGACGCCCTGGAGGGAGAAGTACTGCGCCTCGGTCGAGAGGATCGCGTGCGTCGACGCGACCAGCGAGTTCACCGTGAGCAGCCCCAGCGTGGGCGGGCAGTCGATCAGGATCACGTCGTGCTGGCGCTTCAGCTCGCGCAGCGCGTTGCGAAGGGTCAGCTCGCGGCCCATCTTGCCGGCGAGGATCAGCTCCGACTCTGCGAGCCCCAGGTTGGCGGGAATCACCTGGCCGTGCACCGCGTCGACCGCCTTCGCCTGGCCGGCCAGCACCTCGCCGAGCGTCGGGTGGGCGTTCGGATCGGTGTCGAAGTAGTCGGAGAGGTTGCCCTGGGGGTCCGCGTCGATCGCGATCGTGTCGAGCCCGACCCGGGTGAGGACGTCGGCCAGGGAGCGCACCGTCGTCGTCTTTCCGGTGCCGCCCTTCTGGGAGAGAACCGCGATCGTTATTGACATCTGTCGCGATCCTATTTCGTTCGGGACCGCCGGGTGCCGGGCGTATAGTTGGCCCTCCAACCCGTCACGCGCCCGCTCGAAGAAGGCGTGGAACCCGGGAGGCAACATGACTCACCACCCCCGCCGCTTCTACTCGCCGGAGCTGCCCTGGCGCCCGGTTGCGCCCCCTGCCTCGGTCGAGGACGACGACGCCTGCGCGATCTACGCCTCGGTGCGCAAGGACGCCACGCCGTCCCCGGAGCCCGTGGCCCGCTGCCTGGTCGCGATGCAGAAGATGCTCCACCGCGCCGGCAACGTCGACGGCGAGGGCGACGGCTGCGGCGTGCTGGTGGACATCCCCCGCAAGATCTGGTCGGAGGAGGTCCGCGCCGGCGGGCACAACCCGGCGCTCGCGCTCGACCCGAGCTTCGCCGTCGCCCACGTCTTCGCTCCCCGCTCGCAGGACCTCGCCGCGATCCAGAAGGACGCGCGGGAGTTCCTGAGCCGCGGCGGCTTTCGCGTGCTCGCCGAGCGGGTCGGGGTCGTCGACTCCTCGGCGCTCGGGCCGACCGCGCGCGAGGAGGAGCCCCACTTCTGGCAGATCGGCGGAGTGATCGGAGAGGACGCGAACCACGAGCGCGCCCTGTTCGAACTGATGACCGAGCTCGAGCGCGAGCTCGGCCTCCACCTGCCGTCGTTCTCGTCGACGACCTGCGTCTACAAGGTCATGGGCGCGCCGCGGATCCTCGGGCGCTACTACCCCGACCTCGTCGACGATCGGTTCGAGACCGTCGCCTGCTTCGGGCACAACCGCTACTCGACCAACACGTGGCCCTCGTTCGTGCGCGTGCAGCCGTTCTCGGTGCTCGGCCACAACGGCGAGATCAACACGATCGAGCAGCTCCGCCAGGAGGCCCGGATGCTCGGCGTCCCGATCGAGCCCGGCAACTCCGACTCGCAGGACCTGAACCGCACGGTCGACACGCTCGTGCGCGTGAACGGCCTCTCGCTCGCCGAGGCGATGGAGACGGTGGTGCCGCCGATCGTGGACGAGATCCGGGCGCTCCCCGCGGAGCTGCACGGCTTCTACATGTACCTGCGCCAGACGATGGGGCCGTTCGCCCAGGGCCCGGTCGCGCTGATCGCGCGAGCCGGCGACGAGTGCGTGTTCTCGGCCGACGCGCTCGGCCTGCGCCCGCTCTGGCAGGTGGAGACCGGCGACGACTACGTCTTCTCCTCCGAGCCCGGCGTCGTCTCGGTCGCCGAGATGGTCTCCGAGCCGAAGCCGCTCGCCCCCGGCGAGAAGGCGATGGTCTCGATCGACCGCGACAAGCGGGCTTCGCGCCTGCGCCCGCACGAGGAGATGATGCGCCTCGTCGCCGCGCGCTGGCTCGAGCGCACCGGCGCCGGGGAGGTCGCGGGCTACGAGCGCGCGCTCGAGACCGGCGGACCGCTCGAGGGCGCCGACATCCCCGGCTACTCCGACGCGGGGCCCGCCGAGCCCGTGAAGGTCTCCGACCGCGTCCTGGCCGGGTTCGGCTGGCAGCGCGACGACGTGAAGCTCGTCCAGCAGATGGCCTCGAACGGCGCCGAGCCGATCGGCTCGCTCGGCTACGACGGGCCGCTGGCGGCGCTCTCGCCGGAGCGCCAGAACCTCGCCGACTACTTCAAGGAGACGGTCGCCGTCGTCACCAACCCGGCGATCGACCGGGAGCGCGAGATCGAGCACTTCTCGACCCGCGCCATCTTCGGCAGCCGGCCGTCGCTGGACGACCCCGCCGCGGACACGCGCATCGTCGAGACGTCGTTCCCGGTGCTGCTGGGCGGCCACCACGGCCTCGCTCCGCTCTCGGACTCCCGCTACCGCGAGATTGCCCGCGAGCACAGCACCTACCTGCTCGAGGACCTCTGGGAGGAGTTCCGCGACGGCGACCGCGCCGCCGCGATCGACATCTCGCTGCTCGAGTCGGAGACGACGAAGGGCGCGATCGAGCGCATCCGCCAGGAGGCCCAGCAGCTCGTCCGCCGGGGCGCCGAGCTGCTCGTGCTCACCGATCGCACGGTCTACGACGGCGAGCGCCGCTACCTGGACCCGCACCTCGCGACCTCCGCGGTCGACCAGGCGCTCAAGGGCTTCCGCCCGGAGCCCGGCGAGCGCAACCTGCGCCGGCGCTGCTCGATCGTGCTGCGCTCGGCGGCGATCCGCAACGTGCACGACGTGATGCTGGCGCTCGGGCTCGGCGCCAACGGGGTCTGCCCCTACGTGATGCTCGAGGTGATCTGCGTCGACGATTACGCGACCGACCTCTCGAACATCTGCGCGGCCCTCAAGAAGGGCGCCGAGAAGGTGATCTCGACGATCGGGATCCACGAGCTGCGCGGCTACGCCCGCCAGTTCTCCTCGATCGGCGTGAGGCCGGAGCTGGCCGAGATCCTCGGCACCCCGCACTACGCGGCGTCCGAGCGGGCCGGCGTCGGGTTCGCCGACCTCGACGCGGACACGGCCCAGCGCCATCACGTCATCCAGGGCGACGAGGACAAGGTGAAGCCCGCGAAGACCTTCCGCTTCTACCCGAAGGTCTACAAGGCGGCGATCGCCGCCGCCAACGGCACCGCCTCCTACGCGGAGTACTCGGAGAAGGTGCGCGGCCTCGAGGTCGAGAACCCGATCTCGATGCGTCACATAATGAGGCTGCGGTCCGATCGGCAGGCGATCAGCCCGGCCCAGGTCGACGCGGGTGTCGGGCGGCACGACTACCCGATCGTCATCTCCTCGATGAGCTTCGGCTCGCAGTCCGAGCCCGCCTTCCGCGCCTATCCGGAGGCGGCGAAGGCGATCAACATCCTCTGCATCAACGGGGAGGGCGGGGAGATCCAGGACATGTACGGCCGCTATCGCGAGTGGCGCGGGCAGCAGGTCGCCTCGGGTCGCTTCGGCGTCTCCGCCGAGATGCTGAACGCCTCCTACGTGGCCGAGATCAAGATCGGCCAGGGCGCGAAGCCCGGGGAGGGCGGTCACCTGCCGGGCAAGAAGGTCTCCGAGAAGGTCGCGGCGGCGCGGAACGCGTCACCCGGGACCGACCTGATCTCGCCCTCGAACAACCACGACCTCTACTCGATCGAGGATCTGGCCGAGCTCATCGACGAGCTGAAGACCGTGAACCCCGACGTCCGCGTCTCGGTGAAGGTCCCGGTGGTCCCGAACATCGGCACGATCGGCCTGGGCATCGCCAAGGCCGGGGCCGACATCATCACCCTCTCGGGCTTCGAGGGCGGGACGGGAGCCGCGCGCCAGCACGCTCTGCGCCACGTCGGCCTGCCGTCGGACATCGGCACGAGGGCCGTGCACCGCGCGCTGATGGAGGCCGGGATCCGAAACCGCGTGGAGATCTGGGCGGACGGCGGCTACCGCCACGCCCACGACATCGTGAAGCTGCACTGCCTCGGCGCCAACCGGGTCGCCTTCGGCACGCTGGCGATGGTCTCGCTGGGCTGCACGATCTGCCGGGGCTGCCAGCTCGACACCTGCCACGTCGGGATCGCGACGCAGATCGAGACGGTCGAGCAGGCCCAGGAGCACGGCCTCAAGAAGTTCACCCCGCAGGCGGTCGGCCCCGCGGCGGAGAGCTGCGCCCGCTTCTTCCAGGCGATGGGCGAGGAGGTGAAGGAGGTGGTCGCCTCGCTCGGCTACGACCGCGCGCAGGACCTCGTCGGGCGCTACGACCTGCTCGAGCAAGCCTCCCACGCCGACCGCCTCGACCTCGCCGAGCTGATCACGCCCCTCGAGGAGTACCTGGAGCTCGAGCCGGTCGACCTGCCCCTGGCCGCCGGCGAGGAGCGCGAGGCCGCCGGGCTCGTCGCCGCGCGCCCGCTGCGAATGGAGGCGAAGGAGGCCTCGGCGCAGGTCGCGACGCTCGCCGGGGAGGTCTGCGCCGGGGGTGGCCGCGGGCCCGGGGTGGTCCACCGCGACTTCCCTCGGGCGACCGACGCCAACGACCGGGTGCTGGGGACCGAGCTCTCCGGCGCGATCTCGCGCGCGCGGATCTACGGCGACGTCGCCGAGGGCAACGAGGACATCCTCGCCGAGGTCGCCTTCAACGGCGGCTCGGTCGCCGGGCAGGGGTTCGGCGCCTTCAACGCCTGGGGAGTGGCCCTTCGGGTCGAGGGCGGCGCCCAGGACGGCGTCGGCAAGACGATGCTCGGCGGCAGCGTCTCGATCCTGAAGGGGAAAGGCGCCGGCGGCCAGCGGGTGAACGGCTCGGTCGGCAAGTCCTTCGCGTACGGGGCGCAGCGCGGACGGCTCTTCGTTCAGGGCTCCGCCGACTCCCGGTTCTGCATCCGCCTGTCGGGCGCAGACATCGTCCTCGGGGGCGAGCCGGAGGAGCCGCTCGACGACTCGCGGGGCTGTATCGCCGACCGCGCCAACGCGAAGGGCTTCGCCTTCGAGTACATGACCTCGGGGCGGGCCGTGGTGCTCGGGGACATCGGGCCCTGGGCCTGCGCCGGGATGACCGGCGGGCGCGTCTACGTGCGCGTGAACCCGGAGTGGAACCTCGACCGCGACGCGATCGAGCGCCGCCTCGGCGAGGGCGCGAAGGTCTCGCTCGTCGACCTCGACTCCGAGGGGCTCCTGGACGTCGACGACCTGCTCGGCCGCTATGCGGACGAGCTGCGCGCCACCGGCCAGGACTCCGAGGCGGACCGGGTCGCCGCGCTCGCGGCCGCGGCCGGCGCGAACTTCCTCGTGATCATCCCCGAGAAGGTGCAGGCGGACCCGAGCGTCTCGACCGAGTAGCCTGACGACGACGACGGTCCTTGGCGGGACCCTGACGAAGGAGTGTCGAAGTGGAGCTCACCCGGATCGTCGGCAGGGCCAGTGCCCTCGCCGTTGCAGCAACGCTCATCGTCGGCGCGGGCCAGGCACTCGCGGCATCGAACGTCACCTTTCTCGCGGGCGCGGAGGAGAGCATCGTCGTGATCAGCGGCGAGGCGGACGACGACAAGGTCGCGGTATCCGTGGCCGGCGGCACGGTCACGATCACCGACGGCGGCACGGGCGGTGTCACGACCATCAGCCCGGAATGCACGGCGGTGGATCCGACGACCGTCACCTGCCCCCTCGACCCGTCGGATCCCGCGCCTCCCGCCAGCCCGGTGGGGCCGGTCTCGTCGCTGAGCGCCTCCCTGCTCGCGGGCGATGACACCTTCAGCACGAACACCCTGAGGGCAACCGCGAACGGCCAGGAGGGCAACGACACGCTGATCGCCGGCGACAAGGCAAGCTTCTTCTCCGGCGGCAGCGGCGATGACACGGTGACCGGAGGCCCGGCAAGTGATCAGCTCTTCGGTGACGAATTCAGCGAAACGACCTTCGGCGGCGCGGACACGATCGCGGGAGGCGGAGGCGACGACTTCCTGATCGCGAGCGGCGGTAAGGACTCGGCCGACGGCGGTGCCGGCCAGGACCAGATCCAGGGAGGCCTCGGCGACGACATCCTGCTGGGCGGGGACGGGGACGACGTCCTGAGTGACGGCGGCTCGGGCGCGACCGAGACCGGCGGCAACGACGATGTGAACGGCCAGAGCGGCGAGGACAACGCCACCTATCAGCGGCAGGCCGACGTGAACATCTCGCTCGACGGGCAAGCGAACGACGGCATCGCCGGCGAGGCCGACAACGTCCAGGTCGAGGACGTGTACGCCGGATCGGGCAACGACATCCTGACCGGGGACGACGCCGAGAACTTCCTCGTGGGCGCATCGGGCGACGACCAGCTCCACGGGCTCGGCGGAGCGGACGGGCTCATCGGGGCAAGTGGCGACGACCTGCACGACGGCGGCGCCGGCCGCGACGTCGCCCAATGCGGCGCCGGCTACGACACCGCCCTCGTCCAGCTCGATGACTCCGCACTCCTTCAGTGCGAGCGCACTGGCGCGGAGGTGGCCGCGAACACCGCCACCGTGAGCAAGAAGAAGACCGTCAAGGTCCGGGTCCGCTGCCCCGCCGAGGAGGGGGTCGCCTGCGCCGGCACGCTCGAACTCGGCGTGGACGGGAAGTCGATCGGCTCGGCTCCGTTCGGCGCGGAAGCGGGCGCCGGCGAGAGGACTGTGGTGAAGCTGAACAAGCGCGGAAAGAAGCTGCTCGAGAAGAACGGGGGCTCCCTGCTGGCCACCGCTCAGGCGACGACGACCGAGCCCGGCGGCACCGCGGTGCACGAGGGCGACGTCCTCGTGAAGCGCAAGCCCAAGCGCTGACCCGAGCACCACGAGCAGTTAGTCTGCCGGGCATGGCCAAGATCGAGAAGTCACTGCAAGGCAAGGTCGTCGCGATCACGGGCGGTGCCCGGGGGATCGGGAGGGCCACTGCGGAAGCGCTGGTGCGAGAGGGGGCGAAGGTCGCGATCGGCGACCTCGACACCGAGCTCGCCGAGAAGACCGCGTCGGAGATCGGCTCGGGCACGATCGCGCTTGAGCTCGACGTGACTCGCCGCGAGTCCTTCGAGAACTACCTCGATCAGGTCGAAGAGCGCCTTGGCTCGCTCGACGTGCTCATCAACAACGCCGGGATCATGCCGCTCGGCAAGTTCGTCGACGAGCCCGACGAGACCGCGATCCGCATGGTGGACATCAACGTCCACGGCGTCCTCTTCGGGATGAAGGCCGCGCTGCGTCGGATGCAGCGCCGGAACACCGGCCACATCGTCAACCTCGCCTCGCAGGCGGGGAAGGGCGGCTTCCCCGGCGGGGCGACCTACTGCGCGACGAAGTTCGCGGTCGTCGGCATCTCTTTCCAGCACATTGGGATCCTAAGCTTAGAATTCCACGTGGACAAGTTGTCGC